>Ga0101944_10003269_pt1 | contig 23237 bp, 12 predicted proteins | sample DewCreD2012metaG_FD_75245 | JGI IMG/M metagenome (GOLD analysis project Ga0101944, IMG submission 75245) | Hot spring sediment bacterial and archeal communities from British Columbia, Canada, to study Microbial Dark Matter (Phase II) - Dewar... ... | reverse complement strand
ACACCACCTGGTATTTTCCGGGATCAGTTAATAAATCATAAGAAGGAAACGAAACGGTGGGATTAAAATTAAAAACGAAATACAGTCCTCCTCTTTCAAAAAATAAAACCTGATTTTTTTCATCGGCATTGAGCAGGCGGGGGAAATCCTGACTGAAGATGCCCGAGTTTTTTAAAAAATGTACCATGTCGCGGTCAAAGTCTTCGAGTAAATGATAGCGAAGGTCTTTGTTATCGGCGAGCGACCACTGGCGGCGGGCATATTTGTAGGACCAGCCATTGCCTTCACGGGGAAAGTCAATCCATTCAGGATGACCAAACTCATTGCCCATGAAATTAAGATATCCGCCCCCTGAACAGGCGGCCACGATAAGGCGTATCATTTTATGCAAAGCGATGGCTCTGTCGATAATAAGATTCCGGGCGGTTTTGCTCATGGCAAAGTACATTTCCTTGTCGGCAAGCCGGAAGATGAGTGTTTTGTCGCCCACCAGCGCCTGGTCGTGCGATTCAGCATAAGAAATTGTTTTTTCATCGGCACGGTGGCTTGTCATTTCGTGGTAGATGCCCGATACGTTCCACTGTTCGTCGGGTAACTCTTTGATGATTTTAATCCAGTAGTCCGGAACCCCCATGGCGAGCCGGTAGTCGAACCCGTATCCTCCGGCTTCGATGGGACTTGCCAGACCGGGCATGCCGCTCATGTCTTCAGCAATGGTAATGGCTTCTTTTTTAACTTCATGGATCAGCTTGTTGGCCAGTCCGAGGTAGATAATTGCATCCTCATCCTGGTTGCCGTCGTAATACATGTCGTAACTGGTAAAATTCACCCCCAATCCGTGATCAAGGTAGATCATGGAAGTTACTCCATCGAAACGGAAACCGTCGAACTTATACTCTTCCAGCCAGTATTTGCAGTTGGACAGCAGAAAATGAATCACCTCGGGTTTGCCATAGTTAAAGCATAGGGAATCCCATGCCACGTGATGGCGGCGCCAGTTGTCGTGAAAATACTGGTAAGGAGTGCCGTCGAATTCAGCCAGTCCTTCCTCTACATTTTTTACCGCATGCGAATGTACCAGATCCATGATCACTGCGATGCCTCTTTCGTGTGCGGCATCAATCAGCGATTTTAAATCTTCAGGAGTCCCGAAGCGTGAAGAAACGGCAAAGAAATTGGCCACGTGATATCCAAAAGAGCCATAGTAGGGATGTTCCTGAATGGCCATCAACTGAATGGCATTGTATCCAAGGCTTTCGATGCGCGGCAATACGGTATCTCTGAATTCGGTAAAAGAAGCTATTTTTTCCTGTTCCGACGACATGCCCACATGGGCTTCGTAGATGAACAGAGGTTCGTTTTTCCGTTTGAAAGAAGGCACTTTCCATTGATAGGGGGTAGGATTCCACACCTGAGCCGAGAAAATCTTGGTGTTTTCATCCTGTACCATCCGTTTGCCGTATGAAGGCAGGCGGTAGGCTGCTCCTCCTTTCCAGCAAACCCACAACTTGTACAGCTGGCCATGACGAAGGGCTTCTTCGGGCAACACCAGTTCCCAGTTGCCATTTTCGAGCCTCGAAAAACGGTAACGATTGTCAGGCTTCCAGCCCGAAAAATCGCCTGTTATAAAAACGTCAGTGGCATTGGGTGTCCACTCACGCAGCACCCATTTACCCGGCAGTTTATGCAAACCATAATAAAGATATCCCGTTGCAAAGTCTGAGAGCGATTTTCCGCCGGTGAGTTGTTTTTCCCGTTTAAGAAGTTTGTTGTGCCGTTCCCATATTTTCCCTTCGAACTTCTTCAGCCACGGATCTTTTTCCACAATCTGAAGCGTCTTCATATGTGGTTTTGTCTGTTGAGTTTTTGTCATGAATACAAAAATAAATCTTCTCTCTTACACGCAGGTCTCCTTCGCGTTCAGGAAAATTCCACTCCGAGGATTGTCACGTCATCAAAGATACGGGGATTTTTTGAATGGATCTGGAATTCTTCTATGATTTGCCGGAGATTATCTTCAATGGGATGGTCATTGGCAAGGCAGGTTTCCACCTGCGAAGCGGCGTTGATTATATTTTTTTCATCGATCAGTTCCACCAGTCCATCGGTAAAGCAGAGCAATTTGCTGCGGCCTTTAATTGACACATTGCCTTTCTGAATGCGGGGGATTTCGTCCAGCATGCCTATTCCCACGCAGCCCTGCGTAAGGGGGAGAACCTTTTTCTGATCGGTCAGGTATAACAGAGGCGGGTTATGAGCGGCATTGATGTATTCCAGTTCGCCGCTGTGTTCATTGTAGCGTGCCACAAAAAGAGTAACGAATTTTTCTCCTTTGGCATTTTTCATTACGCGGTCGTTCAGTTTGGTCACGAGGGTTTCAAGCGAAACACGTGCAGAAAAAAGAGCCTGCAGGTTGGCCTGAAAATTCGACATTAGCAAAGCGGCTGAGATGCCTTTGCCCGACACGTCGGCAATGCAGAAGCCCGTTTCATCCCTGCCGAGTTCAAGAACATCGTAATAATCGCCACCCACGTCCATGTGAGGATGGTAAAAGGCAGCGAAGCGAATCTTTTCACGACGCGGCAGGGAGGCAGGATCGGGAATCAGCATGTTCTGCATCTTTGAGGCCAGTTCAAGCTCCTTGCGCAAAGCTTCCTGCCGCAGGCTTTCCTCAAAAAGCCTGATGTTTTCGATGGCTACGATGATAATGTTTGAAAGCGTCTGGATAAAGTGCAGGTGCTTGATGGTGGGACTTACCCCTTCGCCTTCTTCGTCAATGTCGCCGATAAGCACATAAGCCAGCGGGATGTTGTTGTTGTATACCGGAATGACAATGTCGGTACCCTCCAGCGCAGGATGATGGGAAGAAGTGATGAAGGTAATGTCTGTAAAAGGAAGAAGGTCCCTTTCCACATCTATTTTATTGCATATTTCTTCTGAATAGCCTGCTTTAATCAGGCATTCCCACCGCTCCTTGTTTCTTTTGACAATAAGCACCTTGCCAATGTTCAGGTCTTTCTGCAAAATCTTACAGTAGTGATTAAGCAGTTCGTCTACAGGCAGGTTTTGATTGATCGCCTGGGTTACCGACAGCAGGGCGTTTAACTTAAAAGTGGTGATTTTTAAGCGTTCGGTGGACTTGTACTGCATGGGTGCGGAAATATTGTATAAAAATACACGCTATTTTTATTAATTCCAAACACGGCATTCACATGAACGGATAATCCGGGCGTGAAATTCAATCAAATACCGGCAGGTTAAAAAAGACGACGGGGAAGTTAAAATCTTGAAAAATAAGTTATTAAAAACACACCGACGGTAAGTTGTGCAACATTTTTTCTGAGGGATACCTATAATACTCCCCAAAATTAAGACCACTGGTTAAATGACACGTGGATTATATTATCATAAAGAAAACTTATTTTTGTTAACCTGTGGTCTAAAAGAAGGGAGTAGCTAAGTGTTGAACAGAATGCTGAAACGGGTTGAGGATGAGCGTGTGTGAATGCCAAGGGCAGTGATTTATCCGGCGAATTACCGGAATTCTTTTTTAAGTTTCTCTATCGTTTTTTTAAATTCTTTTCTACCCCGGAGGTTAGTAAATTCTCCGGGATCGCTTGCATGGTCATATAATTCTGTTCCCGAAGCTCCTTGGTCCCATTCGGTGTACCGCCATCGGGAGGTGCGTATGCTTTTGCCGCGGTAGGTGTAACCCCAGTTGGGTTTTGTGTTATCCACCGGAGGGTTGGGACGGCTTACTACGCTTACAGCACTTTTTTTCTGCCATTTTTCAGGATGATTTTCAAAGAAGCAATGCAGGTTGTCTCCGTCCAGCCGATGGGTGGAAGTGAGTCCGCACCAGAAGGCAAGGGTAGGATACACATCCAGCAGTTCAACGATTTCGTCGGTGGCATGCGATTGACAGGCAAGACCAGGATGGTATATGATAAGCGGAACTCTTACCGATTTTTCAAAGAGTAAAAATTTTGTCCACAGAAAATGTTCACCCAGCATGTATCCATTGTCGCCCATGAAAACCACGATGGTTTTTTTACTTAATCCGAGGCTGTCTAAGGCATTGAGCAACCGTCCTACCTGAGCATCCATGAACGAAATGCTGGCGTAGTAGGCACGGTGGATGTATTTTTGTTGTTCGGGCGTGAGCTTTGTGTGCAGGGCTTTGTGCTGAGCCAGTTCAGGCACATCGTTCAGGTCGTCGGGAGGGGTTTGGGGAAGCCGGATGGAATCCAGCGGATACAGGTCGAAATATTTTTTCGGTGCAATGTAAGGGCAATGGGGCCGGAAAAAACCTGCGGCGATGAAAAAGGGTTTGTCTTTGTTCTGTGCCATCATCTTGATCACTTCGGTAGCTACCATGCCATCGGTTTGTTCTTCATCAGTTCCTTCTGCGGCAAGCCAGGCAGGAGCTATTCCAAGGGAAGCTGAAGGGGTGTAGTTGATTAGTTTGTTTTCTTCGTATTTATCCCGTCCTTTAGGATTCACGCGGATGTTCCATGAAATGGTATCGTCGTGACCGTCGGTGCCTATTTCTGAAGGTACTCCGTAGTGAAAGATTTTGCCGGCCCGGCCGGTGACGTATCCGTGTTTCATAAAAAGCTGGGGCAGGGTGATCACATCAGGAAGAGCTTCGCGGAAGTTAGTTTCGTTGATGCACATGTTCGTCTTTTCGGGGCGTAAACCGGTAAGCATTGAGGCACGGCTGGGACCGCTGAGGGGAAACTGACAGTAGGCATGGGTAAACATCATGCCTTGTTGTGCGAGCCGGTCGAGATAAGGTGTTTTTACCAAAGGATGGCCATAACAGCCGAGATCGGTATTCAGGTCGTCAGACATGATAAAAAGGACATTCATTGGTTGAGGTACCTGAGCGCCGGCGAAAAAGCTTCCGGCGAGGGTCAGAAAAACGGTGTTCTTTTTTTTCATAAAAAGTTCATTTATATTTTGTTTTGCTACTTTCATTTCATTCCTTCCCATGGTCCCCAGCCGGGCTTATCGGGAGGAGTAGGAACCTCGTTGCGCAACACATGATCGTTGGTGGTTTTCATCCATTCATAAAGTTTTGCAATGAGGTCGTTTTTTATGCTGGCGTATTCAGGGTGATCAGCCAGATTAATGAATTCGCCCGGATCCTTTTCCACATCGTAAAGTTCTTCTTTGTTCCGGGGATAGATTTTTGCCGGCAAAAGGGTATCAAGCGTAGCTTCTTCATTGTTGTTTACAAGCTGATGGTTCAGTTCCCATGGCAGCCAGGGGCGGTTGCCGGCTGCCGGGTTGAACCAGCGGATGTAATGAAACTGTTTTGTGCGGATTGAGCGGACAGGGTCGTATTTATCGATGTACTCTTTGGCTCCGTGGTAAGGTCTTTCCCCATGAAAATTTCTTTCGGTAAAAATGTATTCATGAGGAATGTATTCTTTTCCTGTGATCAACGGCCAGAAGGAGCAGCCATTCATTTCAGGAGGGGTTTTTATTCCGGCCATGTCGAGTACCGTGGGAGCAAAATCAATGTTCGGAATCAGCTCATTGATAACAGTTCCTTTGTTGTATCCTCCGGGAAGTCTTACAAGCAGGGTTATTTCAGTTCCCCTGTCGTACAACGTTCCTTTTGAACGGTTGCCTGCGATGCCATGGTCGGTGGTGAATATTACCACTGTATTGCTGGCGTATTCTGATTCATCGAGGGCTTTGATCAATCTTCCGAAATGGGTGTCGAGGTATTTGATAGCCGCCTGGAATTTGGCCAGTTCTTTCCGGGCACCTTCATGGTCAAACCAGTAGTTGGGAATGTATACTTTATTTTTGTCGACAGGTCCGCCGTAATCTTTATACAGGCTTTTGTCCCACTTTGAGGCATGAACATCATGGGTGCCTATGTTCAAATAGAAAGGCTTGTTTTTGTTTTTTCTTTGCTGAAGGTAGCGGATGGCTTTATCCACGGCGTTTTTTGCGTCCCAGTCGTCCCAGTGTTTTTCTTCATCAATCTGATAATGGTTCATGCCGGCGTGCCGTTCATGGTTTAACCCCACGTGGACGGTTTCATAACCGGCTTCGTTCAGATAATCAACCACAGTTTTTTCTTGCTGGCTCAGACTCCATCCCATGTGTGCCAGTCCCAATCCTCCGCTTACATGAGCATATTTTCCTGTCATGGCACACATACGCGAGGGTGAGGAGGCAGGAGAGCTGCAAAAGGCAAGGTTGAATTTTATTCCTGAGGAAGCAAAAGCATCAAGGTTTGGGCTTTCAACAGGGGCACCGTAACAACCGAGGTGTTTACCTAGGTCATGACACACGAAATACAGGATGTTTAATTTCTTTTGAGGAACGAAAGGTTTTTGTTTTGTATTTTTTTCTGCTGTCTGCATAAATGGCAAGCCGGCTACAACGGCTGAGCCGAGACTTGTTGTCTTGATAAAATCTCTCCGGTTTGTCATTGGTTTAAAAATTTTTATTCAACCCGTCCGCATGCTCTTGTCCGGGATCCTTTTTTTCCTGTGAGCTGGTCTCCCAGTTCTTCGCGGGCTCTGGTGGCCATCTGCAGAAGTTCTTCGGCGATTTCAGGATATTCGTCAATCACATTATACCGTTCCCCCGGATCGCGACGCATGTCGTACAGGGCCATTTGTGTTGAGTCCTTGCCGGTAGGGCCTGGAAGGTTGTCTTTTCCCGGGGCAAATCCTGCATAAGTGCGGTAAGGATGGGGTAATACAAGTTTCCATGCTTCATTACGCACGGCTTCAAGGTTGTTGTCGTAATAGTACCATAATTCTTTTCTTGGTGAAACGGAGAAATCGCCTTTAAGCAGGGGGAGAAGACTTACCCCGTCAATTTTATGTCCGGGCAGTTTGCCGCCGGTGATTTCTGCCAGTGTGGGAAAAATGTCGATGGTAGACGCAAGCTTGTTGCATACGGTTCCTGGTGGAATTACACGGGGCCAATGCATGAAACAGGGAACCCTTTGTCCCCCTTCAAACGAAGTACCTTTTCCTTCGCGGAGACCTGCAGTGGAGCCGGCACAGTTGCCGAAATTAAGCCAGGGACCGTTATCGGAAGTAAAAATAATCAGCGTATTTTCTGCCATCCCGCATTTTCGCAGGGTGTTGGTGATTTGTTGCACCGACCAGTCTATTTCCATCATGACATCGCCATACAACCCCTGCTGGCTTTTCCCTTTGAATTTTTCCGATACGGCAATGGGGGTGTGTGGCATGCTGTGAGCCAGATAGAGAAAGAAAGGTTTGTTTTTATGACGCAGAATAAAATCAACGGCTTTTTCGGTGTAGAGAGTTGTTAAGGTAGCCTGATCGTCCAGCGATTTTATTTCTTTTGTGGGAGTATTTCCTTCAATGAGCTGCAAAGGAGGGAATTTGGCTTTTCTGGCTTTTCCGGGATCCGATGAGGTATCGGAAAGGGGAGTTCCGTCGTAATCATAAGGCCACATGTCGTTGGAATAAGGCAGTCCGAAATATTCATCAAAACCGTTTTGCAGGGGAAGAAAAGGAGGGAGGTGGCCAAGATGCCATTTGCCAATGATGCCTGTGGTGTATCCCTGTTCTTTCAGCATTTCGGCTATTGTTTTTTCGTCCGGGTGGATGCCGTGGCGCGAGTAAGGGAATAAGGCTCCCAGAATTCCTATGCGGTTGGGATAACAACCTGTGAGCAAGCCGGCCCTTGAAGCACTGGACACTGCCTGGGCACAGTAAAAATTGGTAAATTTCATGCCGGTGGCAGCCAGGCTGTCGAGGGTAGGGGTTTGGTAACCAATGGCTCCGAAAGAAGAGAGGTCGCCGTATCCCATGTCGTCGCAGAAAATAAGAATGATGTTAAGATGCTCAATTTTATTTTTTTCACAGCCTGTGGTGATGATTCCTCCTGCGGCAGTGAGAAAAAGCAGATGACGAAAGTTTTTTGTTTCCATAAGGATTATTTTTTTGTTATTCCTGTGTGCAGGATGCTGTCCATTCTTTGCTGAAAGTACCTGACTTTTTCAGGCATCTGTGCGGCAAGGTTGTGTTGTTGAGATGAATCATTCTGAATAAAATACAGCTGGGGTTCTTTTGAAAGGCCTGTTTCCACCTTTGTGTTTTTGGAAACAGCATCGCCTTCGTAAGGAGGGATGTAGGTATAGTCTTTGTTGCGGTAAGCAACTTTGCCATTGGCTTCAAGCAGCAGTTCTGTTCTTCCTTGCCGGCTTTTCCCCAGCAAAGCATCCATGACATTTTCACCGTCCGGGGAAGGATTTTTCATGTTCAGGAAGCCCGCCAGGGAGGCGATGATGTCCATCTGGCAGACCATGGCATTGGAAACACCCGCGGTAATGGTTCCGGGCCACCAGGTGATAAAAGGCACCCGTGTACCTGCTTCGAAAAGGCTTGATTTGCCACCTCTCAGATAACATGCCGGTTTGTGGTCGCCGTTTTTTTCAACAGCTTCGTCATAATAGCCATCGTTAAGGACAGGGCCGTTGTCGGAAGTGAAGATAACCAGTGTGTTTTTGTCAAGATTGTTGTCTTTGAGGCAGCGGATAATTTCTCCCACGCACCAGTCCAGTTCAAGGATAACATCTCCACGGGGTCCCAATCCTGATTTTCCAGCAAAACGTGGATGAGGAACCCTTGGAACATGAGGTTGATGAAGAGCCAGATAAAGGAAAAAAGGATGATGACGGTTTTGGAAGATAAAACGTTTTGCCCTGGTTACAAAAGTATCGGCCATGGTTTCATCCTGCCACAGGGCTGTTTTGCCTCCACGCATAAAACCAATGCGGGGAATGCCATTGTGGACACTCTGGTTGTGACCGTGATGCCATTTCATTTTGGTGCATAGCTGCGGGTGCGATAAAGCTGTGGGTTCGCCGGGAAAGTTTTTTTCATAATTTACTTCTAAGGGATCATCAGGAGAGAGACCAATCACATAGCCGTTTTCTACATACACGCAAGGCACCCTGTCGTTGGTGGCAGGCATGATAAATGAATAATCAAAACCAACTTCGTTGGGCGAAGGGGAGATGCGGCTGTTCCAGTTGATGTTCCCATTGCCCAGTCCCAGATGCCATTTCCCCACGATGCCCGTGGTGTATCCTGCTTTACGAAGCATGGCAGGCAATGTCTCCGTCGTGGTGTCGATAATTAAAGGGGCGTCGCCCGGCAAGATAGAAGCCTTTTCGTTACGCCATGGATAGGATCCTGTGAGCAGGGCATAGCGGCTGGGTGTGCTGGTGGCCGACGAGGCATAGGCACGGGTAAACCGTAGTCCTGTTTGTGCCAGATAATTGATGTTGGGAGTATTTAGTTTTGAAGTAGGACAATATCCCGGATCGCCGTAGCCCAGGTCATCAGCCAGAATAATCAGGATATTAGGTTTTACAGCTTCTTCTTTCTTTGATGTACTGCACGCGCTGAGTCCCGCAAGCGGAAACAATATCCAGTTCAATGGTTTGTTTTTCATCTTCATTTCTTTTTTAATGTTTTTAAAAAAGTAATTTTTCAAAAACTCTTCTGAAGTCAGAATGTGATTTTTATTCCATAAAGAGCACCATCTTATGTGCTTTGGTTCCTTTCACCTCGAAGCATGCGTAGGTAGAATTTTCAACGGACTGCAAGGTGAATGAAACCGGCCCGCCGTTTACGGATATCTGTGTGGCTTTTTTGCCCCGTGGGAGAAGCATCTCGATTTGTGTTTGTCTGGCGTTGCCTGTAAAGAGAAGCTGAATTTCCCTGTCAGAGACTTTTTGATAACGGTATGACACATATCCTCCCGAAGCTTCGTATTTTGCAGTTACCTCTGCTTTTCCTGTCCCTGCAATTTCCCAGCGCGGTGTCAGGCGAACTTTATTAAATGCTGTTCCGGCATCATGGACTCCTGCCAGTCCTTCCATCAGAGCTGCGTAACATTCAGCGGCTGCCCAGTGGGAAGGAAGTGTGTTTCGGTGTTCCGGCATAAAGAAGACAGGAGCATCCGATAAGGTTAGTCCGAGGATAATCCACTTTCCTTCATCGAGAGGTCCGTTAAATTCAAGGGAGTCGATGATTTTTTCAGGAGCAGGATTATCTATTCCCGACACATATACACCGATGTTCTTATTTTTTGCATTGGCCCCACGCCAGGCCACTTTTGTTTTTGGTTCATTTTCTTTTGCAACAGAAGGATTCCACCAGTTGCCAGCCATTTCAGAAGAAACGGGTATGGCCCGTGTTGTTTTATCGTGATAGTGGAAAATAAGATATCCCGGGAAATTGGTTTTGCTGGATGCAGTAAGCAGATAAACAGATGAGGCTTTTTTGTTTATTTTCAGGGAGGCCCGGGTCATGTAGCCGGTACTGCCCGACAGAATAAGGCAGGCTTTTCTGCCGTTTGTTACCGGATCGAGGAGGTCGAAAGGAATGTCTTCAAAAATCTGTTTGCCTGCAGGAAATTCATGTAAATCGTTATCTCCTTCGCCTGTAAAGCCGGGAACGCCTGAAGTTCCCGTGCCGTGGGTGTCGGCATTAGCTACAGGTCTGAGGCTGATGGTGTCGAAATTCCGGGCAGGAGGATCGGGGAAGGCGCCCCGGTAACCTCCCAGCATGTTTCCTCCGGTATCCTGCACCAGTTTGTATACCCGGCGAAGAATATCCACGCCATAGTCTTCAAAGCCATGTTCAAAAGCTCCTTTGGCCAGTTCACCCGCAACAATAGGGGAAACCCCGCCGTTCATGTAAGTCCATTTTTTACAGGACCAGCCTCTTTCAAACGGAGGATAGCACATATACCATTCGCCCGGAGAAGAGGCGGGCATTTCTTTACGGATGCGCTGATAGGTTTTAATGATAGATACTGCCTGTTCATGGGTAATTCCGCGGGTTAAGGCGTAAGTATTGGAAATTGTCACCTGGGATTTCTCGTCCACGCCGAAATCATACTTCCGTGAAGGGTCTTCAGGAATCCAATGTGTGTAAAATTCTCCGTTCCATGCGAGGCGGTCGATGCGTTCTTTGAGTGTTTTTCCGAGGGTTCTTATTTTTTGTGCTTCTTCGTGCCGGTCATGGTAGTCAAGCATTTCGGCCAGCAGCTGGCAGCTGTAAGCCATGCGTACGTTGTCGGCATACAGGATGCCGAAAGGAGTTTTTCCCGGTTCAACCTTCATCACATCGCCTCCCACAAGGGCAGCATCATAAAAATTCTGAAAGTCCCAGATGTCGATGGAATAGCCTTTTTTGATCAGTTGATATTTTTCGCTCCACCGGTAGGGGTTGGTGGTAATGTAAGTTACCCCTTTGATCAAGCCATCCAGTTTTTCTTTCATCCATTCATCGTCGCCGGTGGCTTTCCAGGTAAAATATGTTCCTTCGATCATTGAAAATTCAGCAATGTTTTCAAGAGGGATTCTTACAAAAATGGCAGTGGCATTTTTGTCGTTTGGAATAGAAACAAAATTTCCGTAATCAAATCTTCTGCTCCATGAGCTATCTTCTTCATATGAATGTTTGAAATTATCGTGGAACATGCCGTCTTCCCGTTGTCCTTCAAAATACAGGTCGACCCCTGATTTAAGTTCGGGATAAAAATATTTCTGCCCCTGCATCACATACATGTGGTCCTGAAACCAGGAAGAAAAGTAATGATATGTTTTTCCGTTCAACCGTACTATGCGGGCCACATTGTATTCGTTATAGTGACACATTTCGTAGTACAGCATTCTTCCAATTTTTTCAAACTCTCCTGTATCGTCTTTTATGTTTGTGTGGCAGTTTACTTTGAATGCTGCTATGTCAATCAATTCATTTTTCTTTCCTTTCAGCAGGATAAAATGAGTTCCCAACGCTCCGCTTGCCGTGATTTCATTTTTTGCTGCTGCAGGGGCAGTGTAGTATTCATTTCCTTCTCCGTCCAGCACCACTATTTCGCCCGGTTGACTGGTGGTAAAAGCAACCTTTGACAGAGGTTGGTAATACAAACCACTGGGGGGAGGCGTGAGGGTGATGGTTTTGCCATTGGCAACACCCTTAACAATACTGGTCCCGGAAAATGCTTCGGCAAACTTCGTGTTGCCACTTGCCCCCATGACGGCAAGGAGGCCGGCTTTTTTTATAAATTCACGACGATGGTTTTTTATTTGCATAAAAAATTATTTTTTCCTTATGTAAGCATAAAACACTCCGCATAAGGCAGTATCCTGTTTGTCGCTGAACCATGCCTGCAAAGTGGTTTTTCCGGCAGGAAGAGAAGTGGTAAATACAACAGCTTTTTGTTTTCCGATATCCTGCAGGCAGGTGTCGCGACTGCCAATGACGATATGGATATTTTCCACAGGCAGAGCCATTCCTTCAGGTTCGGGTGTGCCATAACGGGGAATAAAAGGAGGCATGCCTGCGTTGATGGCTGTGTTAGCTTCGCGCGGCCAGCGGCGGAATTCTATTACATAGGTTCCTGCCTGTTCTACATAAAGATGCCACGGTCCTCCCCGGGCAAATTCTTTTTTAGGCTGGCGGGCAGAGTTGTTTCCGTCGGCTCGTACATCCTGCCACAGCGAACTGCACAGCTTTACTTCTTTCTGATGAGGAGAGCCTATGCGGGTGCATACAAAATCATTAAGACGGGGTTCCATGGTTTGCCACCATTGTTCATAAAAGGTTTTCATGGCCGATACAATTTCCGGATGTTCGGCAGCGATGTTGTTGGTTTGTGCCGGATCGCGTTGAATGTCGTACAACTGGTCCCCATAAAGTGGTAGCAGCCGCCATTGATTCCAGATGATTGCTGCATCGTATTTTTTTATGTTCAGCTGGTAATACTGCACCACCATCATTCTGTCGGGGAAGGCTTGTCCCTTAAGAAGAGGCCCCAGGCTCATTCCATCAAAGGACACTCCTGCAGGGACTTTGAGATGACAGAGATCGATGAGGGTAGGCAAAAGGTCCTGCACCTGGGCAGGGGTGCTGATGTTGCAGGGGGGAACCAGTTGTCCCCCCGGCCAGCGGATAAAACAGGGAACACGGTGTCCTCCTTCGGTACGCGTACATTTTCCTCCTGTCATGCCTGCATTGTATATGCCGGAATGAGTGCTGCCATTGTCAGAAAGGTAAATAAGAATGGTGTTTTCATAGAGCTGGTTTGCATGTAGAAAAGAATCAAGTTTCCCCATGCCGGCATCGATATTGGCAATCATTCCATAAAATTCAGCCGCACCGCTGGAACGGTAAGGAGCACTCCATGAAGAATCTATCCATTCAGGGAAATGGGCCATGTTGGTGGGCAGGTAACAAAGAAAAGGCTTTCCGGCTTTCCGGCATTTTGCCATCCACCGCATGGCTTCATTAAACCAGATGTCGTTGCAATAGCCTTTTCCGCGTTTCAGTTTGCCGTTATGATAATAAAAAGGATCGTAATAATCGCTGTTCCAGTAATGTCCCATGCCTGTGAGACCGAAACCATCAAAATAAACACATTCTTTAAAACCTCTGTCTTCAGGGCGGTTGGGCCAGTTGTATCCTACATGCCATTTGCCAAAGATGCCTGTCTGGTAGCCGGCGGCTGAAAAAATTTCTCCTATCGTGGGAAATGCTTCCCGGATGGTACTTCTTCCGGCACAGGTAGCCATACAACCGTTTCGAAGGCAATGAACGCCGGTGAGCAGCTGTCCTCTTGTGGGGGAACTCATGGGCGCTACATGAAAATCGGTGAAGCGGATGCTTTCATCATGAAGTTTGTTAAGATGAGGAGTTTTCAGATAAGGGTTCCCATGGCATTCAAGATCGCCATATCCCTGATCGTCGGTGAGGACAATGATTACATTGGGAGGTGGCGATTGGGCAAAGGAGACAGCTGTGGCAGCTGCTGCCGTGTAACCCAAAAAAGCCTGCAATGAAAAGAGTTTTTTTGTCATGGATGATGATTTTAGGTGCACGATCTTTTCGATTTATTGATAAACAATTTCACTTTTTTCGCTTTGTTTGTATCCGATGCGGATGGCAACGGCGGTGAGGGTGTCACCTTTATTCAATGCCACCGGTGCGGAATACAAAAACCAGTGTTTTTCATTCAGGCCCTTACCGTTGATTTGATAAGCAATGGAAGCCCCTGTTGTGTTGCAGGTGATGGTGGCCACATTGTTTTTGAGAGAAATTTGTGGTTTTTCTGTGACCGGTTGAACTCCGCCGGGCCACATCTCCCACACCAGTTGCTTTTCAGTTTTTAATGAGCCGTCTTTGTTTAATCCCTGGTCGTTGATGTCTTTCATCCACCGGTCAAGTACTTTTCGCATCCGTTTTACAATGGCTGCGTTTTCAGGTTTTGCTGCGATGTCGTAAAGAGTATGAGGATCATTTTCCACATCGTAAAGTTGTTCGGCTGGTTTGGTGGGGGCAAACCATATCATTTGCAGCGAATCCAGTTTGCCTGCCTCTTTCAGTTCCAGCAACCGTTTCATCATGGGAATGTTGTTGATACGGAATTGGATGTTCTGGTAGTAAGGCAGTTCGGGATGGAAATTCCGTACATACAGGTACTTTTTATCCCGTACCGAACGAACCATGTCGTATTCCGTGTCCATGCGGTCGCGGGCAGCAAAGACATACTCCCGTGGTTTTTCTTTGTGGGGACCCAGGAAAATCTGTCCTTGCATGTACGAAGGTTTTTTGATGCCTGCCAGGGAAAGGATGGTGGGAGGGAGATCAACCATGCTCACCAGTTCGTCAATCACTGTACCGGCCAGCTGGGCTTTGGGTAAACGGATGATGAGAGGAATGTGTGTGCCCGATTCAACCACTTCCCGTTTTTGCCGGGGCAGCGGACCGCCATGGTCGGAATAAAAGATGATGATGGTGCTGTCATAAAGGCCGTCATCTTTTAATTGCTGGAGTATCATTCCGGCTTCCCTGTCCATCACAGTGATGTTCGACAGATTGCGGGCAATGTCGCGCCGGACGATGGAATCATCAGGATAGTAAGGGGGGATGCTCACATCTTTGTCATGGTAGGAGAGGGGACTGTTTTTCCGGTAACTGATTTGCGATTCGTGGGTGGTTATAATGTTAAAAATGGCAAAGAAAGGCTTTCCTTTGGGGCGGTTGCGCCAGTGAGCCTGACGGCTGCACTCATCCCATGCAGTGATGGGAGAGGTAAACTGGTAATCGGTTTTTTCGTTGTTGGTGCAATAATATCCGGCTTTACGCAACAGTTCGCTGTAGCATTTTACGTCGGCCGGAGGAACTGCCTCATAAGGAGGGATGCCGTCGGGGAGATTTTTGGCACTGGTGCGCATGCAGTTGCCTCCTATGCCGGAAGCATACATGCCTGTGATCATGGCACAACGGCTTGGAGCACTCACGCCGGCGGTAGTAAAAGCCTGAGTGAAACGCAATCCTTCGGCTGCCAGCCGGTCAAGATTGGGGGTTTTCACAAGCTTGTTGCCATAGCATCCGAGGTCAGGCGAAATATCTTCGCAGGAGATAATCAGAATGTTTGGTTTTTCAGGCAGCTGAAATTTCTGTTTCTCATGAACGCTGCATCCTGCAGCTGCGCCGGATAAAACAAATAATATCTTGTATTTTTTCATGGCATGTAATTTTTTACTTTTTTGATTAATCTTTAATGCAACGTATTGAAAAAGCATTAAGGGTAAGATAGGTGTTTGTGATGACTACATCGGTATAGGTTCCAAGATGGAGGTAATAGTTATCCATTTCCACACTCCAGGCATATTCGGGGTTTACAGAGGTGGCTGTCCAGAAAATAGCCCAGTCGCCTTTACGACCGAAGACATTATCATAGGCCAGTCCTCCGGGGAGTGCTGAAAAGCCGGTTGTGTTGTTCCCATCCCAGGCAGGAATGTTTTCTTTTGTAACTTTTAATGCCTGGGCATGACCTGCGGTTTTGTACAATTCACGCCATTCCTCCACGGTGGGGACATGCCAGCCTGCAGGGCACACACCCTGAATTTTTTTTGAAGAACCGGAATCATACTGAACAGCTTCACCCCATGTGTATAATCCCCCGAAAGTGTCGCAATTGGCTTTGAGATTCTGGTAACAGGTTTTTTCGATAATACCATTGTTACGCTGGGCCGTATACTGTACCTGTTTGCCAGTGTTGATATTTTTGGCCATCCAGCACTGATTTCCGATAAGTACAGTGGGATACTTTTGTCCGTCCCGCGGATCAACAAACACAGTTCCGCACCGGAATGGCTGTTGAGCCATGAGACCGGTGATGAATCCGGAAAAGAGAAAAAGGAATTTTAACTTATTCATATCTCAGTTTTTTAAGTTTTATTCTTCATTGTATTCGTATACTTTGTTGGTAAAATAATATCCCGTCATCCGGTCGCACTTATCACTTCTCTTACGAAGGTACGAAGGAAAATCTTTTGTGTCTTCTTTCCATTGGTCCATGACTTTTAACAGGGTTTGTGTGATGTCGTGAATTTCCGGTCCTCCCCATTCGGTAAGATTATTCAGTTCGTAAGGATCGTTTTCAAGGTCATACAATTCAATCATGGTTCTCGGACATTTAAAGCATTGTTTCTGGGCTTCATTCAGATGGCCGTTTTTAAAAGCACGCAGGAGGGAATACCAGGCACCGCTTTCGGCCATGTCGCCAATGTTTCCCGGAGGAAGATAGTAATATTCATTAACGATCATTTTGTATTTTTTAGTACGCAGGCAGCGGTTATGTTCGTCGGTACCATGCCAGTTGCGTTCAGAAAAAATGTATTCATCACCGGGGGTGTTCAGGTTTGAAAAAACGGGGACAAGACTTTTTCCGTACATGTGCGGAGGTTTGGCGATTCCTGCCACTTCCAGCAGCGTGGGGGCAAGATGAATGGTGCTCGACAGGCCTTCGTATTTTACCCCTGCGGGGATTTTATTTTTCCACCACATAATGAAAGGTGTTTGAATTCCCGAATCATAAAGAAATCCTTTGCACCGGGGCATGGGACAACCATTGTCACTCAATACCACGATCAATGTATTTTCAAGCAATTTCTTTTTTTCCAGTTCGGCCATTATCATTCCTATATGAGAATCGAGCCGGAGAATTTCATCGTAATAATGAGCCAGGTCCAGACGGGTTTCTTTGTTGTCAATCATAAAAGGAGACACAGTAACGTCTTTGGGATCTGTAATCCGTGGGGCGCGGTTGGCAGGAACAGGATCGTTTACGTAAGGCCGGTGGGGATCGATGAATGCACACCAGAGAAAAAAGGGTCTGTCTCCTTTCTTTTCCAGAAAAGAATGACAGCTTTTTATCATTTTTTCAATGGTGTAGGTTCCTTTGCTGTAATATTCTCCGGCACCATTGTCACAGTAGTCAAATTGTTTTTCGCCGTTGATGCCGATATGTGTTTTTAAGATGATGCCTGTGTAATACCCTGCCTGTCTCAGGTAATAAGGCAGTAATTTTGTGGTATCGTTCAATCCCACATGCAAATCCTCGGTTCCGATGGTATGGGCAAACTGTCCGCTGAGCATGCTGGTGCGTGAAGGGCTCGACTGGGGCGAGGTAAGGAACATGCGGGTAAACATAAGACCTTCGCGGGCCAGCCTGTCAATGTTGGGGGTTTTGATTCCCTTGTTGCCATAACAACCGAGGTCCATGCCCAGGTCGTCGGCAATAAAAACAAGTATGTTGGGTTTGTCGTTTTTTTTCTGGGCCATTACACAGGTGACAGCCATCAGGCCAATGCATGTTGACCGGGATAATTTATTGATCATGGTTAAAAAGTTTTATCCACCATTGTCCTCATTTTTTGTTGTTTCTTTTTGCTTGCTGCATTTCTTTTCGCCGTTCCTGCAGCTTCTTATGAGGATATACTCCAACAGACGAAGCCCATGAAAAATAAATCTGCTCCATTTCTTTCACTTTTTCCGGATGTTGTTCTGCAAGATTATGCAGTTCGCTTCGGTCTTTTTCCATGTCATACAGTTCCCATGGCAGCTCCTCGTTGGAAGAGTAGTCGTAGCGTGATACCAGTTTCCATTTTCCGCAACGTACAGCACGGTTGCCTTCGTGTTCCCAGCATAAGGTGTCACGAAGGACAGCTTTACGGCCCGTCAACAGGGGGACAAGACTTTTTCCCGGAAGAGGATAGATGGAGTTGCCTTTGTATTCTGACGGATAAGTGGCTCCGGCAATTTCAACCAGCGTAGGCATGATGTCGGTAATATGAGCCATCTGTGAATTGATGGTGCCTGCTTTTATCTTGCCCGGATACCATGCAATGAAAGGGGTTGAAATCCCGCCTTCGTGTACCCAGTGCTTAAACCAGCGGAAAGGGGTATTGCTTACGTTGGCCCATGGATAGTCATATCCTCCAAAAGAATGAGGACTTCCGGGTTCTGCTTTTGGATCGCCACGTCTTGCCGCTTCGTGACATCCTCCGTTGTCGGAGAGAAAGATGATCATGGTGTTTTTATCATAGCCATTATCTTCCAGACATTTTCTTAATTTCCCGATGTTTTGATCCATTCTGTCGATCATGGCTGCATACACTGCCATCCAGTGGTCCCACACAACTTTTTCCGAATCGGATAGAGTTTCCCAGGCAGGCACAGTTTCATGCCGTGAGCTCAATGGCCATGAAGGATCAATAATGCCGAGTCCGGTCATTTTTTTATAACGCCTGACACGTGTGCTGTCCCAGCCACCGTTCAGGTATTTCCCTTTGTACCTGGCGATATCTTCAGGAAAAGCATGCAGGGGCCAGTGAGGACAGGTATAGGCGAGATACAAAAAGAAAGGTTTTCCGGGATTTGTTTTTTTATGTTCATGAATGTAATGAATAGCCCTGTTCGTGTAAGCGTCGGTGGCATACCATTGTGAGCCATCCTCGTTTTTCATCAGCTTGTATTCAATGGAACCTGATTTAATCCATTCGCCGGGAGGCATGGAATCTTTTCCTTCCACCACAAATTTTCTTGTTCGTTCGAGGCCAAAATAATGGCCAGTGGTGTTTGGACCTCCGTATTGTTTTTCAAACCCGCGTTTCGTTGGCCAGTAGGGTTCATCGCCTCCCACATGCCATTTGCCACAGATAAAGGTAGAATAACCGGCTTCTTTCAGCACTTCGGCAATGGTAACGCAATGAAAATTAAGATGAGTATCATAGCCCGGGAGGCTGTCGTTTTGAAGCATGTCGCCTACCCCTGTCTGATGAGGATACAATCCTGTGAGCAGGGCAGCCCGTGAGGGGCAACTGCGGGCCGCATTGTAAAATTGTGTCATGCGGAGACCTTCTGCTGCCAGCCGGTCGAGGTTGGGTGTATTGATTTCCGAACCAAAACAACCAATGTCGCTGTAGCCCATGTCATCGGCAAGAATGAGAATGATGTTGGGTTCTGCCGGTTTTTCCTTCTGACAGGCAGTGAGTCCACCCAGAGGAATCAAAAAGGGCAGCCATGCGGTTTGCTTTTTCATCATCATAATAATAAGATTTAAAAAAAGGAAGTAAACTTCTGGTAAAAATAAAAGTTTATTTTTCTCCTGAAAGGGAGAAATGTTTCACAGGTGTGAAGTATTGTTGCGAAATGACGGAAAAACGGGAATATTCAAAGGCTGATGAAACCGCAGGATTAGCGTTTTTCGTATATCAGGCAACCGTTAATGAATACTTCGGCTTCTTTTTCGGGGTTCAGCCATTTTACTGAAAGGCGATGGTTACCCTGCGTCAGGTTGTAATTCCAGTATATCTCGTTGCGGCGGGAATGTCGGCTGGCAGGCATGTTAACAGTTTCTGTTATGCTGTCGTCAATAACCACATGCACACGGGCAATGTAATCGTCTTTTCCTTTAACGTATCCTTTAATGACGATACCTGCGCCGGCAAAGGAAGTGTCGCAGGAAAGATTTTTTTCAAGCTTGCCCCCATGCATTGAAATCATTTTTACCGGTTCCAGTCCCTCAAAACTTTTTTCATACCTTACAGCCATCGGTTGCTGCACGGGGATTGTGATGTTGTTCCCTTCCCGTTTGCCTCCGTTCTTTTCAATCATTTGCAGGGCATGTTTAAAGCTCATGGCATACACATCGTTCAGACTCACCGTGGTGTATTTGAAGTCCATGTCTTCGACTTCGCGCAGGGGAGCAAGAAATTTTTCCGGAATATTTGAATAGCCGAGGATGGTGCCAAGGATGCCGCCGGCACTGGCCGGATTGCAATCAGAATCCTGTCCGCAGCGGGTGGCAATGTCGATGGTTTTTTCATAATTCCCATGGCCGTACAGCAGACCGATCACAATGTAGGCCGCGTTGATGGAAGCATCAATATTAAAAGCGCTGAACACGCCGTCGGGACAACCCCGGTCATCGGCCCATTTTTTCTGACAGATGAACCATGCCATTTTCCAGTCGCAGGAATCTTTATGATATTGTTCGATGACATCGTGAATGCACTGGTAAAATTTGCTTTGCGGAGGAATGATTTTCAGGGCTTCTGTAACGATGGTTTCGATGTTGCTGGTAACAAAAGCCAGTGAATACATGGCAGCCACATACACGCCTCCGTACCATCCGTCGCCATAGTTCATGATGTGCCCTGTTTTATCGCAAATGGTTGCTGCTGCGTTGGGCATGCCGGGCGACATTAATCCTGCAAAATCGGCTTCGATCTGGAAGTCGATATCGTCGGCGTGAGGATTGTTTTTCCAGTGTCCCGAAGCCGGGGGCATGATGCCATTGAGAATATTGTAACGGGCCGACTGGTTGGCATGCCATAACGGATAACCGGCGGTGGCAAATGCCATGGCATGTGAGTCGGCAGGAGCATCCAGTCCCAGCCGGTCAAAAACCTGCACGAAGGTCAGGTCCATGTACACATCGTCGTAAAGTCCGGGGGCGTTTTCATACCACCAGCGGATGCCATGGGGTTCCCATGGGATGGGATGATAATCGTTGATCATACTTCCGCAAAAATGAAATTCGGTAGGGCCTCCATAGGTACAGCCAATCACCTGTCCGGCCCATCCCCCTTTGATCTTATCCTGCAGGATGTCGGAAGAAAGGGTGACTGTCGCAGGCAAAGATTCTTTTACCGGTGAGCTGCAGGCCACTGCCATGAATGGCAACAGAAGAATCAGCATTTTTTTAGTCATGACGAAAGTATTTTTTCAGGTAAATTTTACGAAAAGGTTTTTATGTGAAAACGTAAAAAGCATGCATTTATTGTTTGCGAAAGAAATCAGTTGCCGTATTCATCCCAGCTTTTGATTGAAATGTCATCGATGGATTTTCTGCAGAAAGCCAGAATGAATGCGGTGGCAAGGCGGGCGTTGGTGATGAGCGGGATGTTATGGTCCACGGCACCGCGGCGTATTTCGTAATCATTGCTGAGTTCATTTTTTGAAAGGTTTTTCGGGATGTTAATCACCAGGTCGAATTTGCGGTTGCGGATGTATTCCATCACGTTGGGTTTTTTGTTTTCGTCGGGCCAGTGGACGAGGGTTGACTTGATATTGTTTTCGGCAAGGAAAAGATGGGTGCCACGGGTGGCAAAGAGTTTAAATCCTTTTTTTGCAAGCAGGCGGCAGGCTTCAAGCATCTGGGCTTTTGCCTTTGCATCGCCTGTGGAGAGCATGATGTTTTTGGCCGGAATGCGCATTCCTACCGACAGCATAGATTTCAGCAGGGCCTCGTCGTAATTTTCTCCCAGACATCCCACTTCGCCGGTGGAGACCATATCCACTCCCAGCACCGGATCGGCTTTTGAAAGACGAGAAAAAGAAAACTGGGAAGCTTTGATTCCGATGTAGTCCAGGTCGAAAGCTGATTTGGTAGGTTTTTCAAAAGGTACTTCGAGCAGAATGCGGGTGGCGATGTCAATGAAGTTGATTTTGAGAACTTTGGAAACAAAAGGAAAACTCCGTGATGCCCGGAGGTTGCATTCAATCACTTTTACATCATTATCTTTGGCTAAAAACTGAATATTGAAAGGTCCTGAGATGTTTAGTTTCCGGGCGATGTCGCGTGAAATTTTTTTGATTCTCCGGATGGTTTCAAAATAAATTTTCTGAGCAGGGAAAATCAGCGTGGCATCACCTGAGTGAACCCCTGCATATTCGATGTGTTCTGAAATAGCGTACACGACAATTTCGCCGTTTTTGGCCACGGCATCCATTTCTATTTCTTTGGCATGCTGGATGAATTCCGAAACCACCACCGGATATTGTTTGGACACTTTGGCCGCCAGTTTTAAGAACCCCGACAGTTCATTTTTGTTGGAGACCACATTCATGGCTGCGCCCGACAGTACATACGAAGGTCTTACCAGCACAGGATAGCCCACTGTTTTTACAAATTCGTCAATCTCTTCAATGCTCGTGAGTTCTTTCCAGCGGGGCTGGTCAATTCCCAGTTCGTCGAGCATAGCAGAAAATTTGTGGCGGTTTTCAGCGTTGTCGATCGAGACAGGGGAGGTTCCCAGCACCGGCACATGCTGGTGATAAAGACGCATGGCAAGGTTATTTGGAATTTGTCCGCCCATGGAAAGAATCACTCCGCCGGGTTTTTCCAGTTCGATGATGTCCATCACCCGTTCGAAGGAAAGCTCATCAAAATAAAGGCGGTCACAAATGTCATAGTCGGTAGAGACAGTTTCGGGGTTGTAGTTGATCATCACCGAGCGGTAGCCCAGTTGTTTGGTGGTCATCACCGCATTCACGGAACACCAGTCAAATTCCACTGAACTCCCGATGCGGTAGGCTCCTGAGCCGAGGACGATGATGGACTTTTTATCGTCAAAGAAAGGGATGTCGTGTTCATTGCCGTGGTAGGTAAGGTAAAGATAATTGGTCTGAGCCGGATATTCGGCAGCAAGGGTGTCAATCTGTTTTACGCAGGGAAGGATGTTCCTTTTTTTCCGGTAGGCCCGTACTTCCAGCATGCCTTTTTCACTCTCTTTCGGCGGGTATTTAAGTACACAGCGGGCAATCTGAAAATCTGTGAACCCCATCCGTTTGGCTTCAAGAAGGTCTTCGTCGGGGACTTCTTCTATGCTGTTGTATTTTTCCAGTTTATTTTTATGCTGGTAAATCCGGTAGAGTTTATAAAGAAACCATTTATCAATGTTGGTAAGTTTCCATATTTTGTCTACGGTGTATCCTTTTTCAAAGGCTGCTTCGATCACAAAGATACGCATGTCGGTGGGCTCGCTCAGTTCCCTGTCCACGTTGGTGAATTCGAGGTCGCGGTTGCCTACGAAACCATGCATTCCCTGGCCAATCATGCGCAGGCCTTTATGGATC
>Ga0101944_10003268_pt1 | contig 23237 bp, 20 predicted proteins | sample DewCreD2012metaG_FD_75245 | JGI IMG/M metagenome (GOLD analysis project Ga0101944, IMG submission 75245) | Hot spring sediment bacterial and archeal communities from British Columbia, Canada, to study Microbial Dark Matter (Phase II) - Dewar... ... | reverse complement strand
ACCGACCGCTTCAGCCAAAAGTTCGGTATGCGTTTTGTGCTGGAACAGACCCCGGCCGAAAGCACGGCCTACCGTTTCGCCAAACTGGATTTGGACAAGTTTCCGGACCAGGCGAGGACAGTGATCAAGGGAAGGGCGGACCAGGGAGAAATCTATTATACCAACTCCACCCTGTTCAACGTTTCCGTGCCCATGAATCCGGTGGACCGGGTCCGCTATGAAGGATTGTTCCACCCCTTGATCGAAGCCGGGGCCTTGACCCACGTCTGGATCGGTGAATCCAAACCCCATAAGGAATCCCTGGCCAATTTTGTGGTCAAGACCTATCGTCTGAGTAAAAACGATCAAATCGCCTTTTCCCCCGAATTCACCACCTGCCGGATCTGCGGCCGAACCGAAAGGGGTTTGTTGAAGGCCTGTCCCTTTTGCGGCTCGGAAGAGGTGGACGGCATCACCCGCATCACCGGTTACTTCACCAAGATTTCCAGTTGGAACAAGGGAAAAATCGGAGAATTGAGAGACCGCTTTCGAAACGTCCCTTATTTTAACGCCTCATCCTCCTCTCCTCCCATTCCCGTTCATCTTGAACCGCATCCCATCACACGCCCCACGCATGCGCATCAGGGCTTCTCTGGATGAAAGGCTTCTGCGAACCTCTCGACGGTTGCCGAAAACCTTACTCCAGGCATGGTTGCCGAAGCGGGGACCACTACGAAGCGGCCCTCCCTGACCGCCGCAACCCTCGAGAGAGCCGGGTTGGCCCACAGCCATTCCTTCTTCCGTTCCGCCGGAGACCACCATGTATCATTGAGGACGATCACCTCGGGGTCGCGCTCCACCACCACCTCCCAGTTGACTTGAGCCATCCTTCCCACAATGTCGGAAAAGATGTTTCGGCCTCCGGCCAGCTCGATGAGCAGCCCCACGGGTCCGCAGCATCCGGCCGTGAAGGGCGTCTCTTCCGTTGTGCCCCAAGTGTCGAAGAAGAACACCCGCTTCCTGGCCGCAACCCTCCCCACCCTCTCCTGGACTCGAACCAGCTTCGCCCGCATGGCGCCGGTGAGCTCCCGTGCCTTTTCCTCCACCCCGAAAAGCCTGCCGATGTCCGTGATCTCCTCGAGTACCTCGTCGACACTCATGGGGGTCTCCCGGCGGGCGGAGCACAAAGACGGCGTCACGTATGTGAGTATCCCCATTTCCAACAACTCTTGCCTCTCCCCCACGGTCCTCTCCGTGAACGCCCCGGGAAACCCGGCGTAGATAAAATCCGTATGCCGCCCCAGAACTACCTCCTTGGAGGGATACTTCTCGGCGATAACGGGAACTTTCTCGTAGCGCTCACGAAGCTCGGGAAGGATTTCATCGTCCAGGTATGCCGTGCCGTCCATGTGGTCCTCGAGCCCCAGGGCCAGCATGATTTCCGTGGGGTTCTGATTGATGGCAAGGGCCTTTCGCGGGGGGCATTTGACCTGGAGAGTCATGCCGCAGTTGTCAATGACCACGGGCTCGGGATGGGTCGGTTCCGCAGCCGTGTGAGCGGGTCCAAGGAACCCGCACGAGAGAGCCGCCAGCAGCACAATGAAGTTCATCATCCTTCCATCACGCACGATTTTTCACCTCTTTCAGGGTCATCGCGGACCGGCCGTTTCCGTAAGCCGACCTTGCGCCCAGCCTGCGGGCAGGAGGGTCACGGATAGTCTCCCAGTGATGGGATGGGTCTCAACCAAGGTCTGGATGCCGAAAACCCTGCGGATGAGCCGTGCCGTCAACACGTCCCCGGGCGCCCCGCAAGCTTCGATGCGACCGTTGCTCAATACGTGGATCGAGTCACAGTAGAAGGCCGCAAGGTTCAGGTCGTGCAACACCGCGAGAGTGGTGATACCCATGCTTTGGATGAGGCTCAGTACTTCGACGGCATGACGGATGTCGAGATGATTGGTCGGCTCGTCCAGGACCAGCAGAGGGGCCCTCTGGGTAAGGGCGCGCGCCAACAACACCCTTTGTTTTTCTCCACCCGAGAGGGTTGGGAAGGGCCGTTTCTCCATGCCCTCCAGTCCGACCCTGGTCAGGGATTCCCGAGCGATGTTCAGATCCTCCTCGTTGTAGCCCTCGAAGGGATGCCGGTGAGGATGACGCCCCATGAGGACAATCTCCAAAACGGTGAAATGAACCTCGCCGACTGTCTCCTGGAGGACCACGGCGATCTTCCGCGCCAGCTGGCGCCCCTTCATCCTTCGGATATCCTCGCCGTCCAGGTGAACGGCTCCGCTGTCGGGCGCGATGACCCCGTAGATGCACTTGAGCAGGCTCGATTTTCCGCTCCCGTTGGGACCGATGATCCCGGTGAAGCTTCCGGGGGCAACCTGTAGATCCACGGAGTCCAGTATTTTGACGCCGCCTGCCGCACACCAGGAAAGGTTCTGAACCTCCAGCCTCACGTCAGTATCCTCCCTGGCTCCACTGATTGGTTCCCCTCATGAGCCAAAGGAGAAAGGGCGCTCCCACGAAAGCCGTGATGATGGTGATGGGGATTTCCTCCGGTTGGAGCAGCGTCCTGGCGAGCACGTCCAGCCAGACAAGGTATATGGCGCCAACGAGCATGGCGACCGGGAGGATTCTCCCGTGGTCGGCCCCGACCAGCATGCGAACCGCATGGGGCAGCATCAGGGCCACGAACCCGATCCCGCCGCTGATGGCCACCATGATGCCGGTCAGGAGGGCGGCGATGGAGAGCAGCTGTTTGCGCAGGGAGCTGGGTCTGACGCCCAGGGTAATGGCGGTCTCATCCCCCAGGACCAGGATGTTGATGGACCTGGAGAGCAGGACCAGGTATACCGTTCCGCCCAGCAGCACCAGAGCCGGCAGCCCGAGGTGCTCCCACCTGGCTCCGGCAACGCTTCCCATCAGCCAGTACAAGACGCTTTGGGAAGCGATGTGCGCCTTGCTCTTGAGGATAAGAAAGCTGGTGATGGAGGAAAAAAGGTAAGAGACGGCGATTCCCGAGAGGACGATACGCATCGGCGGAATCCTCCCTCGATCTCGTGCGAGAAGATAAATCGCCGCGAAGGCCGTGAGCCCGCCGAGAAAGGCTGCGGCCGAAGTTGCGTAGATCCCCCAGCTGCGCAGCATACCGAAAAGGATCACCAGCACGGCCCCGACGGAGGCGCCCGAGGAAATGCCGAGGATGTAAGGGTCCGCTATGGGATTGCGCACCGCGGCCTGGAGGATGACTCCCACCACCGCCAGTCCTCCACCCACGATGGAGGCCAACAGCACCCTCGGAAACCGGATGTGGACAACGATGTGCTCATGGGCCTGGCTCCATCCGCCTCGAGGCAGATCGAGGGCATGAGCCAACCCGATTCTCCAGGCATCGAGGGGAGGAATATGCACCGGACCGATGGCTACGGCCATGGTCACGGAGAGCGACAGGGTGGCGCAGAGCGCTCCTATGATCAGGCAGAGCCTTCCCCGCCCGACCGGTTGCCGGACCCATCGTCCGCGGGCCACGGGCTTTCCGGCAGCCTCACGAGCGTGACCCACTTGTCTGTCCGTCGATCTTGGCTTTACAGCTGTTCTCATGGCGAAGACGGCCGTCTCCGCATTTCAGTGAGGGAAAGGCCCATTATACAGCTGCTCATATTTCAGTCTCTCTTGACGGTAGCCGAACTTGACGGGAAGGTCGAAGACCCTTTGGGACATGGAAAGGCTGGGCTCGGCGAACCTTTGGACGCCTCCCCCCACCAGGACTCGCACCACCGGTACCTGCAACACCTCCTTGGTCAGATTGACAACCAGCACGTCCACCTCGGGCAATTGCTTCCGAAGCAGCGAAATGGTCTTTTCGATGTCTTCCACCACGCTGTCCGTGGCCTGGTTGGAGAAGTGACGGTAGTCTTTCGTGCGGCCGTTGCCGAGGATTTCCATTTGGTTGAAGTGATAGAGTGAATAGAGGGAATAGTAACTGAAAGCCATTTCCCGGGCCAATGGTCCTCCATAGTGCAACTGCTCCTCCAGGGTGCTGATCCCGCGCGCCAGCCAGGCTTCGGAGATCGAACGCTCAAGGGCTATGTCCGGATCCAGGTTGACTCCGAATCCGTTCGTGGCATAGGTCCGGTAGTCCCTGTCATTGACGATCCATGTCCTGAAGACGGGAATGGAGAAATCCGTCGTATAGTCGCGTACGACGGCGCGAAATCCGTGGCTCCGGATCTGTTCCAGAACCGAGCGAAGCTTCGCACTGCCGATGGTATCCTGGCGCACTTCCGGCAAGGTGATGGCGTTGGCCTGCCAGATGATCCAGGCATCGTGTTCAATCACTTCGAAAAGCGCCTGCAGGATTGCATCTTCCAGCGTTGCACCTGCCGCCAGACCGCCCGATGAGTCGTCGAAGAATTGTCCCATGAGTTTTGAAGCCGTAATGAAAGCAATGGAAGCGGGCACCAACCGGGGACGCTTGTGAACCAGGGAATACGCCCAAACCCAGTCTATCGGCGCGTCTTCGTCGAACGATTCCATCACCCCCTCGTGGAAGGTCCGGCCGATGTAGGATTCGAGGTCGAAAGCCACGTCGCGAACCTCGCCGTAGGAGGCTCGGACCATTTCCATGTCGCCGTAGTATCTCGAACAGATCCGTTCGAACAGCTCGAAGGCCGCCGAGAGATAAGCCTGTTCTTCTGTGATCCCCTTTCCACGTTGGGTCAGGTCTTCGGGGACGTAAAAAGGCAAACGGGCGTGGTAGTTGCTCCGGATGGCAGCGGTATATCGAAAAAGGACGTCGTCCAGGGCGCCATCGGTTAATCTTTCGATCTTCACTTCGAGACCTGCGCGCTCCAACGCCTTGTCGACCATCTGAACGGTCTCCCCGACGGAAACACTCCGACGGCCTCCATTCCGGTACACAACCGGTCGTTTCTCAAGCGTAATGCTGACGGAGGCAGAGGGTTCCCGAGGGTTTCCCCACCTGAGATTCCCCCCGCTCATTCCGCGGCAGGAGGGACATGCAGTGATCGGTTCAAAGGTGACCTCGGGGAAGTGGTTGACCTTTTGGGGAGAGATCCGAACCTGCTTGGTGAGTAGAGAGAGGGGAAGCCCCGTCCGTCGGAAGTTGAGTATCTCCCTCACCACGTGGGTTGCCATCCAGTCCAGGGTGGACGGATCAAGCACGCCGTCGGCACAAGGCCATGCCTCCGTCAGCGGATAAAGATGATCCAAGCGCAGTGCCAGGTTGCCTTTTTCGCTGATGGAGTGCCTGCGATGCTCGAGCAGGCACCCGTAGCAGGGGGTTTTGTTGGGAATCACCATGGGGCCCAAGATGATGTCTGTTCCGTTGAAATAGCAGAAAAGAAACGGAATCTGCAGTGACAGACAAGTGTCATTGAAAGCCATCATTTCCCCAAAGGTGGCCTGAGCGGGACAGAGCACGGTGAAATCCGGGCGGGCGTTTCCAATCTTTCGTTTCAGTCGTTGCTCCAAGGCCTCCTTCGATTTGCCGGGCGAAACCGTTACCCGAGCCCCCTCCTCCAAGGTGATGCGCACATGGGGTAAACGGTCGGCTGTGTTCTGCAGCTTCTCCCCGACGGTATCCGCCAGGCAACCGTCGCCCAGCAACACGATCAAGCGATATGTCTCCGATTCCGGCCCTTTCGCCTCGTTCCCCTCCGATTGCTTCCCGGCGACGTCTCCGCTTGTCTCCGTTGCGACAATAATCTCTTCCTGGATGAGAACCCGCATGAAGTCGTCAACTTCCTCACGGGGATACCTGCCCGCCAGGTCTTCGCTGATTTCGACCAGGGAGCGTTTGCCATCCACCATGGAGAGCGCCTGTCCCAAAACGGACGGGGTGCACTTGAGGATCTTGATCCTGCCGCACAAGGAAGCCGCAACGAATTCATCCTCCCCGCTCCCGATCGAAAGGAAAGGATTGATCCGGTAAACCAGGCTCTGAAACCCCATGCCCTCCCCCATGATCCGGTTTGTGTTTTGGCTTTTCTTCAGGGTGCCGCATCCGTCCATCTTGACTACCATCCCCTGCCTTCAGCGGTTTGGATTGTCTGAGTCATGCTTGCCGCAAAAGGGCCGGGTCTTTCTCGAAGAGGTATCCACCAGCCATGGCCGCGAGCCACACTGTCCCGGCGAGCATCATGATTCCGCCGCTCACGAGCCCTACCAGGGTTAGATCCATCCGGCTGAGCATGAATCCGTACAGGGCCGAGGACAATCCGTAGAGCGGCAGAAAGAGCCCTTCTTCAAATCCGATCACCCGTCCGCGCATGGTGTCCGAGACGGAGTTGATGAGCAGCGGCCCATAAATCAAGCCAAAGACAAAAGAGACCGTCGACTGCATTCCAAAAAGGAGGGCAACCCCCACGGGGTTTGAGTGAAATACCAGGACGCTGAACAGAGCACCTTCCAGAAGGCACGATGCCCCCAGCAAGAAAACGTCTCTCTTGAAGTGCCTGCCGATCCAGGGGCAGACCAGAGTGGCAAGCAGTGCCCCCACTCCGGCCATGGAGTAAATGAGTCCAAGGGTTTGTTCGGAATTTCCGAGTTGCTGGAAGTTGTGCATGGCAACAATCACAAAAACCCCACCGCCTCCCAAAGCCCAAGCCAGATCGAGAAGAATCATCTTCAGCAAGAAAGGGCGTCCGAATAGATAGCGCAGGCCCGAGATGAATTCCGAGCCGAGAAAAGGGCGGCCTGCTTGGGACCGCTGTGACATTTCCCGCTGTTGAGGGGTTTTGACCTTCCAGGTAAACGCTGCTGAAATCAGAAACGTCAGTCCATTGATGACAAAAGCCGTCTCATAGCCACAGAATCCAACGACGGCTCCGCCCATGGCGTAGCCAAAAATCATCGCAATCCCCACACTGAATTGACTCAATCCGAACGCCTGGGTGAGAGACTCCTTTCCCACCAGGTCGGGAATGATAGCCATCCGGGTGGTGGAGAAGACGGCATTGGCTCCCCCCATGAGTGCGGTGATCCCAAAGAGGAGCCAGACGCTCGCCAGTCTGCCCGCGATGATGTAAGAGAGGGCCAGGATTGCCATGATCACATCAAGAAGGATCAGCAAGAAGCGCCGGTCATGCCGGTCGGCAAGAACGCCGCCTACGTTGCCCCCCAACATTTTCAAGACAAACCGAACCCCTACGATCACGCCCGCCGATACACTCGATCCATCCGTAATGGACAGCGTGATCAGGATGGAAGCCACATGATTCAGTTGGTCTCCGAAAAGACTGATCATCCCTCCCAACCAGAGGTTGCGGTAATCACGGCTTCTGCCAAGGAGCGACCAATAGGCCGCTTCCTGCTTTTCTCCGGGCTTCATCTTGCAAACACGATCATTCCAACCAAGAGACAACGACGTAAGACGAAGCTCTACCACAAGAGTCGGCGGGTAAGGGCGGTACGCTCAAAGCGAGGAAAGTGGCTTGACCCGCCGCAAGCCACCCCCCCGGATCAGGTTTGTTCTAACCCGGGACCGCAACAACCAGGTGAAGCGCTATTTTCCAAGCTTCCCGTGCCCGGATGCTCCGCTTTTCAGAGAAGGGTCCTTACGAACTTCCTCCTTGACGACGCTGATCTTCATTGGTCTCCACCTCCTTTCGCGCCGTTGTGGCCGGTGCGCTTTCATTCCGTAAAGCGCACGCTTTGGGGGGCTCCCTCGTCCGACCAGGCGGGCGGGTAAGGGGGACGCAGATCGGGTGAGCCCCCCCAAGAGGATGCACGCTCTCTAGCCAAGTGCGTGCCTGTGTCATCAAAGGGATCGCTACCCTGGAAATAGGTTTCCAGGCTCGGGGGTGAGCACCGCGGATGCTCATGCGCGTTGGCAAAGGGTCCCCTTCATCTTGACTCCCTCAGCACTCTCGGCTGGAAAACAAACGACTCCTGCGACACCGTTCGCCGAGGTCGACCGGAAGGCGGCCGGTTCCGTTGTCCGCGGGTGGCTGCCTTCCATCCCTTCATCCAAGATCGCCGAATCGTCCGGTCATCCCGGACGCTTCCAATCTCTCACATTCCTTTGATAGCCTCTCCGCAGCGGCAAGCCGGCAAAAGAAAAGGCCATGAAGGAGCGCGGACCCACCGCGCAAGACCTTCATGGCCTCGTTAAAGCGCACAGAAGAAAAGCGGGGCTTTACTTAAAAGCCTGACCTGTTCTTACTCGCTATGCTTTTCCAATTATGACGGAAAGCTCTTTACCATATTCCCCGCAGTCTGTCAAAGCTTTTTCGTGATTTATACTGCAAACGAGTGAGAATGAAGCCGTCTGTCTCACATTCCGCACCCCATGAGCGGGCATTCACTGCCGGAGACTCTATTTGCTGTAATCAGCAGATCAGGTGCAAACCGCCGGCTATGGGCAGACATTCGGTCAAGCATTATTTGAGAAGCCCGAGTCCCAACTGGAACAAGCTCAAGTCGCAACGATGTTTTCTGTGGATCACACCTTGCCATCCATCATTGATGGCTGATACTCCGAGGGCTACGATCCAGTAGTAAGCAAGGAATACGGCCATGAGCAACCGATTGATGCGCTGCGGGTCCGAAAGGCGGCTCTTGCTCGGATTGAAACCGCGTCCTTTGTTGTCAGAAAAGCAAGTCTCGATGAGAAAGCGTTTTGCGTAGAAATGGCAAGCCTCATTAGCACATTCCATGTTGGTCACAATGTGGAGAGGCTCCTCACAGCCGTTTCTCCACCAGGTCAACCCCGTTACGGGTCCATAGCCTCGGTGGGTGAACAGTGCCTCGGGGATGACAAACACTTCGCCTGGCTTGAGATGAGCGACGGTATCCTTGTAGGGGAACCAGTGGTCTTCCCAACACAGGGTGTTGGTTTCGGATGTGCGCAAAACATAGTCCCAGTTCCAGTGCTTCACAACGCTCTGCAGGTCGACACCGTCAAATTCTCCATCTCCAAGGAGCACGACATCCGCCTCATCCGAAATCATCTCTTTGACACTCCGAATCAATTCCACGTGCCGCTCTTCGCTGAAGTGCCCCTATTTTTTCTTCTCGACCAACCACGCGATGGGCAATGCTCTTTGCTTGTAGACGACCGCAACGACGAGAGCCATGCAGCCCCGTCCAACGACGGTCCCATCAATCACCAGCACCAGTGTTGTATGGGATAATGCCCGCAGGATCTGCTGAGCAAAAGGGAGGAAGAAGATCGCATGTGTCACGTCCTCGTTTTTCAGCCAACGACAGAAACGCCTGATCTGGCTCTCCGTCGAAGTGCGGCGACCTGTGTAGCCTCCCTTGCTGGTCGGGGTTGCTTTGGTAAACGCCGGCAATTAGACGCTTTGAGCCCCGATGATTCCGCAGACGAGACCAGCCAGAGTATTCAGGTGGCGGGCTTGGTTGCCAGTGTGTTCGGCCCCGGAGATTTTATTGAGCGCCGACAGGATCGCCGTGAACGTATTTTGCCGTCAGACATGGTCGGTTCTCCTCAGTACATGTTTGAGTTGAAGGGGTTTTAGCCTGTATATGTCACAAGAGAGAAAAAAAGTCCCGCACGAAGTCTGGGGCCCTGAAAAAAGTGTCCGGTAGTGAAACTGCTATGGTGCATACCGGCTTTTATCCATTCGGAATTCAGGATGATATGGACCGGCCGGGAGTCCAGCGCCGGGTATCGAGAACGCCAGCGTGTTGGCCTGCAGCGCGAGTGGGCGATAGTCGACATTTGTCATCTGGTTGACCGCATAGGTTACTGCAGCAGAGATCAACATCCCGACCAAGCCTCCTCCTGCGTCGCCGGAATTGCGTACTGCCGACATTGTCGTCTCCCACAGGACAGTGCCGGTTCGTGTATCCTTCAACACAAAAGACGCTGTGACAACGGTAGATGACTGCAGGACGACGTACTTGTTGCTCCAGTCCTTGATAGTTACGAAAAGCACGGCGTCGGCTCCGAAATGCTCATAAAACCTTTCGGCAGGTAATTGATGTACCAGGCCCGCCTCAGGGAGTCCGAGGTCACGTAAAAGCATCTCCGTCAGATGGACGGGAAACACATAAAACCCGCGCTCGGCCAGTGGCTGCGTGACCGTCGTCATATACAAAGGCCCTGCATCGACCGCCGTCGTTTCATTTGAAGCGGGCACAACAAGGATCGAGCGCGGCTCATGAGCAAAGTAGGTGGTGTAGCTCTTCTTGGTGGTGGCACAGCCAGTAAATGCAAACATGGCGAGAATAACGATCATGCATCTCAGCTTCATTGTGCGGTACCTCCCCCAGTCGGAGGTTGCGCTTCGGCGGAAGCCTGCTCGCGAACCCTTGTGGATAGCTTGTCCATTAACGGCTTAGATTCCGGGTACAACTGGGCCTCTTTCTGGAAATATTCGACGGCTTGTTCGCTCTGCCCGCATTTGTAGAGTAAAAAACCGAGTTCGGCACAGACACCGGGAGGAACTCGGCGCCCCTCCTTCTGCGCGGAAGTAATGGCCCCCTCGAGGGCGGTTCTCGCCTCCGTCTGGTCATGAGTGACATAGTTGGCGGTCAGGCTTTGTTCGTAGTGGCCCCATTGGTAGAGGCTCGTTGGCGCGCAAGCCGATGTTAAAGCAGCAAATGTGAAAACCATTACCAGCCAAAACGAACCCCTCACGGGACGTCTCTCGCAGCAGGGATTCCTCGCTATGGCACTCATTGGGCAGTTCCTCTCACCGAACGCCGTGCGTCGAGCGTCCGAACGATATTGTTCATCATGTTGACTATCGCGGCATCGATTGCCTTGCCGTCGAGTGTCGAATCCCACCCCGCAGTGCCTCCGAAGCCAAGCGTACTGGTTGCTTCAATGGTCGCTTCGCCGCTTCCCTCTTGTGTGAAAAAAACCTCTCCGGTGCGCGGATCGACCATGCGCAACACCACGCGAGCACGTGCTCGCTGCTGCTTCGACTGGCCGACAAACCAAGACTTCCCTGTGGTCTCCCGTCCTAACTCGGCAATTGAACCTAGGATCAGCGCATCGACACCTTTTAGGCCTTTCTTGAATTCTTGTTCGGAAATGCCCATTAGGTTTGCTTCGGCAGACAACCGACCCAAATCCGGCCTTTCGAGAACGATGTACCGCTGGGTTTCCGCCAGGTGGTTAGTCAACAAGTCGCTGGCTTGCTTGCCGAGTCGATCGCCTGATTGGTCGGTGAAAAGACCGGCTCCATAGGTCGATTCGTTGGTGAACCGTCCAATGGCGATCTTCATACGATCCCCTTCGGGTATAGGCGCGGCGATAACGGCCGGGCCGCGATCGACGACTCCTTCATTGACAGCCCTGACAGGGGTGCAAGCTGAGGAAAGCGCTGCCAGCCAGAGAACTGAGCAGATATATAGTGATGTTTTAATGGTATCCTCCTCCTTTGTGAGCGTAGTTCAATAGATGAATTTACCCTATTACCTATCTCTCTTAATCAATACTTTTGTCAAGGATTATCTGCTGTTACCACCATTCCCCCTCCTGAATACACAGCGCAGCCTAAGAATAGTCTTGCAGGGTGAGCACGTCTTCTTGTACAAGAAGAATGCACATAATTAGCTTTGCTACGCACATCTGATCCGCAAGCTGAAGCTCATCAAGGAGAGCCGGAGCAGCACGGAAGACTATCTCTTCGCGAAGAACATGCTCAAGAAGGTCGGACATATCTTCGCTGGCAACCTAGGTGTCTCAGGAGAAACCCGTAGCTTTCCATCGCCCCGTCAGGGGGGGGGCTGTGGCTTTATCTGGTATATTGTCTTAGGCCCTAACGTTTTGGCGAGATAAATATTATGCAAAATTATATCAACGAGCGGCACTGTGTCAATCGATAAAAACATCACAAACCTATTCAAGTGCCTGCGGGCTAGGAATAAAAACGCACGGTACTCGATACTTGTACGTTTGAGGCGAACGATTATTGATAGGTTCCAGAAGGAAAGTCCATCTTGATTTCCTGATTCAACTGCGGGTTGCGGGTGGGGACAGGACTAATGGGGTTCTGTCCTGAAGTGGGATGTTCTGGTCAACATCTCAGTTCGCCAGACAGCTTGCCAATATTTGGATTCCTGCAACGTTCGAGAAACGATCTGAACATGCTGAACTGCGGTGAGGAGGGGGGTCTCTGGGAGAAGTTCGGAATCGATGGAAGGTCGGATAGCAAAAACGCAAAAAGGAGGGCGCCCCCCTCCTTCTTTTGAAACCGCGACCGACACCCGCGACTTAAAATCTCAGATGCCCGTAAAGTGGTCGGGGCGAGAGGATTTGAACCTCCGACCCCCTGCTCCCAAGGCAGGTGCGCTGACCAGTCTGCGCTACGCCCCGACGGTTGGACCTTCCCGTAGCATATGCCTGCTGGAAAAGCAACCTGGAATGCCGCCGCAGGCCGGGCTCCCCCGATCCGCGGCGTTGGCTCGGAGCTCCCGTTGCAATCCCGGCTCCGCCGGGAGCTCTTTCATGGCTCAGAATGGCCTGGAGGGGCCTGAAATGCTGCCATGGCACAACCAGGCGGACCCCTATAACCCCATTGTGTTAATCCGCATTGATATGGCTGGTTTCCGTCCGGAAAACCCCGTTTGCAGGAGCGGCCTCCAGCCACTCCTGAAAGTCCGATCGACCGGTTTTCGGATGGACACTGGCCAAGCACAGCTCCACGGAATGAGATGTCCTTTTCGCCGCTCGCCATGCCGGCGGTTTTTAAGCCGGCATCCATCCTTTTCGTGGGTTCCGGCAGAATGACCGCCGGAATGACGATTCGAGAGGTGGACACACTATTTCGCCGATTTATACCGCGCGCTTCAGGATACGGTCTGCTCCCGCGCCCGGGACGGTTCGCTTCCGGACATCTTGAGGTTGCAAAGCTCCGAGAGGGCTGAATCCAGCAGGTCGTGGGATCGCTTCATGTGGGGTTGGAGGCTCCCGACGCTGATGAGGGCCTGGATGAGGATGACGGTGTTCTCGTTGCGGAAGGGCTTCTTGCGGATGGCCTGGGCCAGGTAGGGTACGACTTCGCGGGCTTCCTCCTCCTGCACGTTGGGGAGAACCAGCAGGAACTCGTCTCCCCCGTACCGCCCGAGAAAGGAATCGCCCTCGGGCAAAATCTCGCTCAGCTGCTGGGCCACGTGTCGGAGCACCCGGGCCCCGATGTCGAGATGACCGTTGGCCTCGTGATGGAAATGGGGATCGATGATGAGCACCGAAAGGGGGGCCCCGGTGCGGATGGCCTTTCGGAATTCCCTTTCGAGGAGCGTGTGGATTTGGAAATAACTGAGCAGCCCGGTCAGCTGGTCCTCGATGGCGAAATCCTTGAGGCGCTCGTAGGTGAGGCAGTTTTCCATGCAGAGCGCGATCTTGACGGCGAGCTGTTCGAGGAGGTCCGTGGCATCGTGCGGCTGATAGCGTCCAGGATCCACGCTGCCCAGGAAAAGGCCCCCAAAGAGAACCTCGTGCACCGAGAGGGGAATGAGGACCCCGGATCGGGCCGTTTCCGCCCCCGACGGCAGGACCTCGAGGATGGCCTCCACGGTCTCCGGCGTCATGGCCAGGGGCTGCGCCGATTCCCCGAAGAGATTTCTGGCCGATTCGAGGGACACGGGGGTGTTCCATGCGCCCTCTCCCACCGGGCTGTTTTCGGCTGTCCTTTCAGGAAAGAACCTTTCGAGGATGTCGGGATGGCACAACAAAAGGACCACATGGTCGGGCTGGAACCGGGCGCGGATTTCCCGCAGCAGCTCCTCGACCAGCACGTCCAGGTCGCGGGTCCGAAAGAGGATCCGCTCGATCTCGGCGAAGTGGCGCCAAATCCTTTCATTGTTCGCGGCGGTGGCGACCACCTCGGCCAGCTGCTCACGCAGCGCCCGGTTCTCGGCGTCGATTCGCCCGGACACGCCGGACCCGCCGGCGGGCTCAACGTCCAGTGAATCTTCGGAAGGCCCGGAGGCTCGGGCCTCCTTGCCCTGGATCTGTTCCTTGTCCTGGGACGTCTTCTTCCTGGATTGCTTCTTCATGGAAGGTTCAAACCATCACCGTGCGCGCGGCGGAGGCCCTGACCATTGCGAGGGCTTCACGCACCGCCTCCCTGGCGCCCACGGCGGTCCGGATACCGGGTATGTTGAATTCACAGCACAGGGTCACGACCCCTTTTCCCATCTTGAGGGCGAGCGCGATTTCCGAGAGGGTTCCGTAGCCTCCGGACACGGCGATCAGCGCCTCGGCGGTTTGGGCGATGATGGCGTTGCGGGCATGGCCCATGTTGGTCGCGATGGGGAAATCGATGTAGGCATTGGCGTCGTGAATGACGGGTCCGGGAAGGATCCCGACCGTGATGCCGCCGCCTTCCTTGGCTCCCCGGGCCGCCGCGGCCATGACGCCCCCAAGACCTCCGCAGACCAGGATGCCGCCGCTGTGGGCGATTTCCCGACCCACCTCAGCCGCCAGATTCTCGATAGCCGGAGGGCATGCCCCGGCTCCGATGACGCCAATCATGGGGCCTCGTTTGAAGTGCAATGCCATGCCTTACTCTTCCCATCCCCACTTGCCCACCAGGTCCACGAAGCGCACGCCGCCAAGATCCGTCTTGCGGATGCCCTCGGGCACGCGCTCCACCAGCATCAGGCTTTGGGAAAGCCGGTCTCCGACGGGCACCACCAGCCTGCCGCCCATGGCCAGCTGATCCACCAGCGGTTGAGGTACCTTGGGAGCCCCCGCCGTCACGATGATCCCGTCGAAAGGGGCCTCGTCAGGCCATCCCAGCGTGCCGTCGGACACCCGCACGATGACATTGGTGTAGCCGAGCTTGCGGAGCGCCTGGTTGGCGCGGTAAGCCAGGTTGGGAAGCCTTTCGATGCTGAACACCCGCTGGGCCAGCTCGGCCAGGATGGCCGCCTGGTAGCCGGACCCGGTGCCGATTTCGAGCACTTTTTCATGCCCCTGCAGTTCCAGCTTCTCGGTCATCAGGGCCACGATGTACGGTTGCGAAATGGTCTGCTTGTCGGCGATGGGCAGGGGATGGTCGCTGTAGGCCTGCTCCTGCAGCGCCTCGTCCACGAAGAAATGCCGGGGCACCTTGCGCATGGCCTGCAACACGCGCTGGTCGGAAATCCCTCGGCCGGCGAGCTGCGTTTCGACCATCCGGTCGCGCGCCTTCTGGAAATTGATCATCTAATGGCAGTCCTCAAAACACGGGCACGACGGAGATCTCCCCACGGCCACCTGGCGGGATCGCATCGAACCCGCACCGGTTTCATTCCCTTTTCGCAAGAATTTCAGACCATTCACCCCATAGAACTAATGAAAAAGCATGAAGATTGTCAATTTGTTTTTGTTTACGGGCAATTTGCGTGGGAGTGTTTTGGCCTTCCGCGGTCATGCTTATTTTATGACCATGGATTGCGTCACACTGGAAGACACCGGTTATTCACTTGAGGCGGAGGCTGGCCTCGTCGGTCGCGCACTGAATGCGGGGCCCCCCTTCCACGGAATGGAGGCGACGCCGGCATGGCCGACAGGTGGCCCGCCTGCCGGGAGGGGAGGGAAAGCCATGAGCAACCGTGAACATGACCTGGTCGAAATCATCCGGGATCCCGGCAGGTGGGTCTATGAAGCCTGGGAGCTCACGAGGGAAGGTCACTACTACCTCTATCGCTATGACGCCGGCGAGGGAGTGTTTTACCGCGCCACGGTTCCGGCGGGTGCGGCGGCTATCCAGTTTTTCCCGCTGAAATCGAGCGACCATGTTCCGCTGAGCGGCTGGCGTCCCCTCGAGAGACGGGAAATGCCCCCCTTTCGGCCGAGACTGGTGTCAGGGCGCCGGGCGGCCTCAGCGTAGGTTGGCCCAGTGTGCATAGCGAGTCGAGGCGCGGTCCTCGATGTCACGGCCCGCTGGGCCAAGACTTCTCCATCTCACGCTTTGTCGAAAAAATCGGCCGAAGGGATGCTTCCGGCCTCCTGCGCCAACCCAAGCCGGCAGGGTCTCGCCATAACCCGCATCCGAGAGCAGCGGAAAAACCTGAGTGCCGACATACAGGAAGCCCAGGTTGTCCTTCCAGGAGGAATCGTACGGCGTGAACATCCCGAAATCCCTTGACTTGAGCATTCCGTGGAAAGACCCCGGGTGGTGGGTGTCTGCCCATGGGCGGAGCGCAAAGAGAGATACCCTTGGATGGGATTTGAGGATCAGATCGAGGGCATGGAGCCGCTCCGAGCCCTCCTCGTCGAAAATGCCGATCCCCCGGAAGGGGAGGCCCCGGGCGCGCATGGCGTCGAGAGCCAGCCTGAAGCTCGGCCGCGTTGCGTGGATGGTATCTTCCCAGAAGAGGATGAGCGGCGAGAGCCCCCGGTCTTCGATCCATTGAGCCAGCGCCGGCAGGTAGGCGATGTCCGTCAGGCGGGTGGACGAGATGAAGAACTTGTCGATCCAGGGCAGCACGAAGGACTCGAGATCACCATGGCGCAGGAGCCCTTCCGCCTCGATGGCGAGGGCGGCCAGTCGCGCGAGCCCGCCGATCCAGGACGCCCTCTCCAGCTCCCACCAGGCCAGGACATCTCGCGGCGGACGCCGCAGGCCGGGGCTTCCCGGGCCACTCCAGCAATGTTTTCCTGATGAAGGCTCGTCCTGGAATCCTGCCTCGGGCATCGATGCCAGGGCCGCCGCGCGAGCTTCGACGCAAACCCGTTCCCACACGGGATCGAGCCTATTGAGGGAACAGACCTCCCGGAGGGCCCGCTGGACCGCGGGAAATGCCAGACGTTCGGCGCGCATTTGAAGCAGCATTTGGGCGCCGGCTTCGGCGCCTTTATCGAGGCGCAGCATCTCGACTTCTTTCACCCTCGCCCGCTGAACGAGTTCCTCCCACAGCTTCGGCGAGGGAACCTCTGCTGCAAGGTCCTCGAAGCCCCAGCCTCCGGCGGCGGCAAGGCCGGCGTTGTGCCAGCTCAACACCACGCGGCGGGTGATTCGGCTGACGTCGTGGGCGAGACTGCGGATGGAGGTCAGCTCGTGTCCCTGGTGGTCGAGCAGCCGGTCCAGCCAGGCCATGGAGAGGTTTCCGAGCCCGGCCCATTGAACCCCTCGAAACGAGGTCGGCGTCGCCTGGAGGCCGGTCCCCGCCGGTTCCAGGAGCAGGGGGCGGTCGTGGCGCATCCATCGGCCCGAAGGGTGGGGAGGTCTCCGGCCGCCCGGGCGCCGGTGTCTGGTGCGGTGCAGATCGGTGAAGGTCGGGCGACTCCATTGAGGCCATCCGGATTGATGCTTCAGTCTCAGCCTCATGGAACGCCATCTCCGCTTGTCCCGGGAGGGGCGGGCCCCATGGAGGAACCGCGAGAGGCGGTGGGCCATGAGAGGCAGAAAGGGATCGATGGAGCAGGGGCGCTTGAGAAGAGCAGCGAGCGGCTCCCGTGGCAGGCGGTTCAGCAGTGCGCGGAAGCCGGCACCGTCGCGCAGATGGACTCCAAACGCTTGGGCATGCTCCCAGATGTCGAAAAGCTGCTCGAAGACAAGCGGCGGTATCTCCCGGGCCCGGGTCAGTCCAAATCGCAGACAGGCGTCGAGTGTGGCCTTCAGGTAAAGGGAATCGTCCTCGACGGGCGGGTTCAAGAGGAGGATGAGCGCAGCTTCCCGGATGCGGGGGTCGGGTTGCCGGCTTGCCTTCCATAGGGATCGGAGAACGTCCGGCGAGGGAGCTTCACCTCCAAGCAGCAACTCCCTGTAATGGTGCATCCATGCCGTGGGATCCGATGCAAGGCTCAATGGTTCTCCTTTGAGCGTCACAGTGAAAGCCGATCGTTGACTCATGTCAAGTAAAAGCGATGAGAGCTCGATTACTCTTTCAAGGAATGCTGATTATGCTATTGACACTTTATAAAGTTTGAGCTACCTAACCTGCAAGTGCGACAATTCTCTTGGAGGGTGCTCATGTTCAGGGGATGGAAGTGCGGAAAGCGGCACAGGTGCTGCGCTGAAGGGGAAAATGGACGGGGCGTGGTGCTTCCCCTTGCGGAGGCTCCGGCGGGAAAACGTTTGAAGGTGGCCTGTCTCGGCGGCGGGAGGCAGTTTTGCGCGCGCATGGCCTCCATGGGAATCTATCCGGGCGTGGAGATGGAGCTGCTTTGTTCAAGCGGCGGATCGCCCTGTCTGGTCCGTGTGCATGGCGGCACCCTGAGCCTGGGAGCCGGGCTTTCTCGTGAAATCCTGGTGGTTCCGGAGATTTGAGGGGATTCTCGAGCTCACTCCTGGGTGGAGGTGAAGTCCAGGTCGAGAGAATTGGAGCAAGGAAATCGGTGTGTTCATAGGTCCGCTGAACGGACTTCGGCGGGGGCCATGGCGACGCGGCAGCATGTGAAGGGCGTGGAGCGGTTGATTCAACCGCTTTTTTTATTATATTGAGCTGGTCAGTGTGAATCACCTCACCGTCAAAGGTCCGGGCACATGCCGACAATTCTGTTGCGACACATGCAGGCGGGACAGAAAGGTATCATCGAACGCGTTCGAGCCACGGGCGAGCTGGGACGGCGCATCCGGGACATGGGGCTCGTTCCGGGGACGCCCATCCAGGTCCAGGGCAGAGCGCCCCTGAAGGATCCGGTTGCCATCCGCACGCGGGATTTCACGCTTTCGCTCCGCAATAACGAGGCGGACTTCATCGAAGTCATGGTGGAAGAGGAATCATGAATCCAGGGCCCGAGGAAAAGCTGCTCGCCCTCGCCGGCAACCCCAACTGCGGGAAGACCACGCTTTTCAACGCCGTAACCGGCGCCCATCAGCACGTGGGGAATTATCCCGGCATCACCGTGGAGAAGAAGGAGGGATTCGTCTCGTTGGACGGCCGGCGGCTTCGGCTGGTGGATCTCCCCGGCACTTATTCACTGACGGCCTACTCCCTGGAAGAGCTTGTGGCGAGGGACTTCCTGGTCCAGGAGCGTCCCAGCGTGGTCATCAACATCGTGGATGCCTCCAATCTCGACCGAAATCTCTACCTGACGATCCAACTGATGGAGCTCGGGATTCCAGTCGTGATCGCGCTCAACATGATCGACGCCGCCCAGAGCCGCGGCATCGAGATCGACGCCGAGGAACTGGGGCGGCGGCTGGATCTCGAGGTGGTGCCGACGGTGGCTCGGAGCGGAAAGGGCAAGGAGGTTCTGCTCGAGACCGTGGCCCGGGTCGCATCCGAGCCCAGGGAGTGGCGTCCCATCCGCATTTCTTACGGACCCGACATCGATCCGGTTTTGGACCGGATGGAGGCGGACATCCTCGAGGCCGGATTCATGATCGAGGATTTTCCGCCCCGTTGGACCGCGCTCAAGTATCTCGAGGCGGACGAGCAGGTGCTCGCCAGAGGTGACGGCATCGACCCGAACCTTTCGGCTCGTCTCAAATCCCGGGCGAGTCAGGTGACGGAGCACCTGGAGAAGACTCTCGCCAGCTATCCCGAGGCCATCATCGCCGACCACCGCTACGGCTTCATCGCGGCCTTATTGAAGGACGGCGTGGTCCAGCGGACTCAGAGGGGTGATCGGCTGTACCTCTCGGACCAGCTGGATCGGGTCCTGACCAACCGGTTTTTCGGGCCCGTCATCATGATGCTCGTGCTGTACGTGGTTTACCATTTCACCTTCGACTACAGCGAAATCCCCGTCCAATGGCTCGAGTCGGGGTTTTCGGCCCTTGGAGGCTGGGTGGAGTCGGTGCTGGAGCCCGGTCCGCTGCGGTCCCTCCTGGTCTCGGGAGTCATCGACGGCGTGGGCGGCGTCATGGGCTTTGTTCCGCTGATCCTTTTCATGTTCCTGGCCATAGCGTTCCTCGAGGACACGGGATATCTCGCCAGGGTGGCCTATATGCTGGATCGCGTTTTCCGAACCTTCGGGCTCCATGGGAGCTCGGTCATGGCTTTCATCATTTCAGGAGGCATCGCCGGCGGGTGCGCGGTTCCCGGCGTCATGGCCACCCGAACCCTCAGGAGCTCCAAGGAGCGCGTGGCGACTCTGCTCACGGCGCCATTCATGAACTGCGGAGCCAAGCTCCCCGTCTTTGCCATGCTGATCGCGGCGTTCTTTCCGGGGGACCGGCCTCGGATCATGTTTCTGCTGACCCTCCTTTCCTGGACCATGGCGCTTCTCGTGGCCAAGCTGATCCGCGTGACGATCCTCCGGGGTCCGAGCACGCCGTTTCTCCTGGAGCTCCCGCCCTACCGGCTCCCCACCTTCAAGGGGCTGCTCATTCACACCTGGGAGCGGACCCGGCAATACATTCAGAAAGCGGGAACCATCATCCTGGCCATCTCCATCGTGTTCTGGGCTCTCATGAGCTTCCCCGGGCTTCCGGAATCCCGGAAGGCTTCGTTCGAGGCGGAGCGAGGCGCCATCCTGGCTGTTCTGCCCGCCGAGCTGAGAGAGTCGGTTTCCGATGGCCGAATGCCGGCGGATCTGTCCGCAGATTTGGAACGGCAGTGGACAGACGCTCGGAGCGCCCTGGACGGCATCGATGGAGCCGAAGCCCTGGCCGCCCTCAAGCACTCCATTGCGGGTCGTGTGGGTCTGGGGCTCGAACGGGTAACCCACTGGTGCGGACTGGACTGGCGCACCAACGTAGCCCTCTTTTCGGGCTTTGCTGCCAAGGAGCTCATCATCTCGACCCTCGGGACCTCCTATTCCATGGGCAGGCCGAGCGAGGACCGGGACCTGCCCCTGAGCCGGCGACTGGCCTCGGATCCCGAGTGGAGCCGCCTCAAGGCGGTGGCCGTGATTATCTTCATCATGTTGTATGCCCCCTGCATTCCCACCGTCACGTGCATCATCCGGGAGTCCGGAGCCTGGAAATGGGGGCTCTTCTCGATGACCTTCAACACGCTCGCTGCTTTTGTCATGGCCGTGGCGGTATACCAGGGAGGCCGGTGGCTGGGGTTGGGTACTGGTTTATAGTTCCTGGTTCGCTGGGTTCCGATCTCCAGCCTGGGAGCCGGTCGAAGCTTGGCGATCAGCGAGCCGGCGATGACCGGGTCGGTTGTGAGGAGCGAAAAATGTGGCAGACCGTTGTTGTAATGCTGATTCTGGCGGTGGTTGTTGTTTACGTTGCCCGGCAGGTGATCCGGATGGTCCGCTCCAAGACACCTGTCTGTTGCGGATGCATCGGGTGTTGCGGTATCGAGGAAGGTCCGTCGTCGCAAGAGGGGTGCGAGAAGTCCTGAGTCGGTCTTCCATGGATGTGGAGTATTCTCATGCGTTTATCCATCCAGCTTCCGGGCACGGGCAAGCAGGTCTCCGAGATCATGATCGAGGAGGGGGCCATGGACCGGGTTCGCGGCGATCTGGAGACCTTCCTCGGAGGTCGTAAAGCCTTCTGGATCTGGGATGAGAACGTGGCGTCCATCTGGATGGAGCGGGCTCTCGATCTGGGCTGGCCCGTCCAGAGCCGTGAGGGTGCCGTTCGGTTCCGGTTTTCCGAGGCCACCAAGCGGCTGGCGGGCATCGAGATGCTGGCCCGGGAGCTGATCCGCGCGGGAGCCGACCGGGGAAGTGTTCTGGTGGCCGTCGGCGGCGGAGTGGCGGGGGACATGGTGGGTTTCCTGGCGGCAGTCTTCATGCGCGGCGTTCCCCACTTCCAGATCCCGACGACCCTTCTGGCCCAGGTGGACAGCAGCATTGGAGGGAAGACCGGCGTCGACCTTCCCGAGGGAAAGAATCTTCTTGGGGCGTTTCACCAGCCCCGGGCCGTCTGGATCGACCCGCATTTCCTCTCGACGCTGCCTCGCGAGGAGATGCGCCAGGGGATGGCCGAAGTCATCAAGACCGCCATGATCGGGGACGAAGTCCTCTGGAGGTTTATCGAGAGCCACTCGGATGCTATCCGGAGACGGGAGCCCGAGTCCCTGGCTCGAGTGATCTCCGCATGCTGCCTCTTCAAGGCCCATGTGGTCGAAGAGGATGAGAAGGAGTCGGGGCGTCGCCGGGTATTGAATTTCGGGCACACCGTCGGACATGCCATCGAGAAGGCCAGCGGGTATGAGATTGCCCATGGGGATGCGGTGGCCATGGGCATGATGGCGGCGACCAGCCTGTCGGTCCTTTGGGGTCGTTTTCCTCCATCGGACCTGGCCCGGCTCGAAAGGCTCTGCCAGGCCTGGGAGCTTCCCACGCGGATTCCCGCCGCCCTGACCTCCGAAACCATTTTGGACGCCCTCTCGGCCGACAAGAAAAGGGTTTCCGGCACCCTGCATTTCGTCCTTCCGGTGAGCATCGGGAAGACGGTGGAGGTGATCGATCCGGATCTGAACGATCTGGAGCAAGTCCTCAACTCCCTGGCCGGTTGAGAATCGGTCGAGAATCCCTGGCGCGATCACGACGCTATCGGTGAGCTCAAATGGACCCTGAAGATGGATCGTACAAAAATGTTCCCTCGGATGCCATCCTGTGGGATATTCTCGAATCGGTGAACGATGCGGTGGTGACCATCGACGAGAACCACAGGGTCCTCATGTGCAACCACGCCGCCGAGGAGCTTTTCGGATATTCATGTCATGAAATCCTTGGGCAGGACGCTTCGCCCCTGATCCCCAATCCTCACCAGACCATGCACCGCGCCTACATCGAACGCTACCTCGACACGGGAATACCCCGGGTGATCGGCAAGTCCCGGGAATGCCATGCTCAACACAAGCTTGGACATACCGTTCCCGTGGAGATCTCCTACTCGGTCTCCAGGACCGAGGGTCGCATCTACTTCACGGCGGTCATACGGGACATTTCGGAGCGCAAGCACATCGAGCGGGAGCTTCGGTTCCTCGAGCGACTGGCCGACGTCGGGAAAGCCACGGCTCAGGTGAGCCACGAAATCCGGAAGCCCCTGATGCTGATCGGGGGCTTCGCCCGGCAGGTGCGGGACAGCGGGGCCCTGGAGGGCGACGAGACCTCGCGGCGCAAGCTGGAGATCATCGTGGACGAAGTGAGGCGCCTCGAAACCTTGTTGAACAGCGTGCGCCTGCTGACGCGCCCCGCCGGTTCAAGCCGGAAGCAGCCCCTCGATGTGAATGAGCTCATGGAGGAGGTGAGGGAGCTCGTGGACCCCCTGCTGCAGGGGCAGGCCATCGAGATCTCCATGGAGTTGGAGCCGGAGCCAATGGTCGTCGAGGGGGATGCGGACCAGTTGAAGCAGGTGCTCCTGAACCTGCTCCAGAACGCCATCGATGCCATGGGCGGGGTGGGGAGTCTGAAGCTCTGGTCGCGGACGGAGCTCGGATTCGCCGAATTGGGGGTCCAGGATAGTGGGCCGGGG
>Ga0101944_10003265_pt1 | contig 23257 bp, 17 predicted proteins | sample DewCreD2012metaG_FD_75245 | JGI IMG/M metagenome (GOLD analysis project Ga0101944, IMG submission 75245) | Hot spring sediment bacterial and archeal communities from British Columbia, Canada, to study Microbial Dark Matter (Phase II) - Dewar... ... | reverse complement strand
GCAAACCTCTTTGGGAAGCCGCACGGCGGTTGCCAATTCCTTGCTGGCGGCCACTCCCATTCTCTTCACCGCCATGGCGGCGGCTGTCGCCTTTCGGGCGGGTATCTTTAATGTAGGAGCTGAAGGGTCGCTTTACCTGGGGGGCTTTGCGGCGGCGTGGGTGGGGTTCACCTTCACCGATTTGCCGGCCTGGCTGATCCTTCCGCTTGCGTTTCTGGCTGCCGGCCTGGTGGGTGGTTTGTGGTGTTATTTTCCGGCGCTTTTACGCTCGCGCTTGCAGGTGGATGAACTGGTGACCACCATTCTGCTCAATTATGTTGCCATTCTGTTCACCGAATATCTGGTCAACGGGCCGTTTCTGGTGCCGGGTGTGGCCAACGCCATGTCGCCGCAAGTTGTTCCGGCAGCGCGCCTGGCGCGCCTGATGCCCCCATCGCAGTTGAATGCCAGCTTTCTGCTGGCGCTGGCCGCCGCGCTGGTGATGATCTACCTGATGACCCGCAGCAAACTCGGCTATGAAATTCGCATGGTGGGGGATAATCCCCAGTTTGCGCGCTGGTCGGGGATTAATGTGGCCGGTGTGATTGAACGCGTGATGGTGATTGGCGGGATTTTGGGCGGGCTGGCCGGGGCCGGTCAGGTTTTGGGCGTCCACTATCGTTTTATTGCCGGCTTTTCTTCCGGCCTGGCGTTTACCGGCATGACGGTTGCCCTGCTGGTGCGCAATTCGCCGGTGGGTGCTTTGCTGGCGGCTCTGTTGTTCGGCATGCTGCGCAGCGGAAGCGCCACCATGGAAATCATGACCGATGTCCCCCGTGATTTGATCCGCGTGCTGGAAGCCACCATTATCTTCTTCGCCGCCATTGAATTTGGCAGTCTGCTCTGGAGGCGCCGCCGTGAACGCTGATACCCTGACCAATATTTTGTTCGCATCCCTGCGGGTCATGACTCCCTTGCTGCTGGCTGCGCTGGCCGGGCTGATCAGCCAGCGGGTGAATTTGCTCAACATTGCCCTTGAGGGGCTGATGTTATTCGGCGCCTTTTTCGCGGTCGCGTTCGGCGCTCAATTTGGCAGTCCGTGGGTGGGGTTGTTGTTTGCGGTCATTCTGACCACGCTGATTACCTTGATTTACGCTGTGGCGGTGGTCGAATTGCGCGCCAACCTGATTGTCGCCGGACTGGCGATCAACACCCTGGCGGTCGGGCTGACTTCCTACCTGCTGGTGGTGCTGTTCGATGCCCGCGGGGCTTACTCGCCCGCCGGGCTGGCAAGTTTGCCAAAGTTGACCATTCCACTGCTGGCGGATATTCCCTTGCTGGGCAAAGTTCTCTCAGGTCATGGCGTGCTGGTCTATCTCTCGTGGATTCTGGCCGGTCTGACTTCTGTGTTTTTGTATCGCATGCCGGTCGGCATTCACCTGCGGGCGGTAGGTGAGCGCCCCGAAGCCGCCGAAACCGCCGGCATCAACCTGAAAGGCATCCAGTATCTTGCCTTGCTGCTCGGCGGCGTGTTATGCGCTCTGGCCGGCACTCAGCTGGCAATCGGCGACCTGACCATTTTCAACGACAGCATGATCAACGGGCGTGGTTTTATTGCACTGGCGGCGGTCTTTTTTGGCGCCGGCAAACCGGGCCTGACCACTCTTGGATGTTTTGTCTTTGGCCTGTTCGAGATTTTGCAGTTCCGCCTGCAAACCTCCACCAGCATCCCACCGCAGCTGCCGCAAATGCTGCCCTACCTGATCGTGGTGCTGACATTGACCGGCATCTCGCTCCAGAAAGCCATCCGCAAAAAGAGGATTTCGGCATGACTCTCCCTCAGGTGCTGATCAGCGGCTACCCCAGTTTTGACCGCATTCTGCGGGTTGACCGCGCTCCGCAGGTGGGTGAAACCGGCATCATCCTCGACCCGCCCGGTATTCCGCTGCCCACCCCCGGCGGCTGCGCCGGCAACATTGCCGTGTGTCTGGCCCGGCTGGGTGTGCCGGCCGCCCCCTCCCTGATTCTGGGTGACGATGAAGCCGGTCTGCGCATGGCGGCCTTGCTGCAGGCTGAAAAGGTCTCGCCGGAGTGCCTGACCTTCAAAGCCGGCGGCAAAACTGCGGCAACCTTCCTGTTCATCAACCCGCAGGGCGGCCACCAGACCTTTTACTTCCCCGGCTGCGCCGATGAGGATACCGAAATCCGTCTGCCGCCCGAGCTGGTTCAGGCTGCCCGGTTTGCCGTGATTACCGTCGCCAGCCGTCAGCATACCGAACGCTTCCTGCGCGGGTTGGAGAACAGCCCGGCCAGGCTGGTCTGGTCGCTGCGCAACGACCCGCACGCCTTCCCGCCCGCACTGGTGCAACAACTGCTGCAATGCTGCCGCATTCTGGTGATGAACCGCTTTGAACAGCAAGCCCTGATGGGATGGATTGCGGCCGACCGCATGCAGGTACTGTTCGAGCGGGGGGTCGAAGCCCTGATCGTTACCCTCGGCGAAGAGGGCAGTCTGATTTATGAGCCTGGCGGGGTCACAAAAATTCCAGCGGTTGCGCCCCAAACCCTGATAGACCCAACCGGGGCCGGCGATGCTTACCTGGGCGGCTTGCTGAGTGGATTGTGCCGCGGCTATCCGCTCGAAATTTCGGCTAGAATTGGAGCGGTGACGGCCTCCTTTGTGCTGGAAGCCTGGGGCTGCCAGACCAGTCTGCCAAAGTGGCAGCAAATGGTCAACCGTTATTACCAGACTTTCCGCGAGTACCTGCCGGAGAAGGATATTTTCTTATGAAGCGCGCTCTCATTCTGATTGATGTGATTAACGACTTTATGCACCCGCAGGGGGTCAATTATTACCCGGTTTACGATGAGGTGCTTTCTGCCATTCGGCAGGTGCTGAGCGTTGCCCGCCGGGCCGGCTGGATGATTGTGCATGTGCGCGAAACGCATCCGCTTCATCATGGAGAGGATTTTGAATTTGAAAAATTGCCGCAGCATTGCCTGGAAGGATCGCAGGCGGTTGAATGGGCCGAAGGGATCGAGGTGCTGCCGGGCGAGTATGTGGTGCAAAAACGCCGCTACAGCGCCTTCTTTGAAACGGATTTGAATTTGCTGCTGCGTGAAAAAGGGATTGAACAGGTTGTGGTGGTGGGAGTCAAGACGCACGTCTGCGTTCGCGCCACCGTGCAGGATGCCTTTGGGTGGGGTTTTCGGCCGGTGGTCGTGCGTGAGGCGGTGGGTTCCAATCACACCCACCTGCATCTGGCCAGTCTGGAGGACATTCAACGCTACATGGGAGAAGTCATCTCCCTCGAGGAATTTGAACATTGGGCATGATCCCCGAAAGGAGACGAACATCGTGAAATCTAAAACCAGTTGGTATCTCAAACTTTCAGCCGAGGACTGCGCCCCGCGCGTGATTCTGGTGGGCGACCCGGCCCGCCAGGCGCTGTTTGCCGAGCAAATGAGCGAGGTGCGCGAGGCAGCCAACGAGCGCGAATTCCGCACCATTACCGGCACGTATAAAGGCCAGCCGGTTTCGGTCATTACTGTGGGAATTGGCGCGCCGGCCGCCGCGCTGGTGCTGGAAGAATTGTGGGAATTGGGTGTGCGGGTGGTGGTGCGCGCCGGCACGGGCATGAGTCTGGGTATTCCGCTGGGCAACTTCATTCTGGTGCAGGCCGCGGCGCGCCATGAGGGCGTTTCGCAGGCCTACCTGCCGCTCAACTTTCCGGCCGTGCCGGATATGGACCTGTTCCACAGTTTCTTCCATACGCTCAAAGAGGAAAAAGCGCCGCTTTCGGCCGGCGTCATTTTGACTTCGGACAGTTTTTATACGGACTTATTCTCGCATTCTCTTCCAGACCGCCAGCCGGCCCGCCCCCAACAAACGCTCTTGCAGCAATATGCAGGCGCGGGGGTGATCAGTGCCGATATGGAAACTTCGGCATTGTATGTAGCGGCAAAGTACCTCGGTTTGCGCTGTGTGACGCTGCTGGTGGCAACCGTGGACGGCATCCAGCCGCGAATGCTGGAAGGCGGCGAACGTCAAAGTAAGGAACGCGAACTGGCGCGTCTGGCACTGGAAGGCATTGTCCGTTACAGTGAAAAGCATTGAGGTAAGGCGGAGAGTCTATGAACCTGTTTCGATCGGAAAAACCTGTCATCGGCATGATTCACCTGCTGCCCCTGCCGGGCAGCCCGCACTTTGCCGGCGACCCCCAGGTGATTTACGAACGCGCTTTATGGGAGGCCGAAACGCTGGAGCAGGCCGGGGTGGACGGACTGATTGTGGAAAACTTTGGCGATGAACCCTACCGCGCTGCCGAGCCGCAGCCCGAAGGGCTGGCGTTCATGGCGGCCGTGACCCGCGAGGTCATCCGCCATGTCCACATCCCGGTGGGAGTCAATGTGCAGTTCAACGCCTGGCAGGCCGAAATGGCGGTTGCATACGCCTGCGGAGCGGATTTCATTCGCGCTGAGGTGTTTGTGGATACGGTGGTCAGCGCCCAGGGGCTGCTGTACCCGTGCGCGGCAGAACTGACCCGCTACCGAAAACACCTCGGCGCCGAGGTGCAGATTTGGGCGGATGTGCAGACCAAGTACACTACCAACCTGCTGCCGCAAAGCCTGACCCAATCGGCGCTGGATGCACAGGCGGCCGGCGCCGATGCGATCATTGTCACCGGCGCGGCCACCGGCAAAGCCACGCCGCTGGAAGCGATTCGCGAAGTCAAGGAAGCCGTGCACCTGCCGGTGTTTGCCGGTTCGGGCACCACCCTGCAGAATGTGGCGCAAGTGCTGGCGGTTGCCGACGGCGTCATTGTCGGTTCTTCCTTAAAGGAAGGCGGGCTGGCATCCAACCGCGTTTCTGCTGAACAGGCGCGCGCTTTCATGCAGGCTGCCCGCGCTTCAATCCGTTGAACCTGATCCCAATTGTGGAGGACACCGATGACCAAACGAATTCTGGATGCAGCCGCAAGCGACTTTTTGGCGATGAACGCGGCTGAACTGACAAAAAGCATACGCGAAACGGAAGGGCGCACCATATCAGCCGAGGTGATTTGCACCTACGAACCGCCGGTTGAGGGCGTTACCCATGCCGAAATTGCCGCCGCCTTTGGGGCGGACATTATCACGCTCGATCATTTTGACCCGGATAATCCGCTGATCCGCGGATTGCCGGCTTCGGTTGCTGCCCAGCCGGATATTCTCCGCCAGCTAAAGCGGATGATCGGGCGGCCGATTGCGGTCAACATGGCGGTTACCCGTCAGGAGGAAGGCGGCTGGTTGTACACCCGCCGCTATTCCGCCGAGCGGCTGGAAAAACTGGTTCAGCAAGGCGCCGATATTGTCTTTCTCTACGGCGACCCGCACAGCGGTCAGACTGCCGCGGAGGTAGCCGCCGCAGCCCGCGAGGCGCGCGTTCTCTACGGAGATGACCTGATGCTGGTGGGCGTGCCGGATGTGTTCTTTCCGCCGCCGAACGACGAAGCGCTGCGTGAACAGTACCGTCGGGCGCATGAACAGATTTTATCGGCCGGCGCGCAGTGCATTGGACTGGTCATGCCGGGCAGCAAACAGGGCTGGCGGTTGGAAGAAACCGCCGCGCTGGTGGATCATGTCCATCAACTGGGCGGGCTGGTGTGGTTGATTTTAACCGGCTCGGTGGAGGGCAGCCCGCGCGAGAATATTCAGCAAATGGCACTGAATGCCAAAATGATCGGCGGTGATGTCTATCGGCTGGATGAAGCCGGTCTGGCGGGTATGCCGCTGCCGGAAAACATTCTGGAATTCTCGCTGACCATCCGCGGCAAACGTCATACCTACCGCCGCATGGCGCTTTCGGTCTTGCGCTGAATGGGCTGGTGAAAAGTACTTTTTTAGTGAGTGAAAAAAAGTGATTGACTTTTTGACGGGATTTTGTTTTAATCCAAAAATATCTTTGACCAATTCGGTCTCCCAATTTGAATAAATTTCCCAATAAGTTTGTTTTGTCCGTTTACCGGCTGCGGTGTGGGTAATCTCGTCGAACCGGCGCAGGAATTTTTGACGCAAGATGATCCATACCTATAGCGATGAATGGATTAAGAATTTGCCAAAGGAGGAAAAAATGAAAAAGTCGTTAGTTTTACTGGTATGCTTGTTGCTGATCGGATCCATTCTGGCGGCTTGCGGCGGCAATGCTGCTACGCCGGCCCAAAAACCGGCCCGTTTTGCGGTGTACGCGCTCAACAGCGAGCCGCTGACCAGCTGGGATCCGGCAATCGAGTATTCCAACGGCATTCATGTGCACAACAATATGTACGAGCAGCTGCTGCGGTATGATACTGCTGCAAAAAAAGCGGTGCCGCTGCTGGCTGAGTCATTCACCGTTTCGGATGACGGATTGACCTACACTTTCAAGCTGCGCAAGGGGGTCAAGTTCCAAAACGGGGATGAAATGACCGCCGAAGATGTCAAATTCTCCATAGAACGGACGATGGAGCTCGGCGCCGGAGCTTCATACATCTGGTCGGCGGTTGAGGCAATCAATGTGGTTGACCCGCAAACGGTTGAATTCAAACTGGCTTATAAGGCACCGCTGGAGCTGATTGCCTCGACCGGTTATGCGGCATTTATCTACTCCAAAAAATGCGTCAAGGAGGATAATTCCTGGATTGAAGAAGCCAAAGGCTGCGGTACCGGCCCCTACATGTTGAAAAGCTCCAAATGGGGCGACGAGGTGATTTTGGAGAAATTTGCCGATTACTGGGGCGGGTGGCAGGAAAGCAGTTTCGATACCGTGGTATTCCGCAAGGTTGCAGAACCGGCAACCCGCCGCCAGTTGATTGAAACCGGCGAAGCCACCATTACCGTAGAACTGCCCTATACCGACATCGAAGCCTTGAAGCAGAATCCCAATGTGACCGTCTATGTGGAACCTTCTTTTCAAAACCTGATCGGCATGTTCAATACCCGCAAGCCCCCACTGGATAATGTGGATGTGCGCCGGGCATTGGCCTACGCATTTCCATATGAGCAGGTGGTCAATACGGTCATTGGTGGGTATGGGCGGCAATCTTACGGTATGGTGCCGTTTGGACTGTGGGGATGGAGCGATCAACTGCCGCAGTACAAACATGACCTTGAAAAGGCAAAACAGCTGCTGGAAAAAGCCGGTTATGGTCAGGGCGGTTTTAAACTTTTGCTGACCTATACCGCCGGCAATGAAGCCGAAAAGAGCGCTGCCGAATTGTACAAAGCCGAACTGGCAAAACTCAACATTGATCTTGAGATACGCGGCATGCCGTGGGACAGCCAGTGGGAGATGGCTAAGGGAGACCCGCAAAACCGGCAGGATATCTTTGTCATGTACTGGTGGCCGGACCTCCCCAGCCCGTACTCCATGCTCTTCAGCACCTTCCATTCCGAAGAAGAGCCGCTCTTCAATCTGGCGTACTACAATAATCCTGAATTTGACCGCTTGATTGACGAAGCCAATGAATTGACCTCGACTGATTTTGCCAAAGCCGAGCAGATGTTCGTTGATGCTCAGAGGTTATTGCTGGAGGACGCTGCTTCGCTGTTCATTTATGACCGCGAGGATATCTGGGTAACCGTCAAGAACCTGAAAGGGTTTAAATTCAACCCGGCTTACCCAACCGTGGTGTTCTTCCACCAGTTGACCCTTGAATAAGAACCGCAGTTGAACCCCTCTGCACTAACGGAATCGAAGGGGCGCAGTAAGGTTAACCGCTGCGCCCCGACTGATATGGATGATTTTCCGAACGGGCATGCAGGATAACCAGAGGATGCAACTACTCATACTTCGGAGTGTAAAACGGGAATGAGAAAATTCATTCTGCGCCGTTTACTGCTCGGCGGGATTGTCTTGTTTGGCGTCGCCTTCATTACCTTCTTCATTGCGCGGGTCGTGCCTTCCGACCCGGCTGCAAAATGGGCCGGGCCGCGCGCAACAGCTGAACAGATAGCCAGAGCCAGAATTGAACTGGGGCTGGACAGGCCGCTCATCGTCCAGTTCGGCAAGTACCTGCTCGATCTGGCACAGGGCAATCTGGGCTATTCTCTGCGCACCCGCCGTCCGATTACGCTGGAATTGCTGGAAAGCCTGCCGGCGACCATAGAACTGGTGCTGATTTCCACCCTTGCAGCCGTGTTTGTGGGTATTCCATTGGGGGTGCTTTCCGCCAAGTACAAAGACCGTCTGGTGGATCACCTCAGCCGTTTGTTTGCCATTGGTGTGGTTTCGCTGCCGACCTTTTGGATTGGCTTGATTTTGCAGCTGGTTTTTGCGCGCACCCTGCAGCTGTTTCCATTGGGCGGCCAGCTCAGCACAGAAATCAAGATTATGATGGAAATTCCCAAAGTGACCGGCTTTTTGCTGTTTGACTCTCTCATCACCGGCAACTTCACCATTTTCACCGACGCTGTGTGGCATCTGGTGCTGCCGGGCATCACCATTGGTTTGTACCCCATTGGGTTGGTTGCCCGGATGACCCGTTCGGCTTTGCTCGAAATCCTCAATGAAGATTATATTACTGCGGCTCGTTCGTATGGGTTGAAAGAACGGGTTGTCCTCTGGTCGTATGCGCTGAAAAATTCCATCGGCCCCACTTCTACCGTAGTAGCCCTTTCGATTGGATATACACTGGTCAACACCTTTCTGACCGAATCCATCTTCAGCTGGCCTGGTATTGGCAGTTACATTGCCACAGCCGTAATCGGATTGGATTACCCGGCCATCATGGGAGTCACCATTTTTTCGGCGTTCTCCTATGTCATCCTCAATTTGATTGCCGACATCATCATCGCGCTTGACCCGCGCGTGCGGACGTAAGGGGAGAAAAAGCCATGCAGTGGTTCTTGAATACCTCAAAATCCCTCCAGCCATCCATCCGAGAACTGCGCCTGTCCTTTTATTTGCTGAACCGCAACCTCTTGCAGCGGGTCTCTCTCCTCATTATCGCTTTATTGATCTTGATCGCTGTTTTTGCGCCTTGGATTGCCCCTTACCCCTCTCACGCCATCAGTGAAACCAATCCACAGGATAAGTTGCTGCCGCCATCCAGCCGGTATCTGTTTGGGACGGATGAATTGGGGCGGGATTTGTTTTCACGGGTCATTTTTGGCACGCGGATTTCACTGCAAACAGCGCTCATTGCGGTTGGGCTGGCACTGGTGATCGGTGTTCCACTTGGTGCCGTTGCCGGTGGTTTGGGGGGATTCGCAGATGAAGTCATCATGCGCATTACCGACATTTTCCTTTCTTTTCCGCCGCTGCTGCTGGCGATTGCCATTGCCGCTTTTCTTGGTCCCAGTTTGACCAATGCCATGCTGGCAATTGCCATTTCGTGGTGGCCGTGGTACACGCGTATCATTCGCGGGCAGGCCATTTCCATTCGTGAACGCCAGTTTGTGCGGGCGGCGATGGCGATCGGTACACCTATGCCGAGGATCATCTTCCGTCACATCCTGCCCAACACCATGGCACCGGTCATCGTTCAGGCGTCCATGGATATTGGCGGTGTAATTCTCACCATTGCGGCGCTCAGTTTTTTGGGGTTAGGGGCCCAGCCGCCTACCCCCGAATGGGGCTTGTTGATTTCTACCAGCCGCACCTACTTTTTGAACGCCTGGTGGTACAGCACATTCCCGGGCATTGCCATTTTTATCACCGTGCTGGTCTTCAATTTGATTGGGGACGGTATTCGGGAAGTGCTTGACCCGCGCACGCGCAAATTCTAGGGAGGTAAAGATGGCGGCTTATTTTGAAATCAACAATCTCTCGGTGGGATTCCGGACCTTTGAAGGAATCCGCCGGGTTTTGAATATCGAACATCTAACGATTGAACGCGGTGAAACTTACGGTCTGGTGGGGGAAAGCGGGGCGGGTAAAACCGTCCTGGCATTGACCATTTTAGGGCTGCTGCCCAAGCCGGCTGGCATCATTCACAGCGGTGAAATCTGGCTGGACGGTGAGGATTTGCTCAAAAAGAGTGAAGCGGAAATGGCAGCAGTCTATCGCGGCAAGCGGCTGGCGATGATTTTTCAGGACCCCATGTCCACACTGAACCCGGTTTTCACGGTTGGACAGCAGATTGAACAGGTTATTGAACAGCATGAAAGGTTGAAGGGCGCGGCGGCTGCCCGCCGAGCGCTTGAATTGCTGGAAATGGTCAAATTGCCGGATACGCGCAATATGTTCAAAAAGTATCCGCATGAGCTGAGCGGCGGTCAGCGCCAGCGCGTGATTATCGCCATCGCGCTGTCCTGCGGGGCGGAGTTTTTGATTGCCGATGAACCCACCCGCAATCTGGATGTGACGATTCAGGCCGGCATTCTCAAATTGATCAGCGAGCTGCAGCGGGACTTGAAAATCAGCGTGTTGTTCATCGCCAACAATGTAGGTTTGGTGAATGTTTTTTGCAGGAAAGTGGGCATCCTCTACCGCGGCAAACTGGTGGAGGAAGGGAGCAGCGCGGCAGTTATCCGCCAGCCGCTGCATCCTTACACCCAAACCCTCATTTCTGCCATTCCGCGCAGTAAGTCCGAAAAACTGAAGTTTGCCAGTCTGGTCATCAAAGACGAGGCGGAACATGGCTGCCCGTACTATTCACGCTGCCCAATCGGCGAGCTGGTTTGCACGCAGCAGGAGCCGATGCTGGAAGTGCTGATCGAGGATCACAAGGCAGCCTGTTTTCTGGCAAAGGGGAAGTTAGCATGAGTGAACCGCTGGTCAGGATTGAAGGATTGAAAAAGTACTTTCCGGTGCGCACCGATGCTTTCTTTGGCAAAAAGAACTGGGTGCGGGCGGTGGACGGCGTGGATTTGGAAATCCAACCGGGCGAGGTGATTGGGCTGGTGGGCGAATCGGGCTGCGGCAAAACCACCCTGGTGAATCTGCTGCTGCGCCTGGAGGAACCTACCGAAGGACGCATCATCTTCGACGGGCGGGATATAACCCACCTTTCGCAGGCCGAACTGCGTCAGAAGGTGCGTAAGGATATCCAAATTGTCTTTCAGGATCCGTTCTGGTCTTTGAATCCGCGAATGCTGGTGCGGGATGTGGTCGGCGAGCCGCTGGTGGTGCACCGCCGCCTTTCTGCGCTGCAGCTGGCTGAACAGGTGCAGGAATTGCTCGAGCTGGTTGGGCTGCCGCCCGACAGCCTGTACAAATACCCGCATGAATTTTCCGGCGGTCAGCGTCAGCGCATTGCCATTGCCCGTGCGCTGGCCTTGCAGCCCAAACTGGTGGTGCTGGACGAGCCGACTTCCTCGATTGACATTCTTTCACAGGCTCAAATTCTGGATTTGCTGATGCAGTTGAAACAGCGTTTGGGGCTGACGTATATTCTCGTTTCGCATGATCTCAGCGTCGTTCATTACATGTCGGACCGCATCGTGGTAATGTATTTGGGCAAAATTGTGGAACAGGGGCCGGCGGATGAAGTCTTCAACCGGCCGCGTCACCCCTACACTCAGGCTTTGTTCAACGCCATTCCCAGCCCGGAGATGGATAGTCTGGATCAGTTGCAGACGCTGGAAGGCAGCGTTCCCAGTGCCATTGACCCGCCGCCCGGCTGCCGCTTTCATACCCGCTGCCCGTATGCCATGCCGGTTTGCCGCACGGCCGAACCGCCGGCGGTGTTGGTCGGGGAACGCCACAGCGCTGCCTGTTACTTGCTCTCGGATGAACGGGCTGTTTCTGACAAAGCAAAATCTCATTGACCCATGAAGGAGGCAGGATGACGAAATATTTTGAATATGAACTGGCGCGCGCCGCTCACCTGCTGACGGCAGAAATGTTCCGCCTTAAGCCGGGTGAAACGCTGGTGATTACGGCTGACACGCAAAGCGACATGCGGGTGGTGGATGCGGTAGCAGGTGCAGCGCATACGCTGGGGGCAATCCCGATGGTGATTACGCTCGTTTCGCCTTTGGGGGTGGGCAAAGCCGCTGATCCGTTGCTGCCGCTTGAACCGTTGACCGCCGCGCTTGCTCAGGCGGATGCGTGGGTCGAATTCAACAAGCAGTGGCTGCTTTATTCCAGCCCCTTTGAAAGGGCAATGGCGCAAAACAAACGGCTGCGCTATATGTGCCTTGTAGAGATGACGGTGGACATGATGGTCAGGCTGATTGGGCGGGTAGATGCGGGCGCGCTCTCGCGCTTTTTACGCCGCGTTAGCCAGATGACTCAACAGGCCATCCGGATGCGGATTACGACGCCCGCCGGCACCGACCTTTCCTTTAAATTGCTGCCGGAGGAGCGGCAGGTCAGCTGTGATGATGGATTGTGCGATACGCCGGGAATGCACTTTCTCGGCGGGCAGATTTCCTTCATTCCGGACTTTGACTCGATCAATGGCCGGCTGGTATTTGACGGCACGATAGCCCCGCCGTGCGGTTTCCTCAAGCAGCCGGTGGTGTTGGAAGTTGAAAAAGGCCGGGTTGTGCATTTTGACGGCGGGGCGCAGGCAGAGGAACTGCGCCGCTGGCTGGAAAGTTTCGATGACCCCAACATGTTCCGCCTGGCGCACGGTTGTTACGGCTTTAACCCCGGCGCGCGTCTGTGCGGCAACGTACTGGAAGATGAGCGCGTTTGGGGCTGTACCGAATGGGGGCTGGGCTATCTCAGTCCGGTGGATGCTCCACCCGATGGTATTCCGGCAAAGTCGCACTGCGATGGCATCTGCCTCAATTCTTCGGTGTGGCTGGATGGGGTGCCAATCCTTGAAAACGGCGTTGTGGTTCACCCGGAGCTGAAGCAGCTGGCCGAGCCGCTGGTTGGAAAATCGTGAAGTTCTCTGGCTGATTCTGAAATTCAACCTCTTGAACATTCCAGAAAGGGAAATTCCATGAAACTGCTTGAACGGCAAGATTTATATGACATCTTATACGGCTGTACCATTCTCGGTACGGGCGGGGGCGGCTCGCTGCAAAAAGGTCTGGCGCTGATAGACGATGCGCTCCAGAAAGGCAAGCAATTCCGCCTGGTGGACTTTGCCGAAGTGCCGGATGATGCCTGGATTGCCACACCCTACATTTGCGGCAGCGTTTCGCCTTCCACCCCGGAACTGGAAGCGCAGTATGCTGGCCTGCCCAAACTGGATGAGCCGGAACCCTATCTGGCTTACCGTGCGCTGGAAGCCTATTTTGGCCGGGAATTTTACGGCGTGATTTCAACCGAATTAGGCGGCGGCAACACGGCTGAGGCGTTGTATGTGGCCGCCCTGCTGGACCGTTATATCATTGACGCCGATCCGGCCGGCCGCTCAGTGCCGGAGCTGCAGCATTCCACCTATTGTATCTATGACCTGCCCATTTACCCGCTGGCGTGTGCCAACCAGTTTGGCGATGTGGCCGTATTGCCAAAAGTGGTCAATGATCTGCGTGCCGAAGCGCTGGTGCGCGCCATGGCGGTAGTCAGCAAGAACCGCATCGGCGTAGCCGATCACCCGGCCCAGGCAAAGCAACTGCGCGGGGCGGTGATTACCGGCGCAATCAGTCGGGCGTGGGAAATTGGCAAGACCTTCCGCGCTGCGAAGGAAAGCGGCCTTTCGGCTGCCGCGCAGATAGCCCTAACCGCCGGCGGATTTCTGCTCTTCAAGGGGGTGGTTACCCGCCACGCTTTCGATACCATCGAGGGCTTTACCATTGGCGAGATTTACCTCAGTGGAGAAGGCGAGTTCAGCGGCAGCGATTACCACATCTGGTTCAAGAACGAAAATATCGTCAGCTGGCGGGACGGCAAGGTGGATGTGACCGTCCCCGACTTGATCTGCGTTTTTGACGAGGAGGCGAATGAGCCCGTTCTTAACCCCTACTGCCGCGAGGGGATGAGCGTTACCGTGATCGGCCTGCCGGCGCCAGCGCAGTGGCGCACACCGCGCGGATTGGAGCTGTTCGGCCCGCGTCATTTTGGTTTTGATGTGGAATATCAGCCGATTGAAAAGTCCCGCCCCTGAACGGAGGTTTTGCAATGACCGAATTTGAGGAACTGCGTCAGGCGGCCGTCAACATGCTTAAAGTGAACCTGAACCTGCGCAGCGGTGAACGGGTGGCTTTTGTTTCAGACGTTCCATCAGCGGCGGATTGGGAGCTTCTGAATTTTGCGGAGCTGGACGAATTGATCCGCCGGGCGCGGATGACCAAAGCCTTTATTCAAATGGCGCGTGATGCTTTCCCGGACTGCGCCTTTGAATTGATTTGTTACCCGCAAACCGGGCAAAGCGGAAGAGAACCATCTGAAGAAACAGCCCGCCGTCTTTTGAATTTTGATGTGCTGATTCTGATGACCACCCACTCGCTTTCGCACACTCATGCCCGCGAAAATGCCAGCCGCCGCGGTGCGCGGGTGGCCTCTATGCCTGGGGTGGAAGCGGCCATGTTTGCGCCGGGCGGGCCGATCTCGGCTGAATATGCCAGCATTGCCCGCGAGTCGTTTGCGCTGGCAGAGCGGTTGACTCGCGGGCAATCCGTGCGCATCACGACGCCGCAGGGCAGTGATCTGCGCTTCAGCATTGCCGGGCGCAATGGGCGCGCCGATACTGGTTTGCTGCATCAACCCGGACAGTTCGGCAACCTGCCGGCCGGTGAGGCGTATATTGCCCCGGTTGAAGGCAGCGCGGTCGGGCGGTTGGTTGTGCCGGCCGGCTGGTTTCCGCAGTTGAATGAGGATATGACCCTGATCTTTGAAGGCGGTTACGTGGTTGAAGCGCACGGCGGCGGGCAGGTGGGCGAAAAATTCCGTCAACTTTTCGATTTTGGAAATGAAAGCCTGCGTCACCGCCGCAACTGTGCCGAGATGGGGATTGGTACCAATCCCAACGCCCGCAACCCGCAAAATGTGCTGGAAGCCGAAAAAATCAAAGGCACAGTCCATATTGCCGTTGGCGACAGCTCACATCTCGGCGGGGTGACCGAATCCGACCTGCATGAGGATTTTGTCCTGCCGCAGGCCAGTGTTTGGGTGGACGAAGAACGGATATTAGGGTAGTCCCAGCAATTTGACCATGATGAGGAGGATGTTATGCCGTCCAGAATTTTGAAAGACGAACAGGATTGCCGCGATTTTTTGACCGGATTGAAACTGATGGGTACCGGAGGGGGCGGCTCGCCCGAAATGGGCATGGAGATGCTGGCCGAGGCGTTGGCCGAAGGGCTGCAGCCGGGCTGGGTGGATGCGGCTGACCTGCCGGAGGGGGTTTTTACCTGTACTGTCTTTGGGTCGGGTTCGATTTCGGAGCAAACGCCGCGCACGCTGGAAGAGATTCACGCCCTTGCCGGGCGGTTGAACCTTCCGGTGCGCAACGGCTACCGCGCTCCGCAGGCGGCGGTAAAGGAACTGGAACGGTACGCCGGCGTGCAGATCGGCGGGATTGTACCGGTCGAGCTGGGCGCCGCCAACACGCCCGCGCCGCTGGTCACGGCGGCAAGGTTGGGCATCCCGTTGGTGGATGGCGATTACAGCGGGCGGGCTGTTCCGCAGGATATGCAGACCCTTTATTTTCTGAACGGCGTTCCAACCCATCCGGCGGCGATTGTGGATTGGTGGGGGAATGTTCTCATCCTCAAGGAAGCGGTGAACGCAGAAATGGGCGAACGGATCGGCAAGATGCTGGCAGTTGCCGCTTATGGTGTGGTCTATTTTGCCAATTTGCTGCTTTCGGCAAATGAAACGCGGCAAAACATGGTTCCCGGCACGCTGACGCTCAGCCTGGAGTTGGGTCGCCAGGTGCGCCGGGCGCGCGAGGCGGGCAGCGACCCGCTGGTGGAGGTGATGCGATTGCTGGAGGGCTGGGAATTGTTCCGCGGCGTGGTCAGCGGTAAGGAGTGGCAGGACAAAGAAGGGGTGATGGTGGGCAGTGTTTTTCTGGAAGGCAGGGGCGCATACGGCGGGCATCGAATGCGGGTCTGGTTTTTGAACGAAAATCACGTCAGCTGGCTGGATGAGCAGCCGTATGTGTGCAGTCCCGATTTGATCATTCTGGCCGATCCGCAAACGGGGGAAGGTTACACCAATACCGAAATCAAAGAGGGGGACAGCGTGGTGGTGATTGGGGCGAAGGGTCATCCGGCTTTTCGCACGCCGAAGGGGCTGCAGTATTTTGCGCCGCGTTATTGGGGTTTCGATATGGACTACGTGCCGATTGAAGAGGTGGTGGGCGGGCTGAAGATTATAAATAACGTCAGTTTGGGATAATCTGTTTCGCATCCCATTTTGAATTTTTGGCTGCGCTGTGCCTGCCCCACTACCGCTTTAGCGATTTCGGGGGAGGAGCAGGAAGGGGCAAAATCGCTCGATTTGACGCATCAGTGGATTATTTAGAACAGTTATCGGTCAGCACCCGCCGGTTGCGGTTTGACCGGTTTTGACTTTGAGAGAGCCGTGAATGGTTATCCCGCTCATATTGACAGAAGACCCGAAGGTTGCTATAGTATTGATAACACCGGGTTGACGAAGGTGTAGTCCGGACTAGCACGCCGTCGAAAGGCGGAGGACTTGGGAGTGTCCGGCCCCCAGGCGTCAACCCGGTAAGGTTTTTATATGACGGTACCTCGATGATGGGGGAGGCGCAGGATCGAAAGAGGAAGGGATGAATCCCGAACGGAGGCGGTTCATTGCACCCGCAGTTTGGACTCAACGGATCGAAGCAGCCGTTCGCGATTCTGGCGGTTCATCCTTTCGACGCATTGTATGAACTCCCTGCATGTGCGTGGGGCGTCATCCCATTCGTACTTGCTCAAATGCCCGCCGCGGCCGTTGGCAACTCAGCTGCTACCGAAAGCGTGTCCTATCAAGTTGGTTGGCGGAGTTTCAGCCGAAGCGCCTGCAGGGCGCGCAGGTCCTCGTAAGAGGATATCCACAAGCGGATCGAAGGGGGGCAACCCTGTCACCAAACCAAAATATATTTAGCCATCCAATGTTTCAATCCACGCTCCCCGTGGGGGGAGCGACGTCGTTTCTTGTACTCAACTTCAGCATTGACAACGTTTCAATCCACGCTCCCCGTGGGGGGAGCGACGATAACGGTCATCCTAAAACCTCGCCTGTTCATCCGTTTCAATCCACGCTCCCCGTGGGGGGAGCGACCCGTCTGCGTCTTGCCATAATCACCCCCCAAGAGTTTCAATCCACGCTCCCCGTGGGGGGAGCGACGGATAACTCAGTATGGACAGTAAGCAATTCGGATGGTTTCAATCCACGCTCCCCGTGGGGGGAGCGACTATCCGCTGGCTGACGGACGGTAAAACTGAAAGCATAGTTTCAATCCACGCTCCCCGTGGGGGGAGCGACTTGGATGTAACGGCAACCGGATATTATTCAATACCGTTTCAATCCACGCTCCCCGTGGGGGGAGCGACGTGTTTTGCCTTCGCGTCTGTTCTCGTAATGATAGTTTCAATCCACGCTCCCCGTGGGGGGAGCGACTGGCCTACCAACAGGACAGGCATAGTAATTGTCTGGTTTCAATCCACGCTCCCCGTGGGGGGAGCGACTATGACTATAGACAATGGTAGTAGGTTTGTCCTAGTTTCAATCCACGCTCCCCGTGGGGGGAGCGACTTTTGCGTTTGTTGCTGACATGATACTGATGGTTTCAATCCACGCTCCCCGTGGGGGGAGCGACCCAATCACGCGTACCTCTCCAGTGTCGACATCCAGTTTCAATCCACGCTCCCCGTGGGGGGAGCGACCCTTCCCAAGTCAGCACCGCCGATGGGTTAGGGTGTTTCAATCCACGCTCCCCGTGGGGGGAGCGACCGTAAACCGGACGGAACTGTTCAAACGATACCCGGTTTCAATCCACGCTCCCCGTGGGGGGAGCGACAATCGCTACAGCGATGTGAGCGTGACACTGGCGATGTTTCAATCCACGCTCCCCGTGGGGGGAGCGACGTAAAGAGCCTTATGCGCTGTGCAGGCGATGCCGTTTCAATCCACGCTCCCCGTGGGGGGAGCGACGATGTTTGCCGCAAATATCCAGCAACGTGGAAGTGTTTCAATCCACGCTCCCCGTGGGGGGAGCGACTGCTGGTGATTGTATTTGTTGTGCTACTGCCGGTTTCAATCCACGCTCCCCGTGGGGGGAGCGACTAACATTCCGTGATTGACATCGCCCAAACCTCATGTTTCAATCCACGCTCCCCGTGGGGGGAGCGACAGTTTAGCCAGTTCCGCCATTTTCGCCTTCTTTCAGTTTCAATCCACGCTCCCCGTGGGGGGAGCGACTTCCGGTACTTACTACTTCACAACGTTCCGCATTGAGTTTCAATCCACGCTCCCCGTGGGGGGAGCGACTCTACCGGCACAACCGGATAAACCAGTTCGCCAAGTTTCAATCCACGCTCCCCGTGGGGGGAGCGACGTGGTCAGAATGACATCGCCAGGCCGATAATCACTAGTTTCAATCCACGCTCCCCGTGGGGGGAGCGACCATCAGCAATTAGCAGCGAGCATTGGAATTACCCGTTTCAATCCACGCTCCCCGTGGGGGGAGCGACGAGTGATCAGCTCGATGGTTTCCGGGCTGTCTACAGTGTTTCAATCCACGCTCCCCGTGGGGGGAGCGACAGGTTGACCTAGTTGACCAGGTTGACCTTAACTCAGTTTCAATCCACGCTTCCCGTGGGGGGAGCGACACAAGCGACGGATGGGTAACGTTGAACGATGGAGTTTCAATCCACGCTTCCCGTGGGGGGAGCGACCGTTCAATTCCGGCGACAAAGTCCGTTTCATAGCGTTTCAATCCACGCTCCCCGTGGGGGGAGCGACAACTGAGCAGTGAGTACATGCGGGCCTCTTGCGCGTTTCAATCCACGCTCCCCGTGGGGGGAGCGACCAATAACCTGGGAGGCATTACCCGGGTTATATCCCGTTTCAATCCACGCTCCCCGTGGGGGGAGCGACGCGCGAACTTCCCCATCCGCTGGTAGTGTCAACCGTTTCAATCCACGCTCCCCGTGGGGGGAGCGACCACATTGACGCCCCTATTTATCGACAAAATACCGGTTTCAATCCACGCTTCCCGTGGGGGGAGCGACCTCACTCTGCACACGACATCCATCCACGACATCATGTTTCAATCCACGCTTCCCGTGGGGGGAGCGACCTGCGCCTGGCCGAACGATGCTGTAATGGTCGTGTTTCAATCCACGCTTCCCGTGGGGGGAGCGACGCCGTCTCATCCATGCCAACACGCCACCGGACGAGAGGGTTTCAATCCACGCTTCCCGTGGGGGGAGCGACGGAGATTGCGGGCTATCTCGGCATTGAGTACGATGGTTTCAATCCACGCTTCCCGTGGGGGGAGCGACTTAGGATGTATTCAATTTCGGGATATTTAGCAAAGTTTCAATCCACGCTTCCCGTGGGGGGAGCGACGAAGAAAGCCGCCAGCCGATGCTTTACACGTTGCTGTTTCAATCCACGCTTCCCGTGGGGGGAGCGACGTTACCGTCGTAACCGACCCGCCGCCGGTTCGATGTTTCAATCCACGCTTCCCGTGGGGGGAGCGACGATAAATTGGCGACTTATGTTTGTTTTGTCAAGTTTCAATCCACGCTTCCCGTGGGGGGAGCGACATACAACGAGCTGCGTACCACTGGAATACCTGATGTTTCAATCCACGCTTCCCGTGGGGGGAGCGACTCAATGCTGATGTCACCTGTAAGATTTGATTTTGGTTTCAATCCACGCTTCCCGTGGGGGGAGCGACACTGCATTATGCCGGCCAGTTGGCCGTGCTCAAACGTTTCAATCCACGCTTCCCGTGGGGGGAGCGACTTCGCAACATTGTCATCAAATACCCCGACCGTGACGTTTCAATCCACGCTTCCCGTGGGGGGAGCGACCGTCAATCAACCATAATTGGGATGCGCCAGTTTATGTTTCAATCCACGCTTCCCGTGGGGGGAGCGACACCCTTGACACGGCGCAAGCGCCATAAGGATAATCAGTTTCAATCCACGCTTCCCGTGGGGGGAGCGACAATGGCGTCCACAATTTCTCTTTGGTCTGCTATGGTTTCAATCCACGCTTCCCGTGGGGGGAGCGACTTGCTCAGTGGGTGTAGACGCCTGAGCACTAACTGCGGTTTCAATCCACGCTTCCCGTGGGGGGAGCGACCCTTCCTTTACTTCCGTTATGATAATTCGTGCAGTGTTTCAATCCACGCTTCCCGTGGGGGGAGCGACAACCCATCCGCGAACGGATTTACCGCGTTACGCCGGTTTCAATCCACGCTTCCCGTGGGGGGAGCGACTGGCAAATCATTGTATTTTGCTCTGTATCTTGTTAGTTTCAATCCACGCTTCCCGTGGGGGGAGCGACGATGTCGCCAACCTTACCGACCAAAATCCAGTTTGTTTCAATCCACGCTTCCCGTGGGGGGAGCGACCCTTTGATTTCGTGGCTCGTCGCGCCAAATTCAAGTTTCAATCCACGCTTCCCGTGGGGGGAGCGACCATGTTTTGCCTTTGCGTCTATTCTCGTAATGATTGTTTCAATCCACGCTTCCCGTGGGGGGAGCGACCCATTAATGCTAGCTCAGGTGGATTGTGGCATGGTTTCAATCCACGCTTCCCGTGGGGGGAGCGACGCACCCCACCTCTGACTACCGACTAGCGACTAGCGACGTTTCAATCCACGCTTCCCGTGGGGGGAGCGACGAAGTGCACGGGATTTGTGTGCATTGTGGGACAGTTTCAATCCACGCTTCCCGTGGGGGGAGCGACTAGATGAGCATATTTTTTGAGTCGTTCCTCTTTTGGTGTTTCAATCCACGCTTCCCGTGGGGGGAGCGACTATTATACCGCGTCCGGGTTGTGGGGCGCAGCCAGTTTCAATCCACGCTTCCCGTGGGGGGAGCGACATTCTGATCAGCGACGGCGAGCCGGAAAACGAAGAGTTTCAATCCACGCTTCCCGTGGGGGGAGCGACTGTCCAGCAGTACGCGCCGGGCATTGGGATTCAAGCGTTTCAATCCACGCTTCCCGTGGGGGGAGCGACAGGCCCGCGTTCTGCTGGACATACTATTAACCAGTTTCAATCCACGCTTCCCGTGGGGGGAGCGACTGTATTTTGTGCCACCACAGGGTCGTCGGCAATATCGTTTCAATCCACGCTTCCCGTGGGGGGAGCGACAGCGCCTTCGGCGATTTCATTCGGTCTATCCCAAAGTTTCAATCCACGCTTCCCGTGGGGGGAGCGACCACCTGCGCCGGACGGCCAGCGCGTGCGCCGCGAGTTTCAATCCACGCTTCCCGTGGGGGGAGCGACCGATGTTGGAGTACTAGCCTGAGCCTCAACTACGGTTTCAATCCACGCTTCCCGTGGGGGGAGCGACATCGTGTGTACTCTAATTTTCCGCTCGTTATAAATGTTTCAATCCACGCTTCCCGTGGGGGGAGCGACGCCGGTGTGGCGGTACAAGGTGGCGGGATTGTGCGTTTCAATCCACGCTTCCCGTGGGGGGAGCGACGTGTTTTGCCTTTGCGTCTGTATTGGTGATGATAGTTTCAATCCACGCTTCCCGTGGGGGGAGCGACGCGTGTTTTGCCTTCTCCACTGTTTTGGTTATGATGTTTCAATCCACGCTTCCCGTGGGGGGAGCGACTCAAGGGCAACGGGAGTTTCATGGTTGTAAGGCCTGTTTCAATCCACGCTTCCCGTGGGGGGAGCGACAACAGCAAGGACACCGTAAGCATAATCGCCGTCAAGTTTCAATCCACGCTTCCCGTGGGGGGAGCGACACGCCCGTTATTCATCCACAGGTTCTATCATCACTAGTTTCAATCCACGCTTCCCGTGGGGGGAGCGACCACATAACTGCTACCTTGATTAACATTCATATAATGTTTCAATCCACGCTTCCCGTGGGGGGAGCGACCGAACCCCCAAACGCTCTCCCACGGAATACCGGAGTTTCAATCCACGCTTCCCGTGGGGGGAGCGACCATTCATATTTATCGGTCTACAAAATAGCGGAATAGTTTCAATCCACGCTTCCCGTGGGGGGAGCGACGTCACTGCCATAAGTGACAGGTCACGTCCAACCGGTTTCAATCCACGCTTCCCGTGGGGGGAGCGACTTACCATTATGCCCACAGCAATAACAGCAACCCAGTTTCAATCCACGCTTCCCGTGGGGGGAGCGACAATGTACCAGCGGCTATAACCGTAGTTATACCCTGGTGTTTCAATCCACGCTTCCCGTGGGGGGAGCGACTCCTAATATTGAGTACACCATCTGTCCACCAAATCGTTTCAATCCACGCTTCCCGTGGGGGGAGCGACGTGTAGTACACTTCATTCATTTTATCTGTCTACGTTTCAATCCACGCTTCCCGTGGGGGGAGCGACGCCATTATCCAAGTCTACAATGGTTGCGTAGTCGTTTCAATCCACGCTTCCCGTGGGGGGAGCGACTACCTATTGTAGTGTAATAGTTACCTTGCTTAACGTTTCAATCCACGCTTCCCGTGGGGGGAGCGACAGTTGCCAGGAGAGTATTTATACTGAGTATATCGTTTCAATCCACGCTTCCCGTGGGGGGAGCGACTAGACCCAGCAATAAGCAACGCCAGCAACGTGTAGTTTCAATCCACGCTTCCCGTGGGGGGAGCGACGGGGGTTGCTGTCCAGGGTGGTGGCATTGTTGCGTTTCAATCCACGCTTCCCGTGGGGGGAGCGACAAGGTACTGTATCACCAGCACCTAGAGTACATGTTTCAATCCACGCTTCCCGTGGGGGGAGCGACTTCTTCTCAAAGATATCAAACTCATCCCACACGAGGGGGTTTCAATCCACGCTTCCCGTGGGGGGAGCGACTGCGCAAGCGCGTGCGTGTCTATCGTGATAATTTGTTTCAATCCACGCTTCCCGTGGGGGGAGCGACAGATGTCGCGGTGGCTGCATTTCGCCACCGTCATTGTTTCAATCCACGCTTCCCGTGGGGGGAGCGACTCGTTTGGAGTGTTTTGATGGCGCTCTCACAGGCGTTTCAATCCACGCTTCCCGTGGGGGGAGCGACTGACAATCTGGTCGCTGCAGTTGATCCTGCCGGGTTTCAATCCACGCTTCCCGTGGGGGGAGCGACAGGCTAAAAAGGCGCGTGAGATGCCGAGCCAGCTGTTTCAATCCACGCTTCCCGTGGGGGGAGCGACTTGTTCCTTATTGTGAGGTAGGTGATTATGGATTTTGTTTCAATCCACGCTTCCCGTGGGGGGAGCGACTTATACGTTGTTGGGAGGAAGGCATACGGATCCGGGTTTC
>Ga0101944_10003264_pt1 | contig 23261 bp, 22 predicted proteins | sample DewCreD2012metaG_FD_75245 | JGI IMG/M metagenome (GOLD analysis project Ga0101944, IMG submission 75245) | Hot spring sediment bacterial and archeal communities from British Columbia, Canada, to study Microbial Dark Matter (Phase II) - Dewar... ... | reverse complement strand
TGATCCAGATCCCTTTTGGCGGGCAGACAAACTCGCAAAGCTGGCAGGAGACGCACTTGGTCCGACCTTCCTGGTCTTTTACCAGGTAGGGCGCGCCCCGGTAGCCTTCGCGCACCGGCCATTTGAATTCGGGATGATAGCCGGCGCCAACCTGCGCGGCCGCATGACGGCCTTTGAACAGGTTGTTTTTGAAATGGCGCCAGGTGACCTTGAAGCCGGCGACAAACGCCGGCAGAAACAGCCGCTCCCAGAGGCTCAGTTTTTTGCGCTCGACGATCATGAATCCTCCATTAAACCTCCTCGGGAATCCATGTGGGCGAACAAACTCTCATTAACACCTGGCTTCAGCCAGGTGTCCCAAACGCCAGCGGATGGAGAGAACCGTTTCAACGGTTTATTAATCCGAGGCTCGCCCCGGCGGCTGCTGGCGGAGGAATGACGTGATGCCGGCGGGAAACCGTTAAAACGGTTAAGGCTTCGTTCAGACGTCGCGACCACCCCGCTAAAGCGGGGTGTTAATGAGAAGGCACCAAGTCCAGACACGGTGGCTCGGGCACTGTACCACTCATTAACACCTGGCTTTAGCCAGGTGTCCCAGCCGGCCAAGCATCCCCCCCCCGAACTCTGATTAACACCTGGCTTTAGCCAGGTGTCCCAAACGCCAGCGGATGGAGAGAACCGTTTCAACGGTTTATTAATCCGAGGCTCGCCTCGTCGGCTGCGGGTGGACGAATGACGTGATGCAGGCGGAAAACCGTTAAAACGGTTAGGGCTTCGTTCAGGCGTCGCGACCACCCCGCTAAAGCGGGGTGTTAATGAGAAGGCGCCAAGTCCAGATACGGTGGCTCGGACACTGTACCACTCATTAACACCTGGCTTCAGCCAGGTGTGCCAGCCGTCCAAGCACAGACCCGCCAAACTCTCATTAACACCTGGCTTTAGCCAGGTGTTCAAGGTGCCAGCGGATGGAGAGAACCGTTTCAACGGTTTATCAATCTGAGGCCCGCCCCATTGGCTGCGGGCGGACGAATGGCGTGATGCCGGTGGAAAACCGTTAAAACGGTTAGTGCTTCGTGCAGGCGCCGCGACCACCCCGCTAAAGCGGGGTGTTAATGAGAAGGCACCAAGCCCAGACACGGTGGCTCGGACACTGTACCTCTCATTAACACCTGGCTTCAGCCAGGTGTCCCAGCCGGCCAAGCATCCCCCCCCCGAACTCTGATTAACACCTGGCTTCAGCCAGGTGTCCCAAACGCCAGCGGATGGAGAGAACCGTTTCAACGGTTTATCAGTCCGTGGCCCGCCCCATTGGCTGCTGGCGGACGAATGGCGTGATGCCGGCGGGAAACCGTTAAAACGGTTAGCGCTTCGTTCAGGCGTCGCGACCACCCCGCTAAAGCGGGGTGTTAATGAGAAGGCACCAAGCCCAGACACGGTGGCTCGGACACTGTGCCTATCATTAACACCTGGCTTCAGCCAGGTGTTCAAGGTGCCAGCGGATGGAGAGAACCGTTTCAACGGTTTATCAGTCCGTGGCCCGCCCCATTGGCTGCGGGCGGAGGAATGGCGTGATGTCGGCAGAAAACCGTTAAAACGGTTAGGGCTTCGTTCAGGCGCCGCGACCACCCCGCTAAAGCGGGGTGTTAATGAGAAGCCGCCAAGTCCAGTCACGGTTGCTCGGACACTGAACCTCTCATTAACACCTGGCTTTAGCCAGGTGTCCCAAACGCCTGCGGATGGAGAAAACCGTTTCAACGGTTCACCTCCTCCTTCCAAGTCAACCCATAGCGTGAAACAAAAAGTTTCAATTCCTCCGAAAAACTTTTTCCCCGGTGATGTTCCTCCTGATTGGCAATATAAGCGGCGACTTCGCCGACTTGAGAATGCGACACCGAAAACACTCCATAGCCCCGCGCCCAGCCAAACTTGCCCAATACAAGTTCCATTTCATTGATCCAATGAGAAGAGCTGCCTTTGAAAAGCTGCGCGCAACTTTCGATGGTTAGGTTGGTTGGCAAATCAATCAAAAGGTGAACGTGATCGCAATTCACGAAATTGATTTTCATAAAAATACCTTTGGCGACTGAATAGTCACCTAGGTATTTGGACACTTTCGCTGCGGCGGATTTATCCAGCATGCCCTCGCGCTTTAGGGTGCCCCACACCATGTGCAGCCAGCATCTCGAATAGGAATGCATGGACATATCAAAGGCCTCCTTTCAAGAAACCGTTAAAACGGTTAGGGCTTGGTTCATGCACCGCAACCACTCCGCTAAAGCGGGGTGTTAATGAGAAGGCGCCAAGTCCAGACACGGTGGCTCGGACACTGTGCCTCTCATTAACACCTGGCTTCAGCCAGGTGTGCCAGCCGTCCAAGCACAAACCCGCCGAACTCTCATTAACACCTGGCTTTAGCCAGGTGTCCCAAACGCCTGCGGATGGAGAGAACCGTTTCAACGGTTTATTAGTCCGTGGCCCGCCCCATTGGCTGCGGGCGGAGGAATGACGTGATGCCGGTGGGAAACCGTTAAAACGGTTAGGGCTTCGTTCAGGCGTCGCGACCACCCCGCTAAAGCGGGGTGTTAATGAGAAGCCGCCAAGTCCAGACACGGTGGCTCGGACATTGTACCTCTCATTAACACCTGGCTTCAGCCAGGTGTGCCAGCCGTCCAAGCACAAACCCGCCGAACTCTCATTAACACCTGGCTTTAGCCAGGTGTCCCAAACGCCTGCGGATGGAGAGAACCGTTTCAACGGTTTATTAGTCCGTGGCCCGCCCCATTGGCTGCTGGCGGACGAATGGCGTGATGTCGGCGGAAAACCGTTAAAACGGTTAGGGCTTCGTTCAGGCGCCGCGACCACCCCGCTAAAGCGGGGTGTTAATGAGATGGCGCCAAGCCCAGATACGCCTGCTTGGACACTGAACCTCTCATTAACACCTGGCTTTAGCCAGGTGTCCCAAGCGCCAACGGATGGAGAGAACCGTTTCAACGGTTTATCAGTCCGTGGCCCGCCCCATTGGCTGCGGGCGGCGGAATGGCGTGATGCCGGCGGGAAACCGTTAAAACGGTTAGGGCTTCGTTCAGGCACCGCGACCACCCCGCTAAAGCGGGGTGTTAATGAGACTTTAGCCTGGTTGGCTGGGTGGCGCAGCAGGCGTTCCCTCATCACCCCGCTAAAGCGGGATGTTAATGCGACAGCCCCTCTGGAGACCGGGTCCAGTCGCTTACCCCTGGTTGCGTCCAGCGATTTCATCCTCTTCCCCCTCCCGCTCTGAACCACAACCAAAGGGCCGTCAGGACGATGTTGGCCAAGGCCAGAGGCACGAAACGGCGCCAGCCGAGGTCCATTAATTGATCGTAACGAAAACGAGGCAACATCCAGCGCACCCAGATAAAAAGGATTAAAAAAACAAACACCTTGGCCAGGAAAACGCCGATATGGACCAGCCCTTGCAGCAGCGAGGTTGCCGGCTGGTCCAGGCCGAACCAAGGGAGCGTCCAACCGCCAAAAAACAAGGTCACCATTAGGGCTGACGCGGCGATCATGCTGGCGTATTCGCCCATAAAAAAGAGGGCGAACTTGATGGAACTGTATTCCGTGTTGTAGCCGCCCACCAATTCCTGCTCCGCCTCCGGCAGGTCGAAGGGCAGGCGGTTGGTTTCCGCGAAAACCGCGACCAGAAAAATCAGGAAAGAGAGCAGGGTCATGGGGCTCTGGAACACCAGCCAGTTGGGAACAATCGCCGAGAACGGCGCGGGCAGCCAGCCCAGTCCGCCGGTTTGGGCTTTGATGACGGAGTTGAGATTCAAATCGCCGACCATCAGGAACAGGGGAATGACCGCCAGCCCCATGGATATTTCATAGGAAATCATCTGCGCGCTCGACCGTATGCCGCCCAGGAAGGGATACTTCGAGTTGGCGGCGTAGCCAGCCAGGACGAGGCCGTAAACACCAAGGGAGACAATGCCAAAAGTGTAGAGGATACCGACGTTGAGGTCGGCCAGCACCATGGAATGGTCGCCCAAGCGGGAGCCGAACGGGATCACCGCCACCACCAGCAGGCTGGGCATCATGACCAGGGCCGGCGCCAGCCAGTAATAAGCCTTGCGGACATGGCTGGGAGTGAAGTCCTCTTTCAAAAAAGACTTCACCGCGTCCGCCAGGGGCTGCAGCAGCCCGAACGGCCCGACGCGATTCGGCCCCACACGGTCTTGAATGAACGCGCACAACCGCCGTTCCACCAGCACCACATAGGCCACCATCGTCATCAGCACCGCGAAAACACCCAGGATTTTCGCCGCGCTGAACAGCGCGAACCTCTGGCCTTCGGTCAGTTGTTGGACCCAATCCATGCTTCCTTCGTGTCAAATGGGCACGTCCACCCCCGAATCCCCCAGTTGCTGCCACGTCACCCCGCCGAAGGCGGGCACCTCCCGCGTCATTTGGTTGAAAAGACTGACGATATTGGCGTGGCCGCCCTGGCCGGTCACATTATGCGCCAACTCATCCAGAAACTCCCATTCCGGCCGCGCCTCTCCGGGCGGTTCCACCGCTTTCCAAAAGCGTTGCAGACGGCCTTTGGCGTTGACAAAAGTGCCGCGCTTTTCCAGGTGCGCGCAGCCTGGCAGCAGGTAGTGCGCCCGGCGGGTGGTTTCATTGGGCAGGATGTCGCTCACCACCAGCAGGTCCAGTTTCTCCAGGAGCTCGGCGCCCAAGTCGTGGCGGGTCACATCCTCGCCGAAAACGATCAAGGTGCGTATGCGCCCCTGCCGAATGCCGTCCGCGATGCGTGGCAGGTTGATGCCCATCTCGGTGAAGCAGATGCCGGTCAGCCGGGCACCGTTGCTGTTGGGATTCCGGTCCTCGCTGACCAGCAGAAAATCCCCTTGGCCGTCCCGCGCGATAGAGTCTGTCACCGCCCCCAGTTTTTTCGCCAGCAGGCGAAGCAGGTAAAGCTCCTCATTGGTCTGCCGCGCGGAGGCGACAATGGCCACCGAACCCGGCGCCGCCTGGCGCAGCTTTTCGGAAAGCTCGGGGATAACGGTGAGCCAGGTGGCGCGCTGGCCGCCGGCTGGCGGCGGCGCCACCAACCGATCCAGGCGGTCGGACCGCCCGACCCACCGGTAATTCAAGCGCCCCTCATCGCACATCCAGTCGCCGTTCACCGCATCGTTCCGGCGCGGCTCAAAGCGGTAAATGCGGTTTTCACGGGCGCCCACGGTGATGTTGCAGCCGGTGGCGCAACTGGCGCAGAGGCTCTTGCTTTCGCGCAGGAACCAGACTCGCATCTGAAACCGGAAATCCTTTGAGGTCAGCGCGCCCACCGGGCAGATGTCCACCGTGTTGAGGCTGTAATTGTTGTCAAAGCGTCGTCCCGGATAGGCCCCCAGGGTATTGTAGCCGCCGCGGTTCAGGATGCCCAGCGCGTCGTCTTTGGCGATGTCGCGCGTGAACCGGATGCAACGCGTGCATAGGATGCAGCGCTCGGTGTCCAGCATGATGCGCGGGCCGAGGTCCACCTGTTTGGGCTTATGCACCTTGGTTTCGCCAAAGCGGCTGACCGCCTGGCCATGCTCCAAAGAATACTCTTGCAGTTTGCATTCCCCCGCCTGATCGCAGATGGGGCAATCCAGCGGATGGTTGATCAGCAAAAACTCCAGCACGGATTCCCGCATCTGGCGCGTGGCCGGGGAACTGGGATAAATTTCCATCCCGGGAGAAATGGGGGTGGCGCAGGCAATGGCGCCTCTCGGCGTTTCCGGCTCATAGGGCAGGGTTGAGCGTTGAATGATCGGCTCGCCCGTCTCATTGCGCAAAGGCTGGCGATCGGGCCCCAGCACCGGGGTGCCAAATTCGACCAGGCACATGCGACAATTGCCGGCCACTGGCAATTTGGGGTGGTAGCAATAATGCGGCACCTCCACGCCCGCGATCCGGCAGGCCTGCAGCATCGTGGTCGGCGCCAATTTCCCCGTCCAATCGGGCATGAATTTGGGCGCCTCGATTTCGCGACCATCCACCTTTACCCGGATGGTTTCGACCGGGGCGGGCGGGGTGGCGGGATTATTTGGAGTTGAGTTGGACATTAGGGTTCGCTGGTCATCAGGCGTCGCCGTTCCGACCTTCCTTTTGCGGCTCAAACTCCTCTTTGAACTTGCCCACGAAACTCAAGACCGGCCAGGCGCAGGCTTCGCCAAAGGCGCAGACGGTGCGCCCCTGGATGTTACGGGCTGTTTCCAGCAGGTGGTCCGCGTCGCCTGGACGCGCTCCGCCGCGCCGCATGCGGCGCAGGGTTTTGCTCATCCACAACGCGCCCTCCCGGCAGGGGGTGCACTGGCCGCAGCTCTCATGGGCGTAAAATTCCGCCAGGTTGGATAACGCCTCCACCATGTCCGCCCGGTCATCCATCACTATGAGGGCTCCCGAGCCTGACATGCTCCCGGCGGCGGCCACGGAGTCAAAATCATACGGCAAGTCCAACAAGTCTATCTCCTTGATGCTGGTCGAGCCGTCCGGCTGGCGGCGTTTGAGCCGCAGTTTTTCGCCGCCTTTGAAAACCTTGGCCGACGAGCCCCCAGGTATCACCGCCTTGAGGGTGCGTCCGGGCGCCAGGCCCCCGCCAAAATTTTCGTGAAATATCAATTCGCCAATGGTCACCTTGCCGACTTCGATTTCGTAGTAGCCGGGGCGGTTCACGTGACCGCTGAGGCTGACGATGCGGGTGCCCGAATTGTTGGGCGTGCCCAATTGGGCGTATTTGCCTCCGCCCATCTCCACGATGTGTTTTACCGCGCACAGCGTTTCGACGTTGTTGACGATGGTGGGGCACTGATACAGGCCCAGCACCGCCGGAAAATAAGGCGGCTTGATGCGCGGATAAGGCCGCTTGCCCTCCAGGGATTCGATCAGCCCGGTTTCCTCGCCGCAGATATACGCCCCGGCGCCCCGATGTACGATGATTTCGAGGTCGAAAGCCGTGCCTAGAATGTTTTTGCCCAGAAATCCGGCCGCTTTCGCCTCGCGAATGGCGCGATTGAGGATTTTTGCGCCTTCGACGAACTCTCCCCGTATGTAAATAAAGGCCAGGCGCACATCATTGGCAAAGGCGGAGATGATGATGCCCTCCAACAATTGATGGGGGTCCTTGTAGATAATCTGGCGGTCCTTGAAGGTGCCCGGCTCGGATTCGTCCGCGTTGCAGATCAGGTAAATCGGCTTGCCGCTCCGGCGGTCCACAAACGACCATTTCAACCCGCAGGGAAATCCCGCTCCCCCGCGCCCGCGCAGGCCGGAAACGATCACTTCGCGGCGGATTTGTTCCGGGCCGCTTTCCTGTTTGCCGTCCGGCCTGGTGGCGGGGGGCAGGAACAGGGCCTTTTTCAGCGTTTCATAACCGCCATGCCGCTGATAGCACGCCAGGTCCGGCGTGTAGCCGGGCTGATCCAGGTGCTTCAATATCATTCGGTGTTCTTGCGGCATAACGGTCTTGACTGTTCGGCCCAAAAGCCTATGCTGCCGGGGCTGGCGTCACTGCCCGATGGTGTAACGGTAGCACAGCAGACTCTGGATCTGTTTGTCATGGTTCAAATCCATGTCGGGCAGCCATTTCATTTTCAGGGGCATTGGCTGATGATTTCCTCCGCTTTTTGGGTGGTTACCTGTTCGTAAAAGTCGTCATTGCACATCATCGCCGGCGCGGCGCCGCAGCCGGCCAGACACTCGACAAACTCCACCGAGAACTTGCCATCCCGGGTGGTTTGCAGGCCATGGATAGCCGGATCCAGGCCCAATTTCTCGCACAAATGGCGGTGCAGCCGATGGGATCCGTTGAGCGCGCAACTCAGCGTCCGGCAAATCTTGAAGACATACCTGCCGCCCGGTTGCTGGCGAAACATCGGGTAAAAAGTGACCAGCTCGAAAATGTTGATCGGCTCCAGGCCCAATTTGGCCGCCGTCCATTCCACGGCTTCGCCCGAGATATGCCCGGCATGCTCCTGGAGCGCATGCAAGACCATCAGCGACGCGCTCCGCTTCTCCGGGTAAAGCGCCACCAAGGCGTCCAGTTCCGCTTCCAGTTCTTTTGGTATCACCAAAGCCATTGTCCGTTTTGCGCCCGCCGGTTTCCGCCGCCGAAAACCGGGGCCGCTGATGCTACCGGTCACATTCGCCCATGACAAAGTCAATTGAACCCAAAATGGCCACCGTGTCGCTGAGCAAACTGCCCGGCAGCAGCCGGGGCAGGATGCTCAAGTTGACAAAGGACGGCGAGCGAATTTTCAACCGGTGGGGAGTGCCGCCGCCACGGCTGCAAAGGTAGAACCCCAATTCCCCCTTGGGATTTTCCGCGCCGAAATAAACTTCGCCCGGCGGCGCGTTGACTCCCTGGGTCACCAGCATGAACTGATGAATCAATTCCTCCATGCTCGTAAGCACCTTCTTTTTGGGTGGCAGCACGATTTTCCCGTCCGGCACATTGATCGGCGCGTTCGTCCGGTTCTCCGGTCCGCCCGGCAACCGGTCCAGGCATTGCCGCAAAAGGCCCACACTCTGCCGCATCTCCTCCAACCGGACCAAGTAACGGTCGTAGCAGTCGCCCGTCGAACCCAGCGGCACTTCAAACTCCAACTGATCGTAAACGAGGTAGGGATGCGCCTTGCGCAGGTCGTGGTTGACGCCGCTGCCGCGCAGGTTGGGGCCGCTCAACGCAAAATCAATCGCGTCCGCCGGGCTGATGATGCCGACGCCCTGGGTGCGGTCCACCCAGATCCGGTTGCGCGTCAGCAGCTTGTCCACCTCGTCAATGGTGGTCGCCACTTCCTCGCAGAACTTCCGGCATTGAGCGGCCCAGTCGGGCGGCAAATCACGCGCCAGCCCCCCGATGCGGGTGTAGCTGGTGGTCAGCCGCGCGCCCGTCAGCCACTCGCAGAGGTTATAGATTTTTTCGCGCTCGGTGAAGGTCAGCAGGAACACGGTCATGGCGCCGCAATCCATGGCAAAGCAGCCCAAACCCAGCAGATGGGAGGAGATGCGGGCCAACTCGCAGCAGATGACCCGGATGAACTGGCAGCGCGGCGGCAGTTGCTGGTCAATGCCTAGCAGTTTCTCCACCGCCAGGGCGTAGGCGACATTGTTGGCCAGGGGCGCCAGGTAATCCAGCCGGTCCGTATAAGGAATGAACTGGGTGTAGGTCATGTTTTCGGCGATTTTTTCATCGCCGCGATGCAGGTAGCCGACATGGGGAGTGGCTTTGGTGATGGTTTCACCCTCCAGCTCCAGCTCGAGGCGCAGCACGCCGTGGGTGCTCGGGTGGGAAGGCCCCATGTTCAACACCAGACGGTCGCCGGCGAGGTCGCGGAGCTCCTCGATGCGCCCGGCCGGCTCGCCAAACTCGATGTCGCGTTTGTGCGTCATGGTCATCACTCAATTGGCCGGGCTCTCGGTTCCCGGCCGGCGGCATCTTTGACGCCAGGGGTGGTGACAAAGGGGCCGCCCTCCATCGGCGCCGCCTCGCTGAAAGCCACCCCCGGCAATTCGGTCGGCAGTCCGGCCAGCGGGAAATCTTTGCGCAGGGGATAGTGAGGGTAGCCGTCCCACATCAGGATGCGGCGCAAGTCCGGGTGGCCGCGAAAAGTGATGCCCAGCATGTCAAAAATCTCGCGCTCGTGCCAATCCGCGGCGCGCCAGACGGCGGCAACGGAAGGCAAGGCCGAGATTTCCTCGCGGACCCGGACATGCAAACGAAGGTGGCAGCGGTGGGCCAGGCCGTAAAGCTCATAGACGATCAGCCAGCGGGGGTCTTCCCCGTAATTATCCACGCCGGAAATGTCCACCAGGTAATCGCAAGCCAGCTCGTTTTTGGCGACGGCGCAGACCACGGCAATTTTTTCCGGGTCCGTCACCTCGACGGTGGTTTCCCCGCGAAAGGAGCGGGGTTCGGAGACGAGATCGCCGAGGCGATCCCTTAGTTTGGCGGCCAGTTCGGTTGAATTCATCGGTGGTGCGCGTTCACCTGACGTTGCTCAAGGCGCTTTAGCGGCGGTTTCGGACGCAGGCGCGCTATAGATCGGTTGTCGGGCGACCTTTTCCTGCAATTTCATCAAGGCATCCAGCAGGGCCTCCGGCCGGGGCGGACACCCGGCCACATAGACATCCACCGGAATTATTTTGTCCACCCCCTGAAGCACGGAGTAGCTGCGATACATGCCGCCGGTGGAGGCGCAGGCGCCCATGGCGATAACCCATTTAGGCTCGGGCATTTGCTCATAAATTCTTTTCACGGCAAGCGCCATTTTATAGGTGACGGTGCCGGAGACAATCATCACGTCGGATTGGCGGGGGGAGAAGCGCATCACTTCGGAGCCGAAGCGGGAGATGTCGAAGCGCCCGGCGCCGGAGGCCATGAGTTCGATGGCACAGCAGGCAAGCCCCATGGGCATGGGCCAGAGGGAGTTTTTTCGGCACCAATTCAAAGCCGCTTCGAGGCGGGTGACGATCACTTCGCCTTCGATTTTGGTGTTGTAGCCGATTTCAGCGGTATGTGTCATGGCAACCAAGGCCGGCCGTGGCGGCAATGCGGTATTGCCCCCCGGCTCCGAAGGAAGCTAACACCACCTGTTCGCCACGCAAGCCGATTCTGGCCCCGGCGCCATCTCTGGTGGGGCAAAAAGTGAATTGGCGCGAACAAGCCCCCAAATTCCACCAAGCACCGCTGTCAAACACCATCGGCTTGGTATAAAGCAGCGAAGCGAGGGCAGGGTTAGCGACGCCAACTTGGAGCGAGCCGACGACGGGCGAATTGTAATTAGGCGCTTGCTAAAGCATTTCTAAACATTTATAATAGTTTCTATCAAGTATTAAATAGAAAATATAAGAATCGGATAGAAAAACTATGGATGCCATTAAGAATCCGTTTTCGCCCGGCGCTGGTTCGCCACCCCCTGAATTGGTTGGGCGCGCAGGGATTACCGAACAGGCCCGCGTGCTCCTTGGGCGCATCAAGGAGAAACGCCCCGAAAAAAGCATTCTTCTTACGGGATTACGTGGCGTTGGCAAGACTGTATTGCTCAACGAGATAGAGCATTTGGCGATCCAAGTTGGCTACCGGACAATTGCGGTGGAAGCACATGAGGATAAATCTTTGCCCGCACTGCTTGTGCCACCTATGCGTACCCTGCTTTACGCGTTGGATCGCGTTGCCGGGGCAGGTGATAAAGCCAAACGCGGCTTGTCGGTTTTGAAAAGTTTCTTAAACGGTGTCAAAGTGACGGTCGGCGAAATTGAAGTCGGTTTGGATATTGAGCCAGAAAAGGGCGCGGCTGACAGCGGTGATCTGGAAAACGACCTGCCCAATTTGTTCGTTGCTGTTGCCGAGGCGGCTGAAGAACGCCAGATTCCGGTCGCCCTGCTAATTGACGAACTGCAGTATTTCCGTCCCAAGGAGCTGAGCGCACTCATCATGGCGATGCATAAGATGCAGCAACGTCGTTTGCCTCTGGTGTTGATCGGTGCGGGCCTTCCCATCTTGCCCGGTCTGGCCGGCGAATCGAAATCGTATGCCGAGCGGTTGTTCAGTTTTCCGGACATTGGCGCTCTATCCGAGGCGGATGCCATCAGGGCACTGCAAGACCCGACCCGGGCTGCCGGGGTGGACTTTGAAGTTGCGGCCCTGAAGGAAATTTTCCGGCTGACTCAAGGATATCCCTATTTTCTCCAGGAATGGGGGTATCAAGCGTGGAATCACGCCATCGCCTCGCCGATCACTCTGTCGGTGGTTCAAGCAGCCACCCCGGTGGTGGTTCAACGCTTGGACCAGAACTTTTTTCGCGTTCGTTTTGATCGGCTGACCTTGGGCGAGAAGCGTTTCCTGCGGGCCATGGCTGGATTGGGAGCTGGCGCGCAGCGCAGCGGTGACGTTGCTGAGGCCATGGGAGTTTCCATTAAAAGTCTAAGCCCGGTTCGGTCCAATTTGATCAAAAAGGGTATGATCTATAGCCCGGCTCATGGCGACATGGCTTTCACCGTGCCGCTGTTCAACGAGTTCATGCTCCGCGCGCTGCCGGTGTTGGAAAAAACATGATGAAGGCGATTGAGCAAGCGGATGGCCGGCTCTCACAGGGCTTGAAAGAAAGGCCGCAGGAAAATCTTTCCGAGCCACTGCAAGCTCTGGGAAACTTTGACCTTTTGCAGCGGCCGTTGACAGCCCCCTTTTAGTTCCTACACATGCCTTGGGAGCGTGATCCTGCCTGCCTGGGACACGTGGCTCAACCCGGAACGCCGGACAAACTGTGCTCGGTGTTTTCACTTCACCATGCCATCCCAGGCGGGTACTTGGAACAGTTGGTGGGCGTCCAGGCTGCCCGCGAACCACAGCAGCCAAGGGATTGAATGCAGGAAAAATTAAGCGCCCTTGGGGACGCGGACTTTTAATCAGAAAAATGGCAGGGCAGGTCAACGGCCCGTTTGAGGCGGGCGAGGTAATCGAGGCGGGAGATTTCGCGGGCGCCCAATTGGCCGGTGATGGGGGTGACCATCTGGATGTCAAAAAGCGCGTAACCGCGGGCGCGCAGGCGCTCGATCAGATGGCAGAGCGCGACTTTGGAAGCGTTGCTGACCCGGTAAAACATGGATTCGCCGGCGAACAGGCCGCCGACCGCGACGCCATAAATGCCGCCGGCCAATTCGCCGCCCGCCCAGCATTCGAGGCTGTGGGCGTGGCCCGCCTCGTGCAGTTGCACGTAGGCGGCGATCATGGGCGGTGTGAGCCACTGTTGGCGCGGATGTTCCGGGCGGGCGCAGCCTTCAATCACCGCCCGGAAGGCGCGGTTGACGGTCACGGTGAAGGCGCCTCGGCGAAGCAGCCGGGCCAGGCTGCGGGGCGGACGAAAAGACGGGAGATCAAAAATGGCGCGGGGGTCGGGGGACCACCAGGTGATGGGGTCCACGCTCCAGGGAAAGATGCCGCTGCGATAGGCCAGCAGCAAGCGGGGCACCGACAAGTCCCCGCCGATGGCCACCAGGCCGGCCATGGCGCCGCGCTGGGCCCGGCGCGGATCGGGGAACCAAAGTTCCCTGCCCAATTGAGGCAATCGTTCGCGCATCAGGTCAGCCGGGGCTTTCGAGGGCGTCCAAAATCTGCCATTGGAAGGAGCCCGCCACCTCCATGGTCCAGAGGTTCTTGAGGTTCTCCTCGGTGATGTCGGGGAATTTTCCTTCCTGCTCGTCGGGGCAGCCGGCGTTGCGCCAGCAGCCGACCCGGACGTCGTTCAAGACTTGGAGGAACCACTCAATTTCACCGGTTTTGAGGGTGAGGCGCCAGCCGCCTTTGACTTCCACCAAACGGTCGGGCTGCCCGAATAGCCGGCCCAGGAATTTAGCGTTTTCGCTTTTATGCTCGGCCAGGGATTGTTCGAGCAGTTCCTGGGCGGCGGGAAATTGTTCGCCATCGGCGCTCTTGCTGAGCGGCTGGAAGGAAACCGGGAGCACCGGGAAACGATCGAGCACCGCCAAGAGCGCCTCCTTTTCGCGGCGGGTGAGGTGGAAAGCGACGGTTTCGTTGTCTTTGCGCAAGAGTTTCACCGGTCTTTTTCCATGGTGGCATGGAGGCTGTATTGTTGGAGCTGGTGAACGAAGTGCTCCGCCCTTTCCAAACTTTCGCGGGTGAGGACGCTTTTGCCGAGGGTGTGGACTTGGAGCATGTGGAACTCGGCCTTCTGCCGGTTCCAGCCAAAAACGGTCTGAAAAACGTGGGTCACGTAGGTCATCAGGTTCACGGGATCATTCCAGCAGATCACCAGATAACCCGGCTCAAGCGAATCGCGGGACCTCGTTTCCTCGTCCAGGTCCTGGTCCGGAATCGTCAATGGCTCGTCTGCGCGCGGCATGGGCAAAATTTAGGCGGAAAGGCGGACGATTTCAATGGCCGGCTGGCGGGGCCGGGCGGCGGGTAGCGAGCCAGGCGCCGAGGGCCGCGAGCAGGCAGACCAGGCTGAACCATCGCACCGGGCCCCGCGCAAAGACGACCATGCCTCCCAGGAACACCAGCAGCAGGAAACCGTGGATGGCCGCCGCCATCCAGGCGGGACGGCGTTCCCAGCCGGCTCGACCGAACCACCACCAGGCGGTTTCGCCGATCCATAGGGCGGTGAAAAGATAATTCAGATAAAGCGCGCCGCCCCATCGCACGCCGATGCGGTCGAAGGTTTCCAGTTCCATGACGGCCCAGGCGGCCTCATGGCTCCAAGCGTAGAAATTTTGAAAACCCGCCAGCGCGTGGAGCAGGTAAAAAACCAGCCCGGCGGCGCAAAAAGCGCAAGCCCGCCGCCCCCAAATGGGGTGGCGGTGGCGGATTCGCCAGCCCACCAGGCCGAGCAGGTAAAACAACAGGGCCGCCCAGACCAGGCCCTTGATCAGGTAGATGCCTATGTTGACCGCCGCCAGCAGCATGCCGGCAGGATAGACGGCTTGGCGCCGGAAAACAATGGCGCAAAAACCAACACCCGCCCGCGAAGCGAGAAGCAGGGGCAATCGCAGCCAAATCATCGCGCCCGCGCGCCTTTTCGGCAAAACAACCGGCGGCGCTTATTTTCGCCCCAGCAATTTCCGGAGATGCTTGATGGAGCGCTCCGCTTGCGGGACGGTGCCGCATTCGACCGAGAACACGATGTCCCGCCTGGCGCGGCGGCAGATTTTAATGACGCGCGCCCAATCAATCACGCCGTCGCCGCAGGCGCAGCCCACCGGCGTGCCGGTAACTTTGCCGCGTTCGGCGTCCGAGTGGGCGATGGAAATATCCTTGGCGTGCAGATGCACCAGGCGGCCCACGACCCGCTCCAGCCAGCGATACGGATCCTCGCCCGCCAGGTAGCTGTTGCCGGTGTCGAAATTGATGCCGATGGCGGGGCTTTTGACCAGTCGGTGCAGGCGGTCGAGCCCGGCGGGCGTTTTGCTGTATTGTTGATGGCATTCCAGCCCGATCAAAATGCCGCGGGGCTCGGCCACCTTGGAGGCCTCCATCAAGGTGTAGCGCATCAGCGTGAAATCCTCCTCCTCGGTGGTCCACGGCTGTTTGGGGCCTTCGTCGGTGTTCACCACCGGCGCGCCGCATTCTTTGGCGAAGCGGATGGCCTGTTTGAGATATTCAACGCCAATTTCCGGCTTGGTCAGCGGCGTGTGCGCGCTCAACCCCGACAGGCGCACTTTGTGGGCCGCGCAAGCGCGGCGCACCCGCCAGGGATCGTCCAGCATGGAGACGCTGTGGAAATAGCCGGCTTCGCTCAGCAGCTCGCGGCCCCAGTGGACCATCGGCTCAATAAATTTGTAGCCCAGTTTGGCCGCTGTGCCGACGCCCCATTCGAACGATTTGTCGTCGTGACGGACGAACTCCATGTTGATGCCAATATGTATATCAGCCATGTGACGGGTGAATGTTTGGATGTGTTGTTGCCGTGACAGCGGCCCGCGCGGCCTCGGCCAGTTCTGGCCGGTCGCCCCCTGGCGCCGGCGCAAGCCGGAGAATCCGCGCATGCGTAACTGCTGTCGTCATGGCGCGACTATGGCGGAACCGGTTCCCACTGACAAGCCCGAGCATGCTGGAAAAACCATGCGCGCGTTCCGGCCGCCTTGACCGGCTTAACGCACCGCGATGGGCGCGGATTGCACGTGCTGGAGAGCGGAGGGGAAATCTTCTCCCACAAAGGCGGCGAAGCGAATGACTTTATCCGGCACGTCAGCCGGCAGATCGAAAGCGACCTTGGCCTTTCCCTCGCCCGATATTTTCAAAGTTTTGCGCTCGATTCGTTTGTCCGCCTGGCCGCCTTTCAGGGTGACCTGCAGGGTTTGCTCACCCAAATCGGCCGGCAAGCGGTGGGCTATCACAAGGGTGACCGATTTGCCGGCTTGGACGTCGGATGGCGCTTCCAAGGTGATCAAGTCGGCCCGTTTGCCCGCTGCGGCCGCACCTTTCCCGGCTTTTTTGCCACCCTTGCCTTTCGTTTTTGTCGTGGCAGCCTTTTCTTCCCGGGCTTTTTCCATGTAGGCGGCCCGCGCGGCGGGATCGTCGCGACGCAGAAAGGTTTCCAACATGGGGTCGCTGCTCTGGCGCATGGAGGCTTCGAGCCGGGCGCGCAGTTGGTCCAAATCGTGGCGCACCCAGGTCTCCTTGATCAGATTGCGCAGGCAGTCGGGATCGTTCTCGACATCGTAAAGCTCCTCCACGACCCGGTGGCGGAATAGGTCGTGGCGCTCGGCAATGGCCTGGTCTTCTTTGGCCAACTCTGCCATCCGGCGATAAGTGGGGGTGCCGGTGGTCGCGGTGGCCATGACCCGCTGGCCATCCGACCAGGGATTGAAAATATAGAGATACTTGCGACTCTGGATGGCCCGCATCGGCGCCAGCGCGCCGCCGGAGTTCTCGTGGTATTCCTTGATGACGAAATCGCGGTCCGCCAGCTCCCCGCCTTTGAGGGCGGCGGCGAAGGAGCGGCCGTCCATTTTGCCGGGATGCCGCACGCCCAGCAGTTCCAGCAGCGTGGGCAGCAGGTCCACCGCCGACACCATAAGCCGGTCGTCCACCGCCCCCGGCTTGAGCACCCCGGGCCAGACGAAAAACATCGGGGTGCGGGTGCTGTGATGATAAAGCTGGGTCTTGGCGAACGGCAGCGGCATCCCGTGGTCCGAAAGAAAGAGGATGAGGGTATTGGGCTCTTCCCCGGAGTTTTTCAAGGCCGTGAGGATTTCCGCCGCGCAATCATCGGCGCGGCGGACGCTTGAATAATAATGGGCCAGTTCCTTGCGCACCACCGGATCGTCAAAGAGAAATCCCGGAACCGGCACTTCTTCCGGCTTGAAGACGCGCGTTGGCACATGCGGGTCGGGAACGGTCTGTCCTTTGTTGCCCTCGGCGTAGAACGGCTTGTGAGGATCGGAAATGTTCAACATCAGGCAAAAGGGTTTGCCGGCCGCTTTGGCGCGCCGGATGCCCTCGGCAGTGGAATGCCCGTAGGACTGGGGATCTTTCGGATGCGCCTTCCGTCCATCCGGCATCGTTTCCAATTCCGCATCCCAGGCGTAAGGGGCGTAAGGAGTGGAATGGCCCACCTTGCCGCGAATCCCGGTGAAATAGCCGGCGGTTTTCATCAGGTCAACGAGATGCAGGTGTTTGGCGCCCGGCACCTGGTAGAAGCCGACCACGCCGTTGTTGTGCGGGTAAAGGCCCGACCACATGCAGTTGCGCGAGGGCATGCAATTGCCCACCACGACATGCGCGGAGCTGAGGCGCACGCCCTGGGCGGCCAGCCGGTCAATCGTGGGCGTGGTTTCCGCCAGCTTGCAGCCGAACGCGCCAATCGAATCCGCACTCATATCGTCCACGGTGATGATCAGCAGGTTGGCGCGCGGCGCGGCGGACACCGCGCCCGCCAGCGCCAGGGTCAGGCAGACAATCCAGTTCCTCATCGCGTTCATGGCGACCCACTATATGCCCCTTTTTAGAGCTTCCAAGGATTTCTTCCTTTACCTGGCGGGGGGATTGCTTTCAGATGCGGGCTGCGGATTGATGACAGGCTAATCACGATGTCGGCGTCAACGCCATCAGAAGGTTTCGTTGGGCGTTTCCTCGTCCTGCGGGGCGCGGCGCGGGAGCTGTGGATTATTTTCGCGGCCAAGCTGCTGGCCATCCTGGCCTACGGGATTATGAACCAGACCTTGATCCTGTGGCTGTCCAGCGACCTCGGCTACGGGGACGCTTACGCCGCGTTCATCGTGGCTGTGTGGTCCACTATCATGACCATGGCGACGGTGATGGTTGGCTCGCTGGTGGACGCCATCGGACTGCGCAAATCGTTTTTGCTGGGCATCATGGTCTGCGTTTTCGCGCGCGGCATGATGACTTTCACGACCATTCCGTGGCTGGCGGCGGGGGTGGGCCTGATGTCGCTGGCGGTCGGTGAGGCGCTGATGACGCCGGTGATGGTGGCGGCGGTGCGGCGTTATGCCACAACGGCCCAGCGGTCCGTGTCCTTCTCGATTTTCTACGTGATGATGAATGTCGGTTTCCTGGTCGGCGGTTTGATCTTCGACGCGGTGCGCCAACAGCTTGGCGAGACCGGTCATTACACCCTGCCGCTGCTGGGGATTGAATTGACCACCTACCGGGTGCTGTTCCTGATCAGCTTCCTCGGAACCATCCCCAATCTCATCCTGATGTTCTTCGGGTTGCGCGCCGGGGTGGAAGCGACGGATGAAGGATTGAAAATCACGCCCGAAACCCCCAAGTATCGGGAACATCCCTTGCTGAAGGGGCTGGGCCTGACCATCCGCGATGCGTTTGACGATACGATCCGGATTTTCGCGGGCCTGTGGCGGCAGCCGGCGTTTTTCAAATTCCTGGGATTCCTTTCGCTGGTGGTGGCGGTGCGGCTGATCATGTATCACATGAGCTATACCTACCCGAAGTTTGGCATCCGCGAGCTGGGGGAAGGAGCGCCCATCGGGCGACTTTGGGCGGTGAACCAGTTCCTGATCATTTTCCTGGTGCCGATCGCCGGGGTGTTGTGCCTGAAAATGTCGGCCTACCGCGTGGTGGTCATCGGCAGCGCGGTGGCGACGTGCGCGGTGTTCATCATGGCCATGCCGCCCGCCTGGTTTCAGGGCTTGGCGGACGGCGCGCCCGGCCACTGGATCGGCCATGTCTGGCTGGGGCTGGAAGGCGCGGTGCATCCCTATTACCTGATGATCCTGCTGTTCGTGGTGGTGTTGTCCGTGGGCGAATCCCTTTACTCGCCGCGCCTTTATGAGTATCCGGCGGCCATTGCCCCCAAGGGGCAGGAGGCCTCGTATATGTCCCTTTCCTACCTGCCGTTTTTCGTCGCCAAGTTTTTTGTCGGCATGCTTTCCGGCCCGCTGCTGGTCCTGTATTGCCCGGAAACGGGCCCGCGGCAATCCCACCTGCTTTGGACGGCCATTGCGATGATGACAATGATCACGCCGCTGGGATTGATCGTCCTGCAGCGCTTCATCCGCGTCAAGGAAGCCGGGCGGGAATGAGAGGGAGGCCGGTTTATCCCGAGCCGGTTTTTTAAGCGTGGATTTCTGCCAGATAAATCCGGCGTTCCACGCGCCCGGTTTTGGGCGAGGGTTCAAAGGGAAAGGGCGTCACCAGCAAAACCGAGATGTCACTTCGCCAGCCGGGCCGCTAACGGCGGAAGCGTCATGGCTCCGAAGCCTTTTTTCAACGGTTGCCGGAATTTTGACACGCTTGACGGTGAACGGGACATTGCATACATTTTGTGTGTGCGCATCATCAAGGAACAGTTCCTGCGGGACGCGGCCAGGCGGCATCCAAAAGCCGGCAAGTATCTTGCGGCCTGGACCATGGTGGTGCGGGCGGCGGTTTGGCGTAATCTGGCTGAGGTGCGCGCGGCCTATCCCAGCGCGGATTTGGTGCGGGTGGGCAGCGGCAAATCGGTGGTGGTGTTTAACGTGTGCGGCAATACTTACCGGCTGATTGTGGCCCTGCACTTCGACCGTCAAACCGCCTTCACGCTGCGCTTTCTGACCCACGCCGAATACAGCCGCGCCCATTGGAGGGACGAACTATGAAGACGAAGATGACATTGCGCTTTGCCCATTTGCCCAAGGATTACTCCGGCTTGTGCCGCCTGTTCCTGCCGCGTCGGATTCATGATGCGGTGGATTACGCCAACGTGAGCGAAATGGCCGAAGCCATGGTCCTGTGGCAGGACGATTTCACTCCTGACCAGTCCGATTATTACGAACTGCTCTGCACGCTGATGGAAGAATACGACGCTCGCCAAGTGAAATGGCCCAAGCTCAAAGGCCGGGAAATCCTGAAACACCTGCTGGCGGAACACGGCTTCGGGGCGGAGGACCTCTCTCGCCTTTTGGGCGGCAGCCGGAATCTCGGAGGCATGATTCTGCGCGGCGAACGCAACCTGACGCTCCGGCACGTCCGCAAGCTGGCCGCTCATTTCAAAGTCAGCCCGTCATTGTTCATTTGAGGCGGCAAGCTGACGGGCTGGGACAACCGGTCAAAAACCGGCCGCGTGTTTTTCGCTCCGCATGCCGGGACCAAACCGGGTCAACCGTAGGTTCTCCATGTGTCATTTTAGCGTATCTGGGGAGAAAAACGGACGCCGATATGTTTCCCCGGCCACTGTGGAAATAAAAGTGGCTTCCTAAATTTTTCCCCGGCCATTCACAGGATTTGGGTGGGGGTGGCCTCAGGAACGCTAATTCATCAATTTTGAGAAAATTTGGGTTCGGCGGGGGAAGCAGGGGTTGAAAGGTAATTTTCATGGTTCCGGGCGGACGGACAGGCGGAAAAAGCGGCCGTTCCGGCCCAGCACGGGCCCGGATTCGGTGAGTTTTATCTGCTGTCGGATGCCGTCGTCGGCGAGCACGGAGGGGGTCATGATGTTGGTGATGGGATTCCACGTGATCAGGTCGTCGGAGTATTCCCAGACCAGGCGCGCATCCGGTGCCTGCTTGAGTTTGGAGTAGGTGAGGCTGAAGACGCTTTGGCTCAGGTGAGCCGAGGGCAGGTCGCCGGCGCCGGGGGGTGTCTTGGGATCGAGGCCCATAATATACTCGAGGTAATTGACCAGGCCGTCGCCATCCGGGTCGGCGTCCGGTCCGGAGAGGGCTGGGTTGGCCAGTTCGGCGGCGCTGAAGCGGGCGGCCTGCCAGTCCCGGAAGGGCGCGTCGCACAGGATGACAGTGGCGGAGGCGTAATTGCCGGGGGCATAACCGGTGGCGGGCAGGATCGAAACTTGGAGGTCTTCCGGCGGTTCGATTTCCTGGTCGGGCAGGGGTGTTACGGTCAAACGGGCGGCGACGGCGCCGGCGGGGATGACGAGGGAAGAGGGCAGGGGCGCGTAGTCCACGCCGTTGAGGGCGCGGCCGGAAATCGCCAACTGCACGGGTAACGGCAGGTTGGTGTCGCCGGCGCGCACAAGGGTGAATTGGCCAAGGTTGGTGCGCCATTCGCTGGCCGAGGGGTCGGTGGCGACGATGTTGACGACTGTTTCCGGCAGTCCCACCGGCACGAAGCGCACCGCGTCGGCGATGACGTAGCCATTGGCGGAGCCGCGGCTGGTACCGTCGGTGCGGATTGTGACGGCGGCGGTGTTGGTGTTCAGGTTGGTGGCCAGCAGCAAAACCCATTGGCCGCCGTTGATGGTTTGATTGACCAGCACCGTATTGGTGCCGGACGCATGGACGATTTCGTAGGGGGCGTTGGTGGCGCGGTTGGCATGGGCCGGCCAGCGCCCGTAAATCTCGTAAACCCCGTTGGAGGGCAGGGCGGGGGTGAAAGTGACCCACTTGGCGCCCTTGTTGGTGTTGCCGTCGTGCAGGTAGTTGTTTCCCCAGTAGCCCGCCGTCGAGGTGCTTTCCGTCCACTCGCCTTGCAGGGAAACGCCGTTGGTGTCGGCGTTGTCCACAATAATGCCGGTGGCGGCGCCTGAATTGCCCCAGGTCAGTACCTGGCCATCGGCCAGCAGCGCCAGGGAGAGTTTTTCATAGGCGAGTTCTTGCACCGGAAGGTCATCGTCCATCGCCAGGCAGGCGGCGGTGGCGGCGGACTGGCTGGTGATCATGAACACTGGTTCCATCCGGCAGGAACTGAAGGCGATGTGGCTGCCGGAGAGGCAAAAAGTGGCGAACAAATTGTCGGCTTCCACTTGCCGGGGCACGATGGCGCGATAGGAAATGCGGAACGGCCCGGCGGGCGCTTGCTGCACGTCGCCTTCGTTGCGGACCACGCCGCCCTGGACCACCCGCTGGCAGTTGTGCGAATCCATGTTATAGGAGGCGAGTCCGACGGAATCGGGGGCGACGCGACGCCAGGCGCAGTCGGCTTGGGTGATGAAGTAATCGGAAACCATGCGGCGCGCCTCGCGCACATACAGGGCGTGCGGCCAGCCGCCGGTGTCCTGGAATTCGTCGCGGCACAACCCCCAGGACTGCATTTCCGACCGCACGGCGGCGGGCACGCGGCTGTCGGTGGCTAGAAAGGTGAGGAAACCGCGGATATAATGCTCGTGTTCGGTCCACATCCGCGCCCGCTCCGCGTAGGTGTTGGTGGGGTAGGTGTAATTCATGCCGATGAAATCGGTGGAAAACGCGCCGTTGTTGTTCATGTCGGTTTTGCCGTTCGGCATGTTGGCGATGTTGAGGAAACTGCCAAGGGTCAGGCTGTGGCCGTTGGTGACCCGGGCCTGGATATAGCGGCCCAGCAGCTCGTATTTCGCCGGGTCGTAATTGGGCGGCGGGAGGATGTCCATCCGGTTCGAGGCGGTTTTGGTCAGGCAAAGCCGGAAATTATAAGCCTGCACCCGGTGGTCCCCGTCGCCGGGCGTCCCGCCGTCGCCGGGTTGGATGTACGGCAGCAGACCGCTGGCCGGATTGCCGGGTATGACGTAAGGATCAATCGGCACGGCAAATTGATGGGAAGGGGTGTTGGGACGGATGCCATTCAAGGTTTCACCGTAGGCATTGGTGGACTCCCGGCCCACCGTGAAGCTGACGCCGGCCATCGCCAGCAAGTCGCCTTCGTAAGTCGCGTCCAGGAACATCCGGGCGCGGAAAACATTGCCATTTTCCATCCGCATTTCCGTCAGGCGCGCCCCTTCCTTCCAAACGGCGGCCAGCCTTTGGCCGTAATAGACCGGCACGCGGGCCTCCTGGAGCATTTGCTTGAAGATCATCTCCGCCACGCGCGGCTCGAAAGTGTAACTGATGCCGGTGCCATAGTACTGCCCCACCCGCTGGTAGAATTCCCGGGCGAGGCCGCCGATAGTGCCGGTATTGCCGGTGTCGGTTCGCCCCAGGCCGCCGGAGGTTAGCCCGCCCACATGCGCGCCAAACTCCACCACCACGGCGGATTTTCCCATGCGGGCGGCCTGCACCGCCGCCGCCACCCCGCCCGAGGTGCCGCCATAAACACAAAAATCCACTTCCACCAGCTCCGCGGCCCAAAGTCCGGCCGCCAGCCAGGGAGCGCACCAATTGATGATCCGCAACGGAACCATGACGCCAAAGTAACCTGTCTGGCGATTTCAGGCCAGCCAAAGCGCATTTTTGTTCCAAGTCAACGTGGGGCGATGGCGTTCGTTGTCTTGGCCGCAGCCCGTTGCATCATGGAAAAAAGACACCGGGAGAAGAGCGTCGTCAACTCACGGCCTTTTGTTCGCTCCGAGTGTATAATGGGTGTCAATCCCCCCCTGCGGGGAGAGTGCCCT
>Ga0101944_10003263_pt1 | contig 23261 bp, 20 predicted proteins | sample DewCreD2012metaG_FD_75245 | JGI IMG/M metagenome (GOLD analysis project Ga0101944, IMG submission 75245) | Hot spring sediment bacterial and archeal communities from British Columbia, Canada, to study Microbial Dark Matter (Phase II) - Dewar... ... | reverse complement strand
TTCCCAGATCCTACCGTCTTTCTTCATCTCGCAAAGCGAGATTTTTAATTTACTACTCTGAAGTTTGGCTTGCGCCGACAGTTTTTCTATCGGCGCAGTCCCAGTTTATCAGTAATTTGACGGTAACGATTGAGATTTTTCTGTCGCAGATATTCCAGCAGACGGCGTCTCTGCCCTACCAGCATGAGCAGTCCCCTGCGCGAGTGATGATCCTTTTTATGAACCTTAAAATGTTCCGTCAAATAATTAATCCGCTCCGTAAGCAGCGCTATCTGAACCGATGGCGAGCCACTGTCCTTTTCATGAATCTTAAACCGGTTAATGATTTCACGTTTTCTTTCTACCTGTAAGGCCATAACAACCCCCTTGTATCTGGTTTATAGTGAAATTATATCAATCAAATTCCTGCAACTGAAAATTCCTCAAAATTTTAAAAACCAGCTGGTGCGGCGCTAACCCCGGCAGCGCATCGCTTTCAATACAGCACGCCGCTATCGCAATCAGCCTGCCATCAGCAGTTACCAGTTTTATCCTGTTGCCGGCGGCGAACTGTGGAAGAGCCATGCCGGCCACATCGCGGGCGCTGCACGGCATGCCGTGGGAAACTTTTTTGCCAAGTTGCCGATCTATGACAACAGCCGGCAGATCCGGCAACGCTTCATTGAGCGGGATAAGGTGCTTGCCGACGGAACCGTTTCGCACTGCATTGCGAAGGTCTTCCAAAGGCAGCGACCGGGTAATATGAAATGCCCCATTGCGCACCCGCTTCAGCTCTACCAGATGTGCTCCACAGTGCAGTCGTGCACCAATATCGGCACAGAGGGTGCGGATATAGGTTCCCGGCGAACAGCGCACAAAAAAGCTTATATACGGCGCATCAAAGCTGAGCACTCTGATACGGTCTATGGTTATCCGCCGTGCCCGGCGCGGTATATTTTCGCCCCGACGCGCTATGCGATAGAGCGGGATGCCGTTATGCTTTAATGCTGAGAACATGGGCGGTGTTTGCAGCACCTCACCCTGAAATTCGTTAAAAATGCGTTCAACCTCAGACTGATCCAGGGGAATCTTTTCGGATCGGCGGATAACGGTCCCTTCTCGGTCCTGTGTGTCGGTTTCGATCCCCAACCGGAGGGTGGCGATATATTCTTTTTCACCCTGCATAAAAAAGGGGACCAGTTTCGTGCCTTCGTTGATGCACAGCGGCAACACCCCGGTTGCCAGCGGATCCAGCGTGCCGGCATGACCAGCTTTGCGGGCGCCAATAATACGCTTCACCTGTAGCACAACCGCGCTGGATGACACGCCGCATGGTTTATCAATAATGATAACCCCGTCCAAACCCATGATGTTTTAGTCTGAGATTTTTTCTGCTTCGTCCAGTTCTCTGAAAACATGCTCCATATGCGCGGCATATTCCAGAGAATGGTCAAACTGAAACGATAAATGGGGAACATAGCGAATATGTATTCGCTGGGCGAGGCACTTCTGCACAAAACCGGTTGCCTGCTTCAGCCCCTGAAGCGTCTCGGATAATTCCGTGCCCTGCTTAAACGTGCTGAAAAAAATTTTAGCGTGTTTGAGATCCCCCGCGACCTCCGCATGGGTTATGGTCACCATGGCAACACGCGGATCCTTGACTTCAAACAATAAAATTTCTGAAACTTCCCGTTTAATCAGATCGGAAAGCCGGTCAATTCTGCTGTGGCCGCTTTTCATGCTCACCATCCTGGTTTTAGATTTCCTTTACCTCACAGGTCACTTCGTATCCCTATATATGAATAATCTCCGTATGGGAAACTATGACTTCTGCAAGGCACAGGTTTTCAATATAATTGATCACTTTATCAAGTGACGATCGCGTAAAATGCTCTTCATTGCTGACCAAACACATACCTATCAAGGCGCTTTGCCACAATTCATGATCACCGACTTCGGCAATGGATACCGGGAACCGGTGGCGCACTTTTTCTACAATACTTTTGAGTATTCTGCGCTTTTCCTTCAGGGAAAATGCTTCATGCATAATCAGCCTGATCTGACAGATACCGACCACCATAGTTAGCGCAATGTTGGTGCGACTTCTTCCCGGATAATGCACTCAATACTGTCGCCGGGCTTTATATCTTTTGGATCGCCGAAATAGATGCCGCATTCCTGACCGGCAAGCACTTCTTTGGCTTCATCCTTGAAGCGCTTTAACGACGTAATGGGGGCTTCATAAATCATTTTCTGATCGCGGACCAGCCGCCCCAGACAGCCTTTGATAATTTTCCCTTCCGTAACAGCGCAGCCGGCAACGGTGCCCAGTTTTGAAATTGTGAAGACCTGTCTCACTTCCGCTTTGCCTGCCAGTCGTTCCACAACGGTCGGTGACAGCAAACCCACCATCGCCTTTTCAACATCCTCAATAACATCATAGATAATGGAGTACAGGCGGATGTCAACTTGAGCCTGCTCAGCCTCTTCGGTTACTTTCGGCTCTGTTTTAACCCCAAACCCGATAATGATAGCCTTGGAGGCAGAAGCGAGCATGACATCCGAAAGGCTGATAGAACCGACTGAGTCATGGATAATGTTGACCTTAACGGTTTCCGTGTTTAAATCGGTGAGAGCCTTGCTCAGTGCTTCCACCGAGCCCTGCACATCTGCCTTTATGATAATATTGAGTTCTTTAACCATTCCTTCGCGCAGGCTTTTGTAGAAGCTTTCCAGGGAGATGCGAACATCCTTTTGCAGCGCGTCTTCACGCTGTTTCTGCTGCCAGTACAGTCCAGCCTGCCGGGCTTTCTTATCTTCATCTACCACCAGGAAAATATCCCCTGCGTGGGGCACACCGGTAAAGCCCAACACCTCAACCGGTGTTGCCGGCCCTGCTTCCGCTATGCTGTTTCCCTTATCGTCAAGCATGGCGCGGACTTTGCCAAAGTTGTTTTTTGAAACAAAAGAATCGCCGATGCGCAACGTTCCCTCTTGCACCAGAACCGTGGCAATGGGACCGCGGCCGCGATCTACTTTTGCTTCGATAATGGTGCCCTTGGCCGGCTTGTGAGGATTAGCCTTGAGCTCAATCATTTCCGCCTGCAGCAGAATAAGTTCCAGCAACTTTTCAATTCCGATGCGTTTTTTTGCTGAAATTTCCGCAAAGATCGTGTCGCCTCCCCACTCTTCTGCTACTAGTCCATATTCAGAAAGCGCCGTTTTAACCCGTTCCGGGTTAGCTTCCGGTTTATCAATCTTATTGATAGCCACTATGATCGGCACATTCGCCGCCTTAGCATGGTTAATGGCTTCAATTGTCTGGGGTTTGACGCCCTCTTCTGCGGCAACCACCAGCACGACGATATCAGTCACTTGTGCGCCGCGCGCGCGCATTGATGTAAACGCCTCATGGCCGGGTGTATCAATAAAAACAATGTCTCCGCTGGGAGTGGAAACACGGTAGGCGCCAATATGCTGCGTAATGCCCCCCTTCTCGCCTTCTGCAATATTGCTTTCTCTGATAGCATCCAGCAGGGATGTTTTGCCATGATCAACATGCCCCATGACCGTAACAATGGGACAACGCGGCTGCATATCCTCCTGCGCGTCTTCACGGGTTTCAAAAATTTTCTCTTCAGCTACGGGGACATTTTCAATTTCATAACCAAATTCCTGGGCGACCAGCGTTGCTGAATCAACGTCAATAAATTGATTAATGGTCACCATTAAACCCAAGCCGATCAACTTCTTTATGACTTCAGCGGCCTTGACGCCCATTCTGCGGGCAAGTTCTCCAACAGTGATGCCATCCTGAATGCGAATTTTTCTTTTTATTGCTTTGGGTACGGTGATTTCTGTCTTTTTCGGCTTAACAACCTCCAACGACTTTTTAGGAACCGGACTTATCTGCAAGGGCTGAGACTTCTTTCGCTTAATGCCCAGCTCGCTGCGAAATCTATTCGGCAAATATTCAACACCCGGGATACTGTCTAATTCAAAATCATCATAGAGAGTTTCTTTGCCGCGCCGGGTTTTCCATTTCTTCGGTTTTGCCTTGGGCATCGCTTCCGGTTCCTCTTCAAGAGGAACGACTTTTATCGGTTTTTCCGGCGGTTTTTCTTCTCGTGCCACAGGCACCGGTGTTTGAACCGGCGCCTCGGGCTTAAGCTCAACCCGCTGGATAATCCGCGCGGGGACATCTTTTTTGGTTTTTTTTGCTCTCTTGGGAGCCGCTTCCGGAGGCGCGGATGTTTCTGCCGGCGGCTTTTCTGCCGGAATTTTTTCTGCCAACGGTTCTGCTGCCGTCGGCTTTTCTTGAACCTGCGATGCGGGTTGCGGCTCAGCCGGCGTTTCTTGCGCAGTCTGTCTCTCCGTTGATTTTTTCTTCGCAGCCGGTGCCTCTGGAGAAGGTTGCGGTGGCGATGGCGCGGGTATGGGCTCGGGTGTCGGTTCAATAACTTCAACCATTTTGCGGCGGCGAATAATGGTCGGCATCACCCGTTGCTCGATGACACTTTCTTTGACCACTTTTACCAGGCGCTCCTTGACCCTTCTCACCTGCTCGTCAGTTAAGCTGCTTGCATGGGATTTTACTTCAATACCCATTTCTTTTAACTTCGCGATGAGCTCTTTATTCTCCAGATGTAAGTCTTTAGCTAACTCGTAAACTCTCATGTTGTTTGCTGTGGGCACGTTGACCGGTGCGTTTACGGTTCGTTTGCCTTAAGTGCGTTTTCAGCAGACTCCTGAATCTTTTTTGCTTTTTTCTCTCCGATGCCTGGGATGGCAATCAAATCCTCCAGTTTGGCTGCTGCCACGTCCTGAACGGTCTGATAGTTCTGTTTATATAATATTTCTGCAGTGGATTTACCAATGCCGGGAATCGCAAGCAACTGGTCAAAAGGAGTTGTGGTTTCATTTTCAACCTTTGATTTGGTTTTAATATCAATTTTCCAATTAGTGAGTTTTGCTGCCAGCCGGACATTTTGCCCCTTTTTACCTATTGCCAGGGAGAGCTGATTATCCTCAACAATAACTTCCATGCTGTGATTTTCTTCATCAACTAAAATCTCCGATACTTCAGCGGGGGCCAGTGCTCTGCTGGCAAACTTTGCCGGATCTGAGGTCCAGTGGATTATGTCAATTTTTTCCCCGCGCAGCTCATGCACCACATTTTGCACCCGATTGCCCCGGTTGCCCACACAGGCCCCTATCGGATCAACCCGTGGATCAGTTGATTCAACGGCAATTTTAGCCCGGCTGCCGGGCTCCCGGGCAACGCTGCGAATCTTCACAATACCTTCGCTGATTTCTGGAACTTCTTGTGCAAACAATTTTTGCAAAAATCCGGGATGCGTTCGCGACAGAATGAGCTGGGGACCCTTGGTGCCCTTTTTTATATCAAGAATATAAGCTTTAACCCGCTCCCTGAGATTGAAAGACTCCCGCGGTATCTGTTCCTGAACCGGCAACACCGCTTCAGCCTTTCCCAGCGAAACAATGACATCCCCCTTATCAAAGCGCTGCACAATGCCGGTAACCAGTTCGCCTTTTTTATCTTTAAACTCCTGAAATATATTTTCGCGCTCAGCCTCTCGGATGGTTTGCATAATAACCTGTTTAGCCGTCTGCGCAGCAATCCTGCCAAACTCTGAGGTGGGAATTTTTTCTCCGATGATGTCTCCCAGTTCGGCACCGGGATCCTTTTTTCGTGCTTCTTCCAGACTCATTTCCTTGTTGATGTTGGCCACCTTTTCAACAACTGTTCTAAAACTAAACAGCTCAACTTCTCCCGCTTCTTCATTAAAACTTGCTTCAATAGCCATGGTGTGGCCATACTTATTTTTTGCCACTTTGAGGAGCGCTTCTTTAAGGGCATTTATAATTACGTGCTTGTCAATACCCTTGTCTTTCCCCAGTTCTTCAATCATCCTGCTTAATTCTGAAAACATGATAAAACCTTTGTATAGCAATAAGTTACACGAACCATTTATTTATTGTTTACCCTTCGTTCCCAATCGATATTCTATGTTTGCTTTCTCAATCATAGCATATGGAATGGTAATCGGGTTACCCTCAACGATCAAGTGCACGATGTTATCCTGAAATGCACTTAGCTTTCCTTTAAACGTCTTTCTTCCATCAATGGGCGCTGCCGTTTTAATGACAACGTATTCTCCGATAAAGCGCTTGAAATCCGCTTCCTTTTTGAGGGGGCGGTTAAGCCCCGGCGAAGAGACTTCAAGATGATACGGATAATGAATCAGGTCTTTTACATCCAGCACGTCCCCGAGTTGTCTGCTGATAAAGGTGCAGTCATCAATAGAAACGCCGCCCGGTTTATCAATAAGAATGCGTAATACCCACCCGGGTGCTTCTCTGCGAAACGTGATATCAACCAATTCCATTTTTTCGCTTGTGAGAATCTCTTCTGCCAGACGACTGATTTCCTGTATCAGCGGATCGGCATTTACCGGTTCTGCAGTATTTTTCATTTACGAGCGGTATAATTTTTATACGTGAACAAAAAAAGTGGGCAATGCCCACTTTTTAAGATCCTGCTTAAAAGATTTATATAACACAGATTCAAATAAATAAAAAGTAAAATTTACCTGTGCTGGATCAAGGTGGAGCGGGCAACGGGATTCGAACCCGCGACACCAAGCTTGGGAAGCTTGTACTCTACCAACTGAGCTATGCCCGCTTTGTGAATAAATTATACTGCCAACGCGCGCAGTGTCAATGTTTTTTTTATCAGGACTTTCGCCACAATGTATCCATAAATTCAGGTATCCAGCATGAGAACATAAAAATAAGAATGCCTAAGAAAAGAGCAAAGGAAAATGCGTTTTTAGTTTTCTCAATTCTTTTTTTCCTCTTTAAATAAAAATATGCTATAGGTAAACATTTATTTTTTATATTCAGACACCCTCGAACAAAGGTAATTTTATGTCCGCAAAAAGAAATGAAAAAAAATCAATGCAAACGAGACTGCTCCGGAGTACCTTCAACAAAGAAAATGTTGAAGCAATTGTTATTGCCGTAATTTTGGCACTGTTTATCAGAACGTTCGTTGTTCAGGCCTTCAAAATTCCTTCCGGGTCTATGGAACCAACGCTCCTTATTGGCGACCACATACTGGTCAATAAATTTATTTATGGCATTACTATTCCGTTTACCGAAAAAAAATTGCTTCAGTTGGTAAAGCCCAAGCGTGGCGATGTAATCGTGTTCATCTATCCCGAAGATCCCAGTAAGGATTTTATTAAACGGGTGATTGCAGTAGAAGGAGAGCAATTACAGATTAAAGATAAAAAAATTTTTATTAATAATAAGGAGATTGATGATCCCTACGGCGTTTACCGGGATTCGCCGACAACGTCTGAATGGGGAAGCGAAATGAGCCGGGGCAATCTTGGCCCTATAACCGTTCCGCCACATTCCCTGTTTGTAATGGGAGACAATCGCGATAAAAGTTATGATAGCCGTTTCTGGGGATATGTGGAGCTTAATAAGGTGAAGGGCAAGGCATTTATCATCTACTGGTCGTGGGGAGGATTTTTCAAGGATATTCGCTGGAGCCGCATTGGCAAAATTATCCATTAAAGCGTTGATGCATTCGCCATTTACATTACCTCAACAATCCAAAATAAAAACCAAGCCTGGTTGTTTTGCTTTAAAGACCGGCTTGGTTTAATTTTTTATGGTGCCGAAGGGGGGAATGCATTTTTTGTGAAGCAATTTCAGGTATTTCAATAAGTTAACTGTGCAATAAGTAACATTAAATCACATTTTTTTACGGCAGAACGCACCCCATACGCACCCTTTTTAATCAACAGTTTGGCTGAAGTTTGACAGCAACCCTATAATTTTGGCATCAATAATCGTGTAAGTCACTGTAATATCTTAGACAAGATTTTTCTACGCGCAGAAAGGTAGTGCCACAGAATATCATTATAAGCATTGACATAAGAGGATTGCAGTTGTAATTTGGGGGTGTCCAGAACAGAGGAGGCCCCCATGTTCGCCCGCATTAAAAAATCAGGCAAATACCAGTACCTGCAAATTGTTGAAAACAACAAAGAAAAAGGCAGGGTCAAGCAACGTGTAATTGCCACCATTGGCCGGATGGACCAGCTGCAGTCAAAGGATCGAGTGGAAACACTCATCCGCTCCCTGTCCCGGTTTTCCGGGCAGGCGCTGCTGATGATATCAGACAAAAGCGCTGTGTGTGCGGATGCCAAAAAGATCGGGCCGGCACTGATTTTCGAGCGACTGTGGAAAGAAACCGGCATACAGGCTGCTTTTGTCCGGGTGCTTGCCGGCCGCAAGTTCGGGTTTGATGTGGAACGGGCTGTTTTTCTCACCGTGCTTCACCGTCTGATGGTATCGGGCTCGGATCGTTTTTGTCACCGCTGGAGCCGCGACTATCTCGTTGCAGGCATTGAAGGTTTGGATCTACACCATCTCTACCGGGCCATGGGGTTTTTGGGCGAACAACTCCAGGACCAGAAAGACGCAACTCCTTTTGCGCCGCGTTGCAACAAGGACCTTATAGAGGAGTTTGTCTTCTGCCATCGCCGGGATTTGTTTTCGAATCTGGATCTGGTTTTTTTTGATACCACCTCGATTTACTTTGAGGGCCGTGGCGGTGAGAGCATCGGCCAAAGAGGCTTTAGCAAAGACCACCGGCCTGACTTGGTGCAAATGGTGGTGGGCGCCGTCATCGATGATAAGGGTCAGCCTATCTGCTGCGAGATGTGGCCCGGCAACACTGCCGATGTTGCAACGCTTTTGCCCATCGTTGCAAAGCTTAAAAAACGGTTTGGTATCAGCCGCATATGCATTGTGGCCGACCGGGGCATGATCAGCTCAGAGACCATTGAAAGACTCCAAGCACCTGAAAACCAGATTCCCTACATTCTGGGAGCTCGCATGCGCAAGGTTAAGCTGATCAGAGAACAGGTGCTTTCCGATCCGGGCGGGTATGAGGACGTGTGGCCCGAGAACAGTGATCCGCGAAAGCCCGCCCCCTTGAAAGTAAAGCAGGTCCGGATAGAAGGGAGCCGCTACATTGTATGTCTGAATCCGAGTCAGCAGCGCAAGGATGCCGCCGACCGGGAGGCCATTGTCCAAGCGCTTGCCGAGCAGATCAAAAAAGGCGCTCAGAGCCTGGTGGGCAACAAGGGGTTTCGAAAGTATTTGAAAATTGAAAAAAACAGCGTCCGCCTCGACGAAAACAAAATCAGAGATGATGCCCGCTTCGACGGTACATGGGTGCTGCAAACAAACACGGACCTTTCCGCCGAGCAGGTGGCACTGAAATACAAGCAACTGTGGCAGGTGGAAAAGGTGTTTCGCGATGTCAAGTCGCTGCTGGATACCCGTCCGGTTTTCCACCAGAGAGATCAAACAATTCGAGGCCATGTGTTTTGCAGTTTCCTGGCACTGGTGTTGCGCAAGGAACTTGATCGGCGTCTATTGCAGGTCGGTCACTGTTTTGAATGGGCCGATATCAAGCAGGATTTAAAAGCTCTACAGCGGATACTAATCCAGGAAAACGGAAGCTGCATTGCCATAAGAAGCCAAAGTCAGGGCGTCTGCGGTGCGGTCTTCCAGGCAGTCGGTGTGGCAATGCCACCGACGATACAAAATGCGTAAGTTGTATGTGCCATAGATGTTACAAGGTAGTGCCAACAACCTTGTCCTGTGCCGTAGTGCGCTGTAATACCTTGGCTTTTTTAAAACAACTGTCAAACTTCAGTCATGGGATTAGCTTCATCAATTATTTTCCGCTTTTTATCAATGCAACTGACCCTGAGGAAATTATTGTTCATTATTTTATCAAAGGAGATGTGCACTGGAATGAAAAAGGGCATGCATTAATTGCCCAAGAATTGATCACACAACTTAACAATTAGCAGAGAGAAATAAGTTCATCACTGTCATTGGTAGGTATATGCATTAAGTAAGCTTTAATTTTAAAAATGCCACCCAGCACATCTTGAGCATTATCCAGGCATTTTTCAGCCTTCCTGTCATCTTTGTCTGGCCGGCTTTACGGCTTACATAATGAACCGGCAGTTCGATAATCTTCAGGTTGTTCCGCGCTGCTCCGAAAATCCAGTCATAGTCTCCCCATTTGTCGGTACTATTAAAATACTCCCGTGCTTCAAGGATCTTATGGTAATCTCTTTTGAGAATCACCTTAGTCCCGCACAGGGTGTCTTTTATCGGCTGCTCCAAAATAAAGGTGAAGAGCATCGCAAACAGCTTATTGCCGATAATATTGGCAATTCTCATCGCCTCTTCTTCCATAGGGTACAAAAGCCGTGAGCCATTTATAAACTCGCCTTTTCCTTTTATAATAAGCTCAAAGAACTCAGGTAGTACCTCGGGCATCACGGTCAAATCAGCGTCAAGTATCATGAACACGTCATTGCGTGCCACTGCAAAACCCGCACGGCAGGCTGCTCCTTTGCCGATGCCCGGCCCCTCAACAATTTTTATGTTTTTCTCTGGATGTCTTTCGATTTGTTTTTTTATTTTTTCTGCGGTGGTGTCAGTAGATTTGTCATCAACAAAAATAAGTTCTGTTCCGCCGCCCATCTCCGGAACACGGTTTGCGACCCCCTCAATATTCCCCTCTTCATTCTTGCAAGGGACAACAACGCTTACTGTTAATTTCTCTGGATTCTCAAAGGGGATCAGGGGGCGCGCAACTGTATAGTAGGTGAACCCGAGATGACGGAAAAGCGGCATTCGCACCAAAAAATTATTCAGTAGTGCTGACAGCAGTGGAACTCGCCGGGGCAGCATGGTCCGGTAGCCATCGCGCACCATTTCAAAATCGGTAGAGCTGAGCAGACCGTGGATGTCCTGCGGCGTCAGCCAGTTTTCAGTGGGGCTTTGCGGCCTCATGCCCAGCCGTGCGCCCAGTTCGATTAAAGGCTGCCACAGATAATTATAGGCTATAATAACCAAGCGGGTTTCCGGGGTCATAACCCGGTAGACACTTTTCAAACAGCGCCGGATATCGGTCATTTCCGTGATCGAGTTTGCAGAAATGACAAAATCAAATTTTTCGTTCAGCTCGGAAGCAGCTTCTATTTCCATGGTGTGAAATGTCAGATGCGGATAGCGTAACCGCGCTTCTGCAATCATTGATGCGCTGAAATCTATGCCAACGCCATAGGCGGGACGTGTGTGGGCGAGAATGTGGCCGATGCCGCAGCCAATATCCAGTACCCTTTTTCCCGGCGGCACAATGGTAGCAATGAGTCGCTTTATCTGCTCGTAATAATAGCTGTTCTTCGAAATCCACTTTGATGCATACAGGGTAGCTTCTCGGTCGTAAAAAGAACGAATTTTGTCTTTTTTGCTTTGTAGATATGCTGTATAGACGTCTGGGGGGGCGATTTCTGTTGACATGGGATATCTATGAATGTTTTTCCTTTTCAGCTGTTATTATTTCATCGATTATGGTTTCGAGGCTTTTCGTAATTTTCCAGGCGGGATAATGTGCTTTCAGCTTGCGCAGGTCACTTATGTAACAGATGTGATCACCTACGCGCGGCTCTTCAACATAGGCCGTCTTTATCTCTCTGCCGAGGCGCTGCTGAATCATAGCAATACATTCAAGAACGGAGGCGTTATTTTCCCTTCCGCCGCCAAGGTTGTAAACTTCACCGGTTCGGGGGTTCTGAACAAAAGCATCGAACGCGGTGATGACATCAAAGCTATGTATCTGATCGCGAACCTGTTTGCCCTTGTAACCGATGATCGTATAGGTTTCGTCGCGCACAGCTACTTTTACCAAATAGGAAAGAAATCCATGAAGCGGCACTCCAGAATGGGCCCTGCCGGTCATGCAACCAGCACGAAAAATACCCACCTTCATCCCAAAGTATTTGCCATATTCTTGGCAGAGGATATCAGCAGCAACCTTGCTTGCACCAAATAGGCTGTGCAGGCAGTTATCAATCCGGCAAGTTTCGTTTATCCCGTGGTAATCATCTTCCCGAGCATATTCCCAACGTGTGGGGAGTTCCTTCAGTTTTACTTCATTGGGCGCATCTCCGTAGACCTTATTGGTGCTTGCAAATACAATAACAGAATTAGGAACATTTTGTCTGGTAGCTTCAAGTACATTTAATGTCCCGAGAGCATTTACCTCAAAATCGTCAAATGGGCGGTCTTTTGCCAAGTCGTGGCTAGGCTGTGCTGCACAATGGATAATAATATCTGGTTTTTCCTTCCGGAAAAGATCAAATATGGCAGCACGGTTGCGAATATCAATGTCATAGTGGGTAAAATGTTTACAGCTGCGCTGTAGCGTATGCAGCATCCACGTGGTGTCGCCCGCAGGGCCGAAAAAATCACGGCGCATATTGTTATCAATGCCTATAACAGAAGCACCCTGTCTGTCATAATATAAAACTGCTTCAGACCCTACTAATCCGTTTGAGCCGGTGATAATAACTTTCATGGTATTCCTCGCTGATTTAACATTATGGTAGCGTGCGAACTATGCATCGGCAGGCCGGGACATATAATTAAACGCTTCAATAATAAAAAAATATGGATTTACCAGATGATAAAAGCCTCCTGTTCTTTGAATAAATATCCCATTTCCTCATCTATGACAATCTTTTTTCAGCAAGGATGCGCCGGACTCCCTCGTGATGATTACCCGGAAAAGTTGCTCACGGATGATGCGCAGTGCCGGGAAAATATGCTTGACCCCGTGGGGAAAATGCATGATTATTAATTGGTGAGGTGTCTGGTATGAAAAAATTTTTATTTTCCCTACTGGCAACTATTTTACTCTATATATCCCTTGAGCTATCTGCTCTCCTGGGGCTCGGTCTTTTGAAAAGAGTTCGGAATCTCGAGTACAAGCCGGTATTGACAAACGCGCTGAGTCCGGAGCACCGGCAGACGCTGCAGGATCTTATTGCGGGGAAGACCACGTACCTTCTCCACAGCCCGGCATTGGGCTGGACTATCAAGCCCAAAGGATATTGGCATGACTTATATCGAGCGAACGCCCAAGGCATCAGGGCAGACAGAGAATATCAGTCCCTGCCGCGCAAAGGTGTTGTGCGTATCGCAACATTTGGGGATTCGTTTACCCATGGAGAGGAAGTAAAAAATGAAGATACATGGCAGGAACAATTGAGCAAGCGTTGCCCGCAATTGGAGGTTATCAATTTTGGGGTGGGAGGGTATGGATTAGATCAGTCGTTTCTTCGATATAAAACTGAGGGCAAAACCTATCATCCGCATATTGTTCTTATAGGATTTATGCAGGAAAATATTAACCGGACGGTCAATGTATTTCGACCATTCTATACAGATGGTATCCCGCTATCAAAACCTCGCTTCATTTTAAAAAATGATAATCTGACTCTATTGCCTAATCCTCTGAAAGATCTCTCCGCATGTAAAGAATTATTAAATAATCCCGCACCACTTTTAGTACAATTTGGTGAAAATGATTTTCATTATAAAGTAAAGGCTAAAGCTAGTGTTTTGAACTTTTCTCCTTCTCTCCGCATAATTAAATTAATCTATCAAAAACTATACGATAGATCTTTAATATATAGTGATTGTGCCATTTATAAAAATGAATACCTTAACTCAAAGGCAGAAGCATTTGTCATAACAATCAAGCTGTTTGATGAGTTTTATACGGAGGCCCAACGCAATAATTCTTTTCCGATCATTGTGTTATTCCCTTGCCGAGAGGATATCAAACGGTATTTTAAATATAAAACAAAAGTTTATACACCACTGATTGACTATTTTGTCTCACAACATTACCGGTTTATTGACCTCCTTGATGCTTTTGAAAAGTATGCGCAAACAGTTCCGTTGAAAGATTTATTTGTACAAGATCACTATTCGCCGTTGGGAAATTCAATTGTGGCCAAAGGTCTTTTTGACTATTTGTCTGAAAATAGTCTAATCAAATCCCCTGCAATACAAATACCTATACCCCCAAATTAGAAAATGATGTAGCAGCAAATAATAATGGTTACGGGCATAACCTTTCTCATTGTTCTTCTTATAAGAATTATCCCTGTTGTATTCATAGGTATTTTTATAAGTAGAGGATTTATTGATACTGGGCATTTGGATCCGCTTCTTTATCTTGGGGGCGCCCAAACAATTCTTAAAACCGGAAGCAACCCTTTCTCCTTTTTCCCACCTATCAATTTCCTTTTCATTGCGGCATTCTTATATATTGGTAACGGCAACCCTCTTGCTCCAATGGCAGCAATTGCTATTGTAGGATGGTTGACCGTAATAGGTATCTACTTGCTCGCTAAAGAATTGTGGGGAGAGAAAATAGCGCTATTGGCTGCAATTCTAAGCGGAGTGTATCCAAATTTAATTTTTTACGGAGTTAGTTTCTATGCTGAAACGCTGGCTATCTTTTGGATTGTTTTTTCTTTCTTACTGATTATGAAATATTTCCGGACAAATAAGGGCCTTTATCTAAACTCTGCTGGTATTCTGTGGGGGCTTGCTTCTCAGACACGTGGAGGGCTTCATTATTTTTCGGTTTTTATTGTTCTGGTCATCGTAATGCAGTGTACCCGTCCGAAATCGCGTGCTGCAGTGCAGTCAATCGCCATATTTCTCATGACTGTATATATAACGATATTTGCCATCAGCATTATGGTGGCGCCAATTCACGGGGAAGCCTCACTGAATTCTAAAAGCGGTATTGGCTCAATGGTTCACGGCGCCAACCGAATAACAACTTCATGTTCAGATTATGGGGATGTCCAGGGTAATATTTTTTACGATATTAATAATTGCAAAGAAAACTGGCCTAAGGGAAGCAATCTCTATTCAGACGAGCTCATGAAACAAGATACTGTTAGTATCCTCTATGAGTTTTTAAAATTTATTCTGCAGGAACCAATAACTTACCTTAAAAATTCCTTGTTGAAGCTGAGCTGTTCCTTTTCACCAAATCAAGTAATTTTATCTTTTATTAAAGCAAACTTTAATACGAGGCATGCTTTTTTTTCTGATACCGTCTGCCTAGGGATTAGTTTATTTTATGCGTTTGTTATATGTGGTGGAATGTGGGGAATGTCACTTTCAAAAGACCCTTTCCGTATTTTATTTATTTTTTTTATAGTTTTTTATTGTTTTCTTATCTTTCTAACCGTTGGGAATTCTAAGCTCCGTTTGCCCCTCATGCCTTTTTTTATAATCTATTGTTCATACTTTCTAATGCAATTTAAAACTGGCGTTTGGAAGAAAGCTCTTGCAAATAAGTGGGCTTTAATTATTATTCTGATTTTCCTAACCAATAGTGTTTATAAATATCCCGAGATACTGCTCTCCCCTGCAGAAATTCAGGTGCGCAAGATAGAACTGTGCAACCAATTAGGATTCCCTAAAACCGCGCTCTGCCTGCTTGAAAAAAATAAGAACTATACCTTTACCGACGAGCAGAAAAAACGCCTGAAAGTTGCCGAAGCCTCGGCAAAGCAAAAGCTGGCAGCACTCCCCGAAAAAAACTAAATCATAACAAAAGAAACAATTTTACTTTTCTGGCAAAACATATTAAAACCTTACCACTTATGCAGCAATGGCCAGAATGGCTAAAATCATAATATAATTATTCCCAGCTTATGAGAGCATCGCGGCAATCTCAACGCAAAAAACTAACTATGTATACCTATAACTATTCATTTGAACTGCTATTGTGGACACGGTTGTTTTGAGGGTCTGACTAAATGCGCTTATCAGTTGTAATTCCTGTTTATAATGAAAGGGACACAATCCTGGAGGTAGTTTCCCGGGTCAACAAGGTTCCCTTAGAAAAGGAAATAATCATTGTTGATGATTTTTCCACTGACGGCACCCGGGAGGTCTTGCAAAATTTTTCCCACAACAATGTAAAAATATTTTTTCACGAAACAAATCAGGGCAAAGGCGCAGCCCTGCGAACCGGTTTCAAGCAGGTACAGGGCGATATCGTCATTATTCAGGATGCTGATCTGGAATATAATCCGGATGAGTATCCGCAAATCATTGCCCCCATCAGAGACGGTCATGCTGATGCAGTGTTTGGTTCGCGGTTTTTGGGCGGTCCGCATCGCGTTCATCTGTTCTGGCATTATGTGGGAAATACTTTTCTTACCACCCTGTCCAATATGTTCACCAATATTAACCTTACGGATATGGAAACCTGCTATAAAGCATTTAAAGCAAGCCTGCTGAAAGAATTTACCATAGAATCCAACCGGTTTGGCATTGAACCTGAACTTACGGCAAAGCTTGCGCGCCTGAAATGCCGGATATATGAAGTGCCCATTTCCTATTGTGGCCGGGATTATTCTGAGGGGAAAAAAATCAACTGGAAAGATGGTCTGGCAGCCATCTATTGGATTTTATATTATAATTTAAAAAAGACCTTGTAATAATAAACTTTCCGCGTGATACTTAATAAAATGAAGACTGCGGGAGTTTTGAAAATCCCTTAATTGTCATTCTGAGGGTCAGCGAAGAATCTCTAACTGAAAGACATTCCTGTCCTTATATAACAAGGAGATCCTTCATTGCATACAGGATGACATTTTTTAACACCCCTCGCTGCGGTTAATTATCGATTGTTCCGACCACTATAAAAGGATCTTGATATGAAAAAGCACGTAATCCATTTTCTTGTTTTAGCGGTAAGCATTCTTTTTTCACTTAATGATCTGCAGGCCAGGCAACGGTATGCTCAAGATGAAATACTGGTCAAGTTTAAGCCGGAGACTGCAGAAAGCAGGATAGGAGTCGTCATCCGCAATTTGGGCGCATTACAGTTCAAACATTCTTTCCGAAAACGGTTTTGTGTGGTAAAAGTTCCGGAAGGTATGGTTGAAACAATGCAAAAACGGTTTTCTCAAAACCCTGCTGTTGAACGGGTCACCTTGAACTATGTTTTTGATCTCTATACTGTTCCCAATGATCCCTATTATAGCGAGCAGTGGAATCTGCCATTGATAAATATTGAGGCAGCATGGAATATCAGCACCGGCGTCGGGGTTACGGTGGCTGTGGTGGACAGCGGCGTTAATACCAGCCGACACCCCGGACAAGACGGTTTCGGCAAACGGTTGCTGCCGGGATACAACGCCATTCTGGGGATAGAAGGGTCGTCTTTTGACCAGAACTTCCACGGCACCCACGTGGCAGGGACCATCGGTCAGGAAACTAATAACGGCATCGGCGTTGCCGGGGTTGCCTATAATGCCACCATCATGCCGGTAAAAGTTTTCCTGCGCAGCGGGAATTTCGCACTGTTAAGCTGGGTGGTTGATGGCATTGACTGGGCGGTTGCACATGGTGCCGACATTATCAACCTGAGCCTGGGCGGGCCAGGGGCTGATCCCGATACCGGAGAGCCGTATGATCTTTCTTTTCTTGAAGAAGCAATCAATAATGCCGTTGCCCACAACAGGACGGTCATTGCAGCGGCAGGCAATGATGGCAGAGCGGAAGTGAGCTATCCTGCTGCCTTTGATGCGGTCATTGCCGTTGGCGCAATAGATTACCAGAAGCAACGCGCACCCTATTCTAATTACGGCACCGAAATTGACGTGGTTGCCCCGGGTGGGGTTGTTGCCCAGGATCCTGACGGCGATGGCACCCTTAATGGAGGGATTCTGCAGGAAACGTTTCGGCAATTTCTCGGGTTCCGTTTTTTTGCCTTCGGTTGGGGATACTGGTTTTTATCGGGCACCTCAATGGCAACACCGCACGTTTCCGGGGTTGCCGCACTCATAAAAGCAAAACATCCGGACTGGACGCCGCAGCAGATCAGAGACGCGTTAATCAATACTGCAGAAGACCTGGGCCCGGCAGGCAAAGATCCAGAATTTGGCTATGGGCTTATTGATGCATACGCTGCATTGCAATATTGACAAGAATAATTTTACTACCAAGTATATATTCTACCAGAAAAGGCAGCAGTCTCTTGAGCCCCGGACATTGAACCATGTCCGGGGTTTTTGCTGTCCATTGCTTTTTGCTGCGATTTTGACTATATTAAAAATAACCTTGACTTATTTACATGGTCTGTCATGAACGCCACTACCAGCACTCAGTCTATAGAAAAATTTCTTCAGGAACATCCCGAAGTGATACGGCTGTTGGAAGATGAAAAGATAAGAAAGCTGCTCGAGCTTCTTTCTGCCGAAGATATCACGCGCATTGAATATATGCTTGAAAACCGCTGGATAGATATTCAAAAAGCACTGAAAATTTCTGACAGTATTATGAAGATTTCGCCGGAAATTTCCGGCGATGAATTGTTGACTATTCTGTGCCGCGATATTACCGAGCTGACCAATGCACAATGCGCAACCTGCCGGACATATGATCCCATAAAAAACGTCATGGTGGCGAGCGGCAGTTATAATTGGGGCGGTCAGCGAACCGGTGAAATTCCTTATGAGCAGTCCATTGCCGGCCAGATTTTTGAAACCAAGACCTTTTTTATGGCTCCTGATTTGATGCGGGAGCCGCTCTATGCAGAAAAAGAAAAGCTCCATGCTATGGGCATCAATTCAATGCTTGCCTTGCCGATTCTCCTCACTGATTATGACGGCGCGGAACGAAAGGAAGTGCTCATCGGGACCCTGCAGATCTATTTTGCGGAAAAAAACAAACACATTCCGCAACAGCAGATCAATCTTATTCAAAGCGTCGTCGGCAGGTTCAGCTATGTGCTGGCGCAGAAACGGCGGCTTGAACTGCAAAAAAAAGCGGCTATCCTGCGAGATAGCCGCCGCGCGCTTCTGCAAATCCTTAAGCGCACTGAATCTCTTGACCAAGTATTGAGTTACCTTGTGGCAAAGATTGCAGAAATAATCAATGTCAATCGCTGTTCGCTGTTTTCCATAGAAAAAAACAGCGCGGGAGAACCGTTTGCCATATTAATCGCCGGCTACCCCCTTGATCCTGCCGCTCATGGATACGGCAGTGTCTTGGCATTTAATGACCATCCTGCTATTCGGGAGGTTTGCGAAAGCGGCCAGCCCCTGCTGATAGAGAACGCCCGTGAAGACCCGCGGATGAAGGCAAGCTATGCCCTCTATATTTATAAAAAGATTAAGAATGTGTATTTTGTGCCCATTAAAGACGAAACGGATCTGGTAACGCATATTCTGGTGCTTGATGGCGATGAAACCAAGCCGCTGGAACAAGAGGATATTCTGTTTTGCAATTCACTCATTCAGGACATTGAACTCTGCATTCAGACATCATTGCGTTCACAAGAACGGCACGATTCATTCAATCAGATGCTCTCCTTTGGCGCTATTGCCCGGCTCTATACCAAACGGTTGAAATCCCCGGATGCAACCGCAGAGGAACTGGATCAGATGTATAAAAAGTTGAGCAAAAGCATGCTGGCAGTTGAAGACATTTTGACGGACCGGGTTCCCTATCCCGAAAAAGAACCCGTTAATCTCAACCAGATAATCCGGGAACGACTGGATACCTTTTATTTCCCGCCTCAGGTGGTGATTGAAACACAGTTGCTCCCCACCGACTTTACCATCATCGCAGACCGCAAAAAGGTGGGACGGATTATCGGCAATCTGCTTAGCAATGCCCACAAAAAGCTTGAGGAATTAAAAACCGGGGTGTTGCGCATCGCCACTTCCATCAAGGATGGACAGGCAGTGATTGAAATCGGCAATACCGGGACGATTGAGGAAGCAATTCGGCATAAGATTTTCAGCGATGGGCAAATAATTTCTGGCAGAGATGGTTCAAGCGGCCAGGGCCTCTCCATAGTGAAATTGTTTACGGTCATGCACCGGGGACAGGTTGAATTTGAAACTAATCCTGAAAAAAACTGGACGGTATTTCGGGTTAAACTGCCCCTCCAGTAACCCCCGCGCGTAGAATGCAACAACTACTATTCATTCGCAAGGTAACAGCCTACCCTTGAATTGATTTTACCACAGAAAGGATCAGTCAGTATGGCAAACAGAACACAGCGTGTGACGGAATTTGGACAGAGTTTCTGGTTGGATAACATTCATCGCCGCGAATTGCGCGACGGCACCATCAAACGGCTCATTGATGAGGATGGCATACGGGGAATTACTTCAAACCCCACGATCTTTATGAAAGCAGTGAGCAGCGGAACCGATTATGATGAACAGATTCGCACTCTGGCACAACAGGGCAAGGACGTGCGTGCTATCTATTACCAGCTTACTATGGATGATATCCGGCAGGCTGGGCAGCTGCTCTTGCCGGTTTTTAATCAAACCGGCGGCGATGACGGCTTTGTCTCGATTGAACTTAATCCGCAGCATGCCTTTGATACCGAGAAAAGTATTGCTGAAGCACAGCAGATTTTGTCTGAAATCGGGTTGCCCAATATCATGGTCAAGGTTCCGGGCACTCCGCAGGGTGCAATTGCAGTGCGGAAGCTTATTGCCGCCGGCTATAATGTTAATATTACGCTGCTGTTTTCGCCAGAACACTACCGGAGGGTTGCGCTTGCCTATCTGGAGGGGCTGGAAGAGCGTGCAGAACAGGGCGGGAATTTATCTGCTGTGCATTCAGTGGCAAGCTTTTTTCTGAGCCGCATTGACACCAAAGTTGACAAACAGCTTGATGCGATCGACACCGCGGAAAGCAGGTCTCTGAGAGGCGCCACCGCAATTGCGGTGGCAAAGGTAACGTATGCCATATTTAAGGAGCTTTTTTTCAGCCCGCGGTTTAAGCGGCTTCAGGAAAAAGGCGCCCGGATTCAACGACCGCTCTGGGCAAGCACCAGCACTAAGGATCCCGCCTACCGCGATGTGAAATATGTTGAAGCGCTTATTGGTGCCCACACTATTAATACGCTCCCACCGGAAACCATCAGTGCGTTCAGAGACCACGGGGAGGCACAGTCAACCCTTGAGCAGGGTATTCAGGATGCTTCTTTAATCCTGCAACGGATAGAAGCGGTGGGTATCTCGCTGGATAAGATTTACCAGGAGCTACAGGATGAAGGGGTGAAGGCATTTGAAAGCTCCTACCTTGATCTGCTGCGGACAATTGAGGCAAAGGCACAGGTGCTGCTGAGCTAATGCTGTGTGTGCTGTCAGCGAGCCCCTGACGGTTTGCTGATAATCCCCTTGTTCTCAAGATAGGTAATAACCTTTGCCACGCTTTCTGAGACTGATTCCTGATCGGTATCCAGGATGAGTTCCGGTTTTTCCGGCTCCTCGTAAGGGGCAGATATCCCGGTAAACTCCGGAATCTGGCCTGCTCGGGCTTTTTTGTAGAGTCCCTTGGTATCCCGGCGCTCGCATTCATCAAGCGAACAGCGGCAAAAAATTTCCAAAAACTCACCTTCCTGATTGAGCCTTCGCGCCAACTCCCGGTCTGCCCGATAGGGAGAAATAAAGGCGGTCATGACAATAATGCCGGCCTGTGCAAACAGATGTGCCACTTCTCCGATGCGCCGGATATTTTCCTCCCGGTCTTTGGGTGAAAAGCCCAGATCCTTGTTAAGACCGTGTCGGATATTGTCGCCATCCAGAATAAAGGTATGACAACCGCGCTCAAAAAGCTGTACTTCCACTTCATTGGCCAATGTTGATTTGCCTGATCCGGACAGGCCAGTAAACCAGATAACAACGCCCTTCTGGCCGAATAGTTGTTCTCTGTCTTCTTTGGTAATCGTTGCATGGTGCCACACAATGTTCTTGCTTTTTGGTTCCACGGCGCATCTTCCTTTCTTGAAACAGGTTCAATCCGTTATTCGGTAGCAAACTTATACCCGACATTGCGAACCGTTACAATCATATCACCCACGGCGCTGCCCAGTTTATTGCGCAGTCTCTGGATGTGAATATCAACCGTTCTGGTTCCTACATAATTATCATAGCCCCAGACTTTATCAAGGAGTTCGTCGCGCGAAAAAACCCGCCCGCGGTTGAGCAGCAGGAATTTAAGCAGCTCAAATTCTTTAAACGTGAGATAAATCGGAACGCCCTGTATGGATGCTTCATAATTCTCAAGATCTACGACCAGGTCTTTAATGGTAAGGGCTTCCCGGTTTTTTGAGTAAAGTCCGCGCCGAAACACCTGTTTTATGCGCGCGACTGCTTCCTGGAAATTTTCTCTCTGGATGATAAAGTCATCAATGGCAAACGCCGAATCAAGCTCGACAAGTTGTTGTTCACGGATGAAAATGATCAGCGGCACCGTTTTGAATACCGCAGCATCTCGCAAAAATCGACATGCGCCTTTGAGGGAGCCGTGCTGTACGGTGAGATCAAAGATCAGCGCGGCTACCTTATGCCGGAACGGCAGCTCAAGCGCCTTCTCTTTAGAATCCACCCCTATCGTGTCAATCCCCTGTTCTTTGAGAGCACGCTCAAGAGAGGTTCGCCATGCCACCTGACCGCTGATCAGAACAGCACACGGCCGTTTGTCCAAAAAAGATCCCTCCTGCCCCCGAAGTTAATATCATAGCAGCCCCTTAACATACAAAAGCTCTGCATTCAGAATAGCAGCGCCTGCCGCGCCGCGAATCGTATTATGGCTCAGCAGCACAAACTTATAGTCAAGCACCGGGCACTCTCGCAGCCGTCCCACACAGCAGGTCATGCCCTTGCCGGTATCCCGGTCAAAACGAGGCTGCGGGCGCCTTTCATTATGCAGATAAACAACCGGTCGCGCCGGTGAAGAAGGCAAATCATAGCGGGCAAGGGGATTGAATGACTCCCAGGCTGCAATAATTTCAAGTGCGGTCGGTTTTTTCTCCAGCTCAACGCTGACGCATTCCAGGTGACCGTCTTTTACGTTGACTCGGTTGCAGGATGCGCTTACCGCTATCGCGGCTGGTTTAAAAGCATCTCCATCAAAAGAGCCCAGAATCTTAAGCGGTTCAGACTCCATTTTCCCCTCTTCACCGCCAATGAACGGGATGACATTATCCAAAATATCCAGCGAGGCAACACCGGGATAGCCGGCGCCGCTGAGAGCCTGCAGCGTAGTCACCATTATTTTTTTAACGGTAAATTTCTGGTGTAATGGCGCAATTCCCAAAACCAGACCAATGGTCGAACAATTGGGATTGGTGACAATGTAGCCGTCGGCAGCATACTTTTTCTTTTGCAGCGTTACCGCTTCAAGATGGTCTGCATTAACCTCGGGTATCAGCAGGGGCACATCCTTATCCATGCGGTGATTGCGCGAATTGCTGGAAACAACATAGCCGGCGCGGGCAAATTCCTCTTCAATGG
>Ga0101944_10003262_pt1 | contig 23272 bp, 18 predicted proteins | sample DewCreD2012metaG_FD_75245 | JGI IMG/M metagenome (GOLD analysis project Ga0101944, IMG submission 75245) | Hot spring sediment bacterial and archeal communities from British Columbia, Canada, to study Microbial Dark Matter (Phase II) - Dewar... ... | reverse complement strand
AACATTTCGAGTTCGTTGTTGCCACACCACAGCGCGATCGAAGGATGATGACGCAGGCGGCGGACGTTGTCTTCGGCTTCGCGGCGGACGTTGTCCATCCAGTCGTCGTCGAAGGAAGGATACGTGTCGCAGGCGAACATGAAGTCCTGCCAGACGCACAGGCCCAGTTCGTCACACAGATCATAGAAGGCGTCGGCCTCGTAAATGCCGCCGCCCCAGACGCGCAGCATGTTCATGTTGGCGTCGCGCGCCGAGCGCAACAGATCGGCGTAGTCCTCGCGCGTCAGCGACGAGGGGAAGGTGTCGGCGGGAATCCAGTTGGCCCCCTTGGCAAAAAACGCGGCGCCGTTGGCGGCGAAATAGAATGACTCGCCCCATTGGTCCTTGTGGCGTTCGAGCGTCAGCGTGCGCAGCCCGATGCGTTTGGACTGTAAATCCAGTTCGGCGCCCGAAGCGGTCTCAATGAGCACGACCGAGACATCGTAAAGCGCCTGTTCGCCCATGCCGGCGGGCCACCACAAACGCGGCTTGGCAATGACCAGTTCGGCCCTGGCCTTGCCGCCGCGCAATGGGACCGTGGCTTCGGCGATGGCGCGCCCCTTGAAAGAGACACAGACTTTCACGGACAGGCCACGAACGGACGCGGACGCAGACGCGGGCGTCTGGCCGGCGGACCGGGTGGCGCGCAGGGCGCCGGCGGCGCCGGCGCTGACGATTTCGACGCCCACGCCGACTGAAAGCCCCACGCCGCCGCGCTTGGAATGGTCCTGAAGAATCTGGACGTCGCTGAGGCGCGCCGTGTCGAACGCGACGATACCGATGCTTTTCCAGATGCCGCACGTCACCAGCTTCGGCCCCCAGTCCCAGCCGAAGTTGCACGGCGATTTGCGAACCCAGTTGCCGCCGGGCAGCGTGCACTCCGATCCCTTCGACCGAAGCCGCGGATCGGCCTTCGAGCGGCGCCGCCCGTAGGCCAGCGGCGAGGCGAACTCGATATGGATCGAGTTCTTCCCCGGGCGCAGGCGGTCTTTCACGTCGAACTCCCAGACGCGGAACTGGTTGTCAGTCCGCGCCAGGCGCCGGCCGTTCAAATCAATCGTCGCCAGCGTATCGAGTCCTTCGCAGCGCAGCAGCACGCGGTCGCGGTCGAGAATCCCTGGCGCCACGTCGAACTCGCGCTCATAAATCCATTCGGCTTCGCCGATCCATTGGAGTTTCTCTTCGTTGTCGCGGTAGTAAGGATCGTCAATCACGCCCGCCCGCCGCAAATCCGTGTGCACGCAGCCCGGAACCTGCGCGGGGACGGCCTTGGCCTGTCCCTTCTTGCGCAGGGTCCACTTGCCCCCCAGGTCGATGCTTTCCATGAGAATCCTTTCTTTGGGGCGCTCGGCGCGCATTAATTAGTGTCTCATTGCGAGCCGTCGTGCCCCTTTGTTTGTAATTTTAAATCGGGGCGCATTCGTGCTTGACTATAACCCCAGCTGCCCCCACATCGCATCCACCCGCTTCTTCACTTCGCCATCCATCCGAATCTCTTCGGGCCAGTCGCGCGCGAATCCTTCGGACGGCCATTTGCGCGTCGCGTCGATGCCGGCCTTCGAGCCGAAGTTGGGCAGCCGACTGGCGTGGTCAAGCGTATCGACCGGCCCCAAAACGAACTGCGTGTCGCGTTCGGGGTCGATGTTGTTGAGCGCGCGCCAGGCCGCCTCGCCGTAGTCGCGGATGTTGGTGTCCTTGTCGAAAACGACGATGACCTTGGTCGTCATGGCCTGCCCCATGCCCCACAGGCCGTTCATGACCTTGCGGGCATGGCCGGGGAAGCGCTTGTCGATCGACACGAGCATCATGTTGTGGAAGACGCCGGCGAAGGGCATGTGAACGTCTTTGACTTCAGGCATGATCTTCTGGATGACGGGCAGGAACAGTTGCTCGACGGCCTCGCCCATGAAGCAGTCCTCCATCGGCGGGCGCCCTACGATCGTCGCGGGATAGATGGCGTCGCGCCGATGGGTCACGCACGTCAGATGAAAGACCGGATAGTCGTCGGCCAGCGAATAGTAGCCGGTGTGGTCGCCGAACGGGCCTTCGCGCCGCCGCTCGTCGGGCTCGACGTATCCTTCGAAGACGATTTCGGCCTCGGCGGGGACTTCGAGGTCGCAGGTGCGGCATTTGACCATGCGCACGGCCTTGCGCCGGATCAGCCCGGCGAGGATCATCTCGTTGACGTCCGGCGGCAGCGGACAGATGGAAGCGAAGATCGTCGCCGGATCGCCCCCCAGCGCGACGGCCACCTCGATGCGCCGGCCCTGCGCGATGCGCTGGCGGTGATGGCGCGCCCCGTCCTTGTGAATCTGCCAGTGCATTCCGGAGGTTGTCGCATCGAAAACCTGCATCCGATACATGCCGCAGTTCAGCGCGCCTGATTCGGCGTCGCGCGTAAAGACCATGGGGAGCGTGATGTAGGGGCCGCCGTCGCCGGGCCAGCACGTCAGGATCGGAAACGGCTCGAACGACGGATCGCGCATGACAACTTCCTGGCACGGTCCGGACGAAACGGTGTGCGGCAGGGCGTCGGCCAGCGCCTTGAGCTGCGGCAGCATCTTCAGCTTGCCGAAGAACGACATTTCGCCGCCGCCGCCTTGTTCGAGCAGCTTGAGATAGTCCGCGGTGATCGCCGCGATGGACTCCACGCCCAGCGCGCGGCGCATCCTCTCGCGCGTGCCGAAGGCATTAATCAGAAGAGGGAAGCGCGACCCTTTGGGGTTCTCGAACAGCAGCGCCGGCCCGCCGCGCTTGACCACGCGGTCGGCGATCTCGGCGATCTCCAGACGCGGATCGACCTCGGCGCGGATGCGGCGCAACTGCCCCGCGCGTTCGAGGTCGGCGACGAAATCCCGGAGGTTGTCAAAAGGCATCGGAGAACCTGGCATGGATGCTTCAGCTCGCGTTGCCGTCCGGTATGACATGATGGGCAGCGCAGGAAATCTTCGGCGCCGACGCCCGACCAGCGCAATGGCAAACTTCGCTCCGGCGCAAATAGGGCTTGCGCAGGCGGCCGGGCGTGAGGTAGACATCTTCGGGTTTGTTTGGTGGGTTGGTTCAAGTGGGCGGCAAGCCCACTTTTTTTTGTCATAGGGGTAGCCAAAGTCGCGCGCCGGCAGGCAGGGCGCGCGCCGTCTGCACACGGAACGGATCATGCTAGCGCAAAACGCCGCACTACTGAACTTTGTCAAGCAGATCAGCAAGGAAAAAGGGCTCGATCCGCTGATCATCAAGGACGCCGTCGAGCAGGCCGTTGTCGCCACGTCGAAGAAAACCCTGTCGCAATTTGACGAAGCGCGCGCCGAACTGAACCTGGAGACCGGCGACTTGCAGATTCTCGTCCGCAAGACGGTGGTGGATCAGGTCGAGAACTGGCGTTCGGAAATTTCGCTCAAAGAGGCCCGCCGCATCAGCAAGTCAAACAAGATCGGGGACGTCATCGACGCCCCCATCGACGCCAGCGAGTTCGGGCGCGTCGCCGCCCAGTCGGCCCGCCAGATCATCATGCAGAAGCTGCGCGACGCCGAACGCGCAAAGATTTTCGAGGACTACAAGGACCGCGCCGGACAGATCGTCACCGGCGTCATTCAACGCTTTGAACGGCGTGACGCCGTGGTCAACATCGGCGACACCGAGGCGATCCTGCCTTACGAAGAACAGCCCATGGGCGTGCGCTACCGCTTCGGCGACCGCATGAAGTGCCTGATCCAGGCCGTCGAGCTGACCGCGCGCGGCCCCAGCATTCGCGTCTCGCGCGCCTGTCCCGAGCTGGTGGCCAAGTTGTTCGCGCTTGAAGTGCCGGAGATTGCCGACGGCATCGTCCAGATCGTCGCCATCGCCCGCGAGGCCGGCGTGCGGACCAAACTGGCCGTCACCAGCCGCAATCCCGACGTGGACCCGGTCGGCGCCTGCGTCGGCATGAAGGGCTCGCGCGTCCAGATGATCGTCCGCGAGTTTGAAAACGAAAAAATCGACATCGTTCCGTATTCAGCCAATCCCGCGACCTTTATCATGTCGTCGCTGAATCCGGCCCAGATTCTGCGCGTCGATCTCAACGAAGCCACCCACCGCGCCACGGTCATTGTCCCCAAGGACAATCTGTCGCTGGCCATCGGCAAGAAGGGGCAGAACGCCCGCCTGGCCGCCCGGCTCACGGGCTGGCAACTGGACATCAAGAGCGCCGACGAGGTCGCCGAAGAAGAAGCCGCTGAAGAAGCCCGCATCCACTATCTGCGGGATTTCCTCGACCAGATGGAACTGTCCGACGAGATGCGCTCGGCCATCACGGCTTCAGGCTTCAACAGCGTTGAAGCCCTGGCCGAGGCGGAACCGTCCGACCTGATTGAACTGGTCGGCGGCTCGGAGGAACTGGCCGAGCAAATCTGCGATAACGCCCAAGGCTATGTCGAGGCTCTGCGCGAAATGCAGAAAGCCGAGAACCAAACCGAAGGCGTCCAAGCCGGCGCATCGCAACCGGCCGGAACGAACGATCCGCAGCAGGCCTCACCAGAGGGTAGGGCGCCGGACGAGGCCGCTTCGGGCGAAACTTCGAGCGAGAACACGAAAGAGGTTTCCTGATCTTCAACACAACCGGCCCACAGTGGCGTGGCGGGCCAACGGGTCTGCGCCCATTCGTGAGTGTTCGTGTCCATCGAACAATCCGCACGCCGGATGCTCGGGAAAACTTAACTCGAAACACCGAACGGCAAGGAAAGCGAAGAGTCTATGGCAGCGCGCGTGCATGAACTGGCAACGGAACTGGAAATCGAAGCGACTGACCTCATCGTTCAGCTCGAGACGCTCGGAATTGCCGTCCGAAACCACATGTCGCGCGTCAAGGATGACGACATGCCGCGGGTGTATCAGCACTACGCCAAGCTGCAAAACCCCCGCGCGCTGGAATGGGCCAGAACCCGGGAGACCGAGGACAAGACGGCCAAGACGCAGATTCAAGAGACAACCCGACGCATCGAAGAGGCCATGGCCCGCGCCGAGGCCGCCAAAAAACTGGCCGAGGAACAGCGCGGCATCGCCCAGGACGCGATCGCAAAGAAAAAGGCCGCGGTCGCCGCAGCCACGCCGGCCGCGGCCCCCAAGCGCGCCGACGCGCCCGCCGCCAAGGAAACACCCACAACCCGGCCAGCCCCGACGCGGGCCAAGCCCGGGGAGGCCGGAGGACGTCCCGTCCGCCGGACGGGCGAAGGCGAACGCCCGGCCGGACGCGAGGGCGAACGCCCCACCGGCGCGCGCCCGGTCGCGGGCCGTCCGGAGCGGGGCGAGGCCCGCGGGCCGCGCCGGGGCGAGAAGCCCGAGAAGGGCAAGAGCGGCGAGGCCAAGCCCATTGACCTGACGGGCTTCACCATCGAGGTCATGAAGTCCACCCCCGAGACGACCCGCCGCCGCCGGAAGGATCGCAAGAAGGGCGGCAAGGCCGAGGGCGACGAAGAGGAGGATATGATTGCCCGCCGTCCCGGCCGCGCCAAACCGGGCCGCCCCGTTCCCGGCGCTGGCCGCCGTCCCGGAGGCACGGCGCGTCCGCGTTCGCTGGTCGTCAAGAAGCCGGCGCCCCGGCGTCCTGAAACGCCTGTCGAAGCCGCGCCCAAGAGCATCACCATTCATGGCAGCGCCACCGTGGCGCAGCTGGCCGAGAAGATGCGCATCGACGCGGCCGACATCATCAAGAAGACGCTGATGATGGGCTCGCCCCTGACGCTCAACGACGCGGTCGAGCCGGAAACCGCCGAACTGCTGGCCCTGGAGTTCGGCTTCGAGGTCCGCGTGGTTCCGGACACCGACGAGTCGGACGTCGAAGGCCTCATGGCCGGCCGCCACGACCCCGCGCGCGCCGTGCCGCGCCCGCCGGTCGTCACGATCATGGGCCACGTCGATCACGGCAAGACCTCGCTGCTGGAACAGATCGCCAAGCTCGAAGTCCTCAGCACCGAATTCGGCGGCATCACGCAGCATATCGGCGCCTATCACGTCCATACACCGCGTGGCGACGTCGTGTTCCTGGATACGCCCGGCCACGCGGCCTTCACGGCCATGCGCTCGCGCGGCGCCCAGGCCACCGACATTGTCACGCTGGTCGTCGCCGCCAATGATGGCGTTATGCCCCAGACCATCGAGGCCATTAATCACGCCAAGGCCGCCAAAGTGCCCATCGTGGTCGCGATCAACAAGATCGACCTGCCCGGCGCCGACCCCATGAAGGTCAAGCAGCAACTGATGGCCTACAACCTGCTGCCCGAGGAACTGGGCGGCGAAACGCTGTTCGCCGAGATTTCCGCCAAGAAGGGAATCGGCATCGACGCCTTTGTTGAAACGCTGTTGTTGCAGGCCGAAGTCCTGGAACTGAGCGCCGACCCCGAAGGCCCGGCCGACGGCGTCGTTCTCGAAGCGCGCCTTGACCAGCAGCGCGGCATCCAGGCCACCGTCCTGGTCAAACAAGGCACGCTGCGCGTCGGCGACGTCATCCTGTCGGGCCAGACCTATGGCCGCATTCGGTCGATGGTGGACCATCTGGGCCGTCCGGTCCTTGAAGCCCGCCCCTCGTTCCCGGCCCGCATCTACGGCCTGGCGGGCGACGCCCCGGAGGCCGGCGAGCCGTTCCTGGTCCTTGATGATGAACGCGTCGCGCGCCAGATCGCCGAGAAGCGCGCGGACCGGCGGCGCTCGGCCGGCCTGGCCCGGCGCAAGCACGTCTCGCTTGAAGGCCTGCAGGACTACCTGCGCGACGAACAGATCAAGGAACTGCGCGTCATCCTCAAGTGCGACGTCCAAGGCTCGATCGAGGCCATCGAGCAGTCTTTCGAAAAGATTCCCAGCGGCAAGGTCCGTCTGGTGGTGTTGCATTCGGGAGTCGGCGCCGTCAACGAGTCCGACGTGCGCCTGGCCGCCGCCTCCGACGCTGTCGTCATCGGCTTCAATGTCCGGCCCGACCAGGCCGCCTCGAACCTGGCCGAAGACGAAGGGATCGACATCAAGTGTTACAACATCATCTACAACCTGCTGCAGGAAATCCAGGACGCCATGCTCGGCCTGCTCGACGTCAAATACAAGGAAATCCCCCAGGGCAAGGCCGAGGTCCTCGAAACCTTCAAGGTCTCCAAGTTGGGCACGGTGGCCGGCTGCATGGTCACGGATGGTGAGATTCGCAACAACGCCCACGCGCGCCTGATGCGCGACGGCACGGTCGTCTATACGGGCAAGATCGCTTCGCTGCGCCGGGTCAAGGAAGCCGTCGAACGGGTTCAGAGCGGCGTCGAATGCGGCATCGGACTCGAAAACTTCCACGACATCAAGAAGGGCGACTTCATCGAGACCCATACCCTGGAGGAACTGGCGAAAAGCCTGGATTAGCCGTGGCCGACGGCGCAGATTCAAACGGGAAACGATGCCCGGTCGATGGATGATTGCCATCCGACAGGTCTGATTCCATGAACGCCTCCCACGAGTCCCTCGCCGCGGACGCCTGCTCGCCCCCTCTGTCGCCGTCCGCCCCGCGGTCTTCCTCTCCTGCTTTTTGGGGGGCTTTTATCGTTTTCGCCGCCGCCTTTGTGATTCGGGCGCCGTTTGCCCAATACGGCAATCTGTCGCCTGATGCGGTGGACTACATCGACATCGCCCGCAACATTGCGCACGGGCGCGGCGTCACCCAGTCCATCCAATGGCACTACTTCACCGACGCCTCCGTTCCGCGGCCGGCATGGGGCGAACGGCCCGTCCTGCTGTCAATCCTTCTGGCGCCGCTGATCGCGTTCAATGACTCGCTGGTCGCGCTTCAGACCTTCAACTCCATGCTCGGCGCCCTGGGCGCCGCCCTGCTGTTTTTATGGGTTCGCCGCGTCTGCGGCGATCTGCGCATCGCGCTGTGGAGCGCCGCGCTGTATGCCCTGTGCCCGGCGGCGATTATGTGTTCGGTCTATGTCTGGACCGAGCCGCTGTTCGTCATTGTGCTGATCGCCGTTTTTATTGCGCTCGACGCCGGGCGCCCGCATCCGCACAATCCGTCCTCTGGGGTTGGGTCCCAGAGCGCAGCGGGGGAGGGGGCCGCTCCCGGTCTGCCGCCCTCGATGGCGCGGGCCGCCGGGGCCGGGGCGCTGGCGGCGCTGGCGTTTTACGCCCGCCCGACGGGCATCCTGTTGCTGCCGGCGGCGATCGTCGTATTGGGCGCCCGGCGGCAATGGAAGGCCCTGGCCGCCTTCACCGCCGTCATGATCGCGATGATGGTCCCGCACCATGTCCTCGTCGCCCAATCCCACAACTCGCCGTTCTACTCCATCCAAAGCCAGCACTTCAGGGTTGGCCACATCGAAGACGCCATGAACGCCGGATTCGGGCGCGCCATCCCGACGGCGGGCCAGTTCATCGCCTCTCATGCTTCCGCGGTCGCCCAAGCCATCGTGGGCCATTTTATTCAGTATTCTCTGGACCTCTTCTCTCTGCCCTATCTTGGCGTTTTGGGGTTCTTCGCCGTGGTCGCCCTGATTGCTCCCCTGCGCCGCAGCCCGTATGCGCTGCCGGTGGTTTTCGCCATTCTGCATTTTTTTGCCGTTGGCGTCATCTGGGCCGGGCCGGTGGACTCGAACCGTTTTCTGCTGGTTCCGCTGGTATGCCTGTGGCCGCCGGCGCTCGAAGCGTTGAAGTCATGGCGACAGTCCAATGGCCGCCTTGAGGGATCGTTGCGGCGCGCCTGTGTCACGGCTGCGGCTCTGGCCATCACCGTTGTGTTCTATATTGTTCTTGGCGTCCGCCTGCACGATCACTGCCAGCGCAATGCCCGCTCGCGGCCCGACAGCCCGGCCTTCGAACAGTTTGTCAACGCGACGCCGCCGGGGGCCGTTCTGGCGGCCTCGGACGTGTTTATTGCCAACTTCCTGTTTCGCCGCCCGACGCTCGCGCTGCCCAGCCCGGCTGAACCGGACGCCATCCGGCGTTTTGTCAAAAAGTATCGGCCCCACTTTCTGTTGACCGGCCCGGACGCCGAATCGTCTCTGGCGCCCTTGACCGCAGAGGGGCTGCTGGGACGGCCGATGCTGCCGCCCGAAAGCCCGTTCCTGTGGTGGCCGGTTCGCGTCTCGCCCTGAGGACGCGCGCCCCCGGCCCATCGCGGGCTGCCCCGGTTTTTCAGCCCGGTTTGCCGCAGGGTGGCAATCGTTTGCGGCGCCTCCTTCAGCGCGCCGGAACCGCTGGCGACGGGTGAACCTCAATCCGGCAGTTGTGGCCCACGAAACATTTGGAACACACGGAAACAGAGGACAGGAAGTCTCCATGTCCGACTCTCACCCATTGGGTGGGACGTTACCCGAATTTCGAAAGTTGAGTCCTACGGGATTCATGGAACAAGCGAGAAACGAATGTTTTGCGTTCATGGGGCGTTGCTCCCAATGGGAGAGCCAGAATCCAGCAGTTGAGACTTTCAGGGCGCGCCGGGCATCAGATCATTGCGGTCCGGCGGTCTCCGAGCGATCTGATTTGTCGGCTTCAGCCGACACCCCGTCAGCCACCGTCTTCAGACGGTGGAAAAACAGCGACAACAGGGCAAAGCCGGCTTGCAGCCGGGCTTCTCGATCAAAGGGTTTCAACTGATTATATTACGGAAGCGTCTTCCAACTGCGGCGAAGGCCTTGGCGGAACCATCGAAGATTTCGACCGATCGTCGCGAAGCGCTTTGGAGTGTGGAGGCTTGCCTCCGCTATGGGGAGGGCTTTGCAGCGTGGTAGAGAGCGGAGGCAAGCCTCCACACTCCAAAGCGCTTCACGACTCTACGACTGTTGTTTTTTCAATTTGCTGTCAACTGCCGGATTTGGGGCGAAATGAACTCACGGCGCTTCCGGCATTCACCGTCCGGCCCCTTGGGTCCGATTCGCGCAGAACCACAGCGCGTTCCAGAGGCCGGCCACCTCCCCAAAAACAGGAAAGCCCCCCGGAATCCTGGTGGGGATTCCGGGGGGCGAATGTTGCGTCGTTCATGGCGCTGCGTTGTAGTCCGCAGGCCTATCGAACGATGCCGGCGATGTCCACGAGTTGCCCGGCGCGTTCCTTGGGCTCGACGCGCAGTTTGCCGGCGTCCATCTCGGCCAAAGCCACGCGGGTCAAGTCCATGGGATTATCTCCGGCGAGGGGCACTTCGGCGCGGGCGCCATCCTTAAGCAAACGAGCCCGCCGCGCCACGACATTGACCAGCAGATACTTGCTGGCGCCCTGCTCTTTGAGATCCCTGAACCGATTGATCAGTTCCATGCGCTCTTCCTTGTTGGTTTCGACTGCCGTCGCCGCCAATGCAGACGATGAGAGCCTGCGCCGACCGGCGGCCGGCGGGTCTTACTTCTTGCCGCCGTCCTTGTCGTCTTCGACTTCGTATTCGGCGTCCACGACCTCGCCTTCCTTGGCGTCGCCACCCGCCGTGGCGCCACTGGCGCCGGATGACGGTCCCGCCGATCCCGCGTCGGCGGCCGAGGCGCGCTGCGCGGATGCTTGACGATACATGGCTTCGCCGATCTTCTGCGACGCCTTTTCCAGACGGTCAAGGGCGGACTGTATCGTGGATGACTCGTTGGACTCAAGCGCTTTTCTCACGTCGGCCATGGCGTCCTCGACAGCGCGGCGGTCTTCGGGCGCCACCTTGTCGCCCCATTCCTTGAGGTTGCGCTCCATGCCATAGACCATCGAATCGGCCTTGTTGCGCAGCTGGGCCGCTTCATGGGCCCTCTTGTCTTCTTCCTGGTGCTCCTCAGCGTCGCGGACCATGCGCTTGATTTCTTCCTCGCTCAGACCGCTGGAGGACTCGATGCGAATCTTCTGCTCCTTGCCGGTGCCGAGGTCGCGCGCGGAAACATGGACGATGCCGTTGGCGTCGATATCAAATGTGACTTCGATCTGGGGGACGCCGCGCGGCGCCGGCGGGATGCCGACGAGGTCAAAGCGGCCCAAGGTGCGGTTGTAGCGCGCCATCTCGCGTTCGCCCTGCAGGACGTGGATGGAGACGGCGGGCTGATTGTCCGAGGCGGTGGAGAAAATCTCGCTCTTGCGCGTGGGAATGGTCGTATTGCGTTCGATCAGTTTGGTGAAGACGCCGCCCAGGGTCTCGATGCCCAGCGACAGGGGGGTGACGTCCAGCAGCAGCACGTCGGTGACCTCGCCGCCGAGGACGCCACCTTGGATGGCCGCGCCGACGGCGACGACCTCGTCGGGATTAACGCCCTTGTTCGGTTCTTTTTTGAAGATGCGCTTGACGGTTTCCTGCACCAGCGGGATGCGCGTCGAGCCGCCGACGAGGATGACCTCGTCGATGTCCTCGGGCTTCATGCCGGCGTCTTCGAGCGCCTGCAGGCAGGGGCCTTCGGAGCGTTTGACCAGCGGCGCGATCATATTCTCCAGCTGCGCGCGGGTCAGGTTCATGTTGAGATGTTTTGGCCCGGTGGCGTCGGCCGTGATAAATGGCAGGTTGATATTGGCCGTCAGCGAGCTGGACAGTTCGCACTTGGCCTTCTCGGCGGCTTCCTTGAGGCGCTGAAGAGCCTGGCGGTCCTGGCGCAGGTCGATGCCATATTGTTTCTTGAACTCGTCAGCCAGCCAGTTCATGACGATCTGGTCGATGTCGTCGCCGCCGAGGTGGGTGTCGCCATTGGTGGACTTGACCTCGAAGACGCCGTCGCCCAGTTCCAAGATCGAGATGTCGAACGTGCCGCCGCCAAAGTCATAGACGGCGACCGTTTCGTCCTTCTTTTTGTCGAGACCGTAGGCCAGCGCGGCGGCGGTCGGTTCGTTGATGATACGCAGGACGTCGAGGCCGGCGATGCGGCCGGCGTCCTTGGTGGCCTGGCGCTGGGAATCGTTGAAATAGGCCGGGACGGTGATGACGGCCTGGGTGACCTTGCTGCCGAGGTAGTCTTCGGCGGTCTGTTTCATTTTGGTGAGGATGCGGGCGGAGATTTCGGGCGGGGTGTAGGTCTGCCCGTCGATCTCCACGACCGCGTCGCCGTTCTTGTTCTTGACGACCTTGTAGGGGACCTTTTTGCATTCCTCCGAGACTTCGTCGAGACGGCGGCCCATGAAGCGCTTGATCGAAAACACCGTCCGCTCGGGATTGGTGATGGCCTGGTTCTTGGCCACCTGGCCGACGACGCGTTCGCTGCCATCGCGGAACGCGACGACCGACGGCGTGGTCCGCCCGCCCTCGGAGTTGGCGATGACGACCGGCTCGCCGCCTTCCATCACCGCGACGCACGAGTTGGTGGTGCCCAAATCTATGCCAATGACTTTGCCTGCCATAATCATGCTCCTTTTGGACTACGTGGAAGCGGCCTGAAAACACGCCTCGATAAACTTCAGCATCTTTCTCATGCCGGCGCTTTGAAGGTCCCAATTCGAGAACAGGTGTTCCGCCGGAACAAAAACGGTTGTTGCGCCCCTCTGATCCGCTCTCACATTGACATTGCAACCTGCCCAAGGATACTCAGGATTGGGTCTTGCCACATCGCTTTGCGGCGCTAATTCTTCAATCTGTCTAGCCAGCGGCGCCAGTCCGTTCAGATACCGGTTGTATGATTCCTGTGTCTTGAAATTGCAGCAACGCCGCAATGTCGCCAACAACTTGGCCTGCTTTCGGACAAACTCGGCGAAAGCCAAGTGAACGCGTGGCGGTGGTTGCATATCTCCAATCGCGCACTTGAATCCCTTGGCCAGTTTCTCGGTGGCCATTTGCAGATAATGAAGACGATGACAGACTTCGACGCCTTGAATATCTTTTAGTCGCAAGAACATGGCAAAATCCGAGCGCGCCTGCATAAAGAACGCTCTGCGCCAGTCCTGCGCCATGTTTATCTTCCCCGGCGCCAGATTGACACGGCGTCATTCCAGCTTCCCCACCGGCTTGGAAGGGCGATCTTTCCCTTCTCTTCGGGGAGGATCATCGCAATGCCGAAGCGAAATGGAATTCCTTCGACATTGTCAGGAGCATAGTAGTAGGGCGAAACAATGTCCTCGTTCGGCATGCATGTAGGATCCACTTCCACGAGACGAATTTCATCTTCGCTTGGAAAGAGAAGCACTTCCATGATATTAGGCTCGGCGCTGGCGTTATGCTCCGCCAGTCTGCGCGCCGCATTTATCACATCGTCTCTCATGTGATTGCTCCGGCTCCATTCGCCCCTGCGCCAGGCAATCGACTTCTATTGCCCGCGCTCCACGTCGATGTCTTGAGAGCCTGACGGGCGAGAGCGCCCGTCAGGCTCCCCGGAAACATGCCGTTTCCTGCCCTGCCGGGCAATCTCAATAATCCATGTCGCCGCCGCCCATGCCGCCGCCCGGACCGCCGTGCGGCATCGGAGGCTTCTTTTCCTTGATCTCGGTGATCATGCACTCGGTGGTGATGAGCAGGCCCGCCACCGACGCGGCGTTCTGCAGCGCCGTGCGCGTGACCTTGGCCGGGTCGATGATGCCGGCCTGGACCATGTCCACATACTCGCCGGTCTGGGCGTCGTAGCCCATGTTCTTCTTCAGCGACTTGACCTTCTCGACCACCAGCGAGCCTTCTTCGCCGGCGTTCTCGGCGATGTAGCGCGTCGGCATCTCGAGGGCCTTGGCAATGATGTCGCGGCCCAGCGCCTCGTCGCCCGAAACATCGAGTTTTTCCAGTCCGGCCGCCGCGCGGATCAGCGCGACGCCGCCGCCGGCCACGATGCCTTCCTCGACCGCGGCGCGCGTGGCGTGCAGCGCGTCTTCGACGCGGGCCTTGCGTTCCTTCATTTCGACTTCGGTCGCCGCGCCGACCTGGATGATCGCGACGCCGCCGGCCAGCTTGGCCAGGCGTTCCTGCAGCTTCTCGCGGTCATAGTCCGAGGTCGTTTCCTCGATCTGGTTCTTGATCTGCTGGATGCGGCCCTTGATTTCGGAGGCCTTGCCCGCGCCCTCGACGATCGTCGTGGCTTCCTTCTCGACGACGATCTTCTTGGCGCGCCCCATGTCTTCCATCCGGGCGTTTTCGAGCTTCAGCCCGGCTTCCTCGCTGATGACCTTGCCGCCAGTCAGGATCGAGATGTCCTCGAGCATGGCTTTGCGGCGGTCGCCGAAGCCCGGCGCCTTGACGGCGCAGACGTTCAGGACGCCCCGCAGGCGGTTGACCACCAGGGTGGCCAGCGCCTCGCCCTCGATGTCCTCGGCGATGATCAGCAGCGGACGGGCCGCCTGGGCGACCTTTTCCAGCACCGGCAGCAGGTCCTTCATCGACGAAATCTTCTTGTCGTGAATGAGGACCATCGCGTCCTCCAGCGTCGCCGTCATCTTCTCGGGATCGGTGACGAAGTAGGGCGACACGTAGCCCTTGTCGAACTGCATGCCTTCGACGATCTCGACGACGGTATCGATGCCCTTGGCTTCCTCGACGGTGATGACGCCGTCCTTGCCGACCTTGTCCATGGCGTCGGCAATCTGCTCGCCGATGACCTTGTCATTGTTGGCCGAGATCGTGGCCACCTGGGCGATGCGATCACGTTCCTTCGTCGGGATCGCGAGGCTCTTGATGTTCTCGACAACGGCGGCGACGGCCTTGTCGATGCCGCGCTTGAGGCTCATCGGATTGGCCCCGGCGGCCACCTGGCGCATGCCCTCGGAGAAGATAACCTGGGCCAGCACGGTGGCGGTGGTGGTGCCGTCGCCGGCGACGTCGGATGTCTTGGAGGCGACTTCGCGCACCATCTGGGCGCCCATGTTTTCAAACGGCTCGGCCAGCTCGATTTCCTTGGCGACCGTGACGCCGTCCTTGGTGACGGTCGGGGCACCGAACTTCTTGTCCAGCACGACGTTGCGGCCCTTGGGCCCCAGCGTCACGCGGACGGCCTCGCTGAGTTTCTCGACGCCCTTGAGAATCTTTGAACGCGCCGACTCACTGAAAAGCAATTGTTTCGCTGCCATTGCCTATCCTTCCCTTTCTGATGGTTTCTGTCCTTCGCGGTTGTGACCGTCCGTCGGGTCCCTCCCGAACCGGACGCGCCGGCGGGCTGCGCGCCCCTTCCGGCCGGTGGCGCCGCTGCGCGCGCTATCCCAGGATCGCCAGGATGTCGCTCTCGCGCATGATCAGCATCTCCTTGCCGTCGATCTTGATTTCTGTGCCGGCATACTTGCCGAACAGGATCGTGTCGCCCTTTTTCACGTCCATCGGCGTGCGCTTGCCGTCTTCCTGGACGGCGCCCGGCCCGGCGGCGATCACTTTGCCGCGCATGGGCTTTTCCTTGGCCGTGTCGGGAATGATGATCCCGCCGTCGGACTTCTGTTCCTGTTCTTCGATCCGTTCGACCAGCACGCGGTCTCCAAGAGGTCTGACTGCCATCGTTGGATTTCCCTCCTTAACGAAAATGGCTTGAGGTTCGGCGTTGGCTTTTTCAGGCCTTGCCATTAAACACTCGCAATCCTTGCCACCGGTCAGCAAAGGCTGTGCCACGGGGATTATGAGAAGCCCATGCCGGGATTAATTACTACAAAAAGGATACTTACAGCCAGAACGGACGGAGAGGCAGGTTGTGAGTCAGATCAACGGAACGCGGTGAAGGTATCTGAACGGCCCATCCCCTTCGGATCGTCGGGATTGTGTATCAGTATGAAACACGACGGGCAAAGGCGTGAGAGACGCGATTCCCGGAGACCACCCGCTGGCGAGGGGTGAATATCGAATGGCTTTAAGGGGGCATCACAAACAGGACATAACCTTTGCGGGCTGACGAATGGGGCTGAGCGCGGACAGACCGACTTGACGCATTGACAGGCCCGGTGTCAGGCTTTAGAGTTGTCGGTGTCTGAGCAGGACGCGGGCGCCAGAAGGCGGCATCGGCCGTCTGTCTGCATCTGATGAAAGGAGGATGTGTCTCATGCCGGAGTATTTCGCGGGGGCGGTGGTGGGCTTCATCGCGTGGTTTCTGACGCGCTACCTGGTGGCCGGGCTTTATACGGTCAACCAGGACCAGCGCGCGGTCAAGACCAGCTTCGGTCGGGCCGTTCGCCTCGAGGGGCAATCGACGCTGGAGGATCCGCTGCTGTCGGGCGGGCTGCGCCCCGAGGAGCGGGAGCGATATCAGTTCCCCGTTGTCCGGGTGATTCCCCCCGGCGGGCCGTATTTCAAGTGGCCCTGGGAGCGGGTGTATAAGGTCAACATCGCGACGCAAACCATTAACATGGCCCACGACTTCGAGGACTCCAGGGCCAACCAGGGCGGAACGGTCCTCGAAGCAGTGACCAAGGACCAGCTCAACACGGGGCTGACGGGCCAGATTCGCTACCGCGTTTCGGAGCGCAATCTCTACGCGTATCTGTTTGGCGTCAAGAATCCGATCATCCATGTCATGGGATACTTCGTCTCGGTGTTGCGCGAGCGCATCGCGAACTTCGAGGCGCCGCAGCGCGAGACGCCCGCGCCGGCCGTTGGCGCGCCGGCCGTCGAAGTCCCGGTGGTGTCCGGGGTTTCGATCAATGACCTGCGCAAGAATCTGCGCGACCTGAACGAGCACATGGACAACGAATGCGCGACGTCGGCCGCGCGCTATGGCATCACGCTGGACGCGTCGCTGATCACGGGGATCGATCCGCCGGCCGAGGTTGAATCGGCGCTGGCGGCGATCAACACGGCCCACAATCAGGTGTCGTCGGACATCAGCCTGGCGCAGGCGGCGGCCGACCAGAAGATGACGCTGGCCAAGCGCGCCGTCGAGATCGAGACGCTGCGGGCGCAAGCCGAGGCCGAGCCGCTGACCGCGCTGGCCAAGGAGTTGGCCGAACTGAAGCGGAGCGGTCCGGGAGCGCTGGCCGCGTATCTGCGCAACGTGCGGCTGGGATTGTTTGGCCGCGCCAGCCATGTGATCAAGGAGGTCAAGTGACCATGCCTCCGTTTGCCGTGGGTTTCCTTGCGACGTTCATCGGTTCGTTCATCCTGATGTCGCTGTTTCTGCAGATTCTGCGCCTTCTCGGCGTCTATGTGATCGTCGAGGAAAAGCAGTGCTTCGTCTATACGCTGTTCGGCAAGGTCGTCGGCGTCATCGACGAGCCGGGAATCAGTTGTTTGTGGACGAAGCTGGGGCTGGCCGGTTTCGTGGTCAACTGGCTGGGCCGGCGCTATGTGGTCGATATGCGGCTGGACCAGCAATACCTGCGCAGCCAGCCCGTCAACTCCGAGGAAGGCGCGCCGATGGGCATCGGCATCTGGTATGAGATGTTCGTCAGCGATCCGACGGCCTATCTGTTCAAGAACGTCGATCCGCGGGGATCGCTGGCGGCCAACGTCAGCAACTCGGTGGTGCGCTGCCTGAGCAACATGCCGCTGGATGAGATGCTCGTCAACCGTCATGCGATGAGCCAGACCGTGCGATCGGAGGTCTCGGCCAAGTCGCAGGACTGGGGCTATAAGCTGGGATCGGTTTACATCCGCAAGGTGCATTTCCGCGACAGCGGGATGATCCGCCAGATCGAGGCCAAGGTGGTCAACCGCCTGCGCCAGGTCACCGCGGCGATCAAGCAGGAGGGCGACAACCAGGTCAAGATGATCACCAGCGCGGCCGACCGCCAGGCGGCGATCCAGCTGGGCGTGGCGGCGGCGCGGCGGCCGGCCATCGTCGGCGCGGCGCTGGCCCGCATCGGCCAAGACCCGGAAATCGCCCACACGCTGTTCGAGATTCTGGAGACGCAGAAGGTGGTCGAAGGCAAGGCGCGCGTCACGCTGACGCCCGAGGGAACGCCGATGCTGCAGCAGTTGCTGGCGGCGGGGCCCAACGCCGGAGAACCCGCGGGCGCGGCCGAGCGGATGGCTGCGCAGCCGGCCGCCGCTCCAAGGCAAAGGCAGCCCGGATCATGACAGCGGCTCCCGCCTACGATTCGGGCTATTTCAAACGATGCGAGGCGGCTTTGGAGCGCGCCTTGTCCGACGCCCCGGCCTACGCATCGTGGCGCGCGCGCGATCCCGGCCCGGCCGCGCCGCTGCTCGAACGCTTTGCGGCGTTGCCGGCGACGACCAAGCGTGAACTGCGGCAGTTCTTCCCGCAGGGATTTGTCCCCGGAGACCGTCGCGTCGAGACGGGATTGCGCCAGGGAGCGATTGAATACGTCCAGACCAGCGGCAGCACGGACGACCGCGTGACGCTGATCTGGCATCAGCCGTGGTGGGAAGCTTCGGAGCGGGCGGCCTGGCGCCTGAACGCGACGGCTGCCGCCGTGGCCACCGGTTCGCATCGGGAGGCGGTTGTCGCCTCGACGCGGTGCGTCGGGCCGCAGCAGTCGGGGCATCCCGCGCGTTTGCCGATGGAACAGCGCGTGCTGGGCCGCGTCTTGTTTGTCAACCAGCAGATCAATCCCGCGACGTGGACGGACGCGGACCGCGATCGCATGGTCGAGGAGATCAACCGCTTCCAGCCGGCCGTCCTGGAAGGGGATCCGCCTTACCTTGCGGCGCTGGCCCGGTATGCGGCGCGCGCCGGGCGGACGATGCATCAGCCCTCCCTGGTGTTCCTGACGTATTCATACCCGGCCGAAGTCTATCTGCGGCCGATGCGGCGCGTCTGGCGCGCTCCCATCGCCAGTTCCTATGGGTCCAGCGAGACCGGCCACGTCTTCATGGAATGTGAGGCGGGCCGGCTGCATCAGAACATGGAGGCCTGCCACGTCGATTTTCAGCCCTGGCAGCGCAAACATGGCGGCCCCTTGCGGGGAAGGCTGCTGGTGACGGTTTTTAACAATCCCTGGGTTTCCTTGCTGCGGTTCGACGTCGGCGACGTCGCGCGGCTGGCGGAGGCGCCGTGCCCGTGCGGACGTCGCGGCGGTCTGACTCTGGCCGGCATCGAGGGGCGCGTCAAGGATACGACGTTCACCGTCGATGGCCGCGCCGTGACCGCGGCCGACGTGGACCGGGCGCTGCGCGCGATGGACGAGATCTCAGGTTTTCAGATTGAGCAGACGGGGCGCGACCGCTATGCGTTGCGGTTGACCCTCGATCCCTCCACCGGCTCCGCGAGATATGACGGACCGCAGCTGAGGGAGCGGGCGTCCGGGATTCTCCGCGGAGTCTATGGGGCGTCGGCCCAGGTCCGCGTCGAAGTGGCCGCGTCACTGGTCCCGGAGGCTTCGGGCAAGTTTCGCATGGCGCGCGTCGCGTTTGCCGCCAATCACGATCTGCTGCTGGACGGCAGCGGCGAATGATTCCGGTCCCAAAGGAGGCGCCCGCAATGCCAGAGAGTCTGCCCATGAATGTCGAACGGATTCTTTTCAGCGAGGAGCAGTTGCGTCAGATCGTGGCGCGTCTGGCGCGGCGCATCGACGAGGACTATCAATCCCTGGGCGAGGAGATTGTGCTGATATGCATTCTCAAGAGCGCGTTGCACTTTTTCTCCGACCTGTCACGCCGCGTGCGCACGCCGCACCTGCTGGACCTGATTCAGGCGCGCAGCTATTATGGATCGACCCATTCCTCGGGCACGGTGGCGATCACCAAGGCGCCGGACCTGGACCTTGCAGGCCGGCGGATCATCCTGGTTGAAGACATTTACGACACGGGGCGGACGCTGGCGCGCGTGCTCGAATACATCGCCGGCCAGGGCGCGAAGTCCGTGGATGTGTGCGTGCTGTTCTCTAAACCCGACGCGCATCTGGCGCCAGTGGACATCAAATACCTCGGCGCGGAAATCCCCAACCACTTCATCGTCGGCTACGGGCTTGACTACGACGAGCGCTACCGCCATCTCCCCTACATCGGCATTTTGTCGGGCGCCGCCGGGATTGGGCTTGATCGGGGAAAGGCCCGGAGCGAATCATCGGGAACCTGACAACATCGCGGGGGAACGGCCCGCGGCGGGGGGCTGCGCCGTTGGCGTGCGGCTTTCTCCGGCGCGCCTGTGTGGGATTCATGACTTCATCTGAAATCGTCACGCTGCTGGTCTGGTATGTGGTGTTCTTGTTTTCGACGACGCTGCACGAGGCCTCGCACGCGTGGGCGGCGATGCGCGGGGGCGACCTGACGGCCTACCACGGCGGGCAGGTCAGCATTGACCCGATCCCCCACATCCGCCGGGAGCCATTTGGAATGCTGCTGCTGCCGGCGCTGACGCTGTTTTTCGCGGGATGGCCCTTGGGATTCGCCAGTTGCCCGTATGACCCGGACTGGGCGCGGCGCTATCCGAAGCGGGCGGGTTGGATGGCGCTGGCAGGCCCGGCGGCCAATCTGGCGATCGTGCTGGTGGTGACGGGGTTGATCTGGATTGGTTCGTGGACGGGACACTTCGCGCCGCCGTCGGACCGCTTCGGCCTGGACGGCCTGGTGGCGGCGGGAGCGCAGGCCGGGCCGGTCTGGAAGGGCCTGGCCGGCTTTGCGAGCATCTTCTTTGCAATGAACTTTATCCTGTTTATCTTCAATCTGATCCCCGTGCCTCCTTTGGACGGGGGCGGAGGCATCAATCTGCTGCTCGGCGACGAGACGGCGGTCCGCTATCAGAACTTCATGAACCAGCCCCTGATCGGCCTGATTGGCATTCTGGTCGCCTGGCGGATTTTCGACTACCTGATCGATCTGGCCCTGCCCGTGGGGCTGCGGCTCCTGCATTTGCCGAGCTTGTAGCGGATGACTTTCCGCAGCGGCATTTATGTATCCGCCAGACGCCCTCCCCTGCGCCCTCCACCCCTGTCAATCCGGATTGACAGCGGCCCGCGGCTGTGGATAAACAAGTCCAATCGCGGCGCATGGGCGCGGTTGCGCCCGCACTTGCATCCGGTGGGAGAGGAAGGCTATGGCTTCTCTGCTAATCCGTGGCGGACGTGTCCTGGACCCGTCGCAGGGCATGGATGACGTCGTGAGCGTGTTGATTCAAGACGGCAGGATCGCGAGGATCGGCAAGGATATTCCCGACGGGGCGGCCGAGCAGGCCATTGATGCCACGGGGTTGCTGGTGACGCCGGGTCTGGTGGACATGCACGTCCACCTGCGCGAGCCGGGACGCGAGGACGCCGAGACGATTAACAGTGGGACGCGGGCCGCCGCCGCGGGCGGCATCACCAGCCTGGTGCCGATGCCCAACACCTCGCCGGTGGTGGACAGCGGTTCGGGCCTGAACCATATCCGCCAGATCGCGCGGCGCGAAGCGGCCGTTTACATCTATCCCATCGCGTCGGTGACGGTGGGACAGAAGGGCGAGGAGATCGTGGAGTTTGGCGATCTGGTCTCGCACGGGTCGGTCGCCTTCAGTGACGACGGGCACGCGGTGATGAACGCCGAGATCATGCGGCGCGCGCTGGAATACGTCTCGATGTTCGACGTGCCGATTCTCGACCATGCCGAAGACATGAACCTGTCCGCGCCGGGCGTCATCCATGAGGGGCATGTGGCCACGCTGACGGGCATGAAGGGCGTTCCGTCGGCCGCTGAGGCGATCCAGATCGCGCGCGACATCGAGCTGGCCGACTTCACCCACAGCAAACTCCACATCCAGCACGTCAGCAGCCGTTATTCGGTCGATCTGTTGCGCATGGGCAAAAAGCGCGGCATCAACGTCACGGGCGAAGTCACGCCGCATCATCTGGCGTTGACCGAGGAGGCGTGTCTGCGCTTCGACACCAACGCCAAGGTCAATCCGCCCTTGCGCGCCGAGGCGGACCGCCAGGCCCTCATCGCGGCCCTCAAGGATGGGACGATCGATATCATCGCGACCGACCACGCGCCCCACACCACCATCGAAAAGAGCCTGCCGTTCACCGACGCGCCCAATGGCGTCATCGGCATGGAGACGGCCTTTCCGGTGGTTTACACCAAATTGGTCGAGCCGGGCCTGGTGGATCTGGCGACGGTCGTGCGCGCAATGACGTGCGCGCCCGCCGGGCGGCTGCGTATTCCAGCCGGAACGCTGGCCGTCGGGGCCAACGCCGACGTCGCACTGTTCGATCTGATGACCGAACGGGTCGTCGATCCGGAGCAGTTCCATTCCAAGAGCCGCAACTGTCCGTTCCGGGGAATGGCTTTGAAGGGATGGTGCGCGGCGACGATTTATCGCGGGGCGATGATCTACCGCGACGGCAAAATTCTGGTCTAGGGACAATGAGGTCTTCCAATGACTCGACGTGAACGGATGCTGGCCACATTGGCGCATGGGATTCCCGGAAACGCCAAACCCGAAAACGTCCATGCAATGATTGAGATTCTGATGAGTCAATGACAAGAGACAACTGCGCTTCCGACATCAACCTCATTAGCGCGTTTCTGGCCCGGCGGGATGTGAAGGAACTGACGCCGGCATCGCTGAAGGCTGCGGCGGGCGTTGAATGCGCCGATCTGATCATTCTGCCCGGCAACAGCGTGCTCCATACCGCCGAGGTTGCGGGAAGGGCCGTCGCGGAGGGTGTCGCGAGGCGGCTGCTGGCGACGGGCGGATCGGGGCATTCCACGCAAGACCTGCGCGACAACGTTCGAACGCATCCCGCCTATCAGCGCATCCGCACGCAAGGCGCCTCGGAGGCCGAGATGCTGCGCGACGTGGCCGTCGCCGCCTCCGGGATCGATCCGTCGGCGACGCTGATCGAAACGGTCTCGACCAACTGCGGCGCCAATGCCGCGATGTCGCTCGAGACCATCTGCCGCGTCGGTCTGTCGCCGCGCCTCGTCATTCTCCTCATGGACCCGACGATGCAGCGCCGCATTCACGCCTCATTCGAGAAAAAGTGGCGCGACGCGCCGTTCGGCCCCGTGCGATTTCTCAGCTTTGCTCCCTTCGTTCCCCAGGTGGAGCGCAACGGTGAATTGCGCCTGACCAACAACGGCGTGACGGGGTTGTGGGGAATGGAACGCTTCGTGTCGCTGATCCTCGGCGAAATCCCGCGCCTGCGCGACGACGCGAACGGATATGGCCCGCGCGGGCGGGGATTCATCGGACACGTGGGTATTCCGAAGGCGGTCTGTGACGCCCACGCGCGACTGGCGCGCGCGCACGAAGACCTCCTTCAGCGGCGATGTCAATAGCGCCCCCGGCCCGACCGCTTTGTCCGACGGCTTTGTCGCGCTCCACGTCAAAGATGGACTTCACAATGGACCATCGAATCGAAAAGGACCTGCTCGGCGAACGCGAGGTTCTTGCGGACGCGCTGTATGGGATTCAGACCGTGCGGGCCGTTGAACCTAAAAACGGCAGTTGGGATTGACGAGGAGGCCCAAGACCGTTCATTTTTCAGGGCATGAACACATTCAATCCTCCAGTTCCGGTTCACCCTGCGGGTG
>Ga0101944_10003261_pt1 | contig 23284 bp, 22 predicted proteins | sample DewCreD2012metaG_FD_75245 | JGI IMG/M metagenome (GOLD analysis project Ga0101944, IMG submission 75245) | Hot spring sediment bacterial and archeal communities from British Columbia, Canada, to study Microbial Dark Matter (Phase II) - Dewar... ... | reverse complement strand
AATGGCTGGTCGAACGGCTCCACTTCCAATCCCCGCGGCAGGCTCACCAGGCCCTGCTTGCCCTCGAGCCTGCTGCATGACGATAATTCAAAAAACTGTCCAAGAAATCGGGGGCGGTACAGCCGGCTTAAAGAGCCGCGAAGTCGATGTCGAAGACGAGGAGACACAGCGGCTGAAGTCGGTGGTCGCCAATCTCAGCGTGGACAACGAACTGTTGCGCGAGAAGATCGCCAGGCTGGAGGGTGGGCGCCCTTTGGCCCGGAGGAAGTGGAGCAGATGAGCCGCACCGTCTCCCCTTCCAGTCACAAACCCTACGGTGTGGCCCGTGTGGCTGGCGTGTGGGGCCTTGCGCGATCCAGCTTCTACGCGGCCCGCCAACGCCGCCAGTATCCTCGCCCCGCCGCCAAACGCGGTCCCAAGGTTCACTCCGATGACGAGCTACTGGTCGAGATTCGGAAGCTGCTCTCTGCCCCGGTGTTCACCGGCGAAGGCTATCGCAAGATCTGGGCACGCCTCCGCCACCAAGGCATCCGTACCTCGAAGGATCGGGTATTGCGTTTGCTGCGCCAACATCAGTTATTGTCTCCGGCGCGTCAGCCGGAACCGCCGCCGATCAATCCCCATGAAGGAACCATTGTCACTGACGCCCCTCAGCAGATGTGGGGCACCGATGCCACCCAGACCTCTACGGACGAAGACGGCACGGTGACCATCTTCGCGGCTATTGACCATTGCACCGCCGAGTGCGTGGGCATTCATGTCGTCAAGCGCGCGGTACGTTTCGAAGCGCTCGAGCCCATCCGTCAGGGCATGCACGAATACTTCGGCGGTTTCTCGGCCGGTGTGGCCGCCGGACTGCGGTTACGTCACGACCACGGCAGCGTCTACATGAGCGGCGATTTTCAGCAGGAGGTCCGCTTCCTCGGTATCGAGCCCTCGCCCGCTTTCGTACGGCAGCCAGAGGGCAACGGCTGCATCGAGCGCTTCTTTCGCACTCTCAAAGAGCAACTGCTATGGATTCGCCGATTCCGCGACCTGGCGGAACTGCGTGAGGCGCTGCAAGCGTTCCGCCATCGCTACAACCATCATTGGATTGTCGAGCGTCTCGGCTATCAAACGCCCGTTCAGGCGCGGCTGAGTTTCGCACCTCTTGAAACTCCAATCGCTGCGTGATTCAATGACTAAGACTTACTCCCAACGCGCTGTCCACTCCGTCCGGAGCGATACACCAGGGGCAGCGGAGACTGAGCGGTAGTCGGGTAGCCGGGCTCCGGATTCCCCAAGTGAATTGCTGGGTGTACCATGGGCCCCAGAGGGATTGCAATGCCGAGAAAGAGCTTGTTCTTGGGTTTCGTTGCTATTGTTGTGCTCGCCGGGCTCGGATTCGCGGGCTGGCGTTACGTCCAGGCGCGGAACCCGCAATCCTGCAAGGCATGCACGCGTCCCGTCCACTCACACATGAGGACAGTGGGACTCGTTGACGGCAAACGATCCGTATACTGCTGCCCGTCGTGTGCGCTATCAGTTCATCAACAATCTGGCAAGCCGGTGCAGGTCGTCGAGTTGACAGATTACCTCACCAATAGCCCGCTGAAGCCGGAAAGCAGCTACTTGGTCCGAAACAGCGACGTGAACCCGTGCCTGCAGCACAATCCTGCCGTAGGCGAAAGCCAACAACCCCTTGAATCGCACTTCGATCGTTGCTCACCGAGCGTCCTCGCCTTCAGTGACCACCGGTCGGCGAGTACTTTCGCAAATGAGCATGGAGGGCAAGTCGTCAGGTTTTCCGAGTTCGCCTCGGACTTCCAGCGGTAAGATTCATCTACTTTTGAGGCGCCTCTCATCGAGGGTCGCTGTTACCCAGTTCGCAGAACTTTTCACGCCCTTGCGCGCCGGAGGCGCAGGGCGTTGCCCACCACCGAGACGGAACTGAGACTCATCGCGGCAGCGGCGATCATCGGACTCAACAACAACCCAAAGAATGGGTAGAGCACTCCGGCCGCCACGGGCACGCCAAGCGCGTTGTAGACGAAGGCGAAGAATAAGTTCTCCTTGATGTTTCGCATCGTGGCACGGCTCAGCCGGCGCGCGCGCACGATGCCGCCAAGATCGCCTTTGACGAGAGTCACACCGGCGCTCTCCATGGCAACGTCAGTGCCCGTTCCCATGGCGATGCCGATATGGGCCTTCGCCAGCGCTGGGGCATCGTTAATCCCGTCGCCAGCCATCGCGACGAACCGGCCCATGTCTTGGAGTCGCATTACCGCGTGGCTCTTGTCTTCAGGCAGCACCTCGGCAACCACCTCGTCGATCCCGAGTTTGCTGGCAACAGCTTGGGCCGTTGTTTGGCTGTCTCCCGTCAGCATGACGATCCGGATGTTTTCGTTGTGCAACTGCCGAATGGCCTCAGGAGTGGTCGCCTTGATCGGGTCGGCGACACCGACTAGGCCGGCAAGTTTGCCGTTTACAGCGACGAACATGACGGTCTGGCCGTCCGCGCGCATCGTCTCAGCATCGCCAGTCATGCTCTCCGGAGTGACACCTGAGTCCTCCATTAACCGGTGGTTGCCAAGGAGCAGTTCCAACCCATCCACGCGTGCCCTAACGCCTTTGCCCGTCACAGATTCAAAGCTCTCAGCGGCGAGAACCGGAATGCCTCGCGCTTCCGCTCCAGCCACGATGGCGGCTGCAAGGGGGTGTTCACTCGCACGCTCAAGACTCGCAGCCAGTTCTAGTAGCCGCGCCTCATTAAAGCCGGACACAGGTTTCACCGCGAACAGTCTCGGCTTGCCTTCGGTGAGCGTTCCGGTCTTGTCTACAACCAGGGTGTCGACCTGGCGCATGAATTCGATGGCTTCGGCGTTCTTGAACAGCACACCCATGGTTGCGCCTTTGCCCGCCGCAACCATGATCGACATCGGCGTCGCCAAACCCAATGCGCATGGGCAAGCAATGATCAGCACTGCCACCGCCGCGATCAAAGCGTGGGCCATTCGAGGTTGCGGTCCCACCAGAGACCAAATGACGAACGTCAATACCGAGATACCGACCACGATGGGTACGAAGTAGCCTGCCACCTGATCGGCGAGCTTTTGAATCGGTGCGCGGCTCCTCTGCGCTTCAGACACCATTCGCACGATCTGCGCCAGCATAGTCTCCGAGCCGACGCGGTCGGCCCGCATTACCAGGGTCCCGGTACCATTCAAAGTGGCCCCGGTCACCCGATCGCCAGCACCCTTTTCAACCGGAATCGGTTCGCCGGTGATCATGGACTCGTCCACACTGCTCTTCCCCTCCACAACCACGCCATCCACGGGAACTTTTTCTCCTGGCCGGATGCGGAGATGCGCCCCAACCTGCACATGGTCCAGCGGTACATCCGCTTCTGAACCGTCGTCGCGTACCAGACGTGCAGTCTGCGGTGCAAGGCCGAGAAGGGCCTTGATGGCTGCCCCCGTCTGGCTGCGTGCCCTCAGTTCCAGGACCTGGCCGAGTAGAACCAACGTGACAATCACAGCGGCAGCCTCGTAGTAAACTGCCACGTTGCCTCCATTGTCCCGGAAGGCGGCAGGGAACCCTCCGGGCGCCAGCGTAGCGACAAGACTGTACATATACGCGACCGACACGCCGAGGCCGATGAGAGTGAACATATTCAGGCTCCGGTTGACAACCGATTGCCAGCCGCGGACAAAGAACGGCCAGCCGCCCCAGAGGATCACAGGAGTGCTGAAGAGGAGTTCAATCCATGCCCAGGTTTCCTTCGAGGCCAGTTGTTGCAGAGGCTGTCCGGGGATCATCTCTCCCATGGCGGCGATCACTACCGGGATGGTCAAGACGACGCTGATCCAGAACCGTCGGGTCATGCCAGCCAGTTCAGGGTTCTGTTCCTCGTCCGCCGAAACCACCTTGGGTTCGAGCGCCATGCCGCAGATCGGACAGCTTCCTGGCTCGCTTCGCACGATTTCCGGGTGCATGAGGCATACGTACTCCGTGCGGCTAGCCGACGACGGCGTGGCAGGTTCTAAGGCCATTCCGCACTTCGGACAAGAGCCAGGTCCTGGCTGGAGGATTTCGGGATGCATCGGACACGTGTACTCAGCCGCAGTCGAAGCGGAACCGATGCCATTGCGGGCGACGGGGCAGGTGGTTGAACGACGTACCTTCCTGGCTCGCTCCGGAACTTCTCCAAGCAGTGCTGGCTGCAGAAGTAATAGGCTCGCCCGCCGGACGATTCCGTCAGACTGGTGGACGCCGGGTCCACGCTCATGCCGCAGACCGGATCACGTGATGGTTCGCTTGGCGGCAACTCGCGGCGATGCGCGGCGTGCCCCGCTTGCTTGTGGTCCATACGACAACCTCCTTCCTCTCGACTCCATCGAGACCAGGCTCTACAGCTCGACTGCTCTCGACTGGATCCACTGGTGCCCGTGCCGGCTTACGCCGGCACGCTTGTTCGCAACGGCTGGAACTAACTCCGTCGACACAGGGTGCCGGTCAGTGTTTGTGGCTGGTGTCGTGCTTTGGGGCAGCGGCGGGCGCGCTGTTGTCGAGCAGCACCTCCTTGGCGATGAACTCGCCACTTGACAGAGTCGTGCCAAAGACGGCGACCCGATCACCTTTTTTGAAGGCGGACAGAGATGCTTTGGTCTTCCCGCGTTCAAACGTCGTCTTTTCGTTTACCGTGATCGACTTCACGCCCTTGTCCGTCTTGACTTCGATCCGGTCATTGGCGATTGACAGCACTTCGCCCTTGGTTGGGGTTCCCTTATGTTGGCTTGGATCGTGGGCCCTCACTACTGTAGCGCCCATGAAACCAGTCAGAATCAGCGTTGCAATCAACCTGTGAAACATTCTTCCCTCTCCTTGGTTCGACCTAACAGGTCGCTGAAAAATCGCCTTTGCTGAGCCGGAAATGGTTCCGCTTTTCGATTTCTGCCTCAGGGGAAGGTGTCGAGTGAGGAACTGTAGGCTTCCTGCTCGCCTTCCTGCGGCCATCGGAAGGCCGCCGGAAAGCTGTTTCCGCCCTCTTCAGGCAGTCGCCGCCATCAGGTTTCTCATCCGCACCAGGTTGTATGCCGCCGCCGCCAGCGTGAACAGCCATCCCACCTTCTCCCGCCCCCTCAACTTCACCTTCCTCAGCCCCGCCACCACCTTCGCCCACCCGAAGAACTCCTCCACCAGCTTCCTCCTCCTCTGACTCACCCAGTAGCCCTCATGCCGCGTCGTCCTCCCATCCACCGCGCTGCGCCGCCCGCTCGCATTCTGCGCCACGTGCGGCGTCACATTCAGCTCCTTCAGTTGCTCGACAAACTCCCGCGTGTCGTACCCCTTGTCGCCAGCCAGCGTCACCCGCTTCCTCCCGCCCGGAATCTCCCGCGCCATCTCCACCGCCGCCTCCCGCTCCGCCCGTCCGTAAGCTTTCCTCACCCGCACGTTCACAATCAGCCCGTGCCGGTTCTCTCCCAGCACGTGGCCCAGTTAGCTCAGCTTCGCCTCCGCCGCCTGGCTCTTTCTCCACAGCCGCGCTTCCGGATCCGTCACCGACTCATGGGTTTCATTCGAGCGCCGCTGCCCCCGGAAGTCCACCTCCCGATTCCGGCCGCCCCCTTTCGGCTCGTCTTCATCCGCCTTCTCCTGTTTCGGCCGGAAGCTCTTCTGGCTCGCCCAAGCCTCCACCATCGTCCCGTCCACCGAAAAATGCTCGCTCGACAGCAAGCCCCGCTGCTTCGCCTGCCTCACGATCTCGGCAAAGAACTGCCGCGCCACGTCCCCTTCCAGCAGCCGGTCCCGGTTCTTGGTGAACACTGTCGCGTGCCACACCTCCTCGTTCATCCCCAGCCCTACGAACCACCGGAACAGCAAGTTGTAGCGCAGCTGCTCGACCAGCATCCGCTCGCTTCGGATGGTGTACAAAAGCATCAGCAGCTGCGCCCGCAGCAGCCGCTCCGGCGCGATCGACGGCCGCCCCACTGCCCCATAGATCTCATCAAAGGTGTCGTCCATCCTCCGCAGCGCCTCGTCCACCATCGCCCGGATCGGCCTCAGCGGGTGATCGGCCGGCACCACCTCCTCGAGGCTGGCGTACAGGAACATCTCTTGCTGCTGACGGTCTTCTCCTCTCATGGCGTCCCTACACGAGTAAAGACGCATCAAACAATTCCGAGGTGTCTTGTTCTGGCGCTTTTTTCAGCGACCTGCTAATGAGATTCGCTGTGGTGGATATCGAGGCCGTTCACTTCCTTCATCAGCTCGAGTTCCTTGGCGGTGATGTTCGGCAGATGGCGGATGAACGCTACCAGCTTCCAGTTTTCCTCGTCCTCCCCGCCCCACCCGGGCATCCCAGTGAAGCGGATTCCATTTTTGATGATGTAAAACAACTCCCCGTCTGAGAGCCCTTGCGAATCCGCACCCCTGAGGTCGGGCGCCGGCGGATAAAGTCCAGCGTTGATCTGGGTGCGGCCACTGCCGTCGTTAGCATGGCAGACAGCGCAATGATCGGCAAAATGGTCGCGAGCTTCGGCGATTGCCAAGGGGGCGGGGTTCACAGGGTTCTTCAGGTCTCTTGCCCCAGGCGGGGAAGCGATTCGCCTCAAATGCCTGGCGAGAACCGCCTCCAACCTTGTCGGCTTCTCGCGCGCGCTGAACCCGTGAGCGGTGACAAACCAATACACCCAAAGCCCGGCTGACACGCACAACGCGACGCTGAGCCACCCAAACAGCCTAGGTTTGCTGCTCATCTCGCTCTCCCGCCTAGTGGGAATGCCCCGGGTGTCCGGTTGGGGCGTCCGCCGCTTGAATCTTGTCGACCTTGATGACCTTCGTCTTCTCGAACAGAGTTCCGGTTACGGTCACCTTCTGGGCCGCGAACTTCTCCGGAGTCTGCTGATCGCTCAAGACGTAGATGTCCTTGCCTACCAGAAGCGCGTACTTCGTTTTGGAATCCATTTTCACGCACTCCCGGACGCACTTCTCGTCCGGGGTGATGCCCATGGTGTGCTTCGCGCCGCACATCGTGTCGGTGATAACACCAGTGAACGTTTGTGGTTTGTCGGCGGCGGCGAGGAATGCCGCGCCAAGGATCAGAGTGCATATGGTCTTCTTCATTTCGAGGTGTTCCTTTCTTCGATCGATGTCAAATACTGAAGTCCCTTGTCTTGGTTCAGCCGCTTCCAGAGCGAGTCAAATCGCTTCTCATCCAGCGGTTGTTTGAGCTGGAAGTTGAATCCCTTCATGCTGCCGTAGTGCGTCTTGGCCCGTTCGTAGGTCGTGAGCGTGAGCTGGTAACGGTCTGAGGTGCTGACGTTCTCAATGTCCTGATACCGCCAAGTGCGCGACTGGCGAGGACTGTCCGTCTTGTACACGATTCGATCCGATCCGACCTGCAGTAGGCCTTCCGACCCTTTGATGGTCCCCAGGAGTTTCACGGGCAGTTCCCAGAGCATGTTCGGTGGGGGAACGGCCATCGCCGCGACGAACCGCCTGTCCAGCTTGTCCTTCAACATCGCGTAGGCGTCTTCGAAGGACTTCCCCTTGGGTAAGAGGAATTCGAATTCCTTGTCAATACCGAGGAGCCACTTCCGATCCTTGTAGGTGACGACCACCAACTTGTCCGGAGACACCCAGAGTTCCTGGATGTCCTGATAGTCAAACCTGAAGCTGACCAGTTTCGGTGGCTTCTTGGGGTTCTTCTTTCGCTTCTCCTCGGGGATTACCTGCTGGTAGCCGACACCCTGGTCGTTGATGGTCAGCACGCCTTCGCTTACCTTGGTCTTGAGAATCCAACGGTGGTCGTGCAGCGGACGATCGTGGCGAACTTGATACGTGAGTTCGGCCGCCCCCGCTGGGACGAGCGCGAGGAGCGCTACGACCAGACCTACGAAACGACTAGTTTTTTGACTTCTGTGTTCCATTTCCAGACCTCATAAATTGCGGGGTAGACCACCAATTCGAGAATGAAGGACGTGAAGATTCCACCGATCATCGGAGCGGCGATGCGCCTCATCACATCCGCGCCGGCTCCCGTAGACCACATGATCGGGACCAGCCCCATGAACATCACGGCAACCGTCATGAACTTCGGACGGATGCGCTTGACGGCGCCGTCGTGGATCGCGTTCTGCAGGTCCGCCAAGCTGTTCATCTTCCCTTCCTTCTTCGCGCCTTCATAGGCGATGTTCAGGTAAAGAAGCATGAAGATTGCCGTTTCGGCATCGACACCAAGCAGAGCGATCAGTCCCACCCACACCCCGATGCTCATGTTGTAGCCCAGGAAGTACAGGAACCAGATCGCGCCCACGGCAGAGAACGGTACCGCTAGGATGATCAGCATGGTCTCCGTCAGGGACTTAGTGTTCATGTAAAGCAACATCATGATGAGGAAGAGCGTCAGAGGAAGAATGACGGTGAGCCGTTCCCGGACGCGCTGCATGGCCTCGTACTGTCCGCTCCAAATCAGGGTGTACCCGGCCGGCAGCTTCACCTTCTCCCGAACGATCTGTTTCGCCTCCTCCACGTAGCTGCCCACGTCGCGCCCAGCGACGTCGACGTAAACGTAGCCGTTGAGCATTCCGTTCTCGTCCCGTAGCATGGCGGGGCCGCTCGAAAGCTTGATGTCGGCCAATTGGGAAACGGGGATCTGGGTCTTCCCGTCCATCGTAGGCACAAGCACCCGACTGAGCCGGCCGATGTCACTGCGGTAGTCCTGCAGGTACCGCACATTGACGGGGTAGCGCTCCCGCCCCTCAATGGTGGTCGTTACGTTCTCACCGCCCACCGCGCTCATCAGCACCGCCTGAACGTCCTCGATGCTGAGCCCATAACGAGCAATCTCCTCACGCTTCCAATCGAAATCCAGGAAGTAGCCACCGCCTGTTCGCTCGGCAAATACGTTCCGTGTCCCGCGTACCTTTGGCAGGATACCCTCGATCTCGGTTCCGATCTGTTCGATTTGCTTTAGATCTGAACCATAGATCTTGATGCCTACGGGCGTGCGGACGCCAGTGGTGAGCATGTCGATGCGGGCCTTGATGGGCATCGTCCAGGCATTCGAGACACCAGGCATCTGCAATGCCGCGTTCATCTCGTCAACGAGTTGTTCGGTTGAGATGTGGTCCGGAGTGATGTGCCCGAATGCGTTCTTGAGCCAGCGTGGCGCCCAGTTCCACTTCGAGTACCAGGTGTCGACTTTGCGCCACTGGTCCTTCGGCTTCAAGACGATCGTGGTTTCCATCATCGAAAACGGCGCCGGATCGGTGGACGTTTCAGCCCGGCCGGACTTGCCCAGTACGGTGAGGACTTCGGGAAACTTCTTGATGATCCTGTTCTGGGCCTGCATGAGCTTTTGCGCTTCCGCCACCGAGATGCCAGGGAGCGTCGACGGCATGTAAAGCAACGTGCCTTCATCGAGGGGGGGCATGAACTCGGACCCGAGCTTCTCGTAAATCGGGATGGTCACCACAACCATGGCAACTGCTCCCGCGATGACCAGGTATTTCCAACGCAGCGACCAGCGGCAGACGGGGTCGTAGAGTTTTATCAGAATCCTGCTGATCGGGTGCGTTTCTTCCGAGTGGATCTTTCCCACAAGCACCGCGTTCACTACGCGCGCCAGCCAGCGCGGCCGGAACTGGAAGTTGTCCATGTGGGTGAAGAGCAACCGCATGGCCGGATCCAACGTGATGGCCAGGACCGCCGCGATGATCATCGACAGGTTTTTGGTGTAAGCCAGAGGCTTGAAGAGCCGGCCTTCCTGCGCCTCCAGGGTCAATACCGGCAAGAACGCGACTGCGATCACAAGCAGTGCGAAGAAGCTGGGACCTCCCACTTCTTTTACTGCGTCAATGACTACCCGGTGGTAGTCCTCCTTGCGTCCGGTCCGCTCCCACTCCTCAAGCTTCTTGTGAGTCTGCTCCACCACCACGATGGCGGCGTCTACCATTGCGCCAATTGCGATCGCGATGCCGCCGAGCGACATAATGTTGGCGCTGACGCCCATCATCTTCATCGGAACGAACGAAATGATGACGGCGATGGGGATGGTGAATACCGGGATCACTGCGCTCGGGAAGTGCCACAGGAAGATGAAGATCACCAGCGACACGATTACTATTTCCTCGATCAGAGTCCCCTTCAGGTTCTCGATGGAACGAAGAATCAGATCGGAACGGTCATACGCGGAGACGATCTTCACTCCTTCCGGCAAACCGGGCTCGAGGTCTTTGATCTTGGCCTTCACTCTGTCGATTACGTCGAGTGCGTTCTCGCCTTGCCGCATGACGACGATGCCCGAGACCACGTCGCCTTCGCCATTCCAGTCGGCGATGCCTCTTCGAATGTCGGGGCCCAGGACAACATTGCCCACGTCCTTGACCCGAACAGGTACGCCGCCTTCCGTGCTCAGCAAGACGATGTTGCCGATGTCGTCGACGCTCTTGGCGTAGCCGCGCCCGCGCACCATGTATTCGGTACCGCTGAATTCGACCAATCGTCCGCCAACGTCGTTGTTGCCGTTACGAACCGCATCCACGACCTTCATGATGGGGATCTTGTAGGCCTGGAGCCGGTTGGGATCGACTTTCACCTGGTACTGTCTGACGAAACCGCCGAGGGGCGCTACCTCAGCCACTCCCGGCACGGACTTCAACTGGTAACGGAGAAACCAATCCTGCAGGGACCGGAGCTCGGCGAGCGAGTGCTTTCCGCTCTGGTCCACTAGCGCGTACTGAAAAACCCAACCGACTCCCGTGGCGTCGGGACCCAACTCCGTCTTGACGCCCTGCGGGAGCCGTTGGAGGACGGCAGACAGGTATTCGAGGGTCCGCGATCGCGCCCAATAAATGTCTGTCCCTTCCTCGAAGATGATATAGACGAACGAATAACCGAAATCGGAAAAGCCGCGAACAGCTTTGACCTTCGGCGCCCCCAACATGCTGGTCACGATCGGGTAGGTGACCTGGTCCTCCATGATGTCGGGGCTGCGATCCCAACGCGAGTAAACGATCACCTGGGTGTCGCTGAGATCCGGAATCGCGTCGAGCGGGATGCTCCCCATGGAGTAAAGGCCTGCGACAACCGCAAATCCAATCAGAATGAAGACCAGGAACTTGTTCCTGCCGGAGAACTCGATGATATGGTCAATCATGTTTGTGCTCCGCAGGTGCCGGCGCATTAGCAGCAGGTTTGGATGGTGCTGCGCCATGTTGATGCCCGGCCATGCCGGCAGCCGATGACTTCAATTGGCTTTCAGAATCGATCAGGAAGTTGCCAGAGATGACGATCCGCTCAGTAGGCGACAGGCCTTTGATGATCTCAATGCGATCACCGATGCGCTTGCCTGTTTCCACCTGTCGTGGTTCAAGGTAGCCGTTTCCCCTGTCCACAAAGACGATCTTCTTCAGGCCTGTGTCGAGCACGGCCTCGGCCGGCACGGTCATCCTGGCTGGCATGGACACGTTGAACTCCACGTCTACGAACATGCCGGGCTTCAACGTCAGACCCGGGTTGTCGGCCTCGATGCGAACCTTCAGCGTGCGCGTCATGGCATCGACCTGGGGCTGGATGTAGCTCACCCGGCCGTTGAATGCCCGTCCTGTTCCGTACGAGAGCTTGACCCGCGCGGGCATGCCCACCTGGATCATGGATGCCTCGTTCTCAAAGACATCGGCCATGATCCAAACCTTGCTCAGGTCAACCACGGTGTAGAGTTCCGTCTCTGGCGAGATGCGCTGCTTGGGGAACGCATTGCGCATCATGACGTATCCGCTGATCGGCGAGTAGATGGTGATGTTCGTCAGCGGCTGTTGCGTCCTCGTGATCTCCTGAATCTGCGCTTCGCTCAGGGAGAACAGTTCCAGGCGCTTCCGCGCGGCATCTACAAGCGAATCGCTCTGCTGCTTTGATTCGCTCAACGGGTTGTCCTTCATGATCTCCCGGCTGCGGAGAGCAAGCAGGTATTCCCGCTGGCTCGCCAACATCTCCGGGCTGTACATCGTCAGCAGCGGCTGCCCCTTCTCGACGAACTTTCCGGTGAAATCGACGTATACCTTCTCTATCCAGCCGTCGATTCGGGTTTGAACCTTGGTGATTCGGGTCTCGTCCATTGAGACCTGTCCAACCGAGCGGAAGGAGTGGACCCCTGAGCTCGGAGTCACCTCTCCGAACTTCACGCCGATCATCTGCTGCTTTTCCGGGCTGACGCGAATCGTGCCCATCGGCATTGCCGCCGGATCGTTCTCGTAAACCGGCACGAGGTCGCTGCCCGTCTCCGGATTGACGCCCGGTTTATCCGACTTGAAGTTGGGAGCCTTCGGGTCGCTGTAGTAGAGGATCTTGCCGGCCGGCTTCTGGGCTTGCGCGCCGGCTGGATGTGATGAGTCGTCATCCGGCACCAGCTTCATGCCGCAGATGGGGCAGTCGCCGGGCTTGTCGGAGTGATAGTTCGGATGCATTGGGCAGTGATAGCCCTTAGGCTTCATGGCCTGCTTGGCAATGCCGGCGCTCTCGCGAGGTCCGTACCAGCGGCCATAGCCGAAGCCGATCAGGATCCCAATGGCGACCAAGACGGGTAGCAGGATAATGCGTGTAAGTTTCATGGCGGTTTCGTTCATTGCGTGAGCGGGCGAGCGGTCATCTCTTCCAGTCGAGCCAGCGCCAGATAGAAGTTCAGCAACTCCTCGTAGTAGTTCATCTCGTACTCAACGATCGTGATGTAGTTCATGAAGACAGTGAGGAAGTCGACCGATCCTGTCTCGTAGGAAGATAGCGACGACTCCAGTGCAAGACTGGCTTGGGGAATGACCGTCTGACCATAGAGCCGGACAAGTTGTTCGGACGTCTGGCTCATCAGGTAGTCGTCTTGAATACGGAAGTGCAGACTCTGGTTCGTGGCCTCATATGTCTTCCGGGATTGAACCAGCGTCTGCGCTTGCTCGGTCACCGCCGCGCGCTGTTTGCGGAAGAAGTACAGCGGGATCTTGAAGTCGGCGCGAAACATGTACATGGGGGCCATACCGCCCATGTTGTAGTAGCCGCCGTTGAGAGTAACGTCGGGATAGTATTCCTTGCGCGCCATATTCACCGCGACTTCCGCGCGCTGGATCATCTTCTCGTCCCTGCGCAGCATGGGAGAGTTCTCGCGCGCTGCGGCATAGAGTTCCTCGAGCTTGGCCGGGACTGCCATCGGACGCAGATCGGCAGGCCTTGGCAGCGGCGATCCAGGCGAACGGTTCACCAGACTGTTGATCTCCGCTTCGCGCGCGCGCTTCTCTCGTTCCAGTTGGACCTTCTTGGTCTGGAGAATGGAGATTTGGGTCTGGGCCTTGAACACATCCTGTTGGGCGGCCTTGCCGACCGAGTAGCGAGCTTCCGTAATGCGCAGAATCTTACTGAGCAGTTCGAGATTGCGGTCGAGCACATCGACAGCGGCGAATGCGTAAGCCCGGCGATAGTACGCCTGCTTGATGCGCGAAACGACGCTGAGCTTCGTTTGCTCATACAGTTGCCACTCCGCCTCTGATTCCTTGACGGACATATCCCCTGCCAGCTTGCGCTTGCCTGGAAACGGGATCTCTTGAGAGATCATCACGCCGATGTTGCTGGTGACCTCGGTTCCCAGGCCAGCGCCAGGCCATGGTCTGCCGCTGCTGTTGTAGCCGGGTGAAAACATCGGATCGGGGAGACTGCTCACCTGACTCGGCCTCTGTCGCGAAGCCTCATAACGCTTTTGCGCCGCTACGATCTCCGGGTTGTTGCTCAGGGCTTCGGCCAGAAGATCCTTGAGATCCGTCCGATCTGGCTGCGCCCACAGCCCGGAGGCGAGGAATGGCACGAGCAGAAGCGCCCGGCTCACTAGAGGTGATCTCACCGTGTTGTCCTTCCTGGTTGCCACTGGCCCACTAAAGGCACGATCGGTTCCAATTCGGTGAGTGGTGGGCCAACCTGTTCACGTGCAAGCTCTTATCGGTCGGCGTGGAGCGCCGTTGATTGCATTTGGCCGGCACGAATTGGAGATTCTCGGACTCCAGTTGGACAATATTCGGCACTGGGCAGTCGAAAGCGGCGGCCACCGCCGGTAGGACCGGGCGTAAGCGCATGGAACTATGCCGGTTAGCGATCCGGACAAAGAGTGGCGGTGGAAGTGCTGATCCAACTGCTTGGAGTACTGATGAACTCGAAGAGCATCTTCCTTGGCCGCCTTGCGTCGGCGTTGTGGCTCCTCACGACGCTCTCAGCGCCGACGCTGTTGGGCGTGGAGGGCATCCCTCGATGGGAACACGTGCTAAATGAAGTGCTCGACCGCGCCGAGCAGGAGCAATGGTCCAGGGATAGGACTAGTCCGCCAATTCTGGCTACTCCAGATCGAGGCGCTCCCGCGTCGACGACTGGCAACCGGGGACTTCGTCCCGAAGTCGATGGTTTCGTCCGCTATTTTCGAGGCTCGGGTGCAAATCACTACCGGGCGTCATTGAATCGGCTTCAGGTGTACGGTCCGATGATATCTCGGGTGCTCCAAGAGGAGGGGCTTCCGCCGGAAATGATGTGGATCGGACTTGTTGAAAGTGGTTACGACCCGCGCGCGAGATCGCCCAAGAACGCGCGTGGGATCTGGCAGCTGATGCCGGAAACGGCCGCGACGTTTGGGCTCACCCTCTCCCCGCTGGACCAGCGAACGGACCCGGAGAGGTCCACGAGGGCAGCGGCACGCTACCTCAAGTCTCTCTACGGCCGGTTTGGAGACTGGGCACTCACACTGGCTGCCTACAACGCTGGCGAGACGAGGGTTCGAAACGCCATTGAGCGAGTGCAGGAGCGCGACTTCTGGCGCCTCGCAGCACTCGGCTTGCTGCCGCGCGAAACCCAGGCCTATGTGCCAGCTGTTCTGGCGGCGCAGTACCTTGGGAAAGGCTCCGCGGTGGAGAATGAACTAAACGCATATGGCGACACAACCAAACGAACGGCCAAGATCGCCCTCGCCCCTTTCTCGCTCTCGCGTTGATGCCGAGGCGCTGGATGAGGTGACGCGGAGTATGGACAGCGAACGTCCGACGTGGAATTGGCGGGCCATTGCCCTGGTACTCGCGGGGATCGCGCTGACCAGCGCGGGCCACTACCTCACGCCTCGCGACATGAGGCTCTGGCATGGCATCTTCCAGCGGCTCTACTACCTACCGGTCGTCTACGCAGCAATCGCTTTTGGATGGATCGGCGGCCTGGCGGCGGCTGTCGTCGTGGCCCTCCTCTACGTCCCGCACATCATTATGATGTGGGGCCACGAGCAGCACTATGCGATGGAACAGTACGCGGAGATCTTCATGTTCCTCGGGGTTGGGATTGTGACCGGGGTGCTGTCGGACCGGGAGCGGAAACGACGCAATGAACTACAACTCACGGCGCGAAAACTGAGCCAGGTGTACCGGGAACTCCAGGACACTTTTGAACAGGTCAAGCGGGCCGACCGCCTCTCAGCGATAGGCCAACTGGCGGCAGGTTTAGCCCATGAGATCCGAAATCCTCTGGCGAGCATTGAAGGCGCCGCCGAGGTGCTGGACGTGGCAGACGAGCGGCCCGAGTTGCGGAAGGAGACGGTGAGCATCATCCGGAAGGAGTGTTCTCGCCTGAACCGGCTTCTGACGGGTCTGCTTGACTTCGCGCGGCCCCGCCGCCCCGAGTGGCGCGAGGTGGAAATCTGCCGGTTACTGGACTCGGTCATCGATCTGGTGAGCCACTCCGCAGGGAAAGGCATCCGGTTCCACAGGGAGACACCGCGAGAGATCCTTCGACTCGTTGGGGATCAGGAGCAATTGACTCAGGTGATGCTCAACCTGACTCTCAACGCCGTCCAGGCGATGCCAGAGGGTGGCGATGTCTGGCTGACGGCACGGCAAGATGAGGATGGCGTCGTGATCGAAATTAGGGACCAGGGCGCCGGAATCCCGGAAGAGCACATGGATAAGATCTTTGATCCATTCTTCACCACAAAGGACATGGGGACCGGCCTCGGGCTTTCGGTGGCTCACCAGATCGTCACCCAGCACGGAGGGACCATCACCGTGAGCAGGAACCCAGACAAGGGTACAACATTCACTCTGTTCTTTCCCCAATCGCGAGGTGATCTGGCATGATTGGCAAACGAATTCTGGTCGTGGATGACGAAGAGAACCTCCGCCGTGTCACTCAGTTGAAGTTGCAGCAGGCGGGCTACGAAGCGATGACTGCGAGCGATGGTTCGCAGGCTCTGGACGTCCTCTCCAAGCATTCCCAGGACCTCGTTCTCACGGATCTCAAAATGCCAGGAATGTCGGGCATCGACCTGCTGCGGAAGGTCAAGGAGGAGTACCCCGAGGTCATCGTCGTAGTCGTGACGGCGTACGGCACCATTGAAAGCGCGGTGGAAGCGATGCGCCTGGGGGCGTACGACTTCATCATCAAGCCGGTCAATTTCGACGGCCTAAAGCTGATCGTTTCGAGGGCATTGGAGCATCATCGGCTCCAGGAAGAAGTCAGAAACCTCCGCTCCGCAATCGACCGCAAGTTCGGATTCGAAAGTATCGTTGGCCAGTCCAAAAGCCTCCTGACGACCTTGGACAACGCGTCGCGCGCTGCTCAGAGCGACTCCACCGTCCTGATCCGTGGCGAGACGGGCACCGGCAAGGAGCTCCTGGCGAAGGCCATCCATTTCAACAGCGCCCGTCGTGAGGGGCCCTTCATCGTGATCAATTGCGGTGCGATTCCCAAGGAACTACTGGAATCTGAACTGTTCGGATACACCAAGGGATCATTCACCGGGGCGCTGGCCAACAAAAAGGGCAAGATCGAGATGGCCGATCAGGGCTCTCTCTTCCTCGATGAAATCGGCGAGATGCCCCTGGAACTGCAGGTGAAGCTCCTCCGGCTGATCCAGGAGCGAGAAATCGAGAAGATCGGGGCGGCGGCTCCGACCAAGGTCAATGTCCGCATCATCGCGGCTACCCATCGGAATCTTGAGGCCATGGTCGAGGATGGTACGTTTCGCGAAGACCTCTACTATCGGCTCAACGTGATCCCTTTGGCGCTACCTCCACTTAGGGAGCGCCCCGAGGACATCCCGGAGTTGGTCGCCATCTTCTTTGCCAAATTCAAGGAGCGCCTTAACCGGCCGAGCTTGAAACTGCCGCCGTCGTTGCTTCCCTATTTCGCTACCTACCGATGGCCCGGCAACGTGCGCGAGTTGGAAAACGTGGTTGAGCGTCTGGTCGTGCTGTCGCCCGGTGAGGAGATTACCGTAGCCGATCTGCCCGACTTCCTCGTGCGAAAGCGGCCGGCCATGGAGGCAATCCAGTTGGAGTTGCCGCCGCAAGGGATCAGCATCGAGGCTGTCGAACGCGAACTCGTTCTCCGCGCGCTCCAGCGTTTTAACTGGAATCAAACCAAGGCGGCCGAATACCTCGACATCAGCCGCAAGATGTTGATCTACCGGATGGAGAAGTTCAACCTTCGGAAGGATGACTGAATAAGTACCGGCAGAAGCGGACCATCGCGAAACCGGCATTCCCTTTGCTCACTGTGTAGCGACTCAACGATTCAACAACAAGTTCGGCACGCAAGATGCTGCATTACTCTTCACGATGAAGCTCAAGACAAAGTTGCTACTCGCAAGTTCCCTGGTTGTCCTCGGGGTCCTTGGAACTGCCGAATGGATCGGCTTCCGGCAAACGAGCCTGTTCCTGAATGCCCACGAGACTAATATGGCAACCGAGATGAACCATGGTCTGGCATTGGCGGAACTGCGGCAGGGTGGTCAGGTTCTCCTTTCGCGACTCGCGACATTGCACCTAATCCACGGAATTCTGACCGTAACGGCGCTGGTCGTGGCGCTGAACATGGTCTGGAGTCGAACCGTGTTGCGGCCCTTGACTGAATTGCTGCGCCACATCAACTACATGAGGCGCGGAAACTGGCACACCCCAGTCCCGGTTCGCAGCAGAGACGAGATCGGCGAATTGACGGCGGCGTTCAACGACCTCGGCGGGCAACTCACTATGACAGTGCATCAGTTTGCTGCGACTTCGAAGCTGTCGGGAATGGCCCTCTTGGGACAGTCACTGGTGAGAAAGGCGGTAGCGGCCGCGGATCTCATACGCGCGTCCGAACCCAACGTGGGCAGCCGCGAAGTCTGCGTTGACGACGCGAACCGGGCGCGCCTCGACCTCGCAGCCAAGCTACTGGACGAGATCCCTGTGTTGTTCGAGCAGGAGTTTCTGCGTGAACTCAATCTGCATTCGATTCGACCGGCTCCGGGTTCGTCGGAGTTGCCGGATGTCAAGGTCGGTGTTGCCGAAGCTCCTCACGGCGCTCGATAGCCGGTACGAGCGTGGATCTGATAGGACCGTGGAGCCATTGGCAGCTTCACCAGGATTCTCCGCCACTTTCCCTGCACTGCCGGCGGCGTTGGACGGTAGCCCAGCAGATACCTGTCATGCAGCGACAATCCCATTTTCGCTGCCAAGCCAGGCAGCTCGCCGGCGTCACCGACCATATGGTGCTCTCCTCCGGTCATCTTCGCGAGGTCCTCAAGAATCTGAGGCCCCCCTGTGTCCCGCATGCCTGGCCCGCGGTCATGAATTCCCAGTGCGTGAATCTGAATCTCCGTTTCTTCAACGACTCGCCGCAGTTCGCGTTCGGAAAAGCGGCTGTGATTATCCTCTCCATCAGAGACCACAAGCAACACTCTGCGATCATTCCGTGCCTTTCGCATCGCGCGAACTGCGATAGCCACGGCATCGAACAGAGCCGTGCTGCCCTTAGGCTGCGCAAAGAGAAGTTCATTGAGGACGGCGGTATCGTCAGAAGCAAATTCGGTCCGCTGTTGGGCTCGATCGCTGAACGTCACCAGGAAGACCTCATCCTGCACCTCGATGTACCGCAGGAACTCTCGAACTGCCGATCGCGCCTTCGCAATCTTGTTCGTCATGCTCCCGCTGAGGTCGAACACGATGCCGATGGATACTGAGGCATTCTCGTGTGAGAACGACACGATGTCCTGAAGAGCCTTTTCGTCCGTCAGGGCGAAGTCTCTCTTATCAAGACCGAGGACGGGTTTGCCGGAGTTTTCGGTCACGGTTACAGGTACAAGGACGAAATCGGCGGTGACGCGGATTGTTGGCTCGGAAGAATCTCGATGCGGACCATGGGGATTCCGCGCCTGCTGCGCTATCAGTGGCAGCGACGTCGCGGCGAGCAGCCGGATTAGGAGTGGGATGCGCACCGCCAGTTATGCAAGCAGGCCGCGTGCCACAAACCGTGCGCTCGTCGAGGTGGTTCCGAATGGGGTCGCTTGGCCGTGCCGGACTTCGATGACCGCCGAGTGAGGTTGACCTGCCTCCCGAAATCTCTACCAGGTGAAACTGGAGAAGCTCCGAGAATGGAAGGAGCAGGTAGAGATGAAGAAAAGCCGATACACGGAAGAGCAGGTCATAGGTGCCGTCAAGCAGATGGAGGCGGGGCGGAAGGCGAAGGAGTTGGCGCGTGATCTTGGAGTAAGCGAGGCTACGCTGTACGCCTGGAAGTCGAAGTACGGCGGGCTGGAGGTCAGCGAGGCGCGGCGGCTGCGCGATCTGGAGCAGGAGAACGCGCGGCTCAAGAAACTGGTCGCCGACTTGTCGTTGGACAAGGACGCCTTGCAAACGGTGATCCGAAAAAACGGATGGAGCTTGTAGAGCGACGGCGCGATGTGGCGCTCGTGATGGCCGAGCATGGGCTGAGCGAGCGCCAGGCCTGCAAGCTACTGGAACTGGATCGCACCACATACCGCTACGAACCTCGGCCAGACCGCAACGCCGGGCTGCGCCAAGCCATGATTGAGTTGGCGAGGCAGAAGCCGCGCTACGGCTACCGCCGGCTGGGCGTGCTGCTGGCGCGCCGCGGTTGGCCGGCGAATCCGAAGCGGGTCTATCGGCTGTACCGTCAAGAGCACCTGGCTGTGCGGCGGCTGAAACGCAAGCGGGTACAGCGAATAGCGCCGCCGGTAGCGATGCTCACGGCGCCGAATCAGGAATGGGCGATCGACTTCGTCATGGACTCGCTGGCGACGGGCAGGAGCTTCCGGGCGCTGACGATCGTGGACAGCTTCACGCGCGAGTGTCCGGCCATCGAGGCAGATAGCTGCCTTGGTTCTCAGCGCGTGACGAGAGTGTTGGACCGGGTGATCGCAGAGCGCGGCAAGCCGTTGGCGATTCGCTGTGACAACGGACCGGAGTTCACGTCGCGCCACTTCCTGGTCTGGTGTGAGAAGCGGCAGATCCGGCTGGTGTTCATCGAGCCGGGCCGGCCGATGCAGAACGGCCACATCGAGAGCTTCAATGGGCGGTTCCGGGACGAGTGCCTGAACGCGAACTGGTTCCTGACGCTGGCTGACGCGAAGGCGAAGATCGAAGCCTGGAGGAAGGAATACAACAGCGAGAGACCGCATAGTTCGCTGGGCTATCTGTCGCCGGACGAGTTTGCCGCACGGCAGATGCCGCGCGGCGATTCTACAGGGCTGATGTGGGGGCAAGGGGATTCAAACGCCATCCCCTTGCCCCACACCCCCATCCCCGCTGCCCGCGAGGGCAGCATGACGAGGTAAGATGCCGGAGGATTCTCAAGTTATCGCTGGTAGGAGAAACGGGGGCAGGTCAAGGTCACGCCACCCAGAGCGAAACATGGGGGCCCAGTACCTTCAGCCGCGCTCCCACCTCCAAGAGACCCGAAGAAACAGGATGATCCTGTCTGGCTCTCGGATAATGCTGTCCAAAAGTGCACTATCGGTGTACTTCCAGGGACAGTTGCCCGGTGGGGCCTTCCTTCCTTGTCAGGCTGTCAAGTCACAGAGTCGAATTGGATGATCTGCAACTCATTGGCAACGCAAGAGATGAGCTGATCTCTCTAGGAAGCTTGGCGGACCGCCTCAGTGTGGGCGTCGGAGTGCAATTCCACCGAGCGTGAGAGGTGAGGCAAGGCAGCCACATCGGAACCCACTCCTCCGGGTGATGCATCTTCCCTCGCTCTGGTTCCGTTCCTCCGCGTCGCCAGAGCTTCGCCAGGTGGCCGGTATCCTCCGAGCCGGCCACCTGGCCTCTTGAGATTCCGGAGGGAACCAGTTGAAAGGGAGCACTCACATGACTCGAAGATCCATACTCCTGATCGTCGCGGCACTCTTTTCGACCTACCTCTCCGCCTCCGCCTGCGAGCCTCGCGGCAAGAAGACGGTCCGGATCGAGGGTACGGTCGAGGCAGTACAGCAAGGTCAAATTGACATCTCGGTCGGTCGCCGCTCCGAGTCGCTGCTAGTTTCGGAACGGACCCGAATCCTCCAGAGCGGGGCCGAGGTCGATGCGTCGGCGCTGCGGGCCGGAGACCGAATCGTAGTGCAGGGCGTTCGGCTTGGCTCTGCTCAGATCGAAGCCCGCGAGATCCGAACCGGAGGCCAATTTGACAGAGCCCCGATGGGTAGTGCCCCGGCGTCGGGTGGACATAAACATTGATCTCAGATGTGAGAGGCGCTTGATGACTCGCCAACAATTCCTGCTTTCCATTCCATTCGCCGCATCGGTGCTGAGTGGTGCTGAGGCAACCAGAGAGGCACCCGAACTCTTACTTGCCGACACGACCGGCAAACCGTTCCGGCTAAGCGCGCTGCGCGGCAAGATTGTCGCACTCGAGTTCATGCTCACGACGTGTCCGCACTGCCAGAACACAGCGAAGCTTATGAGCCGGTTGCAGCGCGAGTATGGCCCCAAGGGCTTCCAGGCCATCTCGCTCCCGTTCAACGACGATGCAGTCGCCGCAGCGCCAAGGTTTGTCTCCGAACATGGCGTGGCCCACCCGGTCGCGGCCATTCCGAGAGAGCGGGTCTATGAGTTCGCCCAGTTGTCAACCGTGATGCGGCATTCGGTGCCGATCATGGTCTTCGTCGACCGGCGGGGTAGAATTCGAGACCAGTTTGAGGGTGACGCCCCATTCTTTCAGAACGAAGAGGCGAACTTCAGGGCGAAGATTCTGGAGTTGCTCAAGGAACCGCCACTGAGACAGGGCGGAAGCCGACCGTCAACCCAACGCCCCCCGGCCCGGAGTATCAGCGCGCTGCGCCTCGGCGCCTTTACGGAGGCGCGATGAGCTTTCGCCGCTTTCCGGTGGTCCTCGTGATGCTATCCCTTTGGCCACTCGCCAAGGCGGAACAGAAACAACCATCAGAGCAGTCCCCGCTACAATCCAAACCTGCTCCCAAGGAGGATTGTTGTGTCCTGGAGTTGACTAGTCCTGCCAATCTCGCTTCTGGAGAAAGGGCTAGGACGCCTAAGCCCCAGCGCCACGTGGAGGGGAACGCAGCGAGCCGAATCCGCGTGATCATCTACGAGGATCTCCAATGTCCGGATTGCGCCGTATTCCGGAAAGCGCTGGACGAGACGTTGCTTCCACGCTACGGCGCAGTGGTGGCGTTTGAGCATCGTGACTTCCCACTCCCCAAGAGGATGCCCGGCGGAGCGTGGAAAGTAGCGACTCTCACCCCAGAAGGCGTGATAGCCTTCTGGGAAATTCTTTTACGAGAAGAAAGGAGAGAGTCGCTTGGAAAGACCATATCAAATCGAAGACCGCCGCGCGATGCAGCGGTTCGAGGCTGCGCTGGGCAGCCGCCAGGAGGCAGTCCAGTTGGTGCTGCCGGCTGTGGAGATCGTGACAGCGATGCGTGCGGGAGTCGGCGAATTGATCCGGCGGGCCGGGCTGGAACTGATGTGCCTGCTGATGGAGCAGGAGGTGGAAGAACTGGTCGGCAAGCGGAGTGCGCCGTCGAAGCAGCGCACGGCGTACCGCTGGGGCAGGGACGACGGCTGGTGCCGGATCGACGGGCAGAAGGTTCCGCTGAAGCGGCCGCGGGCGCGGCAGGTGGACGGCAAGGAGGTGCAGCTGGGCAGTTATTTGTGCTTCCAGCAGGATCCGCAGTTGGGGCCGAAGCTGTGGCGGGAAGTGTTGCACGGGCTGTCGACGCGGACTTACGGGCGGACGGTGCGGCGATTCGCCGAGGCCTACGGGATCGAGAAATCGGCCGTGAGCGAGCAGTTCATCGAGGCCAGCCGGAGGAAGCTGCGGGAGTTGCTGGAGCGGGATCTGAGCCGGCTGGAGTTGTGCGCGGTGATGCTGGACGGCATCAGTTTCGACGGCGAGACGTTCGTGGTGGCGCTGGGGATCGGCCAGGACGGGCGCAAGACGGTGCTGGGGCTGCGGCAGGGCGCCAGCGAGAACGCGGCGGTGGCCGACGAGCTGTGCGCGGATC
>Ga0101944_10003260_pt1 | contig 23285 bp, 16 predicted proteins | sample DewCreD2012metaG_FD_75245 | JGI IMG/M metagenome (GOLD analysis project Ga0101944, IMG submission 75245) | Hot spring sediment bacterial and archeal communities from British Columbia, Canada, to study Microbial Dark Matter (Phase II) - Dewar... ... | reverse complement strand
TGATGATGATCGGGGAGATGCCTGCCTTGCTCACGCCCGCAATCCGCATTCTCGGACGGATCCCCACCCACAGCGCGTCCAGTTCCTCCATCTCCGGCGAGTGCCACACCACGCTGTTGGCCGTGCTGGCGTAACTCTGAAGCCGCCCTCCGTCGCGCCCGGACGAGAATCCGGATCTCTTGAGACTTCCTTCCTTCGAATAGCGGATGTCGAATTGGTCCCTGCCGTTCTTGGCCGCGAAAAAAGTGATCTCGTATCCAGCCTTCCGGCCGCCGAACCGATCCGCGTCATAGGTCGCCGTGATCGAGCTCACATAACTGTCCGGCTCTCCCTCGACGTGGTCAAACACGACCGGCCCGAAAATGGCCGTCTGCCCGGTGAAATCCGCCAGCCGGTGCACCGTGTCCAGATAAAAGGCCGTTAAATTCGGCAGATACTCCGCCACGCGCCCATCCCACGGCGGAGCCGAATAATAGCCCCACCCGCGGCGCATCGGATCCAGCGGCATCACCGCGTAACCCGAGGCGCTGCGGATATGCTGCGGCTGGTTGTTGATGGTGATCTGCATCCAGCGGCCCGCGTAGAAGTTCGGGTTGATGAAGTGATAGAAGTGGAACCGTTCGGCTCTCATGTCCGGATCCTCCGGAGATTTCGCGTAGGTCCCGATCGTGGCGATGTAGCCGTTGTTTGCCTGCCGCGGCAGACGCTTCCCCCACCGCACCCACAGGTGCAGCCGGTTCGCGTTTTGCGGGATCGGACCATTTTTGGCATACTCGCTCGCGTTGGCCACCGGCATCGGATAACCGCCCGGCGACCTGGGCAGAAACAGGACCGTGAACATCAGCTTCGGACAGATGAACATCTGCGCCGGCTGGCTGGCCGAAACTCCCTGATAGATCCCATCCGGCGCCTGCACCGGCACCCGGAATTCGGTCTTTGCCGCGTTCACCCAACTGATCGTGTGCGGCCGGTCCTCGCCCCGGCCCGTGTAGCGCAGCGAGTTCAGCGACGGCTCATTCATGTTCCGGAAATGGATCTCCCGCCCCGGCTCGACCACATAGGAAGGCGATTCATGGAACAGCGGCTGCTCCAGCATGATCTCCGCCTCGCCCTGCCGCACGATGAAGCTCCGGATGTTGCGGCCGTAACACTGCTGTCCATTGGCCGTCGTGGCGTAGCTGTCAGGCACTTCCACCTCCAGCCCCCCCCCATCGGGCAGAACCCGGCTCTTCACCCGGTCGTGCCCGGCGTAGTTGGCCGTCCAAAGCGCCGCCGCTTCGTGATTGGCCCGGATCACCCGCACCGTCTGCCCTTCAAATCCCCCAAAATTGGAGGCGTCGACCGGCGCCGAGAACCGCAGATCGTCCACGATCGCGACCTCGTGCCGTCCGTTGAGCGCGCTCCACGCCCCGCTGGCGCCGCTTAACTGCATCATCCACGGCCGCCCGTGCGCCGTCGTCGGCGGCAGATGGTGCGGCGACGAACACGTCAGCACGGCCGGGTTCTCGTTGGACGCCGCCACCACCTCGCCACAGCCCCAATCCTCCAGCACAATCGGCCACTGCCCCGGCTCCCTCACCGGCTGCGCCGCCATCAGGGCCGCGCCCGCCGCCAGAATCGACCGGCCGCGCCCGCTGCGCAGCACCCACCACAGCGCCGCAGCCGCCCCAATCATAACGGGAGCCACGATCATCAACAGCCTGCCTCTCCGCCCAAGGCCCATCAGCCGGTCCCCCTTTCCCTCCTCATCTTATCCGCCCCAGCCCGCCGCTAAGGCTTGCTGATCGCCAGGCAGGTCAACTGATGAGGACCGGAGGCGTCGCTTCGCACCGCCGGCGCCACCTGCCGCCCGCACGACCAGAGCTTGTCCGTCCAGCACTGCCAGTATTCTTGCGCCAGCACCCGCGCCCCGCCCGCCTTCAACCACTCCTCCAGTTGCACCCGGGAGAAGGACTGGCAAACGTACGGCATCCCCCGGCCGATCACCGAGCCCGGCAGCAGGTAGACATCCTCGCAATACTCGGTTTCGTGATATGGACAGGTCAGCAGCAGCCGCCCGCCCGGCTTCAACACCCGAAGCATCGACTCCATTGCCCGCCCGTGCGCCTTGATGTGCTCCAGCACGCTCACGCACGTCACCACGTCAAAGCTCGCCTCCTTGAGCCGCGTCTGCGTGATGTCGTCATCCAGCACGTGCCAGTGCCGGTTCACCATGCCCTCGTCCCAGTAATCCCGCACGTTGTCGGTGGCGGTCACTACAAACCCGCAATTGCGGATCAGATGCGGCAGCGCCGTCGTCCCCGTGCCCACATCGAGAACGGTCCGCGCCACGCCCGACAGCGCCGCCAGCTGCTCAAAGACAAACCGGAACTCCACCGGACGCTCGTTCCAGCGCTTCATCTCCTGCCCTTCAAACTCGCTGCGGCACACCGCCTCGATGTATTTCCGCCCCATCCAATGGACGGCTCGCTTCACCATGGCTCCTCCTGTCTCCTCATCCCGCGGTCCTCAGGCCTCGCAGCTTCCGCAGCGCCCAGTCCCGCTCGTCCGGGGTGAAAAACCGCATCCACACCAGAACGCCGCACCAGGCCGCCATCACCGCCACCCCCGCCGCCAGTTGCGCCCAGACCGCCCGCGGCGCCAGCAGCAGAAAACTGCCCCCAGCCGCCACTGTCGCCGCCGTCAAAGCCGCAATCCGCCCCCATTCGAAGCGGTGCCGCTGCAAGCGCTGGCCCAGAATGTAACCCGCCAGCCCCATCACGGCAAACGCCGCCCCCGTCGCCCCCACCGCCCCGTAGACCCCCCACCGCGGGACCAAAACCGCATACAGCACCCCGCACACCGTCACGCCCGCCGCCGTCACCACGGGAAATAGCTCGGTTCGCTTCCGCACGCTGAAGATGCTTCTCAACTGCTCCCCCACCCCCCGGATGACATAGGTCGCCGCAATGTAGGGCACCAGGCTGGCCGCGGCCCGGAACGGCGCAGACGCCAGCACCGCCAGCGCCGGTCCTGCAAAGACCGTCACCGCCAGCGCCGTCGCCTGCAAAACCAGCGTCAGGTAAGTCAGCAGCCGCACGTAAACCGCCCCGCCGTCGCTCGTCCGCAAGATGTTGAACATCTGAGAGTGCCAGTACTGGAAGAATGGCGTGCTCACGAAACTCACCACCATCCCCAGCTTGTAGGCCAGCCCGTACAACCCAATATCGGACATCGAGACGTGCCGCTGCAGGAAAAACCGGTCGCCGTAATGAATAAAGGTCATCATCAAGCCGCTCAGACACAGCGGCGCCGCGTATTTCAATTGCACCCACAGCCAGTAAGGCGAGAACCGCAGACCGCACTTCCACGCCGCCACCAGCCCCACCCAGGCCGCCTGCACGGCCGTGCCGAGCGCCGCCGCCCACAGCACGCCCTTCACCCCCATCCCGTAGACCGCCAGAAAGACCGCCGCCAGCACCCCCGTCACCACCAGCCTCATGACGGAGACCGCTGTGTAGTGCAGCGCATTATCCAGCGCCCTCAGGTAGCCCATCCCCACCTCCGCAAGAGGCAGCACCGCGATGCCGAAACAGATAATCCGGATCAGCCCGGCGTGGGCCTCGGTCCGGAAAATCATCCGGCTCACCGCATCCGGCCCAAGAACTCCGGCTGCCGCCGTCGCCGCTCCGAACAGGATGGCTCCATGCAAGGCCGACGAGACAACCGCTTTCTCCGCGCCCGGCTCTTCGTACTGCGCCTTGGCATGGTAGTAGAGCAGCCCGTCGGCCAGCCTCACCCCTACGAGAAGCTCGAAAAACATCTGCGCCGAGCTCAGCAGGTCAAGAATCCCGTAGTCGGCCGTTGTCAGGTATCGCGTGTAGAGAGGCAGAAGGACAATGGAGGCCACCTTGCCCGCAATCAGCGCCACGGTGTATATCGCGCTTTTGCGCAGGATTTGCTCGAAGATCGACACCCCCTCAGCCAGCCTTTCTGAAACTCAACCTATTGGCTCAATCCGTTCTCTGCACGCCTGTGAGGGTCTTGCAGCCACGCCACCGCCTCAGTCTAACAAAGAGCCAGCAGCGCCTTTACCATATGGAGGATCATGTCAATCCTGGCCGGTTTGTTTTCCACCCATCCTGAACACCTGCCTCCTGCCCATCTCCGCGCTGCGATCCTGGACCGTCTCGCCTCGACCGCTCCGGAAGCCCTGCCCGTCCTGGAAACGCCCGGATGCCTGATCGCTCTGGCCGATTCCCTGCCCTACGGCGAGCCAGGCTTTCACCCCCCCTCTGCCGGTCAACCGGCCCTCGCCCTCGCCGGGCACCCACACCTCGACCTTGATGACGGCCCTCCTCCAACTCTTGGCGCGCAGTTGAGCACCATCGCTTCCCTGCTCGGACAGGGGCGCTGGCAGGTTTTGAACTCGCTCCAGGGCACCTATTGCGCCGCCTGGCACGATCCGTCTTCCCGCTCGCTGGCCATCTGGACCGACAAACTTGGCGTCAGACCCATGTTCTACGCCCAATATGACGGGCTGGCCGTCTTCTCCAGCGCTCTCTGGCTGCTGGAAGACCTGCCCTTGCCGTCCCGAACCCTGGATTTCCAAGGCGCCGGAGAGTTCGCCCTTCTCGGCTACCCTTTGGCCGACCGCACTCCGTACCGCGAGATCCGGCGCCTGCTCAGCGGAGAGCGGATCCGCTTCACCCACCAGTCTCCGCCCCATCGCCACCGCTACTTCCGGCTCGAGGATGTCCCCGCCTCCCAGGAGCCGCCGGAAGAGCTGGCGCGCCGCACGGCCGCCGCCTTTCGCCGCGCCGTTCAGGTCCGCATCGCCGGGCAGAATTCCGCCGCCGCCTTCCTCAGCGGCGGCCTCGACTCACGCCTCATCGTGGCCGCGCTCCGCGAAGCCGGCATTCAAACAGCCACCTACAACTTCTCCCTCCCCAATTCCCTCGACGCGATCCTGGCCGCCCGCTACGCGCAAGCCTGCGGAGCCCACCACCAGGAAACCGAATGGGTGCTCGGCGCCCATGTGGCCGCCTCCCTCGACAAGGCTTGGCGCAGCGGCATCCGGCCGCCCTTCCCGCTCGAGCGGCCGCGCCTTGCCTGGTCCGGCGACGGGGGCAGCGTGGGCCTCGGCGCCGTCTACATCACCCGCGAAATCGAAGACCTCATCGCCCGCGGCCAGCACGATGCGGTGGCCCCAACGCTGGCCCGCAACGCCGGCGCGCTCCCGCTGCCCCGGCTCTTTCGCGCCCCCTGGCGCGCCCAGGCCGCCGCCATCCCCGCCCGCGCCCTCGACCAGGCTATCCGCACTCCAGAAGGAACGGTCACGCTCCACTCGCTCTACTGCTTCCTGATGCTCAATGACCAGCGGCACCACCTCCACGGCTTTTACGAATCCTGCCACGAACACCGCTACGATCTCCAACTTCCCTTCTTCGACGGCCGCTTCCTCGAGTGCGCCGCTTCCGTGCCCGCCGAATCCCGCCTCTATCACCGCTTCTACTCTCTCGTTCTCAAGGAATTCCCCGCCCATGTCACCAGCGTTGCCTGGCAGACCTACCCGGAACATGATCCTTGCCCCCTGCCCCTGCCCCAGGGAGCCCTGCAACAATGGACCAGCGCTTTCCGGCGCCAGGTTCACTCGCTTCAGCACAACCAGATCAAGGAAGACATCCGCACGCTGTCTGCCCGCCGGCGCGGCGAACTCTTTGACGAATCCGTGCTCCCGTTGGTCTTGCTGACGGCCCGTCTTGGCTCCCGCCGTTTCCGCCACGTCATCCGGCTCGCCGCCGCCTACCAGCGCTTCTGCCGCCACTGCACCGCCAAGATCCCCGCCGGCGGCTGACGTATTCTCTTTTTTCCGTCCCGCGCCAACCCCGCCGCCGCGCTATGATCGGCAAATGGAGAAGGCCGGCAAAGCATTACGCCGCATGGGCTTTCAGTTGCCGCTCGACAGCAACGCACAAACCCCCGCCGGCGGCCCTTCCGACAACGCCGCCGAACGCGAATACACCCGCCTTGAACACCAGCTCATCGAGTCCGCCGTCGACATCAAGCAGCGCAAGCCCCTGTCCAGCGAACTCAGCTTCATGGCCAAGCACCTGGTTCAGGTCACGCTGCCTCACCGCGACCCCGGCGACGTCGCCCTCTGGACCCGCACCAATGGCGACCTCACCCTCGTCATCGCCCGCACCAGCGTCGACGAACACGGCAAACCCGTCGGATACCCCTTCGGCACCATCCCCCGCCTGCTGCTGTACTGGATCACCAGCGAAGCCGTCCGCACCCGCTCCCGCCGTCTCGAACTCGGCCACAACCTCAGCGAATTCATGCGCGAGGTCGGATTGAGCCCGGAGACCGGCCGCGGCAAGCGCGGCGACGCCGCCCGGCTCAAGGACCAGATGATCCGCCTGTTCTCGGCCAGCGTCAGCTTCCAGTACACCCGCCACGTCGAAGGCGCCATCGGCCAAAGCAGCCTCGGCATGTTGATCGCGCCCCGCCGCCAGCTCTGGTGGGATCCCCGCTCGTTCAACCAGGGCAACCTCTGGCAAAGCTGGATCGAGCTCGGAGAAGACTTCTACAACGCCATCACCGGCTCGGTCGTCCCCGTCGACATGCGGGCCCTCAAGGCCATCAAAAACTCGCCCCTGGCGCTCGACCTCTACGGCTGGGCCACCTACAAGGCCTACCAGATCTATAAACGAGGCCAGCCCCAGATATTCACCTATCAGGAGTTCATGCGCCAGTTCGGCACCGACTACTCCGACCCCAAGAACTTCAAGCGCAAGCTCCTGATGGCGCTCAAAAAAGTCCAGCAGGTCTATCCCGCCCTCAAACTCGAGATCGTCGAGGGCGGATTCAAGATCTCCCCCAGCCGCCCGGCCGTGCCTGCCTCCGACAAGCTGCTCGACCTCTAGCACGCCACGCCAGCCCGGCGGCGCAAAATGGGTGAAATGGTACCCCCAGCTTCCCTGCCCCCGCGCCCCTCCGACACGCAAGTGTAACCAATCACAGCCAGATCTTTCCTTCTAAGTCCTTGTGACTGGACTCGGAATCAAGATTTCCACAGACTGTGGAAAACTCGATGTTTTCCACAGGTGAAACGGTACCCCTGCGATGGGTGAATTGGCACCCCTACGGCGGGTGAAACGGTACCCCTGGAGGGGTGAATTGGCACCCTTGAACGGGTGAATTGGCACCCTTTGATGGGTGAATTGGCACCCCTTGAACCATGCTAAGATGCCATTTCTCAATGATTTAAGTGGCCTGTTAATATAGTATAGTAAGAAGTAATAAGTAAGTAGAATAGTAGTTCCCGCCCACGGCTGTGGAAAAACACACCCGCCCGCCCGAGCTTCAGCTCTCCCCGCCGGGCTGGGCTTGAAGCCAGTCGCGCAATAGACGCTCCACCAGAACACTCAACTCCAGTTGCCGGCGTACGGCCATGGACTTCACTCGCAGATGGGTGTCGCGGCTGATGTAGGTCGTAAACTTCACATACGACGGATTGCGGCTCTTGGCCAGAGAATCAGCTGTCTGAATGTCTGGCTGTTTAGATGTCTCGACGACTGACTGTTCAGATGGCTTGGGCTCCGGCGCCCGGTTCTGCGCGATCCGGAGCGCGTCAAACGGACTGCCGGTGGGCTTGGCGGTGGTTTTCCTCATAGAGCCGGACAATCTCCTCGGCGGTGCGGACATAGTCGTTCCAGGCTTGGGCGGCGGTTTCCTGGTTGCGGAGCTCGCCCACCGTCACCCCTTCCAGCGCGGCCCTTTGGAAGGCGACCGTGCGGCGGATTTCGGATTCAAACAGCGGCAGGCCGGCGCGGCTGAGCGTTTGCCGGGCGTGTTCGCCATCCGGCATCGGCTTGGGCGGCACGATCGTCAACAGAATGCGGAACCGCGCGCTGCCGATCTCGTTCAGCCGCTCGATGGTGAGCAACAGGGCGTCCAGCGAGAACGGATCGGGCGTGCAGGGCAGGATCAGCAGATCGCAGCCCGCCGCCAGGGCTTCCAGATCCGCGGCGTCGGGCCTGGCCTTGGTGTCGATGATGAGGTGCTCGGCGCGCCGCGCCCAGAGCGCGATTTGCGTCTCCGGCGCGACGGCGAAAGACGGCTGGCCCCGCCCCGCCCACGAGGTGGAAGAACGGTTCGGGTCGCCGTCGATCAACACCGTCGAGCCCCGGGCCGCGAACCAGGCGGCTAAATGAATGGCGGTGGTAGACTTGCCCACGCCGCCCTTAAAGGAGGCCACGGTCAGAATCATGGCTGTAGTCAGGATAGCGGGACGGCGGCGGAGAAGTAAACATCGAGATGTCTGATACGATTAAACAGCTAAACATCTAGACGTCTGACCATCTGAACAGGCGGCGCCTCCGGCCGCCTTCCTGGCCGGCCGCCGTCCTGTTATCGTGCCTGCTATGGAGCTTGCGCCGCGAACGCCCGCTTTTTCGCCCGACCAGCAAGCCGTCTCCTTGTGGCTGGCCACGGTGGCGCCGGCCTCGCGGCGGATCTACCGGGCCGTGGCTGCGGAGTTTCTCAAGGCCGCCGGCAAGCCGCTGGCCGAAGTGAAGCTCGAGGACCTGGCGGCCTGGTTTGAGAGCCTGCCGGGGCGGCCCAACACGCAGCGGCGGAAGCAGATGACCATCAAGAGTCTGCTCAGCTTCTGCCACCGCATCGGCTACCTGGCGGTCAATGCCGGCCTGGTGCTGCCCGCCCGGAAGGCGCCGGTGGAGCTGGCGCGGCGCATTCTGCCGCGCGAATCTTTGCAGCGGCTGATGGAGGCCGCCGCGGCCCAGGACCGGGAGATTCTCGAGTTTCTGTACGAAACCGGCGTGCGGGCCGGCGAGGTGGGCCGCTTGCGCTGGCGCGACCTGGAAAGCAGGCCGGACGGGCTCGGCCAGGTGGTGGTGACCGGCAAAGGGGAGAGAAACCGGACGGTGCTGATCTCGGCCGGCTTGCTCGAGCGGCTGGAAGCGCGGCGCGGAGCGCCGGACGGCTGGCTGTTTTGCGGCCCGCGGGGCGGGCGCCTCGATCAATCCTCTCTCTGGCGGATGATGCGCGCCACGGCGCGCCGGGCGGGTCTGGCCGAAGCGGTTTCGGCCCACTGGCTCAGGCATGCCTGCGCCAGCCACGCGATTGAGGGCGGCGCGCCGCTGCATCTGGTGCAGCAGCAGCTCGGCCATACCAGCCTCGCCGTGACCGGCCGCTATCTCCATGCGCGGCCCCAGGACGGCTTGTGCCGCTATCTGGCGCTGGAGCAGGGCAGGCGGCCGGGCGGCTGAAGCGCCTGCGGCGCCGGTATGCTACGCTCCAAGGTTTGCAGGCCGCCGCTGGGCGCCTGATTGGATGTTACTTAGCATTCTCATTCCGGTTTACAACGAGCGTTCGGTGGTCCGGGCCAGCCTGGCCGCCGTGCTGGCCGCTCCGCTTCCGGAAGGGCTGGACCGCGAGCTGATCATCGTCGATGATTGCTCGCGGGACGGCACCTGGGCGATTCTGCAAGAACTGGCCGCCGCCCACCCGGAAATCCGCCTCTTCCGCCACCAGGCCAACCGCGGCAAGGGCGCGGCCGTGCGCACCGCCATCGGCCACGCCCAGGGTGATTTCTGCCTCATCCAGGACGCCGACCTCGAGTACGACCCCAACGAGTACCCGGCCCTGCTGAAGCCGCTGCTGGACGGCCACGCCGACGCCGTCTTCGGCTCCCGCTATCTGGCCGGCGAGTGCCGCCGCGTTCTGCCCTACTGGCACACGCAGATCAACCGCTTTCTCACCTTCCTTTCGAACTTCTTCTCCAATCTCTCGCTCACCGACATGGAGACCTGCTACAAGGTCTTCCGCACCGACCTGCTGAAGTCGATCCCCATCCGCAGCGACCGTTTCGGCTTCGAGCCCGAGATCACGATGAAGTGCGCCAAGCGCCGGCTGCGCCTGTTCGAGGTGCCCATCAGCTATTATGGGCGGACCTACGAGGAGGGCAAGAAGATCGGCTGGCGGGACGGCTTGCAGGCCCTCGGCGTGATCCTCAAGTTCTGGCTGATCGACGATCTGTACAACTGGGCCCACAACCGGGTGGCGCTCATCAACCTGACGCGCACGCCGGCCTATGTCCGCCGCCTCACGCAGCTCGTCCGGCCGCTGCTGGGCGATTCGGTGGTGGAGGTGGCCGCCGGCATCGGCACCTTCACCGGCCAGTTGATGGGACGCCGCGTGCGCTATGTCGCCTGCGAACACGACCCGCTGCTGTTGCACGCGCTGGCCAACCGGTTCCTGCGGACGCCCAACGTGGAGGTCCGCGATCTGGCGCCGGAATCCGTGCATCGGCTCGCCTCCGAGGCCGGCCGGTTCGCCGATTCCGCCCTCTGCCTGCATGTCCTGGAGGGCGCCGGGGATCCGGCGGCCGTGCTGCGGGCGCTGGCCGCCGTCCTGCGGCCGGCAGGCAACCTGATCATTCTTGCGCCCCAGGGTCCGCGGCTGTTCGGCGCCGTCGACCAGCAGATGGGCCAGCGCCGCCGCTTCGCCAAGGCGGAACTGGAGCGGCTGCTCGCCGGCGCCGGGTTCCGGATCGAGCAGGCGCGCGAATTGAACAAGGCCGCCGTGCCCCTGTGGTGGCTGAACTCGCGCCTGTTGCAGCGCTCCCGCATCTCCAAGCTGTCGCTGAAGCTGTTCGATAAGACCGTCTGGCTGTGGCGCCTGCTGGACCGCGTCTGGCCCGGCCCGGGCTTGACGCTGCTGATTGTGGCGCGGCGGCTGGACAGCGAAACATCTGAACAGCTGAACGGCTAAATGTCTAGCTGTTTCGCTGTTTGGCCGGCGAGCTGTTCAAAACGGTCGAAGTCGTTCACCATCGCCCGGCTGAGATAGGCCAGCCGTTCCAGCAGCCCGGCGGCATCGTCAAAGCGGATGCAGAGCCGGCCCGGGCCGAGCTCAATGTCCGGCGGCAGAGCGTCAAAGCCCGCCGCCGCCGCGCCGGCGGCCGGGCCGATGACGATGCGCCGGGCGCGCCACTGCCGCCGGGCCTGATCGAGCGCCGATTCCAGCCGCGCCACGCGCCGCAGTTCGGATTGCACGCCAGGCTCGAGCGCCCGCGCCGCCAGCCAGCGCACCGCCTGGCTGCGTTCCACCGCCAGGGCGCCGCCAATCAGGCGCCCGCCCATGCTTCGCAAAATGTGCTGGGCGCTGCGGGCGCCGACGCCGAACAGCTCCTCAATCATGGCGCGGTCCACCCAGGGGCAGGGAAGAGGCTCTTCCAGCGCCGCGCGGATTGCATCCAAGCGCCGGTACCATTTGGGTTTAGCGGGCACAGCAGAAGTATAGGCCAGATGGCGCTGTGAGTGCGCGATCGCGCAAAATAAAACTCCCATTCATGAAAACAAGAGTTTTCATGCGCTCCGGCCGCCGGCCGTTAGAAGAACAGCGGCTGCTCGCCAGGGCTCCAGCCGAGGCCCACCGTGACCACCTTGGAGGGCAGGTAAGGCCCAGTCAGCGCCAGGCGCTGCCAGCGCAGGCCGCCGCCGGCGTTGAGAAAGAGGCCCGCCGACGGGAACCGGTAGCTGACCCAGACGCCGGTCTGATAGCGCGTCTGCACCTGCGCTTGAAGGATGCCGCTGTTTCGGGACAACGAGGCGTTCCAGGTGGTGGTGAGCTTGGATTCCAGAAACGACCGGCTGACGTTGGCGGCCACGATGTCGCGGATGCCGCCGAACAAAATGCCGTTGCCGGGCGAGACGCCCCGCTGCGCCAGCAGCGAAAAGCTGGCGATGTCGGAGCGGTAGGTGGCCAGAAACTCGCCGCCCCAGGTCAGCCGCTGGGCCGTCTGCACCTGGGTCACCGCGGCGATGCCGAGCGTGGCGGCCAGTTCCGGGGCCAATGCCACGGTGCCGATGAAGGAGGAGTCGAAATAATTGGCGCCGGCGCCGCCGGCGATGGAGGCGCGGTCGCTCAGGCGGCGGCCGGCGAACAGGCCCAGGCTCTGGACCCGGTTGCCGCCAAAGCGGTTGGGATAGCCGAAGTGGCCGGCGCGGTAATTGACGCCCAGAAAGGTGCTCCGGTTGAGCGAATAGGAGTAGCTGGCGCCGCCGAAGTAGCCGTTGAAATTGCTCAACTGGCGGTTGTTCCGGCGCACAAACTGCGCCCCGGCCTGGACCTCGATCATCGACCGCAGGCTCAGTTGATAGCCCATGGAGGCCGAAGTCCCGCTGAAGTTCACCCGGTTGGCGAAGATCTCCTCGTCGACGAAGGAGTTTACCAGCGGGTTGCCGAGGCCGATCTGTCCGAAGGAAAAGTCGCTGAAGCCGAACAGGCCGCTGCCCAGGCCGGCGAAGCCGGCGCCGGCGCCATAGCCGCCCAGCGTGGAGCCGAACATCTGCTGGACGCCGGCGAACAGGTTCCTGTTAAAACGGTGGCTGGCGCCGAACGTCCCCGCGTGGCTGGAGCCGCGAATCGCCTTGCTCGTGCTGTTCAGAAAAACCGAACCCATGTAGGTGCCGCCGAACGAGGAGCGTTCAAGCTGCTTCAGGCCGCTGACGCCCCAGCTTCCGTTGGCCCCGCGCTGGTCGTTCTGGCGCGTGATCTGACCTGAGGAATCCAGATAAACCGGATTGTCGACGTAGGTGCCGTTCATGCCCAGCCAAGGGCGCCAGGAAGCTTTCGGGGAGCGGCTGCCGCCCTGCAAGGAATCGCTCAGTCCGCCAAACGGCCTGCCGGCGCCGGCGCCGCCGAAACCACCCATGCCGCCCATCACCTGGGCCCGGCCGGCCGGCGCGATCAGAGCCGCCAGCGCGATTGTCGCAATCTGAATTCGAGCATTCATGGGATCTTGCCTGCCAGTTCCGCCGTGGCTCTGGGGGGTTCGAGGAACGCCGCCCAAACACTCTGACTATAGCGAACGGGCTTCGCTCTGCGCGAGAGCCCCGCCGCATGGCCCAATCCCCTATCGGCTGGTTCGGTGTTTCCAAGTAGTCTCTGGCGGGCCGGCGGGTTTGGCGGCGGCGCAATACAATAAGAAGGTTTGCCCGGACCGGGCGGCAGCGATCGATGCGGAAACCGAGCGGTTGGAGATCGGCCTGGCGGCCGGAGGCATGGCGGTGAGCGGCGCCCGGCGCGGCGTGGCGCTGCTGGCGTTCTACTTCCCGCCGGAGAACACCTCCGGCGTCCAGCGCGCTTTGCGGATGTACCGCTACCTGCCCGAATTCGGCTACCAGACCCATGTGGTGTGCTCAAGCCACGCCGGGCAGGTGCAGATGGACCGCGTCCGCCATGTGCCGGCCAACGGCGCGGATCCGGAAACCGCCGCCCGGGCGGAGTGGGCGCGCCGGTTGCAGAGAAGTCTGCTGCCCTACGATGAGCGCCTGCCGTGGGTTCCTCATGCCGTCGCCGCGGCCGGGCAGTGGATTCGGGACGGAGCAATCTCGGCCGTCATTTCCACGTCGCCGCCGACGGCGCCCCATCTGGCCGCCTGGCGGCTCAAAAGGAAGTACGGGGTGCGCTGGATCGCCGACTTCCGGGACCCGATTCTCGGCAATCCGGGCCGCTCACGGCGCTGGGCGCAGCCCTATGACAAGTTCCTCGAGCGCTTGATTCTGGCCGGGGCCGACCGCGTGACCGCCGTGACCGACGCCATCGCCGCCCGCTGGCGCCGCGAGCATCCCCGCCATGCCCACAAAATCGAAGTCATCTGGAACGGCTTCGACCCGGCCGACGGCTTCGGGCCGCAGCCGCTGCCGCCGCGGGCCCGGCGCGTGCTCCTGCATTCCGGCGTGCTGTATTATCAGCGCCACCCGCTGGCGCTGTTGGATTCGCTGGAGCGGATCATCGCCCGCGGGCTGGCCGATCCCTCCAGCCTCGTGTTGCGGTTTACCGGGATCATTCAGGGGCGCGAGGAGCTGCTAGGGCGTCCGAGCGTCCAGGCGCTGGCGGCGCGGGGCTGCCTGGAAATGCCGGGCGTGAACGTGCCGCGCCAGCAGGCCATGCAGGAAATCGCCTCCTCGGACTGGCTGTTGCTGATCGACATCGTCAACGATCAGGGCGCCGGCTATACCGTGCCGGCCAAGATCTTCGACTACATCCTCACCGGGCGGCCGATCCTGGCGATCACGGACAGAAACTCCCCCGTCGAGAACATCCTGAATGGAAGCGGCGTGCCGGTGACGGCGCTCTATCATTCCGACACGGACGCCGAGATCGACGAAAAGCTGGCGCGGTTTCTCCGTCTGCCATCCGAGCCGGCCGTGGCGCCGTCGGAGTGGTTCCTGGAGCGCTTCGACGGCCGCCGGCAGGCCGGGCAGATGGCGCGGCTGCTGGCGTCGCTGGGGGTTTGAGATGGAGATCCGGGCGGCGTTGCCGGAGGAGAGGGAGGCGGTTCGAGCGCTGATGAAAACGGCGCTCGGCGGCTGCCGGCTGCTGGCCGCCGAGCCGGCGATGATGGCGTGGAAATACGATCAGCCGCGGCCGGATTGGGCCGGCCCGCGCTCGCTGGTGGCGGTCGAGGGCGGCGTGGTGGTGCGGTTTCCGGTGGGTGAGGGGGAAACGGGCGGGCGGTGGCGGGTGCCGACGTGGAATCGGGGCGATGGTGTGTTGGCGGATGCGCGAGACGGGGTGGAATTGCCGGTGGCGGAATTGGAAGTCAAGCGGCGGACGGCCATCGAAGGATTCGCATTGGCGATGTTCGCGGATGGGCAACCGTTTGTGACCCGGCAGGCCGTGGGGCGGGGGATGGTGTACGCGGTGGCGACGTTGCCGGTGGCGGAGTGGTCGAACTTGGGAGAGGGGCCGGTGCTGGTGCCGATGTTGCAACGGATGTTGCTGGAAGGCGGCGCGCGGTTGGGGCAGGTGGTCTCGGCGGCGGTCGGTGAACCGTTGGGGATTGGCGGAGATGAAGTGTGGACGCGGTTGGCGGGACAGGCGTCGGAAGCCGGTGTGTTTCAGGTGGGCGGGCGGTTGGTGGCGCTCAACCGGCCAGTGGAGGAGGATGCGGGGGAGCGGTTGGCTGAGGCCAGGGTTCGGGAGTTGTTTGGCGGCGTGCCGGTGCGGTTTTTCGATGAGCAGACGGCCGCGACGGCGCGGCTTTCGAGTGAAGTGTGGCGGTGGTTTTTGGTGGCGATGCTGGTGTTGTTGGTGACGGAGGCGGTGTTGACGTTGCCGAGTCGCGTCCCGGCCGGCGCTGCCACACGTGGCGCGGCGGCGGAGGGCGCGGGATGAGCGGTTGGAGTTTCGGGGCGTCGTGGCTGACGGTTGTGATCGGCGTGATGGTGATCGCGGCGACGGGCTGGCTGGGCATCGCGCAGTGGCGGCGCCAGCGGGGAGGGGCGCTGTTGCTCGGGCTGGAGGCGGTGCGGTTCGTGACGGTGGTGTTGATTGTGGTGACGTTGTGGCGTCCGGAGAAAGTCCGGCCAGCGGCGCCAAATGAGCGGCCGGTGGTGGCGGTGTTGGCCGATGCCTCGCGGAGCATGACGACACGCGACGTGGTGAGCGAGGGCGGGGTGTTGAGTCGGTTGGAGTGGGTGGCGCAGCAGCGGGCGGCGAAGGTTTGGGAGGCGTTGTCGAACCGGTACGAGTTGGTGATGGAGGAATTTTCGCCGGTCTCGACCAACGAGAACGAGGGGACGGACATCAACGGCGCGCTGGAGGCGGTGCTGGGGCGCGAACGGAATCTGCGGGCAGTCGTCCTGCTGTCGGACGGTGATTGGAATACCGGCCAGTCGCCGGTGGCGGCGGCGACGAAATTGCAGATGGCGCAGGTGCCGGTGTTCGCGGTCGGCGTGGGCAGTCGGGAGTATTTGCCGGACGTGGTTCTCGAAAACGTGGCCGCGCCGGCGTATGCGTTGTTGGGCGAGCAGGTGCTGGTGGGGTTCAAGGTGCGGAGTTTTTTGCCGCGGGAGTTGAAGACGCGGGTGACGTTGCGCGACGAACGCGGCGCGGAGGTGGGCAAGGACATTACGGTGCCGGCGTTGGGGCAGGTGCAGGACGCGGTGGTGTGGACGCCGATGCGTGAGGGCGGCGCGACGGTGCGGGTTTCGTTGCCGGTGGAGTCGGAGGAGTTGCGGAGCGACAACAACGAGCAGGCCGCGCAGGTTGCGATTCGCAAGGAAACGCTGCACGTGCTGGTGATTGATTCGTTGCCGCGCTGGGAATACCGGTACCTGCGCAATGCGTTGCAGCGGGATCCCGGGGTGGAGGTGAAGACGTTGCTGTTCCATCCCGGTATGAAAGTGGGCGGTGGCCGCGATTATCTGGATCAATTTCCGGCGACGCGCGAGGAGCTTTCCAAGTTCGATGTCGTGTTCATCGGCGACGTGGGGATTGGCCAGAACGAATTGACGAAGGAAAACTGTCTGGAATTGCAGGGGCTGGTTGAGCAGCAGGGCAGCGGGTTGGTGTTTTTGCCCGGTAGCCGCGGGCGGGTGGCGACGCTGGCCGACACGGCCTTGGGCGGGATGATGCCGGTGGAGTTGGACGAGGCGCAATCGCGCGGCGTCGGCGCGTCCGCGCCGGCGCGGTTGGCGTTGACGGCGCGCGGGCAGGGGCATTTGTTGACGATGCTGGCGGCGAATGAGCAGGAAAACGCGTCGGTCTGGCGGCAGTTACCGGGCTTTTACTGGCACGCGGCGGTGAAGAAAGCGCGGTCGGGCGCGGAGGTATTGGCGGTGCATGAAGGCGTGCGCAACGAATGGGGGCGCATGCCGTTGCTGGTGACGCGGCCGCAAGGCAACGGCAAGGTGCTGTTCATGGGCACGGATGGGGCGTGGCGGTGGCGGCGCGGCGTGGAGGATGTGTATCACTATCGGTTTTGGGGGCAGGTGGTGCGGTGGATGTCGTACCAGCGGCATCTGGCGCACGATCAGGGGATCCGGGTGTTTTACAATCCCGACAATCCGCAACGCGGCGAGCGGGTGACGTTGCATGCGACGGTGTTTGAGGCGAGTGGTCTGCCGTTGCGGGCCGGGCGGGTGACGGCGGAGATGACGGCGCCGGGCGGGAAGGTGGAGCGGGTGGAATTGGCGGCGGTCGGCGGCGGGTGGGGCGTGTTTGAGGGGACGTTTGTGCCGGAGGAGAAGGGGCAGTTTCGGGTGCGGGTCCGGTCGGAGGCGACGAACCGGCAGATTGAAACGGCGTTGGACGTGCGCGGCGAGGTGCGCGAACACGTGGGGCGACCGGCGCCGGTGGAGGTGTTGCGGGAGATCGCCGCGATCACGCGGGGGCAGTTTGGGGCGATCGGGGATTTGGCGGAGTTTGTGGAGCGGATTACGCAGTTGCCCGAGCGCGCGCCGGTCGAACAACGATTGCGGTTGTGGTGTCATCCTCTGTGGGGCGGCGGGTTGGTGTTCTTGTTGGCGGCGTACTGGGTCGGGCGGAAGTGGGTGGGATTGATTTAGGTTATGGCGGACGGGATTCATCTGGAATTACCGGCGAGCGTGCGGACGCAGTTGCGCGCGGTGGCGCGGCGGTTGTGGCTGGTGGAGACGAGCGTGGCGGTGCTCGGTGCGCTGGCGGGAATGTTGGTGGCGTACGTTGTGTTGTTTGCGTCGGACCGGATTTGGGAGACACCGGCGTGGATGCGGTTGACGCTGGCGCTGGTGGGGGTGGCGTGCGGGGCGTGTTGCGCGGCGGTGTGGGCGAATCGGTGGTTGTGGCATCGGCGTGATGCGCGAGAACTGGCAACGCTGGTGCAGCGCCAGTATGCGAAGTTGGGCGACCGGCTGTTGGGGATTGTGGAGTTGGCGGACGCGGCGCACCGGCCCGCGCATGTGTCACCGGCGCTGTGCCGGGCGGCGATGGAGCAGGTGGCGGCGGAATCGGCCGCGTTGGATTTTCAACGGGCGGTGCCGACGCGCCAGCCCCGGTGGTTGGCGCTGACGGTGGTGGTGTTGGCGGGGGTGACGGTGGCGGCGGTTCTGTGGCTGCCGCCGGCGGCGTGGAACGTGTTTTGGCGGTTGGTCAAGCCGGTCGCGGTGATTCAGCGGTACACGCTGACGCGATTTGGTGAGTTGCCGGATCACCAAATCGTCCCGTACGGCGAGCCGTTTGTGGTGGAGTTTCGCTTGGCGGCGGATTCGCCGTGGCAGCCCGGGCAGGCGACGGTGCGATTGGCGGGGCAGTCGCCGGTGACAGTGTCGGCCGGCAAGGACGGGGTGTTTCGGATGGAGTTGCCGGGGCAGACGAAGCCGGTCACGTTGCGGCTGGCGGCGGGCGATGCGGAACGAACGATGACGATCACGCCGGTGTACCGGCCCGAGTTGGTGGCGCTGGAGGCCCGGATCACGTGGCCGGAGTATTTGGGTCACCCGCCGGCGACGCAGGACGTGCGGCGGGGCAAGGTGCGGGCGTTGGAAGGCAGCACGTTGGCGGTGGCCGGGACGCTGAATCGGGTGGCGCGGCGGGTGGCGGGCGCGGCGTTTGATGGGGATCGGTTTTGGATCGAACCGCAGCCGATTCGCACCGGGATGCAGTGGCGGGTGGAGTGGGAGGATGTGCACGGGCTGCGCGGCCGGGAGCCGTTCCTGCTCGAGGTGACGGCGGAGATGGACAACGCGCCGACGGTGGATTGCCGGGGGTTGGAGCGGACGGTGGCGATTTTGGAAGACGAGGTGGTGGAGTTCGAGGTCGTGGGACGGGATGATTACGGGGTGAAACAGACGGCGCTGCGCTGGATGGCGGCAGGCAACGAGGATACCGGGGTCGCGCCGTCACACGGGCGGTTTGACGTGGCGGCGGGCGGTCCGCAACAACGGGAGACGACCGGCTCGGTGCGGTTTTCGCCGCAGGCGCTGGATTTGGCGCCGCAGTTGGTGGTGGTGCAGGCGTGCGCATGGGATTACTTCCCCGGCCGGGAGGAGTCGTTGTCGCCGCCGTATCGAATTTATATTCTCGATCGAATCGAGCACGCGAAGTTGGTTCAGCAACGGTTTGAGAAGTTGCAGGAGAAGTTGGAGGAGCTGGCCCGGTTGGAAGAGGGTTTGTTGGATCAGAACCGGGAGCTGCGCGAGAACCTCGAAGGAGCCCACGCCGCCGAGCGGTTGAGCCAGGCGCAACGGGCGGAGGAACAGAGCGCGGCGCAGATGGAGAAGTTGGTGGACGAGGCGATGGAGTTGATGCACGAGGCGTTGCGCAATCCGGCGATCAAAGAGTCGGTGTTGCGGGAGTGGGCAAGGTTGCTGGAGAAGTTGCAGAAGCTGGCGCAGCAGAGTCTGCCGCAGGTTGCCCAACAGTTGCAGCAGGCGCAGTCGGCGCAGGGTCAGGCGCGCGAGCAGAACATGGACGAGGCGTTGCAGGCGCAGCAACAGGCGTTGCAGGAAATGATGGACGCCTTGCGCGAGATGAATCAGACGCAGGAGCAGATGGCCGCCGGTAATTTCGTCAGCCGCTTGCGGAAGGCGGCGCAGCAGGAACGGCAGATTGCGGCGGATTTGACGCGGCTGGTGCCGGAGACGATTGGCCTGACGGCAGACCAGCTTTCGCCGGCCTTGAAAACGAAAGTGGGGTTGGTGGAAGAGCGGCAGGCGCGGACGCAGAAAACCGTGAAACACTTGCGCGACGATCTGGGTGGGTTCTTCAGCCGCACGCGCGAGAAAACGTACGGCAGTGTTCACGAGGACATGGTCGGCAAGCGGGTGGTCGAGGAGTTGGAGAAGTTGACGAAGCAGGTTCGGTCCAATGTGGGCGGACAGGCGATTGAGCAGGCGACGGGATGGGCCGCGCAGTTGGAGAAATGGGCGGAGCAACTGGCGCCGCCGTCGCGTGGCGGCGGTGGCGGGGGAGGAGGCGGTGGGGGTGGTAGGATGCCGCCGGAAATGGTGGAGTTGATGATGAAGTTGATGCGGGCGCGGCTGATCGAGGAGGGCTTGCGCGACAATACCCGGTTTGTGGATGAGCGGCGCCACGATTCGCCAGACTACGCGAAGTCCGCCGCGCGGTTGGAGAAGACGCAGCGGGCGCTGGGCGAGGACATCGAGAAATTGTTGCAGCCCGGTTTTCCCCCGAAGCTGTTGGAGTTGTTGGGACAGGTGCGGGATGCGATGGCGGATGCGGCGGATTTACTGGCCAAACCGGAAACCGGCGCGGACACCATCGCGGCGCAGACGGAGGTCATTGAGTTGTTGTCGGACGCCAGCGAGCAAGCCGGTGGGGGTGCGGCGGGCAGTCAGAGTTTGCTGGCGATGATTCAGCGGATGCTGGGCATGGCGGCGGGCCAGGCCGCCGGGGCGAATACCAGCGGCGGCGACACCGATCGGCCCAATGTCGAAGCGAGCGGTTCCGCGGCCGGGCGGCAACCGGATGAGCGCGAAGTGGAGAAGGCGTCGGGTCGGGATGCGAGCCGGTATCCCGCGGAGTTTCGCGAGGCGTTGGAAGGGTATTTCAACCGAGTGGAGGAACTGACCAAGTGAAGCACGTGTGGATGGCGCTTCTGTGCGGGTGGCTGGCCACGGTGGGCGCGGTTGCGCAGGACTTGTTCGGGCGCGCGGAAGAGAGCGTGCCGGACGAGGTGGAGGCGATGTATGTCAAAGGGCTGCGGTATCTCGAACGTGATTTGATCGGCGGCGCCGGGCCGCGTGACGGGCACGGAAACCAGCCCGGTGTGATCGGGTTGGCGGTGACAGCGATTCTGGCGCACGGGGACGACCCGAATACGGGGCCGTATCACGCCGCGGTCAAACGCGGGTTGGACCAGATTTTGAGCGGTGCCAATCGCGCCAATGGGTACCTGGGCGCTTCCATGTACAACCACGGTTTCGCGACGCTTGCGCTGGCGGAATCCTACGGCGCGGTGGATGATCCGCGATTGGGACCGGCGCTGCAGCGGGCGGTGGACCTGATTCTTACGTCGCAGGCGAACAATCCATACGGTGCCTGGCGGTATTCGCCGGAGAGCGGCGACGCGGATACGACGGTTTCGGGTGCGCAACTGGTGGCGTTGCTGGCGGCGCGCAATGCGGGGATCGCGGTGCCGGAGGAGGCGATTCAGAAAGCGTTGCGGTTCTTCATGAGTTGTGCCGCCCCGGAGGGCGGTTTTGGCTACACGAGCGCCGCCGGACCGAACAATCCGCGGTCAGCCATCGGGGTCCTGGTGTTTGCGCTCGCGAAACAGAAGGACGCGCGGGCGTATCAGGCGGCGTTGCGCTTTTTGTCGCGCGACCCGTACCGGGATGATGGCTATCCGTTCTATTTTCATTATTATGCGGCGCAGGCGTTCTTTCAGGCGGATCCCGAAGCGTGGCGGGCGTGGAACGCGCGGATGATCAAGCTGCTCGTGAACACTCAGAACCCCGACGGCAGTTGGGACGGGAATCATGGCCGGTTGTTCTCCACCGCGACGGCGCTGTTGACGCTGGCCTTGAACTACCGGTTCCTGCCGATTTATGAAAGGTGATGACAGATGAAGACGCGCTGGATGTGGATGGTCGGGTTGACGCCGTTGCTGGCGATGGCCGAAATTCGAATCGTGGTCCCTGATCCCGCCGGGCGTCCGCCCGCGGCCATTCCGCCGCCGACCGAAGGCGGGCCGGTCGCGCCGCAGACACCCGCCGCCGATGTGCTGGTCTTTCGCAACGGCGACACGTTGCAAGGCCGGCTGCTCGGCATCATGCCGGACACCGAAGTCCGGTGGAGCCACCCGGATGCGAAACGGCCGTTGGAGTTTGCGCCCGGCAACATCGTGCAGATCAAACTCGCGGGCAAACCGCTTCCCGCCGCTCCATCACACGCTCTCGTGCGCCTGACGAACGGCGACGAGTTGCGCGGTCAGATCGTCGCGCTCGACGCGGAGAAGCTGACGTTGCAGACCGCGTTTGCCGATGTGCTGACCATACAGCGGCCGATGTTGCAGACGTTGCTCCCGCAAGTGGGCGTGGCCTCGGCGCTGTACATGGGGCCGACGGATCTGACCGATTGGCAACGCGCCCAAGGTGACCAGTCCTGGACGTTTCGAAATGGCGCGCTGTACGCCGCCGCCGGACAGAGCGGAATGATTGGTCGCGACATGAAGCTGAAGGATCGAAGTCGGATTGATTTCGATTTGGCCTGGCGGACGCATCCGTACCTGCAAATTTCCATCTGCGGAGACAATCCGGAAAACTTCTATGGCAACGCCTATCTCTTGCAGATCAGCGGGAATTCCGTTCAACTCCAGCGTGGTCGGGGGCGCGGCGGATTCAACAACCTCGGCGGCATCAGTAGTCTCGACAACCTGGCCGCGCGCGGCAAGGCGCGCATCAGCATCCTCGTGGACAAGACGAAACGCACCATCGCGTTCCTGTTGGATGGCGCGGTGGTCAAACAATGGACCGACCCGGGAGATTTCGCGGGGCAGGGTGGTTGTGTGATGTTTCTGTCGCAGGGACAAGGCCCGATGCGGATCAGCAATCTGCTCGTGACCGAATGGGATGGCGAATGGAACGATAGCGGGACGCTCACGGCCAAAGCCGAGGACCTGATTCGGTTCAACAATAATGACAAAGTCTCCGGAGAATTGAAGTCCATCAGCAAAGGGACGATCACCTTTGTCACCGCGTTCGCCACGCTCGAAGTGCCGCTCGAGCGCGCCGCGCAAATCGAGTTTGCCAGCGACCGGGCCGAGCGCGCGCGCCGGCAAGCCGGTGATGTGCGCGCCACGTTCCACGAAGGCGGCCATGTGACGCTGGCGCTCGAAAAGCTCGATGAAACCAGTCTGGTTGGCAGCAGCGAAAACTTCGGCAAACGCACCTTCCAGCGGGCCGCCTTCCGCGAATTGCGCCTGCACATTTACGACGAAACCGCGCAACCGCCCAAAGCCGACGAGTGGGGCGAGTTCTAGCGCTGGACGCGCGCGCTGCCGCCGCGCATGAGTTTTTCGACCTCCTGGACGGTCGCCATCGAGGTGTCGCCGGGCGTCGTCATGGCCAGCGCGCCGTGCGCCGCGCCGTAATCCACGGCCTGCTGCGGGTCGCCGGTCTTGAGGAAACCGTAGATCAAGCCGCTCGCGAAACTGTCCCCACCGCCGACCCGGTCGAGGATTTCCAAGCCGGGATACGAGCGGCTTTCGTAGAACCGGCCGCCGTGCCAGCAGATGGCGCTCCAGTCGTTTCGCGTAGCGGTGATGACGCCGCGCAACGTCGTGGCCGCGACTTGGAAATTGGGGAATTCGCGAACGGCCTTCTCAATCATCTTCTGGAACGCGGCGGTCTCGATTTTGGTGAGGTTCTGGTCCATCCCCTCGACCTCGAAGCCGAGACAGGCCGTGAAGTCTTCTTCATTGCCGATCATGACATCCACATACCGGGCAATCTCGCGGTTGACCTCCCGGGCTTTCGACGGACCGCCGA
>Ga0101944_10003258_pt1 | contig 23286 bp, 16 predicted proteins | sample DewCreD2012metaG_FD_75245 | JGI IMG/M metagenome (GOLD analysis project Ga0101944, IMG submission 75245) | Hot spring sediment bacterial and archeal communities from British Columbia, Canada, to study Microbial Dark Matter (Phase II) - Dewar... ... | reverse complement strand
AGAAGAAGCCTTGTGCGATGGTCCGCAAGCCCTGTTGCTTTCCGAGCTGGAGCCGTTCCTGCGCGACGTGGAACTTGTGCGCAAGGCCTATCTGGAGCGGCAACGGATCTACGCACCGAGCCAATCGGAAACCCGAGCAACTGCAACAGGTTGAAGAGCAATACGGCGGGTCTCCCTCTTGCGCCGGAAACGGCGGGAGAAGGGACGTGCACGTGTGCGCCTCGCCGTACTTCGAGCGCTACGAGGCGTGGCGTGACGGGGATCGCGCACACCCGCAGGACGCGGCGCTCAACGAGCGCCTCCTGCACCAGGCCGCTGGCTGGGGTGTCGCCACCTTCGACGACTGGCTCGTCGAGTGCTTTCTCGGCGTGCGCGGGCTGCGCGAGGCGCCCGGGCGCGCGCGCGCCTGGCAGGAAGGCGTCGATCGCGCGCTGGTGCTGCGCACCTGCCGGGCCGGAACCGGCCGCCACGGCCGTTCCCGCCAGCCGCCTCGCACGCTTCCGCCAGGTACTCGAAAAGCCTCGTCAGCCAGCGGTCCGCGCCGGGATCGTTGCGGCCGACCTTCGGCGCTTCCCGGAGCAGCCGCAGACGGAGAGCCTCGTCTTCGTCGCCATCGAAGTCGCGTTCCAACGCCTTCAACAGCCTGCCGGGCGCGATCCGGCGCTCGTCGAAAACCAGCGTCTGGACCGCCGCCAGCGCGTCGGCCGCGTTGGACGAACCGGCGCCGTGGATGCCGAAGTTGTTGTAGGTCGCGCCGCAGGAAAGATCGCGTCCGCGTTCCAGGCAGCCGTCCATCAACACCGAGTAGTAGGGCGCCGGCGGAAGGACCATCCCGCGCGTCGCCACGGCCAGTCGCCCGACCTGTTCCCGGATGTCGGCGCGGGTGCGTTCGAGTATCCGCTCGAACGGATCGCCGGCCGCCAGGCCCTCGCGGATCGCCCGGTCGGCCGCGGCCGGAAAGGAGACCGCGCCGATATTGACCACCTCCATGCCGCGGCCGGGGATGATGAACTCCCAGCAGGCCGCCACCGTGTAGTTGCGCGCGTCCTCCAGCTGGTAGCCGGCCTTCACCAGCGCCGGGATCACGACGTCGTCGTTGGCGTATTGCGGGAAACCCAGGCCCAGGCGCGTCAACTCGGCGGCGAGGGTCAGCAGGGCGGGATCGGTCCGCGCGTCGATGCGCAAATTGATCTTCGGGTCGATCAGCGCCACGTCGCGCGCGACGCGCAGAACCATCCGCGTCAGTTCGTTCACCGCGCAGGTGCCGTCCGGTTTCACGCCGCCCAGCATCGCCGTCTGTCCGTTGTCGCCCTTCTGCACGCCGGGATAGAGGAAGCTGTCCTTGTTGAGCGCGATGAAGAATTCGGCCAGCCACTCTTCGGCCTGCGGCACGTCCAGGCGCCCGGACTCGAGATCGGCCTTCAGGTACGGCCAGAGGTACTGGTCCAGGCGCCCCAGGCCGCAGTGGCCGTGACCGCTGAGCCAGAGCACCGAGTGGCAGAGGCGGATCGACTGCAGCGCTTCGGCGAACGAGCGGGGCGCATGGGCGGGCACCCGCTCCAGGGCGTCCGCGACGTCGGCCCGGCCCAGCCGACGGGCATGGTCGGCGTACCGCTCGGCAAGGGACAAAACGGCGTCGATCGTCTCGATGGCGGAATCCAGGAACTCGACCGCCGCGGGATCGTCCCGCATTCGTGCGCGACGATCCAGCGCCACGCGTCGCCGTCCCAGCAGTCCCTCGGAAAGCAGCCGGCCCCAGTCGGGACAGATGTTGTTGATGGGTCCGGCGTGGACCGGCGCTCCCGCAGGAACGGACGCGCGCCATTCGCCCGGCCGGCCGATGGGTGGGATGTCCTTGACGGTGCGGGTGAACACGATCCGCTCGTCCGCTTCGATCGTCACGTCCTGCGCTTCGCACATGCGGCGGGTCAGGCGCGCGGCGCGGCGCATCCAGCTCAGCCCCTCGGCCTCGCATTCGGTCAGCACATCGACCGGCGCGGAGCGCAGCCAGCGCCGCGGCGCCTTGCTGCGGACGCGCCGGCGCATGTCCGCCAGTCGCGGACTCAACCCTTCACGAACCGCCATCGTATTCACAGCAAACGCGCCTCCACACCGCAGGCCTGAAAACAGGACAGGTTCGCCGCCGGCGGCCGCGTTTCGTCGAATGCCGGCCGCCAGGGCAGGCCGCAGGCGGCGTACTTCGCTCCCGCGGCCCGGTTGTACGGCAAGAGTTCGACGCCCCGCAAACCGTCCATCCCGCGCACCGCCCGGGCTATGCCGCCCAGGTTCTCCTCGGTGTCCGTGACGCCGGGAACGAGCGGGACACGGATCGTGAACGGACGTCCGGCCCGGCCGAGGACCCGGAGGTTGCGCAGGATCGGCGCGTTGTCCCTGCCGGTCCAGCGGGCGTGTTCGTCCGGATCGATCAGCTTGAGACCGAAAAGAATCAGGTCGGCGCACTCGGCCAGCGCTCGGAAATCGTCCTCGCGACCGTAGCCGCACGTCTCGACGGCCACGTGGAGGCCCTCCAGCCGTCGCACGACATCGGCGACGAACGGGGCCTGCAGGAGCGGCTCGCCGCCGGAGAAGGTGACCCCGCCGGCCTCGCGCAGAATCGGGGCCTGGGCCTTGAGCCGCGTGGCCAGCTCGCCGGCGCGGTACGGACGCCCGGCCGTTCGTTCGCCCGCGGCGCCGCGCATGACCTGCGGCTGCCGCGAGAACCCTTCCGGGTTGTGGCACCAGGCGCAGCGCAAGGGACAGCCCTTGAGGAAGACGGTCGTCCGGATGCCGGGACCGTCGTGGACGGTGAATTCGCGCACGTCGAAGACGATCCCCGTACGTTCCCGCCGCAGAACCGAAGCGTCTGCCCGGGCGGCGGCAGGACCGGTCGAGGTCGATCGGCAAGCCGTATCCATGCCGCTCTTATAAACCGGACCGGCGCCGGGTTCCTTGAGAGCGCCCGTAAAATCATTGAGATATATTTCGACCGTTCGAGTATTGCGGAACGACCTTTACCGTAATGAAGTTGAGTTATTTTCCGGATGCGTCCTGCCGCCCTTCCGGCGGCCTCGCCGCCGACACTTGACCGCCGCGCCGCGGGGTGCGATGGTCGGCCTCCGTTCCGGACACTTCACCCCTGGATCGAGGAGAGGCGCACATGGCCACGCACAGCACGCTGCGACGGAAGGATCTCCGGGAGGCTCGTGCACGGACGAACAGCGTCGACGAGGGAACCCGCCGACTCCTTTCCACGACACGGGCCTTGTGGGTGGCCGGTCGTGAACTGCCGGGCTCATGGTCGTAGTCATGATCGCAGTCCTGATCGGCCGTTCGTTCCCAAACGACCGACGATGACTGCGACAACGACTACGAGAATGACCTTGCCGCAACCCCAACTTCTGCGCCTCTTGTGCCGTCCCGTGGCAATCGGTCTTCGTCCCCTCCATCCCGACTTTTCGCCCTGACTTTTTGTGTATCATTTCTGATCTTCAGGTGTATTTGATGGAGAAAGGGGCGGTTCTTCATGGCCAAACGGCGCGAGGTCTGGAAGCGGCGCGAAGCGTTGCGCTCGGCGCTGCGCGACGATTGCCGCACGGGACGCCTCGACCCCGGTGCGCCCGCGCCTTCCGTCCGCGAACTGGCCTCCAGGCACCGCCTTTCCGGCAACGTCGTCGCCCAAGTCCTGAGAGAGCTGATCGAAGAAGGTCTCCTCTACACCGTGCCCCGTGTGGGCACCTTTGTCGGCAAGCCACCGGTCGAGCTGCGCGAGTTCTACCTGATGATCCTTCCGGACGAGCACCGCCTGACGCGGCCGGAGCACCTGATGCAGATCCAGGTCGGCTTCGAGAGCCGCATCGCGCGGCTGGGTTGCGCGAGCCTGGCGCTGCCGACGCGCGTCGCGCTGGAACTGCGCCGGGAAGGCCGGCTGCCGGCGTTGGCGGGGCTCTTCGATTTCGGTTTCCACCCTGACGATCCGCTGCGCTGGGGCCCCACGAAAGCGCTGCCGCGCGTCGCCATCGCCGGCCGCGTCGAGGATGCCGGGAGCACCGACCTCGTCTCGTACGACGACCGCGCGGGTGGGCGCGAAGCCACGCAGCACCTGCTGCAGCTCGGGCACAAGCGGATCGGATTCCTGGCCCTGCATCCGCAGCAGGGCGGGGTGGGCGAGCTGGTCTGGTCGCGCGAGCGCGAGGCCGGCTGGCGGGAGGCGCTGGAAAAGGCCGGCCTGGACGCGGACGGGCTGACGGTTCAACCCGCCCGGGCCAGCGAGCGGGACTACCGGGACCACGAACGTACGGGCAAGGAACTGGCCGTGACGCTCCTCCGGCGTCCCGATATCACGGCGGTGGTGGCGGCGAACGACCCGGCGGCCTTCGGACTCTTCGCCGCCGCGCGCGAGATGAACCTGCCGCCGGCGCACTGGCCCGCGGTCGTCGGCTTCGACAGCCTGCCGAGCCTGACGGGCGCGGTGCTGTCCTCCTTTCATCTCCCGGGCGAAGAGCTGGGCGCCGCCGCCGCCGACCTGCTGTGGGAACGCGCGCACGGCAGGCTGAAGGGCAAGCCCGTCCACCGCCGCATCGCGATGCGCCTGATCCCACGACTCACCTCGACCCTCGACTGGAGCCGCACGGCCGGCGCCGTGGAACTGGCGGGCGGACCAAGGAGCCTGGCATGAGATGCGCAATCTTCGATGGTCGACGGCCGCTCGAACGGCACCGCACGGAATGGCGGATGGCGGGGTGGGGAGTCCCGTGTTGCGCCGCGCTGCTGTGGTGGGCGACGACGGCGGGCGCCGCCGAGATCGAGTGGACGCAGCTCCGCGAGCCCGGCTGCGGCGGCTGGATCGTCGGCTTCGTCGTCAGCCCGCACGACCGCAACCGAGTGCTCGTCTCCGGCGACATGCTCGGCGTGGGCCTCAGCACCGACGCCGGCGATTCCTGGCAGCTCACGTACGGCTTCAAGGGCTACGAGATGGCGGACTTTTCGTGGCACCCGACGGATCCGAACGTCGTCTGGGTCGGCTCGATGAGCGGCCCGTACCTCAGCAAAAACGGCGGCAGGACCTGGGAGTCGCGGCGCAACGGGATGCCACCGCCCACCCAGAACGGCTACACGGTGCCGATCGAGAAGGTCCTCTTCGACCCGAACAACACCGATCATCTGATCGCCGTCGGCGGCAACAGCCGCCAGTGGCCGTCGCGCGGCCCGGCCCGCATGGGCGCGATCTGGGAGAGCCTCGATGCCGGCGCGTCGTGGAAGCAGCTCACCACCCTCACCGCCCACGGCTCGAAGACCGGCGCGAAGATCGAAGAGGGCCGCAACATCACCGGCGCCGCCTTCGCCGCGAAGTCGTCGACCAGGCTCTACGCCATCGCCGGCGGGAACGCCTTCGTCAGCGAAGACGGCGGCAGGACGTGGCGTGTCTCCGGCAACGGCCTGCAAGGCGGAACGGCGAACCGGCTGGTGGCGCACCCGGACGATCCCAACGTGGCCTGGCTCTGCACGCTGACGCACGAGGCGAAGGGCACGGACCAGCGCGGTCCCGGCGGCATCTTCAAGACGACGGATGGCGGCAAGACCTGGGCGCGCATCGTCAACGGTCTGCCGCAGCTCTCGCACAAGCAGGACCAGTACGTCTCGAAGTATCCCGGGCTGGCCGTCTGCGCAAAAAACCCCGACGTGATGTACACCTCGGAAGACAACTGGCGCAGCGGCGGGATCTTCAAGACCGAAGACGGCGGGCAGAACTGGAAACGCGTCTGCAACCGCGCGCAGGTGGGCGAAAAGGTCACCGCCGATGCCGGCGCGCCGTTCGCCGCCGAGACGGCCTTCTTCGCCGGCATCTGCATGACCTGCGCAGCGTGCGACCCGAACGACCCGAATCGCGCGTACCTGATGGGCTCCGAGTACCTCCTGCGCACGCGCGACGGCGGCAGGACATGGGACGACGCAACCTCGAAGAAAGTCGGCGAGGGCGCATGGGTTGGTCGCGGCTATTCGGGCCTCTGCTCGGTCAACTTCCGCTTCGATCCGTACCGCAAGGACCACTGGATCATCAACGCGATGGATGCCGGCAAGTGCTGGGAGACGAAGGACGCGGGCGCGAGCTGGGTCTTTCACGGCCACAAGCCGTGGCCATGGGGCGGCGGCAACGACGCGTGCTTCACCCGGTCCGAAACGATTTACGCCACGACGGGCCAGTTCGGCAGCCACGGCAGCGTGATCCGCACCCATGACGGGAAGAACTGGGAGACGATCTCCGGCAAGGAACACGGCCTGCCTGCCTTCGAAGGGCAAGGCACCGCGACGGCGATCTACGCGTATCCCGACGAACCGAAAAAGGTCTGGGTGGTCTTCGCGGGGAATCTCTACGCCAGCCAGGACGGCGGTGACCGATGGGAGAAAGTCCATCTCGGCAAGGGCGACCTCGGCCACGTGGCCGGCGATCCGACCCGGCCGACGCGTTTCTACGTCTCCGGCGGTCGCGCGGTCTACGTCACCGAAGACGGCCGGACGTTCGCCAGCATCCGCGGCCCGAAGTGCGGCGGGCGGATGGCGGTCGATTCGAAGGGCCGGCTCTATCTGGCCGCCTACCGCGGCGAGCGCCCCGGCGTGTGGCGCCATGCCGATGGGAAGTGGACGCGGCTCACGACGCGCTGGGAGACGTCCAACGTGGCCGTCGACCCGACGGACCCGGACCGCCTGGCGCTCTGCGAGAACGACGATCCGTGGCGCGAGCACTGCCATTCGCGCGGCGTCTGGATCTCGTGCGACGCCGGCGCGAGCTGGTCGCCGGCGAACCGGGGCAACCCGTGCCTGCGCGGCTGGGCGCTCGCGTTCGATCCCTTCGACGGCGAGCGGCTCGTCTTCGGCAGCCAGGGCCTGGGCTGCTTCACGGCGCGCTGGGCGAAGGACTTCAAGCCCGAAGGCGTGGAACGTTACGCGCACACGCCCGAAGACACGGCCTTTGCGGAAGAGGAATGGGAGCCGAACAAGCCGATCCGCATTCGAAACGGCGACATGACGAAAGGCAATGAGAAGCCCGAAAGCTGGGACTCGCAGTGGGGCGAGGTGCGGGTCTTCCGCGACACGAAGGTCTTCAAGAGCGCGCCGGCGTCGCTCTGCGTCGAGACGCTCAAGGCCGGCGCGCAGGGCAACGGCGGCCAGACGCTGGAGATCGAGGCCGGGGCGGGAGGAACGTTCGGCGGTTGGGTGAAGACCGAGGGCCAGGTCAAGGTCAACGTCGCGCTGATGTGCTTCGCCGGCGACTGGAAGATGAAGGAGTTCAAACAGCTCGCGTATCGCCACGACCACGCGGAGAGCGACTGGAGCGAATGGCGCGCCGAGGTCACGGTGCCCGACGGCACGGCGCACGTGCAGTTGGTGCTCTTGGTGGAAGGCGACGGGCGGGCGTGGCTGGACGATGTGAAGGTCGGAAAATGAGGCGGGGATGCCAGCGGCCATCGTCGTTCGTTCGGATTCGACGGCACCGGCCGACGACGAGGACGACCACGATTCCGCCGGTTCTCCACGGAGCGGCGTTCGACGGGAGGTTCCGATGCATGCATGCCGGATGGGCCTGGCCGTTCCGTTCGTTCTCCTCTGCGTTCCGCTCTGCGCAGCCGATCTGTACCTGACGCCGGCCGGCGCGGGCGCGAAGGACGGCTCGTCGTGGGAGAACGCGCTCGACGCCACGGCGTTGGGCCGGACGGTGAACGAGGCGCTCAAACCGGGCGAGACGCTGCATCTCGGCGGCGGCGAGTACCGCGACGTGACGCTGAGGATCGAGACGGGCGGCCAACCGAACCAGCCGAAGAGACTGGTCGGCGTCGAACGCGACGGGAAGTTACCCACGTTCGTCTCGTCGTGGAACATCGACAAGCCGGATAAAGGCGAGATCGCCATCGAACTGGGCACGGGCGTTTCCCACCTGCAGATCGGCCATCTCCGATTGAAGGGCTACCGCTACGGCGTGCGCGCTTCCAAGGACGCCGACAAGGGGCGCAAGGACCTGGTCTTCGACGACGTGGACCTGGAGCGGTTCGAGTACGGCTTCTACCTCTCGCACTGCGACGACCTGGTCGTGCGCGGCTGCGACCTGAAGCGCTACGCCAAGCACGGCTTCCGGCTGCAGGAGGGCTGCGACCGCGTTCAGTACATTAGCTGCTCGGCGGATTGTTCGGAAGGCGACGCGGTGTGGGAGACCAAGACCGAACTGCTGCCGTTCGGCTTCCTCTGCAATGACGGCGGCGAGCCGAACACGTCGATCTCGTTCTTCGACTGCCGCGCGATGAACAACATGAAGACGAACCAGAAGCAGAAGTACGTGAACGGCGACGGCTTCGTGATGGAAGGCAACACGCGCGACGTCACCTTCCAGCGCTGCGTCTCGATCCGCAACAACGATGGCGGCTTCGACCTCAAGCCGCCGGTGAAGTTGCTGGACTGCGTGGCGTGGCGGAACAAACGGGGTTTTCGCATCTGGAGCGCCGGCGAACTGGTTAACTGCGTGGCCGGTCACCATGTGGACTGTTCGTTGTGGGCCAGGGAGAAGGCGCAGGTCGTCGCGACGCGCTGCACGTTCGTCGATGACCAACAGGCCTGCGTGCGCGCCGAGAACGCTTCGGCGGTCACGCTGACGCGCTGCCTGATCGCGATGACCGGCGACACGAAGGACCGCCATCCGGTTGCAGGACAGGCGCAGCTCGAGGAAACCGAGATCTTCACGCCCGGCAACGGCAAGACCGATCCGGCCTTCGCCGCCAAGGAGGACTGGGACGGCCGCGGCGCAGGCATGGACAGCGCGGCGTATCCCGGGCACGGCTACCGTTCGACGCAGGTGAAGGCGGAGATGCTGAAACGGTAAAACGCCCGTTCGATGACGATTCCTGCAAAACGGATGGCCCGGCGTGTCCTTCGCTTGGCTCCCCGGCATCCGGCGGTATTTCCGCCGCTGTCCGGCTACCGACCGAAAGAAAGGATCTGCCGATGAGCCACTGCCTTTCGCTGGATGGCACCTGGGACCTTCGTTACGGGCCGCAGGACGAGAACGCGCCGACCACCCCCCAGGAACTGGCGCGCTCGGGCTGGCCCTGCCTTCCCGCCACCGTTCCGGGCAATGTCGAAATCGACCTCGAGAAGGCCGGCCTCCTGCCGGACCTCGAGGTCGGGGAGAACGCCTACGCGACGCTGGACTACGAACGCTTCGACTGGTGGTACCGCCGCGATTTCGAGGCGCCGGCGCCGAAACCCGGCCAGCGGCTGGAACTGGTCTTCGAAGGCATCGACTGCCTCGCCACCCTCTGGCTGAACGGCCAGCCGCTCGGGAGGGCCGAGAACATGTTCATCCCGCACCGCTTCGACGTGACGGATCTCCTCAAGCGCGGCGCGGCGAACGAAATCTGCGTCCGCATCCGGTCGGCCGTACTGGAGGGCCGGCGGAAGGCCGTGGAACCCGGCGGCTTCGCGTTGGACAGCAACTACGAGTCGCTCCACGTGCGCAAAGCCGGCCACATGTACGGCTGGGACATCATGCCGCGAATCGTCTCGGCCGGGCTTTGGCGCGGCGTCCGGCTGGAGACGCTCGATCCGGATCGCATCGACGAGGTCTACTGGACCACGCTGCGGGTCGATCCGGCCAAACGCTGGGCGATGGCGAGCGCGCACTGGAACTTCCGCACCGGTCACGCCGACCTCCGTCCGCTGCGGCTGCGCTTCGCGATCCGGCAGGACGGCCGCGAACTCGCCGCCCGGACCTTCTCCCCGCTTCACACCGGCGGGCGGACCGCGTTCGAGCTGCACGACGTGGACCTCTGGTGGCCCCGCGGATCGGGCAAACCGGCGCTCTGCGAGACGCTCGTCGAGCTGCTCGACGGCGATCGCGTCCTCGACTGCCAGACCGGCACGCTCGGCGTGCGCACGGTGAAACTGGAACGCACGGAAGTCACGACGCCCGCGTCGCCCGGCGAGTTCGTCTTCGTCGTCAACGGCCAGAAGACCTTCATCCGCGGAACCAACTGGGTGCCCCTGGACGCACTGCATGCGCGCGATCCGCGGCACTACGACGCGGTGCTGCCCATGCTGGCCGATCTGAATTGCAACATGGTCCGCTGCTGGGGCGGAAACGTCTACGAGGACCATGCCTTCTTCGATTTCTGCGACCGCAACGGGATCCTGGTCTGGCAGGATTTCGCCCTGGCCTGCACCGTCAGTCCGCAGACGGACGACTTCGCGGAGGCGCTGCGTGCGGAGGCCGAGGCGATCGTGCGGCGGCTGCGGAACCACCCCTCGCTGGCGCTCTGGGTGGGTGGCAACGAGACCGACGACGCGCACGGCTGGAGCGGCCTGAAGCGGGACCCCAACGACGACCGCCTGACGCGCCAGGTCCTGCCGGGCGTCGTGCGGCGTCTCGATCCGGCGCGCGAGTACCTGCCCAATTCGCCGTATCACAGCCCGGAGGTTTATCGCGGCGGAGACCGCGCGGCGCTCATGCCGGAACAGCATCTCTGGGGTCCGCGCGACGACTTCAAGGGCGATTTCTACGCCAAGGCCACCGCGCATTTCGTCAGCGAGATCGGTTACCACGGCTGTCCCGATCGACGAAGCCTGGAACGGTTCCTCGAACGCGGGCACCTCTGGCCGTGCAAAGACGACCCGCAGTGGCTGGCCAAGTGCGTCCGGCCGGACCCGCGCGCGACCGCCTACGACTACCGCATCCCCCTGATGGCGAAGCAGGCGTCGTTCCTCTTCGGCCAGGCCTTCGACGACCTGGACGACTTCGTGCTGGCCTCGCAGATCAGCCAGGCCGAGGCGCTCAAGTTCTTCGTCGAGTGGAGCCGCCTCGGCAAGTGGCGCCGCACGGGGATGCTCTGGTGGAACCTGCGCGACGGCTGGCCGATCGTCTCGGATGCCGTCGTGGACTACTATAACCGGAAGAAGCTCGCTTACGAATACCTCAAGCGCATCCAGGCGGACGTCTGCGTGATCTGCGGCGAAGCGGTGCGCGGCCGGCACAGGCTCTTCGCGGTGAACGACACGCCGGCACCGGTGCGCGGGCGCTTTGCCCTGCGCGACGCGGACGGGAAAAAGCCGAAGGCGAAGGGCGCATTCGAAATCCCGGCAAACGGCCTCGTGGACGTCGGCGCGGTGAAGGCCCCGGCGAAACCGGCGATGTGGCTGATCGAGTGGGAACTCCGGGACGGCGTGGCCGGCCGCAACCATTACCTGGCCGGACCGCGCCCGTTCAAGCTGGCCGACTACCGCCGCTGGCTGCGCGCGCTGGAGATCCCGAAGGACGTGGGACCGGAACGTTGATGCGCCGTCATCGGCTCCGCTTCAAGCCTGTCGTGCTTCTTCACGGCAACCGAAGTCCGCACTACCCGCACGCCCGCGCGTCTGGTAAAAGCTTGCACGGTTCGATTCGCCCGAGGAGACCCTACCGCATCCATGTCCAGACGCAGGCGTCCGCACCCCGCTCGACAGCCGTCCGCAACTTCGCGCCGTGGCGCACAGGAGGAGATGCCGCCGCCGGTCCCTCCGGCCCGCACACCCGAGGGCGAACTGGCGCCCGACTTGAGCGGTGCGTTCGTCGAACGGTCCGCGCCGCCTCCGACGGCCGCACAACTGCGCGGGTTGCGCCGCCCGACGCTTTCGTGCGTCGTCCCGCCGCCGCCCTTCAGCCAGCTCCAGGCCGCGACGCGCGAGTTGATCGCGATGCAGGGGTCGCACCCGGATGCCGAGCTGATCGAAGACATCATCATGACCAGTCTGAAGCTCATCCGCGACGGCGCGCCGCGCAACGAGCTGAAGATCATGCAGGCCGCCGTCCGCGAGCTGCGTTACGCCTTCAAGATCTTCCGCGGATATCGCGATCGGCGGAAACTCACCGTCTTCGGCTCGGCCCGCACGCCCCGGACCGCGCCGGAATACCGGCAGGCGTGGCGTTTCGGCGAAGAGATCGTCAAGCGCGGCTTCATGGTCATCACCGGCGCGGGCGGCGGCATCATGGAGGCCGCGCAGGGCGGCGCGGGGCGCGAAAACAGTTTCGGCATGAACATCCGCCTGCCCTTCGAGCAGTCCGCCAACGAATACATCGTCGACGACCGGAAACTGGTCTACTTCCGATACTTCTTCACCCGCAAGCTCTGCTTCGTCAAGGAAGCCTCCGCGATCGCGCTTTTCCCGGGCGGCTTTGGGACGATGGACGAATGCTTCGAGACGCTCACGCTGATCCAGACTGGCAAGGCCTCCATGATCCCCATCGTCTTCATCGACAAGCCCAAGGGGGATTACTGGCGCAAGTGGGCCGACTACATCGCCGATCACCTGCTGGGCAACGGCCTGATCAGCGCCGACGACCTGGACCTCTTCAAGATCACCGACGATCCGCTGTGGGCGGCCGACGAAATCTGCAACTTCTACCGCCGCTACCACAGCAGCCGCTACGTCGACGGGGCGCTGGTCCTGCGGATGAATTCCCCCCTCCCGGCGGGCACGGTCGAGCAGCTCAACAAACGCTTCGCCGGCATCCTGGTCCAGGACGCCGGACCGATCGAAGAGTGCCAGGCTTTCCCCGACGAGGCCGACCAGCCCGAACTGTGGCGCCTGCCGCGCCTGAAGATCCCCTTCAACCGGCGCGATCTGGGCCGGTTAAGGCAGCTGATCGATGCGGTCAATCAGGCATGAGACGGCCCGAACCGCCCCCCCTCCCCATGCGCCTGCTCGGCATCGACCCCGGCACGCGCGCGGCCGGCTGGAGCGTCATCGAGGCGAAAGGCCCGACACTGCGGCTGGTCAATTGCGGCGTCTTCAAGCCCTCCCCCAAGCTGCCGCTGCACCACCGCCTGGTGCAGATCTTCGCGGGCTACGAGCAGTTGATCGGGCTGCACCGCCCCGTGGCGGGTGCCGTGGAAGAGACGTTTGCGGGAAACAATCCGAAATCCGCCATCGCCATGGGCGAAGGCCGCGGCGTCGCGCTGCTGGCCCTGGCGCGAGCCGGCATCCAGGTCCGGGAACTCTCGCCGGCCGAAATCAAAAAGGCCGTGACCGGCAGCGGCGCGGCCACCAAGGACCTGGTGGCCCGCATGGTCTGCGCCCGCTTGAACCTGAAGGAAGTCCCCAAACCCGAAGACGTCACCGACGCCATCGCCGTCGCCATCGCCCTCGCCCACCGCTGGCCCCGCTGACCGCCAAGACGCCAGAAACGCAAAACGGCAACGGCATGGACCGCCAGGACGCCGAGGTCGCCAGGGAACACGAACAGGTCCTGGTGGCCATCGCCCTTCCATACTACCCCCGCGTCCCATCATTCCCATGGCATGAGACGAGCGTCCATGCCGTCATCAACGGAGACAACGGTCCTTTCGCCGCCCAAACGACAGCGATCGGTTCCTTGTGTGCGAAAACTCACGTGGAACACCGTCCCCCCATCCTGACGTCCGGATCCTGCCACCTTCCGTACAAGGCCGAGCCGACCCGCACCAGCGTCGCGCCTTCCTCGACGGCCATCTCGTAGTCCTGCGTCATGCCCATGGAGAGTTCGCGCAGCGGACGCGGATACCAGCCGTTGGCGTTCGCCCGGTCGCGCAGTTCGCGCAGCCCCCGGAAGACCGGCCGCGATGTGGTTTCGGGCGTATCCGAGAGCGGCGCCATCGCCATCAGGCCCTGGATGTCGACCTCGGGACACGTTGCGGCACGTTCCAGGAACGCGCGCAATTCGTCGGGACGCAAGCCGTGTTTCTGCGCTTCGCCGCTGACGTTGATTTCGGCCAGGCACGGAACGGCGGTTCGGCCGAGTTTCGCGGCTTCCTTGGCGAGGCACTCCAGCAGCCGGATGGAATCGACGGCGTCGATGGTGGCGAAGTCCTGCAGCGCCTGCCGGGCCTTGTTGGTCTGCAAATGTCCGATCATGCGCCAGCGCGCGCCGGCCGCGGCGACGTCCTGCCGCAGCGCAGCGATCTTGGGGTGCGCGTTCTGGATGCGGTTTTCGCCCAGTTCGGCGACACCCGCGTTCAGCAGCACGCGGACTTCGTCGGGACCGACGTACTTGGTGACGGCCACTAGGCGCACCTCGGCCGGATGGCGGCCGCGCCGCTCCGCCGCGGCCGCGATCCGCTCCAGGATCTGCCGGAGGTTCTGCCGGAGCCGCTCGGGCGGGACGTGTTCCGGTACGTGTGCAGCCATGGTTCAAGCGGTTCCTGCGATGGCCGGTCGACGGACGGCGCGACACCGTAGGGCGCTCACGCTTTCCTCTTCCCCTTGCGGCGGGCCTTTTCGTCCAGCCCGCAGATGCCGTGGCGTCGGGCCAATTCGGCCTCCACCTGGTCCAGCGTCAGGCCCTGGTGCGCCATCAGCACGAAGGCATGGAAGAACAGGTCGCAGAACTCCTTGACCTTGCGCGTTCGATCCTGCTCGCGCACGGCCTTGATGACTTCGCCGGTCTCTTCGGCCAGCTTGCAGCCGATGGCATCGCGGCCGGCGCGGATCAACGCGGCCACGTACGAGTGCCGAGGCATGGTCCGCTTGCGCTGTTCCACGGTCGTGAACAGCCCGACCAGGGTCCTGCCGGGTATCCGTTCGGCCTTCTTCGGTGCGGTCTTCATGCGGTGCCTCCGTGGTTTCAGGGATTCCGCCAGTCGCCTTTCAGGAACCGGTCCATCAGCGCGTGTCCCGGAGCGACTTCGCACGGCGAACGGCGCGCGTCCGCTTCGTGGTACTCCAATCCCGCGGCCGGCACGCCGGGCCCCCAGGCCAGGAACGGAACGGGCTCGGTCGCGTGCGTCTTCAGCGCGCAGGGCGTCGGGTGATCGGGACAGACCAGCAGGCGCAGTTCGCCCCGCTTCGCGTGCGCGCTCTCCGCCAGCCGGCCGATCACTTCGGCATCGATCCGCTCCAGCGACTCGATCTTGCGCGCATGATCGCCGATGTGCCCGCATTCGTCGGGCGCCTCGATGTGGACGAAGACCAGGTCGTGCCGTTCCAGCGCCTCGACGGCGAACTGTCCCTTGCCGGCGTAGTTGGTGTCGGTGAAACCGGTGATGCCGGGAACCTGGAGCACGTCCAGGCCCAGATACATCGCAAGGCTCCTTAGCAGGTCCACCGCGCTGATGAGCGCGCCGGAGACCCCGTAGACCTCGCGAAACGCCGGCAGGCTCGGACGCCGTCCGTATCCCCACAGCCAGATCTGCGTGGCGAGTCCCTCGCCGCGCCGGCGGCGCGCCTCGTTCGCCGGATGGTCGGCAAAGACGGGAATCGAACGCTCCATCAGGTCGCGCAGGAACCCGCCGTCCGGGCCTTGGGGAAGATACGCGGCCACTTCGCGCCCGGTGATGTTATGCGGCGGCGTGCATTCCGCCTGCAGACCGTCAGGACGCCGCAGGACCAGCAGATGGCGGTACTGGACGCCCGGATGGAAACGCACCTCGTCCGTGCCGAGCGCGGCCTGGAGCGCTTCGAGCAGCGGCCGGCTCTCCTCGGTCCTGATGTGCCCCGCCGAGTAATCCACCATGACGCCATGTTCGACCGTCACCGTATTGCAGCGGACCGCGATGTCGTCGGGACCGAGGTCCACGCCGAGCGACCTGGCCTCCAACGGGGCGCGGCCGGTGTGGTATCGGGCGGGATCGAAGCCGATCAGGCTCATTACGCAGATGTCCGAACCGTTGTCCATGCCGGCCGGCACGTGGAGCGTGCGTCCGACTAGGCCTTCGCGGGCCAGCCGTGAGAGGTTCGGGAGACGGGCCGCCTGGAATGGCGTGCGCTGTCCCAACGCGGCGATCGGCCAATCGGACGCCCCGTCGGGGCAGATGACGGCGTACTTCATGAAGTCGGTCGGTCTCCTGGGATTTCGGATGCGGATCATAGAACGAAGTGCGTCTTGACGCAATGCGAGTCGAGGGCGTGTCGGGTTTTCGTTCCCCGGCCGACGAAAACCCGGGACCGCGAGCCGGCAACGATGCCCCAAGTCCTTGACTTTCCGGGGCGCTGTAGGTCAAATGGGGTTTCTTTTGCGGATTTCGATCCAGGGAGGCGACCGTGGCTGAAGTCATCCTGCAGCACGTGGACAAGACATACCCCGGCGGCGTCAAGGCGGTCATCGACGCGAACCTGGAGATCGCCGATCGCGAATTTGTCGTCCTGGTCGGCCCTTCGGGCTGCGGCAAGTCGACCACGCTGCGCATGGTCGCGGGACTGGAGGAGATCAGCGGCGGCACCATCACCATCGGCGGCCGCGTGGTCAACGACGTGCCGCCCAAGGACCGCGATATCGCCATGGTCTTCCAGAACTACGCGCTTTATCCGCACATGTCCGTTTTCGAGAACATGGCGTTCGGGTTGAAGCTGCGGCGCTACCCGAAGGAAGAGATCAAGCAGCGCGTCATGGAGGCGGCGCAGATCCTGGGCATTTCCGAGCTGCTGGAGCGCAAACCCAAGGCGCTTTCCGGCGGCCAGCGCCAGCGCGTCGCGGTGGGCCGCGCGATCGTGCGCAAGCCCGCCGCGTTCCTCTTCGACGAACCGCTCTCGAACCTGGACGCCAAGATGCGCGTCGAGATGCGCGTCGAGCTGAACAAGCTCCACCAGCGGCTCTCCAGCACCATGATCTACGTGACGCACGACCAGGTCGAGGCCATGACGCTGGGCGACCGGATCGTGATCATGGAAAAGGGGCTCATCCAGCAGATCGGTTCGCCGCTTTCCGTTTACGACGAACCCTACAACCAGTTCGTGGCCAGCTTCATCGGCACGCCGCCCATGAACTTCATGGACGGCAAGCTCGAACAGGCCGGCGCGGGCATCGTCTTCAAGGACGAGAACGGCCTGGTGGTCCCGATCGGCGAAGACAGCGCGAAAAAGCTGACCGGTCATGTGGGCCGGGAGGTCCGGATGGGCATCCGGCCCGAACACGTTCACGACCAGGAATCCGCCACGCGCCTGGCGCTGGCCGCACCGCTGACGGCCACCGTCGATGTCGTCGAGGCGCTGGGGCACGAAAAGGTCATCTACTTCTCGGCCGGCGCGCACCACTTCATCGGCAAGCTGGAGGCGCACGTGCCCGTCGAAGTCGGCCAGAAGATCGCGCTCGCCTTCGACGCCAACAAGATTCACGTCTTCGACAAGGGCAGCGGCAAGAACCTGACCTGCCGCGTGCCGCAATACCAGGAGGCCGACCGGTCGCACGAAACGGTCAAGGCCAGCGCGTGACCTCGATAACCCTATTTTCGAACGGCGGGTAAAGAAGCGCCCGCGGAACGCTTGTCGTCCGCATCGGCCGGCAGGAGCTGCTTCTCGCGGATGAGCTTTCCCAGGAACGCCGTGAACTTTCGGCTGCCCCTGACAGCCATATGCCCGTAATCCGCAAAATCCCGTTCCTCCAGACCGCACGCCTCGGGATATCGAAAACAAAAAACCGGCACGTCGTGCCGCCGGCCCAGTGCGCAAATGACCTCGCTCTGCCGGTCGTATTCCATCCCTGCCAACCGGTCCACTTCCTGCTGGTAGGCGCGCCGGTTCGGCATCTGCAGCAGCAGCACGCGCAGATCGTCGGCTTTTGCAAGGCCGATCAGTTGTTCCAGGTGGCCCACCATGAGCGGATGCACATCGAAGCCGTCGTAGAAATCGCGCACTTGTTTCTCGAAAACCGAAGTGGGGATCTCCGCAGGCCCCACCTCCAGCCCGGCCAGACGGACTTGCGCGTTCTCATCCAGCACCCGGATGCGCGCCTTGCCCCCCATCCAGATGGAAAGCGACTTGGGCAGGTAATGCAACACCGACCGCGCGTAGAACGCACCATCCAGCAAGAGCCTGTTCCGTTGTTGCTCCAAGCGTTCGGCATGATCCCGGCAGCGTGCAGCCCACGCACCGTCGCTTTCCCCCTTCCGGCGGATCAGCTCCACCCTTTCCGCGAAATGCCAGCGTTCCCCCCATGGTGCACAGGCACCGTAGCGATAGCCGGGCCCCATCCGAGACGTGAACTGCCATTCGTCAACATTGATCAGCAGAAGCCTGGCCTTGCGAAAACGCTCGCGGTTGCGCTGGTAAAAGCGCAGTGCGTCAAAGCCGGTGCCGCCCTGCAGTGCGAGGTTCAACGTGGAACCTTCCGGCAGTCCCAGCGCCTCATCCAGAAAACGAGGAGTCACCCCGTCGGCAGCCCGCGAGGAGCCCATCACCAGCACCTGCGGCCGCTCAAACGCCGGTATCACCTCACGCTCAAACCAGCGGAAGATGCCCATCCGGCTATGCAGCGGGGGGATGAAATCCTCCGACAACGAACGCAGCCCGAGTTCCATCAGCGCGACAAGGCCCAATACCCCCAGCAGCGTCCACGGCACGCGCGGTCGGAATGCCGTGTAGCTCTCAAAACTGAAAATAGATGAACGGGACATTCTCCCCTCCGCGAATCGTCAACAGCCAGATCGCCAATGTCGCCAACACCGCCACCTTCGCGGGGTACGTCCAGCGCAGATGCGCCACATGATCCTTCGAAAGGTACTGCGGAAGGTCGATCAACAACCACAGCGCGGCGATCAACCACGCAGCACTCTGGACGTTATCCGCGTCCATTTCCCAGACCGGCCCTGCCTTCGCCCGAACCATACACTGTTCTGTGCGCAGCGACACGATGCCCGCAAGGTAGGTCCATGCCGCGGCGAGCGTCTCCGCACGGAAGAAAATCCACGTCAACGCCACCAGATGAAAGGTGGCAGCGCCCTTCAACAGGCTCGCCGGCAAGCGCCATCGCGAAGCGACCGGCGCGACCGGCTTCCGGCCGCCCAACATCAGTTTGTGCACCACCAGATAAAAGCCGTGCAGTCCGCCCCAGACGATGAACGTCCAGTTTGCGCCGTGCCACCATCCCCCCAACAACATGGTCAGAAAAAGATTCCAACAGGTCTTGCCCGTCCCGTGCCGGTTGCCGCCCAGCGGGATATAGAGGTAGTCCCGCAACCATGTGGAAAGCGAAATATGCCAGCGACGCCAGAATTCCGTGATGTTCGTCGAGAAATACGGCTGGTTGAAGTTTTCCATAAGATCGAAACCCAGGATACTCGCCAGACCGCGCGCGATATCCGAATAACCCGAGAAGTCGGCGTAGATCTGGAACGAGAAACCATAGAGGGCCCAAAGCAGCGTCCACGATGAACAGGCTTCCGGTTGCCGGAAAATCGGTTCGATCAGCGGCGCCAGCGTGTCGGCGACCACGATCTTCTTGAATAGTCCCAGCAGGCATAGCCACGCGCCGCACGACCAGCCGTTCCAGGTCATGCGGCGCGGACGCTCGACCTGGGGCAACAGGTGCGACGCCCGTTCTATGGGGCCGGCCACCAGTTGGGGAAAGAGCGTTACAAAAAGCAGAAAGTCCAGGACGCGTTTCGCAGGTGCCATCCGGCCACGGTAGACGTCGATCGAGTAGCTGAGCGCCTGAAAGGTGTAGAAACTGATTCCCAGCGGCAGCACCAGATTCAGTTTCCAGGGCGGCACGTCCCAGCCCAACGAACGGAAAGCGGACTGAAAGGAGACCAGGAAGAAGTCAAAATACTTGAAGAGGCCCAGCACGCCGAGGCTGAAGACGAGGCCCAGCGCAACCCATCGTTTGCGGACGGACTCGTCGCCGCAGGCCGCAATGCGCAGGGCCACACCATGGTTGACGAACGCCACAAGCAGCATCAACCCGATGAAACGACCCTCGCAGCCGGCGCGGACATCCCACCAGCCATAGAAGAAAAGGCTGGCGATCAGCAGGAAGAGGTTCTGCCAACGGTGTGCCAACAGGCCGTAGAGACCCAAGACGATCACAAAAAAGCCCCAGAAAACGAAGGAATTGAAAAGCATGGCTGAATACCGCGCCGCGAAAGTTCCTGACCCAGTGCTGGCAGCCCGTTGAAAAACCCCTCTTCCGCATAGAAGGGAAGGGGAACAAAAGCCCCTTTTTCAACGGGCTGCTGGCGTCCGCGGGTCCGGCTCTTCATTGCTCGCTCGTCACGGATTTCCTCCCGATGTGCTCTCCGCTCGCGCCTCGATCCGGGTCCGCATCCGTGGCGCATTGGGTCGGTTACTTCTGCGGCGCGGGACGCAGGAACCATCCCGCTCCCGACCGACTTTGACGGCGCACCGAGGCAAGGACAGCCTAGAACCAGCGATGGGTAGTTCAAGCAAAGGCGGGCCAAGACTGCGGGGGCGTGACCGACCTTGACGTGAGACAGGCGGCATCCCACCCGCTCCGGAACTCGGAAGCAGTGTATTTGCGGAGATCTACCGACCACGAGAGCGTGAACCGCTTCGCTGAGGCCATGGCTCGAACGGCGGTTGTGCTCGCACCGGAAATACTCAATACCGCGCCGCAGAAGTTCCTGACCCCGTGCGCCGCGGATGCGGGTCCGGCTCGAGGCGCGAGCGAGGAGCCTATCCGGAAGAGATCGGTGACGAGCGAGCGACGAAGAGCCGGGTTCGCCAGCGCTTCGCCATGGGTCTGAAACTTCTGCGGCGCGGTACTCAATGATCGGCTGGCTGGCCGTACGGCTGCGCCGCCGCGACGTCGAAAGCCCAGCCGGTCGGCCTTCGATGACGGCGGCGGAAATCGGTCGGGCGAAGTCCCGCCGCACGCTTGAAGACCGTGACGAACCGCTCCAGGCTCTCGAAGCCCGTCCGCCGCGCGACGTCGGCCACCTTCAGGTCCGTCGCCAGCAGCAGTTCCTTCGCCCGTTCCAGGCGCTGGCGCGCCAGTTCCTGCCGCGGCGTGCGGCCCAGCACCCGGCGCACCTTCATTTCGAGCGTGCGGCGTGAAAGCGCCACCGCCCGCACGACGTCTCCCACGCCGATCCCCTCGCACGCGTGCGCGCGCATGAAGCGGACCGCCGCCTTCAATTCCGGGTCGTCGATGGCGATCGTGTCCGTCGAGCCGCGCAGCATCACGCCCTCCGGCTCGATCAGGCGCGGCTCCCGCGGCGGCTTCTCCCCGCGCATCAGGGCGTGCAACTGCCGAGCCCCCTCGTAACCGATCCGCTCCGCGTTCGTCCGCACGCTCGAAAGCGCGGGCGTCACCGCATGCGTGTACAGCTCGTTGTCGTCCACGCCCAGGATCGCCACCTCGTCGGGAACCGCGATCCCGACAACGTGGCAACTGATCGACGCCTGCCAGGCCACGCCGTCCGAATTGCAGAAAAGCGCGCACGGTTTGGGCAGCTCGCGCAGCCAGCGCCCCTGTCGTCCCGCGTCCCTCCCGGGGTGGCGCCAGTCCGCCCAGGTGGCCTTCGACTCGCGGACCTCGAATCCGTCCTTCGACACCCGGTCGCGATACCCCTTGGCGCGCAAAAGGGTGGACCAGTAGCCGGCGTCCTTGAGCATGGCATAATGACGGAATCCCCGATCCAGAAAATGTTCGGCCGCCAACGCCCCGATCCGCTCGTTGTCCTGGCCGATAAAGATCAACTCCGGCACGTCGTTCAGGAACTGCGCAACGCTGACCAGGTGGCTCGTGGCCCGCAACAGCCCCGCCACCTGGTCCCGGTTGGTGCGCCAGCCGAAACACCCCAGCACCCCGTCCCAGCGGACCTCGAGCGGCCACTGCCCCTCGATCGCGTGGGTCATGAACCAGCTGCCCACCTCGTAGGCGTACCGGTTCGCGCCGATCACGATGTCTCGAGCGTAGCCGGACTCGCCGTAAGTGGCGATGAGGATGCGCTTGAAGTCGCTCATCTCGAGACCGTTCCGTTCGATACCCTCGCCACATCGCCGGACGCACCAGGTGCAACACGCTGTTTGCGCAAAACAGCAGTAAGTATTCGCAAACAAGCAGTCCGCGTCAAGCGTTCTAGCGTTACTTTGGGTAGGGTTTCGAGCGCCAGAGCACCTGCTTCTGCCAAGTACCGTGCCGCGGAAGTTCCTGACCCAGTGCGTCGCGGTACCAGGGATTTTCGGAGGATATCGATATGCGAGACGACCTTCATGTTCGGCATGGAACCCGAGACCGGAGGACAGGGCGCGGTATCGTACTGATCATGGCGGCGGGGGTGTTGACGCTGCTCTCGGCGATCGGGTTCAGCTTCTTTGCCCTCACCCACGGAGCCACGCAGTCGTCCATCCGTTACAGCGACATGGTACGCGCCGAGCTGTTGGCGCATTCGGGCATCCACGAGGCCGTCGCGCGGCTTCGGCAGCACGCCTACCTGAAGACCGAGGCCGCCTCGGACAACTGGTATCCCGTGGACTGGATGAACGACGGCCACGAGCGGATTTCGTTTCCCTTCGCCAACGGCGTCGACGAAGATGGCGACGGGATCGTGGACAACGAGGGCGAAACGACCGCGGCGTACAGTCGCGCGTTGAGTTCTTCGGTCTGCGACCAGAGCGACCGTTTCGTGCTCCAGATCCATGACGCGGCCAGCCGGATCAACGTGAATGCCTGCGACAACCTGGCGGTCGTGTTGAACAACCTCTGCATCCTGCTGGGGCCCCCGCTGGTGCCGGCCGACGAGGATCTTCTCCAGCCGCGCCGCTGGTGCGTGGAGAGCGGGAGCACGCTGACCGCCTATGGCGCCAACACCCGGGACACCCAGGACGGACGGGACATTTACTATGAGGTGGACGCGAACGGCCGGCCGCTCCAGCGGGACCAGGCCCCTTACCAGGCGATCCTTGCGTCGCTTGCCAAGCCTACGGACGGACGCGCCGTCTTCGGTGACGGGTATGCCATCGCGGGTTATCGCTCGCGTCACGGCATATTTTCCGGTCTCGAGGAGGTCAAGAGCGCGCTGACTTTCGTCGACCGGAACGGGAACGGGATCGCCGACGATCCCCTGGAACGGTTGGAGATCGAATTGAAGTTCGCGTTGCTGCGCCCGCACATCACGACGCAGTCGTGGATCGACACGAACACGGTGTGCGTGGGCAAGTTCGAGTGGTGCGCCGCCGAGAACGTGGCGGTGAACTGTCCGGTCCGCGACCTGCGGACCGGAGCCCTCGAGACGGTCCCGTGCCAGATCCTGATCGATCGCGACAAGAGCTGGGTGGCGGACGACCCCGAGAACGACCCGTTCAACCGGCGCGGTTCGCTGCGCGGATCCTACGTCTCGATCCTGAACGGGCACGGGGCCGGGCAGTTGCGTCGGATCGCCACGAACGGGACGGACTGGATTGCCCTCCGCGGATACGGGGCCACGCCGGACGAGCGGATGACCGTGCCGCCGGGTCCGATCAGTTCGTACCTGATCGTCGCGCGCGAGGATGCGCTGCTGGAGGAAGTCGCCGACAGCGGGGGGAAATACCTGGGCCTCTTCCCGCGGGTCGCCAACG
>Ga0101944_10003257_pt1 | contig 23297 bp, 17 predicted proteins | sample DewCreD2012metaG_FD_75245 | JGI IMG/M metagenome (GOLD analysis project Ga0101944, IMG submission 75245) | Hot spring sediment bacterial and archeal communities from British Columbia, Canada, to study Microbial Dark Matter (Phase II) - Dewar... ... | reverse complement strand
TCCCCGCCCGGATCCGGTTCCACTCCTCGAGGGGGAGCCGCTTCACCGGGTTCGAGAGCGCGATCCCCGCGTTGTTCACCAGGACGTCGACGGTGCCGAGGAGCTCCGTGGCGCGTGCCGCCATCGCGGCCACGCTCGCCCACAACGATTGTCGCGAGCTGTATTGCTTCAAGTTCAGCCAGACGCTCTACAACAGCACCGTGCCCATCAAAAAGAACGGCACGCACTTCGTGGACAACACCAACGCGCCCTACAACATCGGCGGCATTACCAAAGGCGGCGAAGTGTGGCGGCTCTTCAACCGGGCCGCCGCGCCGGGCCGCGAACAAGCCTGGAACCAGCGCGTCGCCCAGCGCCTGGGCGAGCTGTTGGCCCGCCTCCGCGAGCATGTGCAGTCCGCCGACGCTCCCGATGGCTTGTTGGCCGTGATCGACGCGACCCGCCCCACCCTGCTGCACCGCGTCGATCGGCTCCGGCGGCAGCATGCCGACCTGTTGCAACAGGCCCAGTCGCTGCACCAGCAAGTGCAGCATCACGGCGATGGCGAAGTGCCCGACTTCCGCGATATCCGTCAACGGGCGATGTGGCTGCTCAACGCGCTGCGGCACCATCAGGCCCAGGAGACGGACCTGATCTTCGAGAGCTTCTATACCGACATCGGCGTCGGGGACTGACGACCTGCCGGGCCGCGTCCCTTGCTGCGATCCACGTGGCATCCGGCGGTAACGCACGGCAGGCCATCGCTCGTCTAGGCCGGCAGATTCCAGGCAGATCATGCGGGCCGGTCGCCCCGCCCCCAATGCCAGCGCCAGCATGCGTTTGCTAGCAGCGGCGTCATTTTTTCCCTTGCTGCCGCGGCGCCCTTTCTCTAGACTTCCGCCCGCCAATGGCCGGGCGCGGAACGACCCATACCCGCTCCCTCGCCCGCGACGACCCAGAAAGACCAGGGAGGGACCACGTCATGCAAGGAATGCCCATCGACCGCACATCCGCCCAACCGGACCAGGCCCGCCGCCGTTTCGGACGCGCCCTCGGGTGGACCGCCACCGTGGCCGCCGTTTTCGCGGCAGGAGCCGCGCTGCGCTGGCTGGGCAACGGACGGCTCGAAGCCCAGTCGCCGCCCCGCCCCCCCGCCGCTGCGTCGCGGACGCCCAGTGCGGCGTCGGCCAGCCAAAGCAGGCCGGGTAGCCTGCCCGCCGTCGGGACGAGTCAAGTACGGCCAGCCGCAGCGCCAGGGTCGACCAGTGCCGGCGGCGTTCAGGCGGCCAGGTCGGGCAGTCCGGCGGCCACGGCCAGCCAGGCCCGCAGCACGGTGGCCTCCAGCACCTTGCAGGTGATGGCCGTGATCAATGGCGTGCAAATCACCCGTACAGAGCTGGGGCGGGAATGTATCCGCCGCTATGGGGAAGAGGTGCTGGAGAGCATGGTCAACCGGCAGCTCATCGCCGAGGCGTGTGCGAAGCAGGGCATTCAGGTGACCGACGCCGATGTCTCGGCGGAGATCGACCGGATCGCACAGCGGTTCGGCCTGACGCGGGATCGGTGGCTGACCCTGCTGCAGGAAGAGCGGGGCTTCAGCGAACAGCAGTACCGCCGGGAGGTGCTTTGGCCGATGCTGGCCTTGCGGCAACTGGTGGCTGCACAGACGGAAGTGACGCAGGAAGACCTCAAGAAGGCCATCGAATCGGAATTCGGACCGCGGGTGCGGGCCCGTTTGATCGCGCTGGATAGCAAGCAGAAGGCCGAGCAAGTGCGGGCCGAAGCGGTGGCCAACCCCGAGGCGTTCGGCGACCTATCCAAGAAGTACAGCGTGGAGCCGGGCGTGGCGGCGGCCTACGGCGTGATCCCGCCGATCCGCAAGCATCTGGGCGACCCGCACTTGGAGGAAGTGGCGTTCAGCCTCCAGCCGGGACAGATTTCGCCGATCGTCCAGGTGGCCAACATGTACTACATCCTCAAATGCGAGGAGATCCTGCCGCAGCAATACCTTTCCAGCCAGCAGCTTGCCGAGCAGCAGAACCGGCTGAAGGAGAAGATCAAGGAGAACAAGCTCCGGGCGGCCGCCGGCGAGTTTTTTGAAAAGATGAAGCAGCAGGCCAGCATCACGCTGGTGCTTGGCGATGCGAAAAAGCAGCAGGAGATGCCGGGCGTGGCGGCCGTGGTCAATGGCCGGCAGATCACGCTGTCGGAACTGGCCGAGGAATGCATCGCCCGCCATGGGCGGGAAGTGCTCGATGGCGAGATCAACCGCAAAATCCTGGAGCAGGAGCTGGCCCGCCGGAACTTGACGATCACGGAAAGCGACATCGACGCGGAGGTGGCGCGGGCTGCCGACGCGTACGGCTTCCTCAAGCCCGACGGCTCGCCTGATGTGGAACGCTGGCTGAAGTCGATCACCGACCAGCCGGGAGCCACGGTCGACCTGTACATTCGCGACGCGGTCTGGCCTTCGGTGGCCCTGAAGAAACTGGTGGGCAACCGGGTCGAGGTCACCGACGAAGACCTCCGCAAAGGGTTCGAGTCGAACTACGGGCCGCGGGTGGAAGTGCAGGCGGTGGTGCTCAGCGACCTGCGGCAGGCGCAGCGGGTCTGGGAGCTGGCACGGAACAACAACACCGAGGCGTTCTTCGCCGAGCTGGCGCAGCAGTACTCGATCGAGCCGTCGTCGCGGAGCAATGGCGGACGGGTGCCGCCGATTCGCCGCTACAGCGGCTCTCCGCTGATCGAAGAAGAAGCGTTCAAGCTCCAGCCGGGCGAGCTGTCGGGGATCGTGGCCGTGGATGGCCAATTCATCATCTTGCGGTGCCTGGGGCGGACCCGGCCCGTGCAGACCGACTTCAACGCCGTCCGCGGGGAACTGGTCAAGGACATCCACGAGAAGAAGCTGCGTGTGCTGATGACCCGCGAGTTCGACCGCCTCCGCGAATCGGCGCAGGTCGATAATTTCCTTGCGGGTACTTCGCAGAGTGGCAACAAGTCGACTGCCCCAGCGGCGCTGGCTTCCCGGCCGGCCACACCCGCCCATTCCCCTGCAAACGCCTCGGCGAGTGGCACGCGGAGCGCTGCGGCACCTTCCAGCACGCCCGCTCGCGGGAGCCGCTGATCGCGCGGGCGGAAGAAAAACGGCTGGGAGGACAGTTCGCGGCAGGTCACGGCGGGAGAGCATGGCCAGAGCGCATCGACAGGGCTGGGCATGGGGGCCTAGTCCGCCAGCGGAGTGTGCACCAGCGGCGGGAGCGTGCCACGGGCGGCGTTCTTGTGCGGTCGCCCGCTCTAGGGCGGCTTGCCACCGCACCTGAGCGCTGCTGAACTGGCGTGAAGCGTTTTGAGGCCGCGCGTCGGCCCGCGCCGAGAACGCCCATGTCCGGACGCTATTACCATCCCGAAGCGAGTCTGGGTCGGCGGGTGCTCCTGGCCGGGGACGAAGGGCACCACCTGGCCACGGTGATGCGGGTTCGGATCGGGGACGAGGTCTGCTTGTTCGACGGGCGGGGGCGCGAGCTGGTCGCCCGCGTTACAAGCGTTCGCAAAGGGACGGTGGAGCTGGAGGTGGTGGCCGAGCGGGAGCTATCCCGGGAACTGCCCCGGCCGGTCACGCTGGCGGTGGCCCTGCCCAAGGGAGAGCGGCAGAAGTGGCTGGTGGAAAAGGCCACGGAACTGGGCGTGCACCGTCTGGTGCCGCTGCGAACCGAGCGATCCGTCGCGCAGGCGGGGGCGGAGACGGTGGCTCGGCTCAGGCGTGTGGTGATCGAGGCCAGCAAGCAGTGCGGCCGCAACCAGTTGATGGAAGTGGACGAGGCCCGGCCGTGCACCGAGTTCTTCCAGGCTGCGATGGGGATGGGACGGCGGGTGCTGGCCGATCCGCACGGGCGGCCGCTGGCGGAGGCAGCCGTTTTCGCGAGCGAGCCTGTGTGCTGTGCAATCGGACCGGAAGGGGGTTTTACCGAGGCGGAGCGGGCGGCGGCCCTGGCCAGCGGGTGGGACGCGGTCTGCCTGGGCGCGCGAATCCTGCGGGTCGAGACGGCGGCGATCGCCCTGGCCGCCTATTTCAGCCTGAGGCAGGCCGAGCGGCCGCCGGCGGCACCAGCTCCGAACGCCCCACCGTGACCAGCGTGCAGCTGGTGGGGCGGTGCGCGGCCAGGTAGGCGTTGATCGCATCGGTGCTCAGGCCATCGACGATGGCGGACAGCTCTTCCATCGTCCGCACCCGGCCCAGGTAATACCAGTCCAGGGCGATGGCGCTGGCCCGGGCCGGGCTGCTTTCCTGCTCGATGATCAGCACCCGTTTGATCCGTCCCTTCAGCCGCGCCAGCTCCTCGTCCGTGATGCCTTCGTGCAGCCGGACGATCTCCGCCCAGAGGACATCAAGGGTTTCCTGGGCTCGCTCGGCCGTGGTGCCGGCGTAGGCGAGGACGGCGCCTCGATCGCGCAGCGAGTGGCAGACGGCCTGCACGGCGTACACCAATCCGCGCTTCTCCCGCACTTCGGTGAACAGCCGCGAACTCATGCTGTCGCTGAGCACGCCCACCGCCGCCCGGATCAGGAAATAATCGCTGTGGCCATACGGCACGGCATCCACCGCCAGACCGATATGCGTCTGGGCGGAATCGACCGCCAGATGGCAGTAGCCGCGGGGCGGCGGTTGCTCGGCGGGCGGCTGGGGGCCAGGAGCGTCCCACGCCCCGAACAGCCGCTCGACGTCGTCCACCAGGCGCGGCCAGTCGATCGCCCCCGCCACGCTGAGGATCGCCCCGCGGGGGCTGTAGTGCATCCGAAAGAACCGCCGTACATCCTCGATGCCAATGGATTGCAGGGTGGCTTCCGTCCCTTCGGCGCTGCGTCCCCACGGCTCGGGATAGTGCCGCTGCCGTAGCGTTTTCATCGTCTTGCGGCCCAGTTCGTCCTCCACCGCCCGGCAATCCTGCAGACAGCCCAGGCGCGCGTCCTCCAGTTGCTCGGGCGGCAGGTGCGGGCGCTGCACCAGGTCCGCGTACAGGGCCAGGACGGCCGGCAAACGCTCGGCCGGCATCGCGCCGCCCAGGGAGGTATGGGCCACGCTCACCGCGGCCGAGACGCTAGCGCCGAGGTTTTCCAGCTCCGCCAGGAACTGGCGGCTGTCGCGAGGTCCTGCTCCCCGCTGGGCCATCTCGCCGACCAGTTGCGCCAGGCCGAGCTGGTCGGCCGGCTCGTAGGCGCACCCCGCTGGCAGCAACAGCGCGAAGGCGGCCGATTCCAGCCAGGGCATCTCTTCCGCGACCAGCGTCAGCCCGCTCGGCAGCCTGTGGGAGTGGATCGTCTGCGGCACGGAAGGCTTCACTCGGCGAGGGATGCAGCAAACAGCGCGGGATACGACGCGTCCGTTGTACCGTCTGACGGCCCACTCGCACCAGCCCACGCGCAGGTGGCCGCAGGGGTGCTGGACCTTCGAGGGCGGTCGATCGAGCGGCCGTGGGCGTCAGGCCGAGGGACCGAGGATCTTCTGCTTCAGCTCGGTCAACAGGGCGATCGCCTGGCCGATCTCCGCCTTCTGCCGCTGCGGCTCCTGCGGGATCTCCCGCTCGATGGTCAGCGGGCCTTCATAGCCGATTTCCAGCAGCGTCCGCAGGTAGTTCTCCATGCCCACGTCTCCCTGGCCGAGCGGCACCTCCTGCCCCCATTCCTTGCCGGGATGCGCGGCCCACTTGCCATCCTTGCAGTGCACGCTGCGGACGTAGCGGCCGACCTTCTTCAAGGCCGCGATCGGTTCGCCCGTCCCGTAGAGGATCATGTTGGCCGGGTCGAAGTTGATGAACAGGTTGTCACGCTGGACCTCTTCGATGAATGCCAACAGGTCGTCGGCCGTCTCCTGCCCGGTCTCCAGGTGCAGCGCCTGCCCACTGGCGGCCAGATGGTCGCAGACGTCGCGGGCCACCTCGACCACCTCCCGATACAGTGGCAGCGTGCGGTCGTGCGGGATGAAGCCGATGTGCAGGCCGATCGCTCGCACGCCCAAAAGCCGTGCGAAGTCGGCGATCTCCTTCAGTTCCTGCGTGCGGGCGCGGCGGGTGGCCGGCGGCACCAGCCCCACCGTCTGGGCCACGGTCGGGATGTCCGCATAGCTTTCCCCTTCGAACCCGCCGAAGACGCACGTGATCGTGATCCCGTAGCCAGCCAGCCGGTCGAGGAACGCCCGGGCATTTTCGGGCGTCCGCGTGCGGGCATGCGGTGCGTGAAGCTGGATCGTCGGCACGCCCAGCTCGTGCGCCACCTCGAGTTTTACCCCCAATCCCGCGTCGATGCTGGCAAACACGCCCAGGGGCCATCGGTCCATGCCTCGTCCTCCCGAATCGAAAACGCTCGCCAAGGTTTGCTGCGGCTGCTCATCGTAGGAGCGCCGCGAGTCGGTCGCAAGCTGCCGGGGCATCGAGTCGGACGGTCCCGCGGCTCTCAAGCCGTGGCACCTGCCCTACGGCGCCTTGCCCACGGCCGATCCGTCGTGGCGGGCTGCGGCCGCTCGAACTTCCAGCCGCCGGAAGAAGGCGTACAGCCCCAGGCCGATCGCCAGGAGAGCCACCACCCCCGGGACTTGCAGCCGCTGCGACCAGTCGGCATCGGGAGCAAACGTCCGCAGGAAACTGGTGCCCACGACCAATAGCGCGGTCAAAAGATAGATCGTGGGGGTCAGCGGATAAAACCAAGTGCGGTAGGGGCGTGCCGCCTGGGGCATCCGCCAGCGGAGGACGATCACGGCGCCGACGACCAGGGCGTAAAACACCGTGCCTCCCAGAACGACGAAATCGGTGAGCGTGTCGAAGGCGGCTTTGGGGTTGGCCGCGACGGCGAACGCCAGCCCGATCTGCGCCAGCGACCAGAGCGACTGGGCGAGGATGGCGTTGGCGGGCGTCTGGAAACGGCCATGGATCTGGCGGATCGCACGGGGGAACAGTCCGTCGCGGGCCATGGCGAAGTAGATCCGCGGGCCGGCCAGCAGGTTGGAATTGAGCGCCCCGAACATCGAGATCATCACCCCTGCCGACGCCAGCGGAACGCCGTAGGGACCGAGGATCGCCTGGAACACGTCGGCGGCGATCGCTTGCGACTGGCGGGTCTGGGACAGCGGCAGGCAGAAGTGGTAGCCGACGTTCGCTCCCACATACACGCCCGTCACGATCAGCACGCCCACCACCAGTCCCAGCGGCACGTTCCGCTGCGGGTGGCGGACTTCTTCGGCCACCGGGCCGATGTTGATCCAGCCGTCGTACGGCCAGAACACGGCCACCATGGCCAGCCCGAACGCCCGGAAGAAGTCCCACGTCACCTCCTCCGGCCACAGCGGCTGCACGTGGGCCGTGTTCCAGCGGCCCAGGAAGAGCGGCCCCAGCAGCAGCACCAGGAGAAAAGTGACTTTGATCACGGTGGTGATGTTCTGCGTGCGGGCCGACCAGCGCGTGCCGACCACGTTGATCACCGTCAGCGACCCCACCGCCAGGATCGTGATCAGGCCCTGCACGGCGTGGGGCAGCGGGACGAGGTCGCTCTGCGGGATCAGCCCTGTCGTCTCCAGCGACTGGAGCAGTTTGTCGAAATAGATCACCGTGCCACACGCCAGGCTGCCCAGCGAACCGGTGCGGATGATGGAAAATTCGGCCCAGCCCCAGAGAAATGCCGTGATCCGGCCGTAGGCTTCGCGGAGATAGACATAGGGCCCTCCCGCGTGCGGCAGCATCGCCGCCAGCTCCGCCAGCGATAGCGAACCGCACAGCGTGGCCAGCCCGCCCAGGAGCCACACTGCGAGAATGGCGCCCAGCGCCGGCACCTGGTTGTCGATATTGCTGACTTTGAGGAAGATACCCGATCCGATGATCGACCCCACGACGATCATCACCGCATCGAACGGCCCCAAAATCCGCGGCAAGACCTGAACGCGGTCGGGATCGCCGCCCGTGACCCCTGCTGACGCAAGTGGGTTCTCGTGATCCGCGCGATGGAACATGGCATCTCCTCGCAGCAAGGCAACCGGCGACACCGACGACCGCACGAGTTTCCACCGTCTGGCGAGCCCGGCAGCGGCTGCGCAGGATAGTGCATCGACCACCTCCAGGCGAGTCGGGACGTGCACCAGGCCGCGCAAGCCGTGCGTCGTGCCTCTGGATTGCCCGACCAAAGTGCCTACAATGCGTCTAGCTCGGTCGATCCTTCCCAAGTGACTTGCCCCCGTTATGACCAGCTCGCTGCTGAAGACGCCGCTGGCCGACTGGCACCTTGCCCACGGCGGCCGCATGGTGGATTTCGCGGGCTGGCAGATGCCCGTCCAGTACGACTCGATCGTGGCCGAGCACCTGGCCACCCGCCACGCGGCCGGGCTGTTCGATGTCTCCCATATGGGCCGCCTACGGCTCGATGGCCCCGGCAGTGCCGCCTTCCTGGACCGCCTGTTGACCCGCCAGATATGCGGGATGAGTCTAGGAAAAATCAGATATTCATTAGTGTGCAACGAGGCAGGCGGCGTCCTGGACGACGTGCTGGTCTACCACTTGCAGGAGCATGGAGGAGCACCGTTTCACCTGCTGGTGGTCAATGCGAGCAACCGGCAGAAGATCCTGGACTGGCTGAAATCGCATCTTCAATCTGGAGAAGAAGTTGCGATTACTGACCAGACCTTGTCAACCGGAATGATCGCCGTGCAGGGGCCGCGGGCGCTGGCTTGCGTCGAGCCATTGGTGGGGGCCGACCTGGGAGGGCTGGCGTACTTCACGGGCACGGCGACCACGATTTGCGGTCACCTCGGGCTGATCAGCCGGACGGGCTACACCGGGGAGGACGGGTGTGAACTGATCGTGCCGGCGGCCGGGGTGGTCGAAATTTGGGAAAAAATTCTTGCGCATGGCCGGGAGGCGGGGGCGCGGCCGGCGGGGCTCGGTGCTCGGGACACGCTGCGGTTGGAAGCGGGGCTGCCGCTGTATGGCCACGAGCTGACCGAGACGATCGATCCGTTTCAGGCCGGTCTGGCGTTCGCGGTCAATCTGGAGGGGCGCGAGTTCATCGGTCGGCAAGCGTTGCTGTCCCGTCGGGACGATCCGACCCTGCCCAGGCGCGTCGGGCTGGTGCTGGCCGGCCGCCGTGTCGCCCGGCACGATTATCGCGTCCTGGCCGGGAACGAAACGGTCGGCTGGGTGACCAGCGGCACGTTTTCGCCGAGCCTCGAGCAATCGATCGCCATGGCCTACGTGGACCGGGCCTGGGCGACACCTGGCCGCGAGCTGGCAGTCGAGATTCGCGGGAGCCTGGAGGCGGCCCGCGTCGTGAAGCTTCCGTTTTATACCCGAGCGTCGTGAGCAAGTGCGGGCATGACACCGAGCGACCTAAAGTATGCGGAGACCCACGAGTGGGTCCGTCTTTCGGAAGAAGGCGGGCGGAAGGTGGCCACGATCGGCATCACCGACTTTGCCGTCGAGCAACTGACCGACCTGGTGCACATGGTGCTGCCGCCGGTGGGCACGAAGGTCGTGGCCGGGCAGCCGTTCGGTGAAGTGGAGTCGGTCAAGGCGGTCAGCGACCTGTACAGCCCGGTAGATGGCGAGGTGATCGCGGTCAATAGCGACTTGCCGCAGCATTTGGAGCTGCTCAGCAGCGACCCGTACCACCAGGGCTGGATGATCAAAGTCGCCCTCAGCGACGAGGCGGCGCTGGCGCGGCTGATGGACGCGGCGACCTATGAGAAACAGTGCGCCGCCGAGGGGTGAGATTGCCTGGCGCCGGGGGCGCGGCGGCCTGGGGGGCACGCGCGGGGGTGTGACGCTTTTCTCCCCGGGGCACAGGGTCGTCTTTCGCCGTCTTCGTGTGAGCATTCCGATTCATGGCCTACCTGTACAACACACCGGACGATGTGGCGGCGATGCTGGCCCGGATCGGCGTCGCGTCGATCGACGAACTGTTCACGTCCTTGCCCGAGGAGCTGCGGCTGAAGCGGCCGCTAAAGCTGCCGCCGGCGATGTCGGAGCTGGAACTGACCAGCCACGTCGCGCAGCTCGCGGCCGAAAATGACGATGTGCGGCGGAAGGTCTGTTTTCTGGGAGGAGGGGCGTACGACCACTTCATCCCGGCCGTGATCGACAGTCTGGCCTCTCGGGGCGAGTTCTATACGTCGTACACGCCCTATCAGCCGGAGGTGAGCCAGGGCACGCTCCAGGCGATGTTCGAGTACCAGACGCTGATCTGCCAGCTCACCGGGATGGATGTGTCCAACGCCAGTCTGTACGACGGCGGCAGTGCGGCGGCCGAAGCCGTGCTCCTGGCCATGAGCGTGACTTCCCGCAGCGGCAAGGTAGTGGTGCTCGAATCGGTCCATCCGCACTACCGGCAGATTTTGAGCACGTACCTGGCCAATCTGGGGACGGAACTGATCACGGTCCGTGCTCCCGGCGGGTGGGTCGATCCCGCGGCGGTGGCGGCGGCGGTCGATTCGCACACGGCGTGCGTGCTCGTGCAGCATCCGAACTTTTTCGGCTGTCTGGAGGAGGTGGCGGCGCTGGCCGAGGCGGCGCATCGGGTGGGGGCGCTTCTGGTGCAAGTGTTCGACCCGATCAGCCTGGGGCTGCTGAAGCGACCGGCCGAGCTGGGAGCCGATGTGGCGGTGGCGGAGGGGCAGGCGCTGGGCATTCCGCTGTCGTTCGGCGGGCCGTACCTGGGCATCATGGCCTGCAAAGAGGCGTTCGTGCGGCGGTTGCCCGGCCGGATCGCCGGCCAGACCGTCGACCGTCGCGGCCAGCGCTGCTGGGTGCTGACGCTGCAGACGCGGGAACAGCACATCCGCCGGGAAAAAGCGACCAGCAACATCTGCACCAATCAGGGGCTGATGGCCCTCCGCGCGGCGATTTATCTGGCCCTGGCGGGGCCGCAAGGGCTGGCGGAGGTGGCCGCGCTGTGCGTGCGGAAGGCGGCCTACGCCCGGCAGCAGCTTACTCTCGGCGGAAGGCTGGAGTGCCGGTTTGATCGTCCGTGCTTCAAGGAGTTCGTGCTCCGCGACCGGCAGGGTCAGGTCCGGGAATGGCTGGCGCAAGCGCACCAGGCCGGGTTTCTGGCCGGCTTGCCGCTGGGCCAGTGGTATCCGGAACTGGACGACTGCCTGCTCGTCGCGGTGACCGAAAAGCGGTCGCGGGCGGAGATCGACGCGCTGGCGCAGGTCGGCGTGGGGCGCGCCGGGGGCGGTGCACCGCCGGCGCCGCACGTGCGGGCGACGCGGGCGCTGGCGTAGCGCGGCACGCCGGGGGCCGCCCCGCCCGCGCTGGGCACGTATAGGAACAGATCGCATGCGCAATCCGTTTTCGACGACGTTGCTGTTCGAGCTTTCCCGGCCGGGGCGCCGCGCGGCGCGTTGGCCGCAGTGCGACGTGCCGGCCCCGCCCGTCGAGGCGCTCGTGCCCGCCGAGATGCTGGCCGAGCGTCCGCCGCCCTTGCCGGAAGTTGCCGAGCCGGAAGTGGTCCGCCACTTCACCAACCTCTCGACCCTCAACATGTCGGTCGACACGCATTTCTATCCGCTGGGCAGTTGCACGATGAAGTACAACAGCAAGCGGAACGAGCGGCTGGCCGGTCTGAGCGGTCTGGCGGAGGTCCACCCGCTGCAGCCGCACAGCACTGTGCAGGGGCTGCTGCGGCTGCTGTGGGAGCTGGCGCAGATGCTGGCCGAGATTTCGGGCCTGCCGGGCGTGTCGCTTCAGCCGGCGGCTGGGGCGCAGGGGGAGTTGACCGCGCTGCTCGTGGCGGCCGCCTATTTCCGGCATCAGGGACAGCGCCGGACCAAAGTGCTGGCGCCCGACAGCGCGCACGGAACCAACCCCGCCAGCGCCCGGATGGCGGGGTTCGAGTTCGTGACGGTCCGCAGCCGCAGCGACGGCACGGTGGACCTGGACGATCTGGCCGCGAAACTCGACCCGCAGGTGGCGGTGTTCATGATCACCAACCCCAGCACGCTGGGGCTGTTTGACCCGCAGGTGGCCCAGATCGCTCAGCGGGTGCATGCCCTGGGCGGGCTGGTCTATTTGGATGGCGCGAACATGAACGCCATCCTCGGCAAGGCCCGGCCGGGCGACTTCGGTGCGGACATGATGCACTTCAACCCGCACAAGACGTTCAGCGGTCCGCACGGCGGAGGTGGTCCGGGGGCGGGACCGATCTGCGTGGCCGCAGCGCTGGAGCCATATCTGCCGGTGCCGGTGGTGGTCGAGCGGGACGGGCAGTACTTCCTGGACGAAGACCGACCCCTGTCGATCGGCCGGGTGCGGAGCTTCTTCGGCAATGTCGGGGTGCTGGTGCGGGCCTACTGCTACCTCCGCACCCATGGCCCGGATGGCCTTCCGCAGGTGGCCGAACATGCCGTGCTCAACGCCAACTACTTGCTCAGCCGGGTGGCGGAACTGATGAGTGTGCCGATGGGTCGCCGCTGCATGCACGAATTCGTGGCCAGCGCGGCAACCCTCAAAAAGCAGACCGGCGTGACGGCGATGGACGTGGCCAAGCGGCTGTTGGATTATGGTTTCCATGCGCCGACGGTCTATTTTCCGCTGACGGTCCCCGAGGCCCTGATGATCGAGCCGACCGAGACGGAAAGCCGCCAGACGCTCGATGCCTTCGCCGACGCGCTGGCCCGCATCCTCCAGGAACCGCCGGAGCTACTGCACCAGGCGCCGCACACCACGCCGGTCAGCCGGCCCGACGAAGTGCGGGCGGCCCGCCACCCAGTGTTGAAATGGACGCCGCCGGACGCCGACCAGGTGGACGGGGGCCGTTAGGAGCCGTCGGCCGATCGCCCAACGGGGCTGCTGAAGGTGCGGCCCATCCCGCCCGCGTCTCGAAAGTCGCGCGCCGCGCAGGGGGCTTGTCATGCAGCGTTTGGGGCTCATTCGCGATGTACCGGCCAGCGGCTCCTGGAACATGGCCGTGGACGAGGCGCTGTTGGCCTCGGCCTGGCGGGATGGCACCGCCACGCTGCGCTTTTATGGCTGGCAGCCGGCGACCCTGTCGCTGGGCTATTTTCAGGTCGTCGCCGACCGCCACCAGCACCCGCCCAGCCGCGCGTGCCCGCTCGTCCGTCGCTGGACCGGCGGAGGGGCCATCGTCCATGACCGGGAGCTCACCTACAGCCTGGCCTTGCCGGCCGGGCGCCCCTGGCCGACCGCCAAGGTTCTGTACGATCTGGTGCATCAGACACTGATCGACGCGCTGGCGGAGTGGGGGCTGCGTGCAGTGAAATACCGCGACCTGGTGCCCGCATGCCACACCGCGATGGAGTCCCCCTTGCGTGGGCGGCAGCCGTTTTTGTGCTTCCAGCGCCGCGCATGCAGCGATGTGCTGCTCGCGGGGCACAAGATCGCCGGCAGCGCCCAGCGTCGCCGGCGAGGGGCGGTCTTGCAGCATGGAAGCGTGCTGCTCGCGCGCTCGCCGCTGGCGCCAGAGTTGCCAGGCATCGCGGAGCTGTCCGGACAGACGCTCACCGCGGACGAACTGGCCCAGCGCTGGGTGCGTCACTTGGCGGCAGCGCTGGGAGTGACGGTCGAGCCGCGGGAGCTGACCCAGCAAGAGCGGGAAGAGGCGGCCTACTGGGAAAAGGAACGGTTTTCCCTGCTGGGGGCGGGTCGCGCACCCGGCTCTGCCCCAGTGGAAGGGGAGTTCTTAGGGGGGTGACAAAAAATTATTGGATTTGGTGCTTGCAATGGGGGGTGCCGCGGGGGCATAATCTAGGCGGGCTGAGAGGAGGTCGCTGGCTGGCTGCGGCGAAGCGGCGTTGCTGTTTTCGCGGCGGTCCTGGGCGTCGTTTCCGCGAGCTGGGCTTATCTCACGAAGGAGCGCTGGGCCAGTCGCTTGCAGTCGCGTCGTGACGAGCGATCCGCCAGCCCCAGGCAAGGGGGGTGATCGTCTGGAGCCCGCGTTGGAAAACGCGGTCAGGGCCTCGGCGGAAGGCTGGCGCCTCGCGCGATGGGGGAACGCGTCAGAGCTTCAGGCGGGGAGCGTGGCACAATGCAGGTGCGACTCAAAATCTTGCAAGGCTCCAGTGCGGGCAAAGAAATCAAGATTCCTGTCCCCAAGTGCCTGATCGGCCGGGGAGAAGATTGCCACTTGCGTCCGCAGAGCGAAGCGGTCAGCCGCCGCCATTGCGTGATCATCACGACCGAGAATGAAGTCGTCGTCCGTGACTTGAACAGCCGGAACGGGACGTTTGTCAACGATGAACGGGTGGGGGAAGAGGCGGTCCTGTTGCACGGCGACATCCTCCGCGTGGGACCGCTGCAGTTCGAGATGATCATCGAACAGACGCCCGGCAAGGCGAAACGGCCCAAGGTGGCCGACATCAAGGACGCGGTGGCCCGCACGGCCGAAGGTAGCGGAGCCGCGACGGCAGACCTGGGCGATGTGACGCAGTGGCTGGAGGAAGCCCCGGCCAGTGCCCGCTCCGATCTCGATCCCGAGACGCGGCAGTTCCGGCTGGACGACACCGTGCAGCCGGCCAAGCAGGAAACGGGCAGCACGAGCGACACGAAGACCTTGTCGCCTGGCAGCGGCAAGCAGGAGCCGAAAGGGCCGGGCAAGCTCCCGCCGCGTCCCGCCACGCAGATGAAAGATTCCCGCGAGGCGGCGGCGGAAATGCTCCGTAAGTTCTTCAACCGGCGCTGAGGGTGCCCCGCCGCGGGACGGGTGCCGGGTCGCGGTGGCGAGCCAACCGGTGTGCGAACCGACGCGAGTGTCTCGCTGCGCGTCGGACGTTTCTGTGCATCACAGGGCCGACGCACCTGCGGGCCACGTGACCGTTCCCTGCGCGGGTGCGGTCGGGAGCGGGGGGCCGTAGGCGCGGGCGTTCTCCGGGGCGAGTGCCGCTCAGAAGCGAAGACGCTTCAGGACGCGGCTTTGCCCTTGGCCTTGGCTTTCGCTTTGCCCTTCTTCACGGCCGGACCGTCTGGATCGAGCGGCGGCTGCGGCAGATGGGCCGGGCGGGCATCCCGGTACTGGTCCAGCACGGCTTGCAGCTTGCGGGCGGCCTGCGCCGCCTCGCCGGTGAGCCTGGCGACCTCGAGCGGGTGCTGCTCCTCCGGGTCGGCCGACCAATCGAAGAACCGACCGCTGCGGTAGAGCTTGTAGCGCTGGTCGAAGGCGAATTCGCGGAGCGGCTCGCCGCGCGGAGAATACCAGCTATAAATCCACTGCCTCGGCCGGCCTGGCTCGCCCCGAAGCTGCGGCAGGAAGCTCTGACCGTCGAGCACCCAATCGGGCGGAATCCGAATTCCGGCTGCCTCGCAAATCGTGGGCAGGATGTCGGTGCTGTCCACGAGGTCTTCCAACACCGCGCCGGAGGCGACCTTGCCCGGCCACGAGACGATCAGCGGCACATGCATGCCGGCCGCCGTGGTCGAGCCCTTGCCGCCGACGACCACGCGGTCGCCCATCTGCGAACGCGTGCCGGCGCCGGTGCCGTTGTCGCCGAAAAACAGCAGCAAGGTTTTTTCCCGCAGACCATGCTCGGCAAGCGTTTCGACGAGCCGGCCGATCAGCTTGTCCATGTAGGCCACCATGGCGGCGAAGTGCCGCGGGTGCTGGCCGGTCGCCTCGTCGCGGGCCTGCGGGTTCCAGTCGGGGCTGTCGGGGGTGGGGACATACGGCCCGTGCGTCAGGAGCATGCTGTAGTAGAGGAAGAACGGCCGGTCCTTGTGACGGACGATGAAGTCGCGGGCGTAGGCGTTGATCAGGTCGGGCCCGTATTCGCCGCTGGTGAAATCCTTTTCCTCCCCGTTGATTTCCAGCCCCGGGTTGGGATAGCGCGACGGGCGGCGGAGGTGCTGCCACAGGTAATACTCGTCAAAGCCGTACTTCCGCGGGCGGTCCTTGTCGCGGCCGAGCTGCCACTTGCCGACCATGCAGGTGGCGTAGCCGGCCTCCTGGAACAGGTTGCCGAACGTCCGCGCCTGCGGGTCCATCGCTCCGAAGGTGATGTAGTTGCGGACGTTGTACTGGCCGGTCATGAGCTGCACGCGGGTGGGCGTGCACAGCGGCTGCACAAAACAGCGCGTGCCGCGCACGCCTTCCCGCGCTAGGCGATCCAGCACGGGCGTGCGGTACGAGGTGCCGCCGTTGGCCCCGATCGTCTCATAGCCCAGGTCGTCCGCCATGATCACGATCACATTGGGGCGCTCGGCGGCCGCGGCCAGTCCCGAAAGCAGTCCGATCCCCACCACGCCGGCCAGCGCTGCCCGCCAGGCCGTACCCTGCCGCCCCCGCCACGTCCTCACGGTGCTTCGCATGCCAGAAACCTCCCTCACTCAAGAGCTAGCCCCCCGCTGCGCGGCACGCCGCGGCATCCGCCCAGGGAACCGCGTGCCATCAGGTGCGATGATACCACGGGCCGGCACGCCGCGATTCCCCCTGGGAGGGTCCCACGTCGGCGAAACCCAGCCAGGACCACCGCTGGGGCCGGCCGGCCGCCACGCCTAGAATGAACGTGCTGCCGCGCCGGCAGCCGGCTGCGTCTTGTACCGATCGGCGCGTCAGGCAGGTAACGACCGTATGGACCCTCAGCGCGAACGCATCCAAGCCGACTTGCGCGGGCTGATGGCCGGCGAAGTCTACTGCGACGACGCGTTCACGCTGATGTACGCCTCCGACGCCAGCATCTACCAGGTGCGGCCGCTGGGGGTGGTTCGTCCACGGGGGCTGGCCGACGTGCAGGCAGTCGTCCGCTATGCGGCCGACCAGGGCATCCCGCTGCACGCCCGGGGGGCGGGTACGGGTCTGGCCGGGGAGTCGCTGGGCAGTGGGCTGGTCCTCGATTTCAGCCGCTTCATGCGGCGGATCGTGAGTCTGGACAGCGAGACGGTGACCGTCCAGCCAGGGGTGGTGCTTGGGCAGCTCAATCGCTACCTGGCCACGTTCGGACGCCAGTTCGGGCCGGACCCCGCCACCGGCGGCGTGACCACCCTGGGCAGCGTGCTGGCTCTGGACAATGCCGGCAGCAACTGGCTGCGCTACGGCTCGGCCCGCCGGCACGTGGTGCGGATGCAGGTGGTGCTGGCCGATGGCGAAGTGCTCGAGGCCGGGCGGCACCCGGTAACGGACGACCCGCACCGCGACCCCGACCCGCGCCGCCGCGACCTGGTGCGCCGGCTGGCCGAACTGATCGAGCGCGAGCGGGCGGTGATCGCCGCGCATCAGCCCAAGGCCTGGGTCAGCCGCTGCGGCTACCGCCTGGCGGATGTCCTGCAAGGTGGGCAGCTCGACCTGGCCCAGATGCTCGTCGGCAGCGAAGGGACGCTGGCCCTGATCACGCAGGCCACGCTGCGGACGGTGCCGTGTCCACGGTATCGGGGCGTGGCCCTGGTCTTCTTCGACCGGCTGGAGGCCGCCGCCAGCGCGGCGACCGAGGCGCAGGCGCTGGGGCTGGCGGCGTGCGACCTGATGGACCGGCGGATTCTCTCGCTGGCTCGGGAGATCGACCCCCGCTACGCCCGCGCCATCCCCCGCGACACGGAAGCGATGCTGCTGATCGAGCAGCAGGCCGATGCGGAACGCGACGTGCTGGAAAGCCTCCAGCAGGCGGTGCTTCGCTGGCAGCGTCGGCAGCGACTGGCGTTCGGCTTCCACCTGGCACTAGCTCCGGAGGAGTACGATCTGTTCCGCCGGCTGGCGCGACGCGTCTCGCCGACCTTGTATCGCGTCCAGGGGTCGGAGCGTCCGACGCCGTTTGTCGAAGATCTGGCCGTCCCGCCCGAGGTGCTGCCTGACTTTTTGACCCGCTTGCAGAATGTCCTCAAGGCGCACGAGGTGACGGCCTCGTTGTTCGCTCACGCCGGCCACGGGCAGCTCCACGTCCGCCCGTTCCTGGACCTGAAGCGCCCCGAGCATGTGCGAAAGCTGCAGACCCTGGCGGAGGAGCTGTACGGGGAAGTGCTGCGGGTCGGCGGCACCATCAGCGGCGAGCACGGGGCCGGGCTGAGCCGCACCTGGTTCCTCCGCCGGCAGTTCGGCCCGCTGTACGATGTCTTCCGCGAAGTGAAGCGGATTTTCGATCCGCAGAACCTGCTCAATCCGGGCAAGGTGGTGGCCGATGTGCCGCAGCCGGTGACCAAAAACCTCCGCCCGATGCCCGACGGGGCGGCCGTAGCGGGCCAGACGCCGCATGCCTCCGCGTCGCTCGCCGCAGACGACGTGCCGGCCACGCCCACGTTGCCGCGGACGCTCCATCTGGCCTGGGACGGCAAGCTGGCGACCACTGCCGTGGCCTGCAACGGCTGCGGGCGGTGCCGGACGCAGTCGCCGGAGATGCGGATGTGCCCGATCTTTCGTTTCGCCCCGGCGGAAGAAGCATCGCCCCGGGCCAAGGCCAACCTGATGCGGGCTGTGCTGGCGGGCGAGCTGGACCCCGCGGCACTTTCCCGCGACGAACTGAAAGCAATCGCCGACCTGTGCGTGAACTGCCATCAATGCCGGCTGGAATGCCCGGCGGCCGTCGACATCCCCAAGCTGATGATCGAGGCCAAGGCACAGTACGTCGCCAAAAACGGCCTGAGCACGACCGACTGGGTGATCACCCGCCTGGATCGCTTCGCCCGCTGGTCGAACTGGATGGCGCCGCTGGCCAACTGGGCGCTGCATACCCGCTGGACACGATGGGTGCTGGAAAAGACGGTCGGTCTGGCCCAGCAGCGGAAGCTGCCCCGCGTGGCCCACACCAGCTTCCTGCGCCTGGCCGAGCGCCGTCGCTGGACCCGGCCCCCGCGGCATGCCGGCGATAAGGTGCTGTACTTCGTCGACCTGTACGCCAACTGGTACGACGTGCAGCTTGCCGAGGCGCTGGTCCGGATTCTTGAACACAATCGCCTCGCCGTGTACGTTCCGCCCCAGCAGCAGCCCAGCGGCATGAACCGGCTGGCCGTGGGCGATGTGCAGCGCGCCCGAGACCTGGCCCAGCGGAATGTCCGGCTGCTGGCGGATGCGGTCCGGCAAGGCTACCAGATCGTCTGCAGCGAACCGACGGCCGCACTTTGCCTGAAACGGGCGTATCCGGACCTCGTGGACGACGACGATGCCCGGCTGGTGGCGGACCACACCCATGAAGCCTGCACCTTCCTCTGGCGGCTGCACGAGGCGGGCCGGCTGGCGCTCGATTTCCAGCCGCTGAACCTTTCTCTGGGGTATCACCTGCCATGCCATCTGCGGGCCTTGGAGGTCGGATCGCCCGGCGAAAACCTGTTGCGCCTGATCCGCGGCGTCACCGTCCGACGGATCGAACGCGGCTGTAGCGGGATGGCCGGCACCTTCGGCCTGAAACGGGAGAACTACCGGGCCAGCCTGCGCGCTGGCTGGGGGTTGATCCGCGCTGTGCGGGACCCAGCCATCCAATTCGGGACCACCGAGTGCAGCGCGTGTAAAATCCAGATGGAGCAAGGTACCACCAAGCCCACGATCCACCCCTTGAAAATCCTGGCGCTGGCCTATGGAATCCTTCCAGAGGCGGACAAGCTGCTTTCAGCCCGCAGCGAGGAGTTGACCGTCACATGACCTGCCGCGTCCAGCTTTTTGCGGTTGCCCGCCAGCGGCTTGGCCGGCCATGGGTCGAGCTGACGTTGCCGTCAGCCGCCACCGTCCAAGTGCTGCGCCGCACGCTGGCGGCCCAGTTCCCAGCGCTGGCGGATGTGGCGGCTCAGGCGCACGTGGCGATCAATAACCGGTATATGCCCGAGGACGCGACGGTGCCGCCCGAGGCCGACATCGCCCTCATACCACCCGTCAGTGGAGGTTAGAAAGTAAAAAAGTGGTTTTATGTTGAGATGAAGTCATCGGCGTCGAACAGCCGCAGGTGGCCGCAGCGTGTCGCGAACGTGGCCGTGTTTTCGCATGGCGCGAAGCAGATCTCCTTGACAAGCCGGGCTTGATGAAAGCCCGCCGAGGGACATGGTGGAACTGACCGAACAGCCGCTGGACCCGACGGCCTTATTGAGGCAGGTCGCCTCGCCACAGGCAGGCGCGGTGGTGTTGTTCCTGGGGACGACGCGGGCGCAGACCGACGGTCGGGCGACCGCCTCTTTGGATTACGAATGCTATCGGCCGATGGCCGAGCAGGAGCTGGCGCGTCTGGAAGCAGAAGCCAAAAGCCGCTGGAACCTGATCGGCTGCGCGATCGTGCACCGGCTGGGACATTTGGAGATTGGGGAGGCGAGCGTGGCGGTCGCGGTGAGTGCCGCACACCGGAAAGAAGCGTTCGCGGCCGGCCAGTGGCTGATTGACACGCTCAAACAGGTCGTGCCAATCTGGAAGCGGGAGAACTGGGCCAACGGCACCAGCCAATGGGTGCATCCTGGTCTCGACAGTCCTCACGCAGACATCCGCCCCCCTCCGGCAAAGCCATGACTTGCGACGGCCCCTTGATCGACCGCTTCGGCCGCGTGCACACCAGCTTGCGGATCAGCGTCACCGACCGCTGCAACATCCGCTGCTTCTACTGCATGCCGCAGGAGGATGTGCGGTTTCTGCCGCGAAGCGAGATCCTCACCTTCGAGGAGATCGAGCGGTTCGTGCGGGTGGTCGCGCGGATGGGCGTGCGGAAGCTGCGGCTGACCGGGGGAGAGCCGCTGGTGCGGGCGGAGCTGCCGCGGCTGGTCGAGCGGCTGGCGGCCATTCCGCAGATTCAGGAAATCGCACTGACGACCAACGGCATCCTGCTGGCTGAGCAAGCGGCCGACTTGAAGCGGGCCGGCCTGACGCGGATCAACATCAGCCTGGACACGCTGAGCGTGGAGACGTTCCGTCGGATTTCGCGGCGGGACGGGCTCGATCGCGTTCTGGCCGGGATCGAGGCGGCCCGTGCGGCAGGCTTTACCGGCATCCGCCTGAATGCGGTGGCGATCCGCGGGATCACTGAGGAAGAGGTGGTGCCGCTGGTCGAATTCGCCCGCCAGCGCGGGATGCAGATGCGGTTCATCGAGTTCATGCCGCTGGACGCCGACAACCAGTGGGAGCAACAGCGGGTGCTGTCGGGAGAGGAAATCCGGCGTCGCATCGAAGATGCGCTGGGACCGCTGGTGCCCATGGAGCGGCCCGACCCCAGCCAGCCGGCCAGCGAGTACGTGCTGGCCGACGGCAGCGGCAGCGTGGGGTTCATCAACCCAGTCTCCGAGCCGTTCTGCCAGAGCTGCAACCGCTTGCGGCTGACGGCGGAGGGGCAGGTCCGCAACTGCCTGTTTTCGACGGTGGAATGGGATGCCCGGGCGCTATTGCGGGGTGGCGGCAGCGACGAGGAGCTGGCACAGCTCGTCCGCGACTGCGTGTGGGCCAAGAAACCGGGGCACGGCATCGACACGTTCGAGTTCGTCAAGCCGGCGCGGGCGATGTACCAGATCGGCGGTTGACCCAGACAGGGGCAGGTCCCGCGTGCTTACTCGGCCGCCGATGGCAGGCTGCGTCCGCCGGTCGCATGGTGCTAGACGCTGGCGAGCGGCCGGCCACCGTGCCGTGGGAGTGGTTTGCACTCGCAATAGACCGTGCAGCGTGAGGTATGCAACGCATCTATCTGGACAATGCGGCGACTTCCTGGCCTAAGCCGGAGGCGGTGTACGAAGCGGTCGACCGCTACCAGCGCGTGCTTGGCGCGCCGGCCGGCCGTGGGACGTACGCGCAAGCGACGGAGGTCGAACGGCAGGTGCTAGGCTGTCGCCTGGCGCTGGCCGAGCTATTGCATGTTTCCGATCCGCGGCGGATCGTGCTGACCTTCAACGGCACCGATGCGTTGAACCTGGCGCTGTATGGCCTGCTACGCCCAGGCGATCACGTCGTCACCAGCGTCTGTGAGCATAATTCCGTCTTGCGGCCGCTGGCGGCATTGCGCCACAGCCGGCAGATCGCCGTGACCTATGTGCCGGCCGATCGCGCGGGACGGGTCGATCCCGACGACATCCGCCGCGCCTGCACTCCCCAGACGCGTTTGATCGCCCTGGTGCATGCCTCGAACGTCACGGGAACCATCCAGCCGGCCGAAGCGGTGGGCCAGATCGCCCGGGACGCGGGGGCCTATTTCCTGCTGGATGCCGCCCAGACGCTGGGGTATCTGCCGGTGGACGTGGAGCGTCTGGGGGTGCACCTGCTGGCGGCTCCGGGACACAAGGGGCTGCTCGGACCGCTGGGCACGGGGCTATTGTATGTGGCGGAGGGGGTCGAGGCGGAACTGCAACCGATCCGGCAAGGCGGCACCGGAACCCACAGCGAGGACGAAGCTCAGCCGGGCGAGCTGCCCGACCGCTACGAGGCGGGCAATCTCAATGTGCCGGGCATCGTGGGGTTGCAAGCGGGCGTGCGGCACGTGCTGGCGGTGGGGGTCGAGGCGGAGCGGGCCCGTCAGCAGCGGCTGATGACGCGGCTGCTTTCCGGCCTGCACGAACGAGATGGTGTGCAGGTCTACGGGCCGCCCGAGGCGGCCGGCCGCGTGGGCCTGGTGAGCTTGCGGTGGGAGGGGCTGGCGCCTCAGGAGCTGGCCAGCTTGCTGGATGCCCAGTGGTCGATCCAGACGCGGGCCGGGCTGCACTGTGCCCCGCGGATGCACGCCAGCCTGGGCACGCTGCCGGAAGGGACGCTGCGGCTGAGTGTGGGCCATTTCACGACGCCGGACCAGATCGATACGGTCCTGGCGGCCCTGGCGGCCATCATGCGGGGTTGAGACGCCGCCGGACCGAGCTCCACGTTCCACACCACCGTGGTCGTTGATACGGGCCAAAGGGAACCGGCATCGAACGCACTTTTCTTTACATCCTCCCGCGGCCGGTGCATTGATCGATGGGGCCGGCACAAGGTAGAGCGCGGGTTCCCGGTTCGCTCCCGCGGAACAGGGCAGGGGCAAGGGCCGAGTGGCACCGTTTTTCCGCGGAGTGTCGTCAGGCGCACCGCATGTTCTCTCGTCAACGTTCCTTGGCGGCGCGGACAGGACCGTGATCGGACTGAAGGCAATCGGCCCGCGGGTTTTACCCTCGTCGAGCTATTGGTGGTTATTGCGATCATCGGCGTGTTGGTCGCGCTGCTGTTACCCGCGGTGCAAAGCGCCCGCGAGGCATCAAGGCGTTCGACATGCACGAACAATTGCAGGCAGCTTGGGAAGGCGCTTCACAATTATCATGACGTGTTTAGAGACGGTTTCAAAACCTTTGTAAAGCCAGGTGAATGAAGCTCAAATAAACAAATCCCATATACATGCACGAGTAATAAGACCAGCGGACGGCGAGACCGCGATCGCCATGAAGCCAGGCGCTTCGGCGCTCGATGAGCCACCGCCGCCGGTAGCGCCGCTGCTG
>Ga0101944_10003256_pt1 | contig 23297 bp, 27 predicted proteins | sample DewCreD2012metaG_FD_75245 | JGI IMG/M metagenome (GOLD analysis project Ga0101944, IMG submission 75245) | Hot spring sediment bacterial and archeal communities from British Columbia, Canada, to study Microbial Dark Matter (Phase II) - Dewar... ... | reverse complement strand
ACGTTTACGACGGGTTCAACGACTTCAAATCGGTCGATCTCACCGGAGTCCCAACCGCCCCCACGGCCGCCGTCGGAAACAGCTCCATGCAGATCGCCACCACCGCGTTCGTCAACGCGGAGATCGCCAATGACGCCCCGACCAAGACGGGCGGTGGGGCAAGCGGCTCCTGGGGGATCTCCATCACTGGTAGCTCGGGCTCATGCACCGGGAACGCCGCCACCGCCACCAACGCGGACCTGCTCGACGGCTCTCACCGTGACACAGCCTACGACAGTTTCGGCAACGGGACTGTTCCGGTCCGTCACTCGTCGGGCTATCTCTACTCGAACTACTTCAACATGTCGGCCAACGTGAACACGACGAACCCCCAGTATCTCGTCGGGGAGTGGTCGAGCGACAACTTCCTGAGGTACGTGGCCCCGGATAACGTGACGGTTGGGGTGGCGAAGCGGGTCAGGACGGCAGACCCTGGAGCCGGGAACTACGTGGATGGCGACGTCTGGATAGCGTAACATGGCACTATCAGAAAAGAAGCTTTACTTCAGGAAGAACGGGACGACCTATTCCTGTAACCTCTACAACTCGGTCTCCGACGTCGGTTCCAGTCATATCGCCTTCAGGCACTCCTCGAGCACATTGTACGCCAAGCTCGGCGAGGTTTCGAACCCGAACGCCTCCTACCTTAGGGTCTACAGGGGAGGCGTGAAGGCGGTCCTCACTACCGCTGTCACGGCCCCTTCGGTGGTTTGGACTCCGAGTTCCGGATGTGTGCCTCTTTGCCCTGCATGTACCGCGGACGGGCAGACCGTATACTCTGGAGACTATTTCGCCGACGGAGTTACCAACGGAAGTAGGATATTGGCTCGGTCGACGAATGGGGGGTCCTCATGGTCCACTCTGGCGACGTACTCCAACTGCGTGGGAGTCCGACATGTGTCGGTCTCCCCGAACGGGACATACGTCACGGTCCTCGTGCACCTCAAGGTCTCTGGAGTAAACACGTACCACGTGTACACGTCGAGGAATGGGGGGGCCTCCTTCGTCGGGCCGACATCGCTGGGGACCTCCTCCAATGGGGGGCAGTACACCCTAACTACTAACCAAGGGATTCACTACGTTGCCCTGTTTTACGACAATGCACAGCTCTACAGGTCCTCGGACGGGTCTACGTTCACGGGGGTTCTAACTCTGAACGCCGTTAATCCGTGCGATATGAAGGCGTCTAGCGACGGGACGCTTGTCTATTTCGGCGGGTACAATCCGGGCTTTTGGAAGTCTTCGAATAGTGGCGTTTCGTTCACCCAACTGTACTCCTCCCCAAGCATAGGTGCCGTGAACGTTTCCTCCGACGGGCAGAAGATTTTCGCGCATGGAAGTAGTACTGTATCCAAAAAGTCGGTAGACGCCGGGGCCACGTGGACGGACGCGGCTATACCTTCGGGAGGCTACGGTTCCGCGGTCGGGACTGCAAACTTGGACAAGATGTTCTATTCCAAATGGGTTGCCGGAGCCGGAATCAAGAAGTCCGTGGACGGCGGGGCGACGTGGACCGATCTAGTCGTTGGCGGTTTGGCCTATCATTTGGCATACTCCGAATCCGCGGACACCCTTTACTACCCGGCCGACACCGCCGCGAACTCTCAGCTCATGAAATGGGTGAACCCGTAATCCGAAGGCTGGAAAGGCGAGAATTCCAATGAAAACGCTATTCAATCTGACCGTAATCGCCATGACGGCCATGGCCGTGTCGTATTGGGTGGTCGCGGTAGCAGTGTTTGTCGAAGTTTTGAACGAAGAAAGTTGAGGGACTTATGGCTGAAAGAAAGATCATGACGGGTGAGTTCGTTGGCGGGAAGCCCATCCACACCCCCGTCCTCCCGGGGGACACTATCGTCACCCCGGGCGGGGAGACCGTCGCCACGGTCGGCGAGGACGGGAAGATCCGGCCCACCGACCTTCCGAGCGAGGCGGTCGACGACATGTACGACGTCGGGTCCGAGGAGGCCATGCTCGCCCTCGACGTCGAGGTCGGGGACGCCTGCCGGAGGACCGACCTCCAGAAGACGTTCGTGCTGGCAGCCATGCCCCCGACGTCGGCCCAGAACTGGAAGGAGGTGCTAGCACACTACGACCACTCGCACGACGAGCTGTACGAGCCGAAGGACCCGGCTATCCAACAGCACATTGGATCGCCCCACGCACCCGCCGACGCCCAGAAGAACAGCGACATCCTCAAGGAGGAGATCGAGGCAAAGCTCGTGGGCAAGGTTTCGACCCATTCCCACTCGCCCCAGACCGTCGGGGCGATTCCTGCCATCGAAAAGAACGCCCCGGACGGGGTGTGCCCGCTTGACTCCAACCGGAAAATCCCGGCGGACAACATACCGGGCATCGCCATCACCGACACCTTCGTCGTCGACTCCGAAGCGTTGATGCTCGCCATCGGCGTCCAGACTGGCGACGTGGCCATCCGGACCGATCTAAGGAAGGTCTTCATTTGTTGGCAGAACGATGGGTCCAAGCTCGAGGACTGGAAGGAGCTGCTCGTCCCCCTGGACGTGGTCCAGTCCGTCTTCGGGAGGGCCGGGGTCGTGTCGGCCCAGGCCGGGGATTATACCGCGGCGCAGGTATCTTTCGCCCCGACGGAAACACTGAACAGGCTTAACCTCCAGGCCGCGGTCGAGTTCCTTGACCAGACCAAGAGCAACGCCAGGGACCTCCCCTCGGTCGCCTTGACGGGGGAGTACGCCGACCTTCTCAACAAGCCCAACTTCCACGAGGTGGCACTGAGCGGGGACTACAGAGACCTCAAGAACCTCCCGGCCCTCAAGCCTGTCGCCACAAGCGGGAGCTACCCCGACCTGACCGAGAGGCCGACGCTCCATCTCGTCTCGGCGAGCGGGGACTACAGGGACCTCGAGAACCTCCCAGCCCTCAAGCCTGTCGCCACGAGCGGAAGCTACCCCGACCTGACTGAGAGGCCGGTCCTTTCGGCCGTCTCGGCGAGCGGAAACTACATGGACCTTCTCAACAAACCAGTTCTCGAAGTAAAGAAGGGGGAGATTCACGTCGACGCTGGCAGGACCGACTCTTACATTCCCGACGGCACCAACGACAGGCCGTTCAAAACTGTCTCTGACGCCCTGATCGGTGCCCTCCCAGGAAACGTCGTCTTCGTCAAGGCCGGAACCTACACCGAGGCCCTCCAAATCCCCTCGGGGGTTTCCCTGCGGGGGTTCGGGGCACTGGTGTCCGGGCCCGTACAGACGGCCAACGACCTTGTCGGCATTTCGATTGTCGGCATGTTCTTCTCCAACCTGCTCCACGTCAGGTGCCCGGCGCTCATTTCGGAGTGCCGTTTCACGAGGAACGTCGTGGTCGAGGATGCTGACGTGACCATGACGTCCACCTCGATCCTCTGCTCGGCCGCCGGCACCGACGCCCTCAGCCTCAATGGCGGCAGGTTCTTTGGCTCTTGTCTTGACGTCTCGGCGACCGGGGCGTGCAGCGCGGTGGTCCACACCGCCGGGGTCGCCACAATCTCCTCCTCCAGGCTCCGGTCCTCCGGGAACGGGGTCGCCACAGTGGGGTGCATCGGGGGGATCGGGACCGCCGTCAGGCTAGAACTGTGCTCGATCGAGAACTCCTCGGAGACGGTCTGCGTCCACATCGACAACGGGGCTAACGCGGCGTTGCCCAACCTCCTTGGAAATGTCCTGGTCAATTGTGCGGTCAACTGCAACGACTCGGCGACAGTGGTCAACTGCGTGAAAGGAGCCGTCCCTTCCGGAACGGCGCTCCTTCACAATCCCTCCTCTCAGATCTCCAATGACAGTGGGACGGTTCCCGGGGCCACCGTGGCCGACGCGCTGAACCACATCTACAACACGTACCTGAAAGTCAATAACGTCAACGGGTCCTTCGTCACGGCAGACGGCAAGAGGGTCACCGTCGTGAACGGGCAAATCAACAGCATCACCACCGTGCCCTGACGGGCGCAGAAAAGGAGATGGGCCTCCGGGCTCATCTCCTTTCTTGCGTAAAGTTCGAAAGAATATTATCATTATACCAAACTTCAAGGAGGGGTGGATGTCCGTTAACAAGACGTACGGTTTGCAATTTGGCGGGCGGCCGGTAGACAAGCATTTCGACAGGGTCTCCAAAATGGAACAGACTCTCGAGTTGGTCTGCTCCGCTTTAGCGTGGCTCTGGGCGGCCCTAGCTTGCCTGACGTTTTTCGTGGCCATGAGGGCGGTGAAAGGGAATGGTTAAGTACACCATAGACCTTTCAAGGGAATTTACGGAGTACAGGGCCGGAAGGATTGGGCTGGTACAGCTTTCCAAAGGGGTGTTCAACGCGTTTTCAGCACTGACCGGATACGTGGGGGATGCGGAAAGTTCACTTCAAATGATTCTCGAAAACTTCAAGTCGATGACCTTTTCCGAAGCCGTTTCGCCGCGGGAGTTCACGGCGGCCTGGGACGACCTCATGAGGTGGTGCGGAAGGCCTTGCGGGAAGGGCGTCACGCTGTGCCACGTAAGGACGAGCCCCTCGCAGGAGATCCCAAGAATAGACGACTGCGACTTCCTGCTCGCCGCCTCGACGAGGTGCGGCCGGGACATGCTGTACCTCAGGCTCACCGAACTGTCGGTCGGGGGGCCGTATGACGGGGTCGTCACCACCGACTTCGACACGATCAAGACCGTCTCGAACATAGGCTCTAGACTGTCGTTTAAAAGCATGAGGAGGGCCGCGGAGCACCTGAGAAGTCTGGCGAGGGAGGTCTTCGGACCGAGGAGGTTCTCCCTGTGCGGCACGGCCCGCAAGGCGCTCAGGTCCGGGCACGGACAGTCAGTTTCCGAAATCGAAAGTGCCGTCCTGTCGAAAATTTCAAAGAGGGCTTCGGCTAGGAGCATCTCCTTCAGCCCTACCGAGGCGAAAATCCTGGCGGCACACATTGAAGCGCAAGACAGAAAGATCGCCCTGCTCGAAAGGGCGTGCTCGATAGCCAACCTGTGCCTGGACTGCGGCGAGCCGACAGGGGTCGGGTGCAAGTGTGGCAGCGGGCCTGACGAGACCGAACTGGAGAAGAGCGATGACTGACAACTTTGCATGGCCGCGGCCGTCCGTTTCGATCCTGGCTCTCTGCGGGCCCTCCGGCTGCGGGAAGACTGTCCTAGAGGAGAAGCTGGTGCGGGGGTGCCCCCGGGCCTTCAGCAAGCTCCCGCAGGTCACGACCAGAGCCCCGCGCCCGAGCGAGCGCCAGTTCAATCCGTACTTCTTCGTCTCGAAGGAACAGTACGATACGATCAGGGACTGCGGCTTCTTGATCTGCAAAGTCCCGATGAGCGAGAAGTTCAAGGCGAGTTACGGGACAATTCCCCTGCTCAACCCGAACAAGGTCAACACCGCGATTGTTTCGGCCGACGGGCTCAGAGACATGATGTATCTCGAGGAGTCGATGGACGGGATCGTCAAGCTGTTCGTCGCTTATATCGACGTTTACAACCCGAGGGACGGCCGAGACGTCCAGGCCGAGATCGCCGCCCTCGAGGACGAGCTCCTCAGGGCCGCAAGGTTCGGGAGGTATAGGACGACGGTCAGAAAGTTCGTCCCCCTCCCCGGCGAGGCGTTCGTGTCGCCAAAGAGCGTGGCACGGGAGGTGTGCATGGCCGGGCTCGGGCCTCCCGGGAGGTGGCAGTTTTCCAACAAAATCCTTTCCCTGATAGAAGAGAGAGTTTCTTCCGGCTAGTGCTCCAAACAATAGAGTATGGGTCGTCCCTGATCGGGGCGACCCTTATTCCGGAACGTGTCAGTTAGGAGGACGGCCATGCTGCCAGAGTCAATGAGCTGGACAATCCCCGTCACAATCTCCCAGATAGCCGGGGTCGGCTTGCTCTTCGTCGTGGTGGTATTGGTCTCGGCCTACATCATCTACCTTTCCATCAAGGGGTACGCCGCGCACCACCTGAAGTCGGTGAGCACTGCGGTCAGACTCCAGGAGTGTAAGTACCGCACTGTGTTCAACATTCTATCGGAGGGCATCATCATCGTCGACCCCTCCTCGGGAAGGATCCTGGAGGCAAACGAAACCGCATGCATAATGTACGGGCGGCAGATCGAGGACCTGGTCGGGTCCCCCATCAGGAGCCTGGTTCACGAGGACGCGAACGAGCCCGTCGAGGCATTCCCGGGCGTGTTCCTGACGCTCCACAGAGACTCTGAAGGCAGAAAGCTGCCGGTGGAAGTCACCCTCAAGATAGTGCAGAAGCCCGAGGGCCTTGCGCTCTCCATGTACTCGATAAGGAAGTTCCCTTGCGAGAAGGACATGGAAGAATACGCTAAGAAGCTTACCGGTGCGATTGTCGAAATTGGTCGAAGGGGCGACTCAAAAAATGAACACGGTTAACGAAAGTCTGACTTCACTGTGGCAAGAGGTCGGGTACTGGATCATCGTCGGGACGATACCCGTCGCGGTGTACCTTCTCGATAAGTACAAGGCGAGAATCACAAAATTCATTACGGACTACATTATCCAGCAGGTCGAGGGTATCGACGAAGAGATTATCAGGCGGTATAGGAAGATCAACGAGAACCTGATCAAGCTCCTTGTCGAGATGGGCTCGGACAGGGTTTACATCGTCGAGTTCCACAACGGTCAGAAGTTCGCCACCCAACAGCCGATTTGGAAGATGAGCATGACCTACGAGTATTGCCGCCCTGGGATTTCGAGTGAAATGGGCAATATGCAAAACCTCCCGATCAGCGGAGTGGTCGAGTCGATATCACCTCTTTGGGGCGGGGAGGGTGACGGGTTCACCCGGATGACCCACCTTTGTGCCATCTGCAAGAACGGCGCGGCGAAGGGCATGGACGACTACCCAGGCACGGCCCACGCTGCCAGAACGAGCACGAGCAAGAGCGACAGGCATAGCACCTCCTGCCTCCTCAAGGGAGTTATCCTCGTCAGGGTGGATGACCTGACGGAGTGCTTCTTCAAGGCGAACCAGAACATGAGCGGCGTGAAGTACGTCGTCATGTCGCCGCTCGTCTACGACGGGCAGGTCATTGGGTACCTCGCCGCAGCGTACTGTAGCGCCGAGCTGTTCGAAAGCCTTTCGACCGAGGCGACCGCCCGATTCAACACGATCTGCAAGGAGGCGACGACCCTCAGCTATTATCTCGTCAACAAAAAGCTTACGGACAAGAAAACAGAATGATACAGCCGGAACGCCCGAAGGCGTTCCGGTCAGTTTTCCCGAAAGGAGGGTTCTGTGATCTGGCAGAGGCATCAATACCTCAACAGGGAGATTCTGTACCTCAAGTCGACAGTCATTAGAGAGTATGACATGGCCGACGCCGGCCACGGAATCCTGATGGCGGCTGGGGCCCTGTCGGCGGCCGAGGCGTCCTCTGCCGCGTCCCTCGGCAAGCACGAAAGGAACGTGTATATCGGCCGCCTCCAACTCAGAAGACCCGAACTCACGGACGTGCTTATGGACGGATTCGTGAAGGCTAGGAAGGACTTCTTCGAGGCCAACGGGGTCAGGGACGAGGATGTGCTGTACATAAAGAAGGACGCGATCGCCCTCATCTCCAAAAAGGCGAGAAACCTGTCCTTCCCGAACGCGGAGTTCCGGGAGAAGGCCCGGCACACCAGCTACCTGTACGCCGGGGGGGTGGAGTTCTACTACTCCGGGGAAGGCATTTCGGTAAAGGGGATTTCGAAGGAGTCGGTCAGAAAGCACTCCGGACACCTTCTGGCGGGGATAGCGGAGGCCATGTCAAGGGCAGAAAGGGCCGGCCACGACGCCCTCTGCATGCACTTGTCGAAATGGAGGTCCGAGTACGTCTCCCTTTCCCTCCCGATCGAGAACTACAGGGAGTTCAACCAGGCGTCGCTGTTCAGGCTGAGGCTGTCCCTTCCGGGCAAGGTAGGTCTCTTCCTGGAGTCCGCGAGCGAGGAGGTGAAACCCCGGCTTGACATAAGCTACAACTACTCAAGGTACCTGTTGCAGCTGTTCGAGGCGATGATTTGATGGTGTATGGCCTCCGGGCCATACACCACTACTCACCGCCCTTCTTTTTTTCCGCCGATGGAGCGATCGCTGTCAGGACGCCGAGCCTGTCGCAGCCGCCTTCCGGGGCCGAGACGAAGGCATTCCACTTTTCGACCAGTTCAGGCTGCATGAACCTTTCGAACCGTTCGACGAATCCTTGGACGTCGCCGAAGACCTGCCCGGGCCCGACGGTGACCGCCCCGGCGTGGGCGAGCTCGTGCGTCGTCACGGCGAGGGGGACGACGCCGACCATGTTCCGGTAGTGGAGGTTGAGCACCTCCTTCGCCACGGAGAACGTGGAGTACCCTCCTCCTTTCGAGCAGGCTTCGGCGGCCACCAGCGACACTACGTCGAAGAGGGTGAACGGGTGGTGGTGCATCTCAACGTCGGCGTTCTTCCCGTCCACTCCATTGAGAAAAGAGCACCTGTTCAGCCCGAGGACGCCGGCGATGTAGCTGACGTATTGGGAGTACTCCTCGGACGTCCTGACGTGTTTTTCGACGGACTGAACGAATTTTCTGTGCTCCGCCGCGTCGAAGATTATCCCGCTCATCATTTTGCTTTCAAAATACCCCTCTTCGGCCCTGACGGCGGGGCCGCCAGAGCTCGGGGTCGAGATGACCCCGACCACTCCCGCCTCGGAAGGGAGGCCGACGGGGGGACCCGTCCTTTTTGTCTTGGTCATTGTGACAACCTCCTGTCCAAATTAATGATAAGTTAGCCAGAATGTAACAACCCCATAAAACCCAAAGGCGGTGCCGAAAACATGTATGAAATCAAGGACAGGTACTCAATAGACGAGTTCGAGCGGCTGTCCGAGTTTGCACGGACTCTCGTCATCAAGGACGAGCAGGAAGCCGAGGCTGCCGAAACCCCGGCCACCGCGAGGGCGGGGTGGGCCTACGCGGACGCGGCCCTCGGTCTCGGGGGAGGCTACGCCTCGGAGGCGGAACGACTCCAGATAGTAGAGAACTTCAAGGAGGCGAATCCCTACTACCTCCGGCTGCTCAAGGAGAGGGGGGTAGACCCGGCCATTGCCAGGACTGCCAAGGACTTCCATATCCTGTGGCACACCAACACGGCCCTCGACCAGAGGGGTACCCGGATCTTCCTGGAGCTCTACTACTCCACCCTCACCTACTTTTTCAAGATACTCTACACTAAGGCCTTCCAGGACCACGGGATGTCCCGGAGGCTCATGAAGGTCCTGATCATCTTCTTCACCATGGAGAGGTACGTGTCAGCGAGGCTCGAGTGGGCTACCGACGTCGACGGGTATGATCGGAGGTCCCTGAGGAATATGTTCATCTCCTACGGCCTCGATTTCTTCGACGACCTCCCGGAAAAGTATCAGCGCCGCGTCCTCAAGAACCTCAACGGGCTGCTCCGCAACAAAGGGACAACTAAGGCGATCGTCGACATCGTCGGAATCTTCGGGTTCGAGAACGTCGAGATCATGAAGTACTATCTCGCAAAAGAGTTCAAAAGGAGGGACGACGGCAGGGTCAGGTGGAACGAGCCGGACGTTAGGTTTTACAAGGTTCCGGTCGACACAGTCGATTTCGAGAGGGAAATGGTCAAGGCCACCTCCTACGACTTCGACAGCATCGTCTCCGGGGACCCGTACTGGCAGGCTGCTAAGGAGGACGTTCTTTCCAAGTCGTTCTCATACGTCAATACCAAGTACATCGGAGCCGACGTGGGGGTCTCCCTCATGAAAGAGGTCCTGAGCCTTTCCTACTTCGTCAATCTTGTCAGGACTTTCGAGACGAGGTGCCGGACCGAGCCCGCGCTCGCAGGGAAGGCGGACTTGCTCACTGTGTTCGACAGCAACTACTCGTACTCTCCGATCAGGATCTCAAGCTTAGTCGTCGCGCTGCAGATCGTCGTGATCAAGTCGTTCGGGTGGGCCGACAACATCTTCAGAGGGGCCTCGTCTGCGGTGTACGGCTACTCCATCCCCGACCTCGAGCCGTACGCGGTCTCCCCCGACCTCCCGGAGACCCTGGACGATGCGGTTAGGGCCGGCCAGACCAAGCCGGAGAACTTCGTCGATGCATTCGTGCTCGACGGGAAGTACCGGAAGGCCCTCGAGGACTCCATCGTAGCGGCCGGCGACTACAGGGCGTACAGGAGCCTGCTAGCCCTGTGGGAGGCCAAGTGCACCATCGGCTTCCAGACTGCACTGTACGGCGACACATACCAGACCTACTCGCAGTACCTCGCGTCGGTGGACCCGTCTCTTCTTGCCTCGATCACCCCGGACCCGTCGTTCACGGAGCAGGACAGGGCCAACTTTTACCGGATCAAGCTCAACGACCTGTCCGGCCTCCTCGACGGATGGATCGACCGGGATGGCCTCGACTTTATCCTGAAGTCCCCGGTCTTCTCCTTCGACACGATCAGGGAGTACATTTCCAGGCTTATCAGGATCTTCAAGGCGTACACGATCGATTTCAGGGACGTCAACATCATTTACCTCTTCGACAGCAAACTGTTCAACACCGTTAGGATGTTCGAGGAGCTCCCCCGGTGGGACCTCGCCCGGTCCGAAGGCAACCTCGTGCCGTACGGGGAAGACCCGAAGTTCCGGGCGGATTTCGACGTGATGGACAGAATGATGGAGGCGGGACTCGGAGTCGACGAATGGATCCAATGGAACCTCGTCATTTGGTGGATACCGATCCCGCTAAGGGACCGGACGAGGAACTGGGCGATCTCCGCCCCCGCCTCGGAGCTCTACGACGTCGTCGAGAAGGTCTATTGGAACGCATTCAAAAGGATCAAGGACGCGTTTGAGACCCTGTCCGAAACTCCCTGGATGCACGCCAAGTTCAGGCCGATGTTCACGATGTCTTACGAGGACGTCGTGAAGGTGTGGCTGGTCGCCTTCGCCCCGAGGCACTGGGTCCCCCTTTACGAGAACGACCCGGAGTTTGCAGCGGCAGAAAAGCTCCGGGACGCGTTCGAGAGGCTCGCCGACCTCCACAAGTTCAGGGACTTCGTCAGATCGACCGAAAAGATCGGGAACCTGGAGGACGTGGAGAGCTTCATCATGTCGATCAAGTCCGGGGCGCTCGTGGAGATCCGTGACTTCATCCAGGCTCTCAAGAGTTTCAAACTCAACGACAGTCTCATGGCATCCTTTCGCGACCACTTCGGGAGGGCCCTCGATTACTCGTTCCTCCATACCCTGTTCGTCTTGGACAACTACGTGCAGACGAACCTTGCGGTCTTCGGCGACGGGGTGATCATGTCCTTCGTCCAGTCGACCCAGAAGTCGGAGTTCGGCACATGGGACGACGTGGCGGAGTACCTCGGCGAGAGACACTTGAGCATGTCGGGCTACAGGGAGGTCGCCAAGATCTTTTTCAAGATCAAGTCGCACATGATCAACCTGTTCAGACGGCTCGAGCTGGTCGAGCCCTCAGAGTCCCAGGCCGGGCCGTCCTCCTCCTTCGGCGTCCAGGACCGGGCCGGGGCTCTCGCAGACAGGCACAGGGCCATAACAGACATGGTGTCGTCGATAGTTGAGTCCGCAGGGCCGTCTGAGGAGGTCCTCTCCTGGGCCTCGCCCCTCGGGTTCTCCGAGGATTTCGGGGAGCTCCTCAGGGAGGAGACGATTCTCGAGTCGAGCAAGCTGGGGGTGCTCTTCCGCTTCCAGAGCGAAAGGCTCCAGGAGTCAATCTTGTCAGCGGCGACGGCCCTCCCGGGAGGGCTCGGAGACGCAATGTCTCTACAGTTTGAACAAAAGGATATCTCTGACAGCGGGCTGTCGGATGGCTTGCCGTTTTCCGACGGCTTCTCCATCACCGTCCAGGGCGACGAGTAAACTAAACGAACCAAACGAGAAAGGATAACCGGAACCATGTCCGACCAGAACAAGACCATCGTGATCGCGGAGCACGACTTCGCCAACTTCCTCAAGGACAAGCACGCCGTCGTCAACTCCCGCTCCGCCAAGACCGGGGGGATCGCCGGCAAGGTGATCATGCGGAACGAGAAGGGCGAGGTCATCCTCGAGAAGGACAACCTGATCGTCCTTCGCGGCCGCACTTTCGCCCTCGAAAAGCTCTTCGAGACTGCGATCGTCGGCTCGACCTACGTGCAGAACATCGACCGCAAGATCGCCCTCTTCAAGGTCGGTACCGGCGGCACCCCGCCGGCCGCCCCGTTCGACCCCTACGTGCCGCAGTACACCGACATGGATCTCTCGGCCCCGGTCCCCTTCCTGATCGTCGACCCGACCAAGATCAGCGGCGGCGACCCGGAGAAGATCAGCAACCCGTCCATCGTGGTGGAGCTGACTCCCGAACAGCAGCTCAAGTACTACCTGCCCGAGGTCGACCCAGCGTTCCCGGAGCAGACCAAGATGATGGGCAAGAAGTTCGAGACCGAGGAGTGGGTCTACAGCCTGGCGACCAACGAGGTCTACCGGAAGCTGACCCTCCTCATTTCCGAGATCGACTGTCGGAAGCAGTACCTGAACGAGCTAGGCCTCATGATCGCAGGGTACGACTCAGTGAACAACGCTTACGGGCAGGTCGAGGCGTTTTCAAGGATCTGTTTCGACACAGAATCCTGCACCAATTTGACCAAAACCATTACAGTGGAATATCTTATCTACGCGTAATGTGTCGCTTTACCGGATTCATTACCGGACTAAATTCTTAAAACAGCCTCCCCTTCGGAATAGATATTATATTTCGAAGGGGAGGTTTTTATCATGTCAGCTAAGAAAACCCAACAGGAAATGATTAAATGGATACGAGAGAAAAGAGGAGATGAGTTCACACCCGTCGGAATAAAGGATTATAAAGGAGTGAATTCCAAAATCCTATTCCGACACGTCTCGTGCGGTCATGAATATGAATATCCCGGGGAATATGGCAAGGGGAACCGGGTGCCCGGTTTGTTCGAAGAAGAAGAAGACATACTCCGGCATGAGGAAGGACATCAGCAAAGTCAGGCGAGAAGTTTCGGAACGGACCTAAGGTGAGTTCGAAATCGTTTCTGACGAGTTCCCGAGAAACAAAAAACAGATTACCTTCCTCCATAGAAAATGCGACAAGACATTCCCTTACGCGTTCAACTATTTCATGAAGAGGCCGAGCTGCAGGCATTGCAATAGTAAAACCCACAAAAAGACCGACGCTGAGTTCAAGGCCGAGGTGGAAGAAAGGCTCGGCGGCGAATACGTCCCATTGGAAGAGTACAGAGGGACTTTAACGAAAATCAAATTCCTCCACACAAAGTGCGGAAGGACGTACGAGGTCACTCCGGACAGGCTCCTTAGCCAAGGAAATAGGTATCGGGAGTGCTGGAAAGAGAACATTGGCAAAGACCGGTCCAACATCCCCGAGAACTTTCTCAACAAGCTCAAGGCCGCTGTCGGCGAGGAGTACGTGCCGCTAGAACTCTACGTTGGATCGTTGGAAAAGATCCTCTTCCGGCATATCCCATGCGGCCACGAGTACGGGGTATGCCCGAACTACATCATCAACAACGGGAATAGATGCCCGAAGTGCTCCAAGGCCTCCAAGACCTCCCATAAGGAAAAGTCCTTCATGAAATTCATCAAAATGGTATGGAACGGGAAGGTCGTTGAAAATTACAAGACATCCAGAAAGTAACTGGGCGTCTTTATCCCCGAGATGAAAATCGGTTTCGAGTTCAATGAGCTCTACAGGCACTGCGAGGACCGGGTCGGAAGGAAGCATCATAAGGACAAGACGAAATTCTTTGCGAAACACGGAGTCATGGTGGTCCAGGTGTTCGAAGACAAATGTGACTATAGGAGGAAAACGGTAAAGTCGAAAGCCAGGCACCTCCTTGGTCTGAATGTCAAGCGGGAAAAAGTCCACGCCAGGGAGTGCGTTGTCGAAGTTATCGAACCTCAAGAGAAGAACGAATTTTTTGGAAGAGTACCACGTACAGTGGCAAAGTAAGCTTAGGCCTCAAGATTTCGTCCGATGGGGTCCTTTTGGTGGTCATGTCCTTTGGCAGATCCAGAACTCGCAGGAAGGAAGAAGGCCCTGCCGAAGGGGAATGGTAGCTTTCCAGATTCGCGACCAAACGGGGCTATTCGGTGCCCGGGTGTTTTGGAAAGATACTTTCATACTTCAAGAAAAACTATTCTCCCGCCAAAATAGTTACGTATGCGGATCTACGATGGTCTGTAGCTGAAAATGGAGTCTACGAAAAGAACGGCTTCAGGTTTACCCACAACATAGCCACAACCTATTTGTACTTTAGAAAGAATGCCGGAAAGGACAGAAAGAGATACCATAAGTCCGCCTTTAAGAAGAGCGCCATCAGGGAGAGGTTCCCCAAGGTCTGGGCCGAGGGCAGGACCGAGGCGGAGATGATGGCCGAGGCCGGGTGACTGCGCGTCTACGACTGCGGCCAGGCCGTCTTTGAACTGGAGTGTCGGAAGTGAACGGACGGGTCAAACCGCGCCGGAACACGTAGTTAACGCCGTGTGTTCCAGCGCTTTCTTTTTTGAAACGAAAAATGGGGGAATCGAATGGAAGGGAATTTTCCGAAGGAACAGATCCTCATGAGGACCAACCGGGACTGCGGGGTCGTCGTGGAGGCAAACGCAAACGGCATCCCCTACGAGGAGGCCGCCAAGGGGTTCGACGATCTCAACGACGACTTCAGAGACGACCTAAATGATTCCCCGCTCCATCACAAGTTCTTCCTTTGGAAGAAAGGGATCCCGTCGAGGATCGTGACCGATGACGACATCGTCGCCGGAAGGTGCGCCCCGGTCAGGACATGCATTTTGATCCACGACCTAAGAAGCCCCACCCTGGCCCAGCACTGGGTAAACTTCCTCTCGACCGACCCGGAAAGGGTGACCCTGTGGATGAACCTTCCGAACCTTCCGGTGAAATCCTACACCCACCAAGACTTTAAGGACCTTTACCGAAAAGGCTCGTTCAACCACGCGCACGAGGTCGGCGTCGGCTCGGTCAGGAAGCCCTCCTGGCTGGAACGGTTGTACGTCTGGTTTACCAGGATCATCGGATAGGAGGCATTATGGATAAGCTTAGGAAGTTCCTCAAGGCCGCCGCGGCGTTCCTCGTCGAGCTGGCCGTGATCGTTATGAAGTTCAAGACCTGGAAGCCGGGTGAAGACCTCGACGCCCCGTCCCCTGCAGGGCTCCCTGGCGAGGTCGTCCGGGAGGCGGAAAAGGCCGTTTCCTCGGCCTCATCCGACGTCGACGCGGCCAAGGGGAGGGCCGAGGGGAGGACCGAGGAGGCTTCCGCCTCGAGGGCCGACACCAAAGAGATGGTTCGCGAACTCGAAAAGGAATTGGAGACGCTCAAGGCCGAGGTCAAGAAAAGTAGCGACAGGGTCGAGGCGGCCACCGCCAGGAAGACCAGGAAGCCTTCGGGAAGCTTAGAGGACCGGCTGAAGGCCCTCGGCTTCGTGACCGGGGAGGTGGGGGAGGAATGAGCCGGATCGGAACGGTCGTCCTAGCTGTCGCGTTCTCCCTCGCCGCCTCCGGCGCGTTGGCGCAGGAGACAGTCCTGCTGCTCAGGTCCGGCAAGACGTTCAAGGCGGACCAGGACTACTACCTCTTCACCGCGTCCGCCGCCGAAAGGCTCGTCTCCGCCGCCGAAAGGCTCAAGGGGGCGGAGGAGCTAGCTGAGTCCCTCAAGGCGAAGGTCACCCTGCTGGAGGAGACCGACAGGGTCAACTCCAGGCTTGCGGAGGCCCTGGTCAAGAATAGGGACGTGTACGAGTCCCTCTGGAAGAAAGCCGAGGAGGACAACAAGGCCCTCGTCCGGAAGGCCAGGAGGTCGATCTGGAGGGACGCCGCTATCCTCGGCGCCCTGAAATGGATCTTCGAAAACGTGAAGATCAAGTAGACGGCGAAGGCCGGAAAGGAGGCCGAAAATGGCCGACAAGGGTAGAAGGGAGCCGAGGCGGCTCTCCCAAGAGGAGGCTTCCAAACTCCTTTCTATGAAGCAAAAGGACTTCACCAAGTCCTCCCTCGCCGCCATGTTCGCGGCCGGGCCGAAAGGCCCCCCGGAGTTCCTTCCGGAAGACACTCTCGCGCTACCTGCCGGGAAGCTGTACTCGAAGGCGGCGCTGACGACCACCGTGGGCAGGGTCGTCTTCAACATTTTCGTGCTCGGGGACGAACTGCTGCCGCTCGTCGGGTACTGCAACGAGGTCCTCACTAAAAAGAACTTCGAGAAGTTCGACTCCAAGCTTTCGGCGTTGCTCCTCGAGGACAAGCTCTCCCCGAGGCAATTCGCCGACTACCTGGATCGACTAAACTGGCTGTCTTTCACGATCACCCCGTACATGGGGAGCCCCATCACGTACTCCTCCCTCGAGCCCCTCAAGTCCGTCGAAAAGAGGAAGAAGGAGCTGATGAGGGAGCACCGGGCCGCGATCGAGGCGGGGGACCCCCTTACCATCACGAAGATCGGCAAGGAACTCGAGAAGCTTGCCTACGAGGAGCTAAAGGCCGCCGGGGACGAGGGCCTCGACTTCTACGAGTCCGGGGCCGGCAAGGACTTCGGGAATGTCTACAAGAACGTCTCGATCATGCGCGGGACTATCAACGACCAGTCCAGGCCCGGCAAGTATCACGTCTCCTTTGACAACCTGTTCGACGGGATCTCGAAGGAGGACTACCATAAGTACGCCGACCTCTCCATCGACGCCAGCTACTCGAGGGGCGTCGGTACCCAAGACGGCGGGTACGACTTCAAGGTGTACTCCTCCGCGTTCCAGGGCATCGTCCTCGGCCCTCCGGGGAGCGACTGCGGCACCAAGAAGGCCGTCAGGGTGCTCGTCACCGACTTCAACAAGGGCACGTTCAGGTACAGGTACGTGATGCAGGGCGGGAAGCCGGTCCTCGTCGAGGACGCCTCGGTCCTGGTCGGAAAATATGCAGACTTCAGGAGCCCGATGTACTGCCTCTCTGAAAGGATTTGCAGCAAGTGCGCCGGCGAGCTCTACTACAAGCTCGGGATCGAAAACATTGGGCTCGTGTGTAGCAGGATTCCCTCGAAGATCATGGCGATGTCCATGAAGAAGTTCCACGACACGACGATCAAGACCAAGAAGCTCGACTTAACTTCGTACGTCTCCGAGGCATGAGCGCCCTCCAACAAACCCTTAATAAGCCGTAATTAGAGAACGGGGGGAACCATGGCCACGACGAAAATCAGGAACACGCAGGCGAAGGATCCTGACTTCGCTTTCCAACAGGAACTCGACACCACCAGGGACAACCAGACGTCCACCTGGTCGGCGTCGACCATGAACAACAAGACGCTCTACGACGCAATCCAGGCCACTAGGGACAATGGGTCGGGCGGCTTCGTGGCGTCGACCATGAACAACAAGACGCTCTACGACGCGATTGTCGCGAACGGCGTCTACGGGCAGCTCTTCGAGAAGGCCGAAGACTGGTCCGAGACGTCCACGACCGGGACGACCTACGTCGACAAGCTAAACTGGACGACCGCGTCCCTGACGGCCGGGACATACCTCATCCTGTGGTCCTGCACTTTCAGGGTGACAAACTCGGCCACCGACGTTTACCTTCAGCTCAACTTTGCCGGGACGGTGACCGAGCTCGCAGTCGTGAGGCCCGGTGCATCCTCGCGGTTCCCAGTTGCAGGGCAGTACCTCGCCTACGTCACCGTTGGGACTGCTGGCACTAAGACGATCAAATTGCAGTTCAAGAGCTCCGCCTCGGGGCAGGCAGTATACATTTCCAACGCGGTCGTGACCATCCGTAAGGTCTCGACGGCGACGTCGTAAGGGGGCCGGCATGAGCCAGACCTACTCCTACACTAAGAACGCCAACCCGACACAACTCCACGCCGAGATTGCGGCAGTCCCAGCTTTGGCCGACAAACTAGAGTATGTGCTCTTTAACAAGTCGACGAACGCCGTCGGGGTCGTAATGTCCTCCACTCTCAACTCCGAAGAGCAGTCGTCCTTGGACGGGGTAGTTTCCTCCCACACACCCCAGCCCGACTCGTCCCCCGCCGTCGAGAGTGCCTACCCCATCGGCGACGCCGGGGGAGACCTGTTCGGGACGTATCCCAACCCGGTGCTGAAGGCGTCTTCCAGACCCCTCCTTGGCAATGCCAGAACGGTAAGGCTTGCCACCCTGACGAACATGGCATCCATTTCGGGCCTCCCGACTGTTGACGGCGTGCAAGTGGCGGCGGGAGACCGGGTCTTTGTCAAGAGCCAGACCACCGCATCTCAGAATGGCATTTATATTGCGGCAGCCGGGGCCTGGTCGTACGCCTCGGATTGGTCCACTGGCGCCGTCGTTCCAGAACTTATCGTCAGGGTTTCGGAAGGGACCCAGAACGCCCATACCGTGTGGAGGATCACCAACCAGGGGGCCATTACCGTTGGGACCACTTCGATCTTGGTCTCGCAGGAAGGCGGCGGCTCCGGCTCGATGCTCTCTGCCGAGTACGACAGCTACTCCACCCCCGCCAGCCCCGGGACGAACTACTCGACGTACAGGTCGTTCACGACCAAGATAGTGGACCCCGGAACCTACAGGTTTGCCTGGTCCTACGAGTTTACCTCCGGGGGCACGAACACGTCGTTCGACGCCCAGGTAGTGATCGACGGCGTCACGGTGCAGACCATCTCTATCACGAATAGGTCCAGAACGGACCTGTCGCAGTGCTCCGGCTTCAAGTATGTCAAATTTACAACGGGCTCGACGCACACCATTTCCCTCAACATCAAGAGGACTGGCTCCGCGGTCGCGGTCTGCAACTGCGTCGACTTCGAATTCTGGCGCATCGTCGTCATCTGAGAACGGAGGCAGTGAATGCCAACAGCAACAACATACATGTACACCAAGAAGGTCAATGTAACTCTTTTCGAGCAGGAGATCATGGCATCCTCCATCAAGACCGGGATATCGTCGGTTATCCTCTTCGGCGAGACGGACCTCAGGATCACCATGAAGGACGCACTTGACTCCTCGGAGAAAGACATGCTGGACGCCCTCGTGGCGGCCCACGTCTACGTCTCCCCTGGCGAGGAAGCCACCAACCTTAGGACCACCGACAAGCGCCTCATCGTCAAGACCAACTCGCGCCCCCTCAACTCGAGCGGGTATTACACCTCAAGGGGTGACTTAGAGACCGCCGGGAACATCGGCGGCGGCACCCAGATCGCCGGGTGGAAGCACTTGGTCGGGGACCAGAGGGGGCTCAACTACACCAGGGAGTTTCACTTCAACGTGGAGGGGAACAGGACCTGGATGTTCGAGGGTTACTTGGAGTACTTCGACGCCCTCTTCGACGAGTTCTCCTTCGAGATCCGGCCGAGGGTCACCACCCTCATCACCGGGCAGACCGGGACGAACTACAACCTGTACATGGGCTACCTTCTAGTACCCGCCGCCGGAAACGGGACCGTCGCCATTCCCGAGGGCGGGACGGTGTACCCGTGCTCGGTCGTGCCGAGGACCGACACAGGGGTCTGCCCTGCCGCCTACTGGAATTTCGACTACAACTCCTCCAACGGCACGTACGGGAATATGACCGCAAGGCCGAACGGCGACGGGGCGTACAACGTCTTCGGGGCCGACGTCTGCCTGAAAAGGTACATCAACAGGTGGGTTATGCTTCGGACCGGCAAGATGCACTTCTCCACCAACGACCCCTCCCAGTACGGCTCATGGCTCAGATCTGTCTTCAAGTTCTATACCAGGGGGAACGACGACCCAACCACCGATCCCATCGACCACGCCTGGGAAGCAGTCATCAACTTCTCCATGTTCAGGGACAAGATCACTTAGGCTTGGTGACAGGAGGCCCTACATGATCGACTTCGGCGAAGACTTCGGACCGTCCGGGACGGTGTTCGTTTCCGACCTGCATGTCGGGTCCTCGTTCTCCAGGGAGGAGCTCTTCAGGTCGTTCTTGGAAGCCCTTCCCGGAGGGACGAGGGTCGTGCTGGTCGGGGACGCGTTCGACTTTTGGAAGCACCTGCCGACGGACGAGTGGGTCTGGGCCTTGAAGGACGTCGACTCGTACTACCTCGTCGGCAACCATGACTCCGAAGTCATCGTCGGCTCGGCGTACACCCCAAGGGTGTGCAGGAGCCTGGGCATGACCGTCGGGAAGGTCAGGTTCTTGGTTACCCACGGGGACGTCTTCGACGACAAGTTCGGGGACAATGGGTTTCTCCACAGAGTCCTCGACTGGGCCGTCTACAGGGCCTCCCTCGCGATCGGGTCGGATCTCAGGACGGGGCTCGGCTTTCTGACCCGGTACTATTACGGAAGGGTCACAAACTACATCGAAAAGGTAAACTCCAAGCTCAAGGCCATCGGATATGGCGGCTTGGTATACGGGCACACTCACTGCCCGGAGTTCGAGAAAAGGGACGGATTCTGGAACGTCAACCTCGGGTGCTGGTACGGGTCCGGTCCGCGGGCCCTTTTCGTCAGAAACGGAGGGTTAGTAAAGTATGTCTCTGTTGAAGAGGGCTTTCGCGTACCTCCTGAGGAAGATTTTGTCAGCCTTGGGTGAGGTCAAGGTCTTCAAGTGGCCGATGTTCCTGGTGTACGACCCCGAGGGCTATAGGCTCGATGGAGCCCAGTTCAAGTCGGTCGAGAGCGAGGCCAGGAGGTACGACGTCCTGCTGTGCAGGTACGACAAGTACCTCGACACTTACCTCATTCCTGGGTGGTGGAACCACGCCGGGGTGTGCCTCGGGGAAGGCAGGGTCGAGCATGCGGTGTCAGACGGGGTGGTGGAGACCACCCTGTACGATTTCTGCAAGGTCGACCACGTCGCCGTCCTGCGCCCCGCGTTCCATTTTGACCCCGTGGAGGTCGACAGGCGGCTCGAGAAGTACCTCGGGTGCGAGTATGACTTCTCCTTCGACGCCTCGGACAACTCGACGATCTACTGCTCCGAGCTAGTCCTTCACGTTTTCGACGGCTATGACCACGGTATCGTCTCCACCCCGTTCGCGGGGAGAGACCGGGTGCTTCCCGACGACTTGCTGAAGGCTAACTTCAAGGTCGTCCTCCAAGCCGTTAACGACAAAAAGAGGAAGGAGGCCTGACCATGACCCACCCGAACCTGGCGGCGGACAACCCCCTCGCCGTCAAACTTAACTGCTTTCTGGAGTACATGAGGCACAACTTCGCCGGCAAAGGGGACGGCGTCGGATTTCTCGTCCACGTGGAGGGAGGCTCCGGGGTCGTTGTGTACTTCGTCAATGACATCTTCAACTACAGGGAGGTCTCCGGATGGCAGGTCGCCAAGACCCACGTCCGGCTGGAGCCGACGGCCGAGGCCGACAAAAGGGCCGGGAGGTTCAAACTGAAGACCAACCATGGCCAGCTCGTCATCCACAAGGACGGGGCCCCCTTCCAGGTCATCGAGCCGGTCCCGGGAAGGGAGGCCAACCTCGTGGACCTGGTCCGGACCGAGTCCGGGTTCTACATCGTCTCCGTCTGCCCGAAAGGGCCGAACAGCGCGTTGTACGTATATAATAAGACTGCGGACGCGTTTGAGGAGTGCGTCCAGTAACTCTGAAAGGGAAAAAGGGAAAAGATGAAGCTAAAGATCGTCGATTGGGAAAAGAGTTATGACCCGAAGAAGGTCGTAAGAAACCCCGAAGCCCTGGTGGCGAAGACCAAGACGTTCGCCAAGGACGGGATCTTCAGCGAAGAAATCTTCGGGAACCTCAACGAGTCCCACTCGTTCTCCTGCGGCTGCGGGAGGCTGAGGGGAAAGTTCTACTTGGGGTTTGTTTGCTCCGAGTGCGGCGGCAGGGTCGCCCTGACGGAGTCGGCAGTCGGCCGGGTCGGGTGGGTAGACCTCGGCAAGGCACGGATCATTGGGCCGCTCTTTTACAACCTGATGGCCCGGGTAGTCGGGAGGAAGAACCTTGACAACATTGTGGCCTTCAACAAGAGACTCGACGTCGACGGAAACCTCACAGACGCCGAGGACGCCGAGGACGACCCACGCCACCCGTGGGCCAACTCCGGGCTCGTCAGGTTCAGGAAGGAGTGGCCGGAGGTCCTGAGGCACTACGCCGGGGACAATGAGGTCAAGGCCAGGATCGTCTCATTCCTCGAGAGGAACAGGCGGAAGATGTGGGTGAGGAGGATCCCGGTCATCCCGACCATCCTCAGGCCCGCCGTCATGATCAGGGAGAGTCTCGTGTTCGACGAGATCAACAACCTGTACAACTCCCTGATCGCCACCGCTCGCCACGTCGAGGACGCACTGAGGGTTGAAAGGAGGTCCGACCTGGACGTCCCCCCGATGCTCGCCTCCCTCCAGGCCACCGCCAACCGGATCTTCGACAAAGTCCTCGACAGCATTCGAGGGAAGCACGGACACATCAGAAGCTCGATCATGGGTAGCACTCCGTTGCTCATGTAAAACTTACCTAATTGCTGGGAAACCCTTAGAGCCCAAGGTACCGGAGCGGGAGCCGACGCCCGGTGACAATCCGAGGGATTGGGCAATCAGCAGCGAAGCCGCGAGTATGCCAGCCGCGGAACGTTCAACGACTACCGAAAGCGGGATGTTCCGCGAGTAGGGTACTGCCCAAGCGAACGGGGCGGGAAACGGAAGGGGCCCGGAAAGGGGCCCAAGATATAGTCTGGTCTTCCGGGAAACCGGAAGCTGCGGTCTCCATCCGCGGCGCCGCCCTTGCGAGACGGCGCGAACGAAACGACAAGGATCAACTTCTCAGCCAGAAACGTCATCACCCCGGCGTTTTCGAAGCATGACATTGACGAGGTCGTCATGCCATATCTGACCTTCCTGGAACTGTACAAGTTCCAAATCGTCAACGTCCTGCAGAAGGCCGATGGGGTGAACTATAACGAAGCCCTATCCGAGTTCAACAGGGCGGCCCTTTCATTCGACGAGCGGGTCTACGGGATCATGAAAGACATGATCGCCAAAACGAAGGGCGGCCTCATGATCCTGCTCAACCGTAAAATGGATTGCGGCCCCCGGGGGTAACCACGGGGTGACAATCTCTTTAACTGCTGGAAACCCGACCGCCAAGGGCGAGGGCAATCAGCAGCGAAGCTCTCATGCGGCATTCAAATTGAGGGTGCCGAATAGAAAAATGGGGGAATGTTGAGTTTCTTGACCATTCTTACGAAGTTTCAAATTCTGGACGAGTCAGAAGGAAAGGTTTCGGAATTATGAAACAGAGAAAGAATAATAGGAAAT
>Ga0101944_10003255_pt1 | contig 23297 bp, 21 predicted proteins | sample DewCreD2012metaG_FD_75245 | JGI IMG/M metagenome (GOLD analysis project Ga0101944, IMG submission 75245) | Hot spring sediment bacterial and archeal communities from British Columbia, Canada, to study Microbial Dark Matter (Phase II) - Dewar... ... | reverse complement strand
CGGGGTGAGAATTCTCCCAACCAGAAGTTCGCGCTTTGAACCCCCGAACCGCAGCGCCGACGCCGTAGTGGGACAGGCGTCCCGCCTGTCCGGTGAGGCGTCCATTGGGTGTGAGTCCAGCGCGAGTTTGGCGGCGCCACCGGACAGGCAGGATGCCTGTCCCACTACCGGGTTCGGGGTGAGGGGGCGGTTCAGGGAAAGGGCCGGACAAGGTTTGCGGCGCGCCGCCGCAACCGCACGCGGGAGGCGCGCGCTCCCGTTTTCAACCGCGCCGTTCCGGGTCAGGGCTGGGCGGGGGCGGGCGTGGCGCGTTTGGCGGCCACCCATTCGAACATCAACTTCACCTCGTCGCCGGTCTTGATCAGCCCCAGGGCCACGGATGGCGCGGGGGGCGTGATTTTGAAATCGGTCATCTTCACCGGGACGGAGCCGCCGAACTTGACCTTGTTCTCCCCGAGGACGGTGACGGTGACAGGCATGGTGATGGTGTTGGTGACGCCCGCGACGCACAGTTCGCCCCGGGAGGTGAAGACGTAGGGCGCATCCGGGGTTTTCGGCAGTTCCTTCAACTCCAGCTCCTTCAAGGTGTAGGTGATGCGCTTGTGGGTGGGTTCGAGCAGCTTCTCATACATGATCTTGTCCATCGAGGTGCTGTAGGGCTTGCCGTCCTTTTCGATGCTCTTGAGGTTGCGCACGGGGATGAAGACGCTGACGTTCGCAGGCACTTTGCCGGGCTGGACGGTCGCGCCTGGTCGCAGCGGGAAGCCGGGGCCGACTTCGACGAAGCCGCCGATGACGGAGCCTTCGACCTGCCAGTCGTGGATGGTCGAGGTGCCTTCAATGCGGACCTTGTTGCCGGTGGGCGTGGTGTCCAGCCGGACGAGGTCGGCCGCCACGACGGGCAGGGCGGCCAGGGCGAGGGGGAACAGAAGGAACAGGGCTTTGGATTTCATGGTCGTGAGGTGCGGGCGATGATCGCGCCGCCGGAATGGACGGCGGCGGCGCGGGAATTGTTCATTAGTGTTTGGCGGATCAAGGGCGACAGATTCAGGCAAGCTGATACCATTCGGCGGCCAGTTCAATCCGTTTTTTCGCGAGGGCGGCCTCGTTGGCCTTGAGCGCGGTGACGGTGGCCTGGAAACCCTCGAGGGCGGTGGCGCCGGGTTTGCGCTTGGGTTCGACCTCGGTCTTGAGGTGTTCCGTCAGGGCGGCCGTGTCCTCGCCGTAGGCCTCGATGAAGTCCTGGATGGCCGCGCGCTGCTCGCCGACGTTGTAAAGAAAGTTTTCCAGCGCGGCATAGAGCGGGCTGGCACGCAGTTTCCCCTCGGCATCAAGCTGCTGGGTCCACGTTTCCTGCTTGGAGGAGCCAGCCATCAGGATGATGCCGGTCTCGTTGTGGAAGGTTTCCTTCCGGGCATACACCTCCCAGCCGAACAGCGGCGAGTCGGCCTCCTTGAACATCCACGCCCGGTTTTCGCGCATCATCACCGCCGCGTAGGTGCCGTGGAGCACTTCGTAATCCGCGTCAAAGGAGTTGCCCAGCGTGAGGTCGCAGGTGAGGTGGACACCCTTGGGAAACTCCAGCACGGCCTGCACGGTGTCCGGCACGTCGCGGTCGTCGTCCCGCCACTGGACCAGCGAACTGAAGCCGGTCACGGCGCGGGGCCGGCCATTGAGGAACCAGGCCACCTGGTCGAGCTGATGAATGCCAATCTCGCCGAGCAGGCCGGGGGAGGTGGCCCGTTCGAGCCGCCAGTTGAGGGCTTTCTCGCGGTCGGGGTTGGGCGCGGGCGTGCGCCAACTGGTTTTGCGGTTCCACTGGGCGCGCGCCTTGACGAAGGTGCCGAGGTTGCCGGCGCGGATGAACGGCAGCAGCCAGATGCGCTGCTTGTCCGAGCGCATTTGCAGGCCGGACTGGAACACCTGTCGGGGCGCGGCCTGCGCGGCGAGGGCGATGGCCCGCGCCTCCTCAATGGTGTGGGCAAGCGGCGCTTCGCAATACACGTGTTTGCCCGCCTTGAGGGCGGCTTCGACGAGTTCGCGGTGCTGGTGCGTGGGCGTGGCGATGAACACGGCGTGGATGTCCGGGTCCGCCAGCACGTCCTCCGCCCTGGCCACCTGCCTGGCCCCCGGCGCGTCCGCCGCGCAGCGCCGCAGCGCGGCGGGATAGGTGTCGCACAACGCGGCCATTTCCGCCTGTTCGATCCGGCTCAGCACCTTGACCAGTTCGCGGCCCCAGGCGCCGCAGCCGATGACGGCCACGCGCACCTTGTTGCCGGGTTCGGCGGGGGCGGGGTCGGCGGTCTGGGCGATCAATTCGACGCCGCCCATCAGGGTCATGAGGGTGGCAACCGAACCGCCCTTGAGGAAGGCGCGGCGGTTCAATTCGTGGGCAGAGGAAAGCTCATTCATGTTCAGCGCAGAAATGGGTTTCAAGGTTCGAGCCGGAGCGCCCAGCGGATGCCGCCGAGAATGTGCTGCTGATACTGGCGCGCGACTTCGGGGGGATTCTTGCGGGTGCCGTTCTTATCTTTCCACTCGGCACTCCAGACATCCTCCCGGTGGCCGAGCGAGGTGTAAAAAACGCGGCCCTGGCCGTAGTCCCGCCGCCAGGCCACGGGGTAGTCGCCCGGCTCCCCGGTGTTGGGATGGCGGTCCAGGCGCAGCAGGCCGTGAACCCTGGCGCGCTCGAAGTTTTTGAGGATGTAGATTTCGTCGAACACGCTCCAGTTGGTGCCGAGATGCTGGCAGGAGGGGCAGGCGGGGTCCTCATTCCGCAGGTCGGCCAGCACCTGCTCGCGATGATAGGCGAAGTGTCCGCCGATCATCTCGGTGTAGGGCGCGAAGCCGGGGAACGTGTCCGTTGCCGAGTGCATGCCGATGAACGCCTTGCCGGTCTTGAGCCAGTCCAGAAAGCCCTGCGGGTCCGGCAGCGGCAGGTCGCCCGTGGTGTTGGCAAAAATGACGCCGTCGTAACGCCGCAGCGCCTCGACGCTCATCTTTTCGGCGAGCACGGCCTTGATGGCGGCGTTCACCTTCGCCTTGTCCGGCTTGCCGTCGGGGCCTTGGAACCGGGGTTCGCCCGGTTCGACCCGCGCGAACTCGACGGTGAACGCGCCGCTCTGCCGCGCCAGCTCGGCGATGGTTTCCTCGGCGGTGGGGATCGAGCTGTGGCGGAAGCCGACGGTGGTGGTGACCACGAGGACGTGTTTGGGGGGCACGGCCGCAGCCGGGGGCTGTGCTCCGACCCCGCAAACACTCGCGAGCAGGGCAAGCGCACCGGCGGGCCACAGGGGGGCCAGGACGGGAGGCGTTTTCATGTTGGGATCAGACTACCCCAAACCGCCCGGGATTCACGGAAATTCTGAAGCCCGCCCCCTGTCCGAAGGAGTATGTCCGACCGCCGTCCCCGGGCACCCTGTCGGCGGGAAGGCCGGGGTCCGGGCCGGTCAACGGAACGGATCGTTCGGCGCGCGCAACGGCTGCGTGCCGCGCGCCGGTTCCGCATTGGTGCGCGAAGCCCGGAAGGCCGACCGCAAGAGCCAGTGCCGCTTCAAGCCCTGGATCAGTTCGTCGGTGTGGACAATCGCGTCCGAAACCGACGTGACGATGTTCGTGTTGGCCTGCACCTGCGCGTTCAGGTTGCTGGTGATGCCCGCGAGATTTTCCAGCGACTTCGCCAGCTCCTCGACCAGCCGGTTCAGGTTGGTGTCGGTGTTGGCCAGCAGCGTGCCCGTGTTGGTCAGCACCACGTTCAACTGGGCGCGGGCCTCGGGCGCGAGCAGCCATTCGCCCAGCGCGCCCTCGCCGCGCAGTTGCGCGGTCAACGCCGCCAGATTCGTGGCCACTGGCCGGGCGGACGCGGCCACGACGTTCAAATTCGAGGTGGCGCCGGCGGCCTCGGCCAGCACGCGCGCCAGATCGTTGGTCAAACTCAGAATGCCCGGCAACGCCTGCTCCACCTGGCTCACGATGCGGTCCAGCCGCTCCGTGACGGCGGGCGTTTCGGCGGGCGTGACCCAGTAGGGATCGGCCTTCTCGGGCGCCTCGTAAAACGGGGCGCTGTTCGCGCGTGCCAGTTCGTTCAAACGGGCCAGGGCGGACGACTCGTCGCCGGTTTCGCGGGTCAGCGCGGCGAGTTGTTGCAAAGTGTAACTCCGCCGCAGCACCCCCGCGATGCGCTGCTCCGCGTTTTCCGCCACCGTCGGCACGCCGCTCACGCCTTTCGTCAGCTCGAGCACCCGCCCGCCGAGAAAATCCGCCGCCGCCGCCTTCACCGTCGAATCGCTCCACACATAACCGTAGTAAGGCTTCTTGACGCGGAAGAAAATGGTGACGCCGTAGTAGTCCCCCGGCGCGTTGGCCTCGATGCGCGTGATTTCGCCCACGTTGAAGCCCATCAACATCACGGGATCGCCGACCTTGAGGCCGGTCGCGTTGTTCAGCGAAGTCTGATACGCCACCTTGGGGGTGAACCAGCCCTTGCGCGCCGCCGTGGTGTAAAGGTAGTAGCCGAAGCCCGCCACCAGCAGCGCCGCCGCCAGCAGCACGAACCAGCCCACCGCGCGTTCCATGCGGCTGAGGCGCGTGCGCAGTTGCGGGGTCAAATCTTGCAGGGCCATGGCCGTGTCGCCGGACGGTTTCAAATTCCCCCGCGCGGGTCAAACTCCGGCTCACGCGTCCCGCGCAACTCGCGCACCAGCGCGTGGCCGCTTTGTTCCACGCCCGCCCAATCCCCCAGCACGGTGAACTGCCGCCCCTCGAGCAGCGCAAACCGCCGCGCCACGCCGCGCCACGCCCGCAGGCCATCGGCGCTGACCACGAGCGTCAAGGGCCGGCCACCATTCAAGCCATGCCCGTCGGCCAGTGACACGAGCCATTCCAGCCACCACCGCCGCTGCCGCGGGTCGAGACCCGCGAGCGGATTGTCCAGGCACAACACCTCCGGGCCGAGCGCCAGGGCGCGCGCCAGGGCCGCGCGCCGCTGCCAGTTGCGGCCCAGTTGCCCCGGGTGCGTGTCCGCAAACGGCGTCAACTCCAGCGCCGCCAGCAAGTCCGCCACGCGCGCCGCCACATCCGCCGGCCCGCGATGGTATCGCAACGGCAGGGCGACGTTCTCCGCCACCGTCAACGTGTTGAACAGGCGCGCGTCCTCGAACACCAGGCCCAGCTTGAGCCGGTGCGGCAGCCGTTCCTCCGCGAAGATGGGCATCGGTTCGCCGAGAAACTCATATTCGCCCGCCAGCGGCGCCATCAGCCCCGCCGTCAGCAACAGAAAGTCGCTCTTGCCCGCGCCGTGCAAACCCGCCACCGCCCAGAATTCGCCCGCCGCCACCGTCCAGTTCACGGCCTGCGCCACCACCGCGCCCGGCGCGGCCAGCGAGCCAACGGTCACGCCCCGCATCGTGATGACCGGCCGGTTGTCTGGTTCGGTCGCCTTCATGCCGCCGTGAGATACACCACGATGAACAACGCATCGAGGCAGCCGCACGCCACCACCGCCTGCCCCACCGCGCGCACCGTGGCGGTGGAGACATCCTCGAACCGCAGCGGCCGCGCGAGGCCGTGGTAACACGTCACGATGGCGATGATGGCGCCGAACGCGGCGGTCTTGAGCGCGAGCAACGCGAAATCCAGCCAGCTCAACGCGCCGGCGATCTGCCGCACATACTGCTCGGGCCGCAGCGGCACATCCTGAAGAAACGCCCAGACGTAACCGCTCCCCAAAGCCGCGAGAATGAAGAACACCGTGAGCGCGAACGTGCCCAGCGCCAGCCCGATGACGCGCGGCACCACCAGGTAATGCACCGGGTCAATCCCCAGCGCCTCGAGCGCCTCGACCTCCCCGGCGGCGCGCGCGGTGCCAAGTTCCACCACGTTCGCCGTGCCCACGCGCGCCAGCACCAGGAACGCCGTAATGAGCGGCCCCAGTTCCCGCACCACCGCCACCACCATCACCACGCCCAGATAACTCACCGCCCCCACCCGGCTCGACCACGCCACCACCTGCCCGATGACCAGCAGCCCGAGCGCCGCCGCCACAAACAGGAACAACGGCAGCAACCGCGCCCCCGCGCGGGCCACCTCCTGCCGCGTCAAAGGGCCGATGGCCGCCGCCGACCGCCCCGCCTTGGTCCACATCACCCCCAGCGTGATGAGCGCAAACGCGCCCAGCCCGCGCACCGTAAAAAACCACCGCAACACCCGCCGCCCGAGCGCCTGCGGCCACGTCGCCGACAACGGCGCGCGAAACACGAAGCCCGTCTCCGTTTCGGGCGCGGCGGCGGTGGGGGCGGGTTCGTTCATTGCGGGCAGCCTAGAACCGCCGTGCCAGCCGGTCAAAAGGGTTTCACTATTTCGCCCCTGTCAGATCACGGATGATCTTACGCGCCAGCAATTCGTTGATCTCCCGGTGACGGGGAATGGGCTGGGAAACTCCGGTGTTGGGATGGTGGTAGATGTCGTGCTTGCCGCCGTGCCGGATCAACCGGGCACCAGCGGCTTCGATGCGGGAGATAAGGTCGCGCCGCTTCACGCCAGCTCCAATTCGCCCACACGTTTGATGCCGGGAACCTCCCCCGTCGCGAAGGTCTCATGCAAGTCACGCAAATGCTCCTTCAGATCGTCCAACGACTCCCCCTGTGTCCAGTGATCCGGGTAGTCATTGAGGTAGCCGAGGTATTTACCATCCGGCTCCTTCCAATAAGTGAACTTCGTGGTCATGGCGGAACTATAATCGCGTCCCGGGTGGCTGTCCGCAGTTTTCTCAGCCCCCTCCTCCCGCATTGGCACGCCCTGCCCGAAGTGGCGGAATCGCGCCGTGCCAAGGTTCGGCCTGACAACGCAAAGCCAACGCACCCACAGCGCGGCGGGCGGGCCGGGCTGACACCGCCATCGTCGGGCGGGGCATCAATTGCTACGCCAGCACGAACCGCCGGTGGTGCGCGAAGACGCCGCGCAACGACCGGGACGTTTCATCCTGCAGCGCCTGCAGTTCCGCGTAACGCCGGACGTTCGCCGCCTGGGGCCGGGCGGTCTGCGCGCGGTTCAGCTTCACGAACGCGTCCGTGACGTCCTCGATTTTCACGCGCTCGCCCGCCTGGCGCTTCCAGCACCAGAGCGCCTGCAAGGCCGCGCCATACGCGGCGCCTTCGCCGACCGCGAGCGTCACGACCTCGGCGTTGAAAACGTCGGCCATGATTTGCCGCCAGAGCTGCGAGTTCGCGCCGCCGCCCGTGGCGCGGATTTGCTTCGTTTTCACGCCCAGTTGCGCGAGCCGGCGGAGGCCGTAGTTCATCCCGAGCGTCACGCCTTCCATCGTGGCGCGGGCGAAATGATGCGCGGTGAAGGTGCGCGGGGTTACGCCGCAGTAAACGCCGGTGCCATCGGGCACGTTCGGGGTGCGTTCGCCTTCGAGATACGGCAGCAGGAACAGGCCATCGCAACCCGCCGGGGCTTTGGCCGCCAGCTTTTCGAATGCTGCGTGATCCAGGCCAAAATCCTTGCGCACCATCTCGGTGGCGACGGTCACGTTCATGGTGCAAAGCAGCGGCAGCCAGCGGTTGGTCGAATCGCAGAAAGCCGCCATCTCGCCCTGTGGGTCCACGACCGGCCTGTCCGCGCAGGCATAAATCGTTCCGCTCGTGCCGAAGCTGGCCGTGACGATGCCGGGCCGCGTGTTGCCGGTGCCGATGGCGCCCATCATGTTGTCGCCGCCGCCCGCGCTGACGATCACGCCGGGGTTCAAGCCAAGTTCTTTCGCCGTCGCCGCGGAGAGTTTGCCGGCGGGCTGGTCGCTGGAAATCAGCGGCGGCAGCCTGTCGGCGAGGCTGGCGTCAATGGCCTTCACCGCGGCGGCGCACCATTCGCGGCGCCGCACGTCAAGCAACGCCGTGCCGCTGGCGTCGCCATATTCCATCACGCGCTCCCCGGTCAGCCAGAAGTTCAGGTAGTCGTGAGGGAGGAGAACCGTCGCGAGCTTCGCGTAATTTTTCGGCTCATGCTTTTTCAACCAGAGAATTTTCGACGCGGTGAAGCCGGGCAGCACCGCGTTGCCCAGCGCGGCGATGGTCTGCTTCACGCCCCCGAGCCGGGCCGTGATTTCCCCGCACTCCGCCTGCGTGGCGGTGTCGCACCAAAGCTTGGCCGGGCGGATGACGTTGCCGGCCCGGTCGAGCGGGACGAAGCCGTGCTGCTGGCCGCTCACGCCGATGGCCTTGACTTCGCCGGCCTTCGCTTTCGCTTGTTTGAGGGCGGCCTGGATCGCCGTGGCGGTGGCGCGGCGCCAGGTTTCGGGGTGTTGCTCCTTCGCGCCGGGCGGGAGGCCGGGGAGCAGGTCGTATTTCGCCGCGCCGGAACCGAGCACCTTGCCGGTGTCCGCGTCCACGACGAGGGCCTTGGTGGATTGCGTGCCGCTGTCTATGCCGATGAGAAGTTCGCGCATGGAAATGACTTAACCGGCGGCCCGGCAAAAAACACGAAAAAAGCGGGGCGGCCCAGCAAGCCGCCCCGCCTCTGGGCAAGACGAATTCAATAGGGCAACGGGAACTTGCCGGTCAATTCCCGCACGCGGGATCGCACCTGATGCGCCACGTCGGTGTTCTTCGGGTCCATCAACACTTCACTGATCATGTCGGCGATGGCGGCCATCTCGGCCTCCTTCATGCCGCGGGTGGTGACGGCGGGCGTGCCGAGCCGGATGCCGCTGGCCTGGAACGGCGAACGGGTCTCGAAGGGGATGGTGTTCTTGTTGACGGTGATGCCGGCCTCGTCGAGCGCGATCTGGCAGTCCTTCCCGGTGACGCCTTTCGCGCCGACGTCCACGAGCATCAGATGGTTGTCCGTGCCGCCGCTGACGAGGCGGAAGCCGTTGCGCTTGATCCCGTCCGCCAACGCGGCGGCGTTCTTCACCACCTGCGCCTGGTAATCCTTGAATTCGGGCCGCAGCGCCTCCTGGAAACAGACGGCCTTGGCGGCGATGACGTGTTCCAGCGGGCCGCCCTGGATGCCGGGAAAAATCTGCGCGTCAATCTCCTTGGCGTATTTCTCGGGGCACAAAATCAATCCGCCGCGCGGCCCGCGCAGCGTCTTGTGCGTGGTGGTCGTGACGAAGTCCGCGTGCGGCACCGGACTGGGATGCAACCCCGCCGCCACGAGGCCCGCGATGTGCGCGATGTCGGCCAGCAGCAGCGCGCCGACCTCGCGGGCGATCTGCCCCATGCGCGCGAAGTCAATGATGCGCGGATAGGCGCTGGCCCCCACGGTGATCATCTTCGGTTTGTGCTGCTGCGCCAGCTTCGCGAGCTGGTCGTAATCAATCCGCTCCGTTTCCTGGCTCACGCCGTAATGAACAATCTCGAAGAACTTCCCGGAGAAATTCGCCTTGTTGCCATGCGTCAGGTGGCCGCCGTGGCTCAGGTCCATCGTGAGGAGCTTGTCCCCCGGCTTCAGGAAGGCGAAATACACCGCCATGTTCGCGCCGGAGCCGGAGTGCGGCTGGACGTTGGCGTGTTCGGCGCCGAACAGTTTTTTGGCGCGGTCAATCGCCAGTTGCTCGGCGAGGTCCACGTTTTCACAGCCGCCATACCAGCGCTTGCGCGGGTAGCCCTCGGCGTATTTGTTCGTCAGCACGGAGCCTTGCGCCTCCATCACCGCCGGGCTGGTGAAGTTTTCGCTGGCGATCAACTCGATGTTTTCCTGCTGGCGCAGGCGCTCGTGCTCGACCACCTCGGCGATTTCGGGGTCCACGTGTTTGAGGGTCAGGTGCGGGGCCATGTTGCGGGGTTCGATCTTGTTCACGCGGCGCGCATGGCGTCCGCCTTCAAACTGGGCGTCGAGAAAGGCGTCCACGATGGCGCGGGCGGTTTCGGCGGGGGTGGTCTTGCCGGCCAGACAGAGCACGTTGGCATCGTTGTGCTGGCGGGTGACGGCGGCGGTGGCGGCGTCGTGGACCAGCGCGGCGCGGATGCCAGGCACCTTGTTCGCAGTGATGCACATGCCGATGCCGGTGGTGCAGACGAGCAGGCCGAGTTCAGCCCGCCCGGCAGCCACCATTTCAGCCACGGCCTGCGCGTAATCCGGATAATCGGTGGACTCCGGCGAACAGGTGCCGAGGTCCACGAAGGCCACGCCGCGCGCCTCGAGGTGCCGTTTCAACGCCTCCTTGAGCGCAAAACCGCCGTGGTCCGCGCCGAGGGCGAACACCGGCGGCGTCACCGCCCCGCCCTTCGCCAGCCCGGCGGGGCCATGCTCGATGAACCGCAGCGCCGTCAGGACGCCCGCCTTGATCTGGTCGCGGCAGACCCGATACTGGTTCAATGCCCCCCCGATGGGGTCGCTGATGTCCCGTTCGTGGGCCGCCAGCGCGTCGTCAAACTCGCGCAGCAGAAAAGTCTTCTCCGCCGCCGCCGGATACAGCAGTTGCACCGTGTCCACATGGCTGTGCGTCATGCCAAAGATGTAATCCGCCTCTCTGGCCAGCTCGGCGGTCATCATCCGGCTGCGCTGACCGGAAATGTCAATGCCCAGTTCCCGCATCGCCGTGACCGAATGCGGACTGGGCGGTTGGCCGTCCATCGCCCCCAGCCCGGCCGACAGCACCCGATACTCCCCCCGCCCGGCCGTAAGCTGGCGGAACAACCCCTCGGCCATCGGACTGCGGCAAATGTTTCCAGTGCAGATAAACAGGACGGTCTTCATCAGATTTGGCGAGGCAGTTTCGTGCCCATGTCCAAATCGTCAAATGCGAAATCCGGCGACACGCCCGGTTTTCGCGGCGGCAAAACCTTCCCGCCGCCGCCCGGCAACCGACGCCTTCGGCCCGGCGTCCACTCCCGGCACAATCACTGCCGCCCTCCGGCAACACGCCCGCCGACATGACCCTGTGAATTGACAGTCGCCACAACCGCGCATATTGTGCCCGCCATGCAGCAGTCAGCCGCCCTGCCCCGGAAGCTTCCGGCGTTGCCCCAAAAGGTGACGACGGCGCTGCTCCTGGCGCTGTTCTGCTGGCTCAACGTCCTGGCCGTTCACCCCGGGCTGCATGCGGCGGCGCATTGTGACGGCGAACACGCCGACGCCTCCGCGCATCACGAGCCGTTCCATTCGCCGGAGCATCAATGCGCCGTCACCCTCCTGGCGCAGGGCCAGATCGAGTTGGTCGTGCCACCGGCCACCCCCGCCGCGCCCACCGAATTTTCCCTCCTCTCCACGCCGGCCTGCGCGTCGGCCTGGTCCGCCGCCGACCTGCGTCTGGCGCCTGGCCGCGGCCCGCCCGTGCTTCCCGCCTGATCCCCGGCCTCACGGCCCGCCCCGCCTGAAGTGTGCCCGCCACCCGGGCTGACGGGGCGGCTTCGAGAGCTTCCTTAACGACTCCTGAAACCTACGGGCCGGCCGGTGCCCGACACCGCGTCTGCGGTGTGCCAACCGGCAGTCAACTTATGAAAACCGTTCGTGCGGTTTCGCGCCATCGCCGGGCGTTCACCTTGATCGAACTGCTCGTGGTCATCGCCATCATTGCGATTCTCGCGGCCATGCTGCTGCCCGCCCTGACCCGGGCCAAATCCAAGGGCAAGGCTACCGCCTGCATCGGCCAGCTCCGCCAGCTCGGCCTGGCGCTGCGGATGTATGCCGACGAAGACCCCCGCGGCTGGCTGCCGGCCAGTTCGCACGGCACGGCGGCCACCAACTCGTGGATTTACACCCTTGCGCCGTATCTCGGCCAGGTGGACCGCGTGCGCATCTGCCCCGCCGACCCGAAGGGTGCCGAGCGGCTCGCCCGGCGCGGCACCAGTTACCTGCTGAACGAATACCTCGTGGTGGATGCGCTCGATGAATTCGGAATGCCCATCCCGAACGACCCCGCCTGGCGCAAGCTCGACGCGGTGCCCCGCCCGTCCGAAACCTTCGTCACCTTCGAAACCGCCGACCGCGCCGGCACGGGCACCGGGCAGGACCACACGCATTCCCGCAACTGGCCGGGCGGCTGGGCCAACGTGCTCGCCGACATCCAGCCCGACCGCCACGGCGACGGCGCCAACTACCTCTTCGCCGACGGCCATGTGCAATTCGTGAAGGCCGTCACCCTCCGCAAGCGGCTCGAAAGCGGAGACCATTTTGCCAAACCCCGGTGGTGAGTGCCGCCGGGATCCGTCCGAAAACCAAAACCACACATAACAAAAAATGAAAAGACACCTGAAGCCGCGCCGCCTGGCGGCGGGCGTGGCGGTCCTGCTGGCCGCCGCCCTGCCGCTGTCGGCGCAAACCCCGATCTATTCGGGCCACACCGATGTGGGCATCGCCTACAATCCGGTGCTCAACGCGTGGGACCTCCACGTTCACGACGAAGAGAACGACATGGAATACGAGCCGGACGATGCGCTCATCGTGGTCGGCCTGGACGCGCTGACCACCGTGCCGACGGGACCGCAGTGGAGCTTCCTCGGCAGCCCCGGGAGCGCCACCTGGATGCTCACCAGCACCGAGGTGCCCACGTTGCCGTATCTGGGGCTGAGCACGGAGGAGATTGGTCCCGGAGTTTTCACCGGCGACACCCTCTCCTTCCGCCTCAAGGCCATCAGCGGTCCGGGCCACTTCGCCCTGTTCGACCTGGATTCCTTCGGCGATCCCATCGTGCTGATGAACTCCGGCGACGGCATCACGCTTGCGGACACGGTGATTCTGCCCATCGGCAGCCATCTGCACTTCAACTGGGCGTTCAGCGAGGCCGGCGACTACACGCTGACCTTCGAGGCGTTCGGCACCAGCGCACTCAACGGCTTCACGTCGAGCGGCGACGTGAACTACCTGTTCCGCGTGGACCCGATTCCGGAGCCTTCGACCTTCGCGCTCGTGTCCCTGGGTTTGGCGACCCTGGCGATGCGGCGGCGCAAGTCCCGCACTTGAGGGTGGGGGACGGGAGGCGCGCGGGGCGTTTTTTGAACTTTCGCCGCCGCGCGCCTCCCCAACAAGGCCGGGAAATTTCAACCATTGCCAGCTTATGCCCGCAGCATCCGAAACCCGAAATCCGAAATCCGAAAAAATCCCGAATCAACGATGCCCAAAGGTCGGCTCACCTGGAAGCGCGCGGCCTCCACTCCCCGCCGTATCCACCGCTCCCCGACCGGGCGGGACCCCTTTCGCGCTCCTGCTGCTGGCCGCGCTCCTCGCGGAGCCGGCGGCGGCGCAGGTGCTGACGCTCACCAATCAGCACATGGACATCCGCCTGCAATACCACCCCGCCGCCAGCGGCACCAACCGGCTCCATCTCGTGCTCGGCGTGGACCCCGGCCCCGTGTTGCTCAGCAACCACCAGTTCTACATCACCGCCCACACCAACGCCCAGCGGATCATCCCCGCCAACCCGAACTTCGCCTTCCTCGGACCGGCCGGCGCGCCGGTGTGGATTCTCCCGCAGACGCAGGACCCGTTGCGCCCGTATCTGGGCGTCTCGGCGGAGGACCTCTCGCCTGCCGACTTCGACAGCCCGATGCGGCTGGAGCTGGTCGGCGTCGAAGGCCCCGGCAACTTCTTCGCCTATTCCGTCAGCGGCGCGGGCCATCCGCCGGACGTGAAGATGATTTTCACCAACGGCGTGGTGTCGCCAAACCACTATTTCACCACCGAAATCGTCGGCAGCCACAGCCACAACAACTGGGCCTTCAGCACCAACGGCCTTTACCGCGTCACCTTCCGCGCCGTGGGTGCGCCCCCCGGCGCCGGGACGAACCTCGTCGGACGCGACGTCGCCTTCGCCTTTCAACTGCTCCCGCTGCGCCCGTGGGAATCCTGGGTGAGCACCAACTGGCTCCCCGCCACCCCGGGGGCCATCACCGGCCCCGCCGCCGACCCCGATGGCGACGGCGTGGTCAACGCGATGGAATACGCCCTCGGCCTCGCCCCCAACCTCCCCTCCACCAACGGCCTGCCGTTCGCCTCCCTCATCACCACCAACGGCCAGACCTTTGGCGCGCTCACCTTCACCCGCGTCAAGACCGCCACCGACCTGGTCTATGAGCCGACCGTCCGCGCCAGTCTGGCGGCTGAAAACGGGACACTGCTGACCAACCTCGTCAGGGTTCTGGACCAGGGAGCCACGGAACAAGTCACCGTGCGGGACCATCAGCCGGCTGATGCGGCCAATGCGCGGTTCTTTCAGCTTCGCGTCCGGCTGAATTACCCCTGAAACCGGCCCGTTCGCGTTTTTGCGGCGGTGCGGCAAGGGATTTGCTAAGTTGCGAACGGCCCGCCAAACCGGGCCGGACAGCATGACTTTGGAGCACCGACAACTCGGATAAACACCAGGCGCGCGCGGCCCGTCCGCCCGTGCCGCCCCTGAGACGCCGTGAAAATCATCCCGCCCGCCGCCCCGCCGATTCTGGAGATTGACCACCTCCGCGTGGAATACACCACCCGCGAACTGGGGAGCACCACCAAGGTCGCCGTGCAAGACCTCTCCCTCGAAGTTCACGCCGGCGAAGTCTTCGGCTTCCTCGGCCCCAACGGCGCGGGCAAGACCTCGACCATGAACGTCCTGCTCGGCTTCACCCAGCCGACGGCGGGCCGCGTCTGCCTGTTCGGGGTCAACGTGGCCGAGACCATCGCCCGCCAGCGCCTGGGCTACCTGCCGGAGCTGACCTACTACTACAAGTTTCTAACCGCCGAGGAACTGCTGCGGTTCTATGCGCGCATCTTCGGCATTGCGCCCGCCGAGCGCGAAAAGCGCATTGATGAAGTCATCAAACTCGTCGAACTCGAACACGCCCGGAAGCGCCTCATCAAGACCTACTCGAAGGGCATGCAGCAGCGCGTCGGCCTCGCCCAGGCGCTCATCAACAATCCCGATCTGCTCATCCTCGACGAACCGACCAGCGGCCTCGATCCGCTCGGGCGCATGAAGGTCCGCGGCATCATCCAGCGCCTCAAGAACGAAGGCAAAACCGTCTTCTTCTCCTCCCACGAACTCGGCGAAGTCGAGACCGTCTGCGACCGCGTCGCCATCCTCCACCAGGGCGAACTCAAGGTGCTGGGCCGGGTGGACGACCTGGCCCGCGAGCACCAGTGCAGCCTCGAACAACTGTTCCTCCGTGTCGTGGGTTACGAACCCGAAGCTGTTGCCGCATGAAAAATTCCCTCGCCGTCGCCCAGGTCGTGCTGCTGGAGATGATCCGGCGCAAGGACTTCTACGTCCTCTTCGCCCTCACCGCGCTCATCACCGCGCTGATGGGGTCGGTCACGTTCTTTGACGACCCGAAAATCGCGCGCTACCTCAAGGAGGTCTGCCTCGCACTCATCTGGGTCAGCGCGTTGTTCATCGGCATCGGCACCGCCGCGCGGCAGTTCCCCGCCGAACGCGAGAGCCGCACCATTTTCCCGCTCATGGCCAAACCCATCACCCGCGGCCAGGTGCTGGTGGGGAAATTTCTGGGCTGCTGGCTGGCCACCGCCGCCGGCCTGCTGGTCTTCTACTTGTTCTTCGGCGGCGTAGTGGCGTCGAAGGAACACACGCTCTACCCGGTGAACTACTTTCAAGCGTGGTCGTTGCACTGCGCGATGATGGCGGTGGTCGTGGCCATCACCCTGCTCGGCTCGCTCCTGCTCAGTTCCGTCGCCGCGAACCTGACGATGACCACCGTGCTGACCCTGGGCATCCTGTTCGTCGGGCGGCACCTGAACAAGGTGGCCTTGCAGGCGGGCGAGCCGGTGGGCACCCTCATTTACGGACTTTACTACGTCATCCCGCATCTCGAGCTGTTCGACGTGCGCGACCTCCTCGTCCACAACTGGCCGGCCATCCCGTGGGGCATCTGGGCCATCGCGCTGGCGTATGCCGGCGTGTATGCCGCGCTGCTCCTGACCGGAACGTGGCTCGTCCTCCGCAAAAAGGCGCTGCAATGAAAGGCCGTTGGACAGGGGCATTGTGCGCGGCCGCGCTGCTCGTGGGCGGCGCGGGTCTGGCCGCCCGGCTGGACAGTTGGTTCCTCCAGTGGGCAGGCAACCGCGCGAAAACGCTGAACCCGCTCGACGTCTTCGTGGGCCAGGGGCAGCGCCTGTTCGGCGCCCATTTTTACCGCAAAGCCGACGTTTATTTTCACAGCGGCTTCTACCCGTCCATCTTCGACAACAATGAGGCCTTCCAGACCGAGCACATGGCGGCGGACGCGGACATCGCGCACGACCGCAACTCCGGCGATGAGGAGGAATTCCTCGGCGGCCCGCGCGACCTCTTCGACCGCTTCAGCCGCCACTTCTTTCCCTCGCAACATACCCACCTGAACGAGGGCGGCGCGGGGCAAAACCACCAACACGGCGCGCCCGGGCACGGCGACCAACAGGTCCGCGAAATTCTGCCCTGGCTGCAAATTGCGGCCACGCTCGACCCGGAACTGCCCGAGACTTACACCGTGGCCGCCTACTGGCTCCGCGAGCGCATGGGCAAGGACCGCGAGGCCGAGCAGTTCCTCCGGCAGGGCTTGAGGAACCTCCCGAACCATCCGCAACTCCTCTTCGAACTGGGGCGCGTCTATCGCGAAAGCCGCAACGACCCCGCCCGCGCCCGCAATCTCTGGCGGCACGCCTCGCGCGTCAGCCCCGGCTGGAAGGAGGACGCCACTCCGCAGGACCAGTTCATCCTGCTCCAGATCGAAAGCCGGCTCGCCAAACTGGCCGAGGACCAGAAGGACCTGCCCGCAGCCATTGCGCACTGGCAGAACGTGGCGCGGTTCAGCCCCGGCCCGGAGCACGTCTTCGAGCACATCGCCCAACTGCGCCAACGAATGGCCAACGGCACCAACGCGGTCCCCTTCTTCCTGCAACCCTGACCCGGAGCTTTCACACTCCGGGGGCCGGAGCGCCGGCTGGTAACCGGCTTATCGCGGCAAAACGTCCCCAGTCGGTCGCCGACCGGTGCTCCGCTCTGCCAGCCTTTCGTGCGGGGTGTGAACTATCCGGGCTAAGCGGCTTGCCCGCCCGCCCCCCACCCATCCCCCGTTGCGCCCGGCCATGTCTCCCGCGCCGGCTCAGAACTTCAGATGCTTGACCGTCAGTCCGCGGTGGATGAGCTGATCGAGCGAATCAATGCCGATGCGCAGGTGCTTGTCGAGGAACTGGCTCGTCACCCGGCGGTCGCTCACCTCGGTCTTCACCCCTTCCGGCGTCATCGGCTGGTCGGAAACGAGCAGCAGCGCGCCGGTGGGAATTTCATTCGCGAAGCCGGTGATGAAGATGGTGGCCGTCTCCATGTCAATGCCCAGGCAGCGGATGCGGCGGAGGTATTTCTTGAATTGCTCGTCGTGCTCCCACACGCGCCGGTTGGTGGTATAGACCGTGCCCGTCCAGTAATCGCGGCCATGATTGCGGATGGTCGTGGAGATCGCCTTCTGGAGGCTGAACGCCGGCAGCGCGGGCACCTCGGGCGGGAAAAAATCGTTCGAGGCGCCCTCGCCGCGAATGGCCGCGATGGGCAGCACGAGACTGCCGAGTTTGGCCACATGCTTCAGCCCGCCACACTTGCCGAGGAACAGCACCGCCTCCGGTTTGATGGCCCCCAGCAAATCCATGATGGTCGCCGCGCTGGCGCTGCCCATGCCAAAGTTGATGATGGTGATGCCCTTGGCGGTGGCGTTGGGCATGGGCCGGTCCAACCCCCGCACCGGCACGTTGTGCCAGCGGGCGAAGCGGTGGACGTAATCGCTGAAATTCACCAGCAGGATGTGCTTGCCAAACTCCTTGAGCGGCGTGCCGGTGTAACGGGGCAGCCAGTTGGCAACGATCTCGGATTTGGTTTTCATGGTGGTTCGGGCCGGGTTCAACCCGGATCGTCGCTTGGCGCCCGATCCGGGCGGGAGGTGAAAATCAGGGCCTGCTGCCGGCTGGTGTCGGCGCGGAGCCACATCATCTGGCCGGACGCGTCGCAGTCAATCACGCGGACCACCTCGGCGAGCGCGCCGGCCTCCGGTTCCAGTTCGAGCAGCCGGCTGGGCACCTGCCGGAACCACTCCTCCTCCAGGCTGTTGTCCGCCTTCTTCGGAAAGTAGGCCACATACAGCATGTCGTGCTCAACCAGGTCGTTGAAAAAATGCGTGCCGAGGGACACGTCGGGAATCAGTCGCTCATGCATCGCCACCACTTCGCAGATCGCGGCGGCCTTGCTGATCTCCGTGAAGGAGACCGGAATGCCCAGCGACGGGCTGTGCGTGCCCCAGCGCCCCGGACCGATGAGCATTAGGCCCCGGTCTTCCGCCGGGTGCTGCCGGTTAAGCCGCCCGATGAGCCGCGCCACGGCGTAACGATCCCCCTCCGGCAGCGCGGCGTATTTTTCGGTCACAATGTAGATGATCCGGCTGAGGCGCTGCTCGCGGCTGACGCCGATGACGGCGCCGTGGGCCGCCAGGAGGGGCGCGCGGATGGCCGGCAGGGGCTGCAACCCGCCGCCGCTTTCCCGGCGGAACTGGAACGTCCGGCATTGGAGCAGGTGAATGCGATACGTGCCGTCCGGGAGGAAGTTCAACGTGAACTCGATGTCCACCGGATGTTCATACGCCGCCTCCAGCACCTCCAACATGCGCCGCAGATCGCCCGCCACCGGCGTCTCCTTCAGCAACCGGTCGAACGTGATCAGCGGAAAACCCTCCCGCGTGTGGGTCAGGTAGAGTTCCACGGGAAATTCCGGCGGCTCGGCCAGCACGTCCTGGAACGGCAGGGAAACAAATTTCCCCTCGCGCAGGTCGAGACAATCCATCCGCCGCTGCGAATGTTCGCACACGTCGTCCAAGGTCGCCTCCGGCCGGTGGCCGGGCGCGTTCAGCGCCACCAGCCGCGTGTAGTCGTCGTCACTCCGGTCCACGGCGCGCGTGCCCAGCCCAAAAACCAGCCGCACCAGGCCGGCCTGCGGATCAATGTCCGGGTGCCAGACAAACGGGTTGAACGACAGCCCCACGCCCGCCGCCTGCGGGTAATAATAGCGCCCCTGCGGCGCGCCGGACACGCGCATGATGAGCAGCGCCATGCGCTCCTCGCTGTCCAGCAGGCCCCGGCGCTTGCGGTAGGTGAGCGCCTCCTCATCCAGGATGCTCGCGTAGATGGCGCGGACCGCGTCGAGCAGCGCCTGCATGCGCTCTTCGCGCGAGCCGCGGTTGACCACGAATACGCTCTCATACTTGCCGGAAAAGGCGTTGCCCCGCGCGTCCTCCAGAATCGAGCTGGAGCGCACGATGTAGGGGGATTCGCCGAAGTAATCGAGCATGCCCGCGAACTGTTCGAGGATGTGGGCGGGAAATTGGCCCGTGCGAATGCGCCGCCGCCCCTCCTCGAGGCCATGCAGGAACGTCGCGGGGTGCCTCTGCTGTTCGCGCAGCCACCACACCTTGTTCTCGACCAGGAACGTGATGAACACCTCCGCGCCGACGAAAAACGAGTCATGCACCTCCAGGCGGGCCGCCAACGCCGGTTCGCGCTCGCGCAGAATCGCGCGCGCCACCAGCATCCCCAGCGTCTTGCCGCCCACCGAGCCGATCCCGATCATGCGGTCGCGCAGCAGGAGAAAATCCTCGAGGGTGAGAAACCGCTCCACCAGCGGGGCGATGCCGGACCGATGCACGCGCAACGCCCAGCGCACGCGGCGCAATATCGCCTCGCGACGCTCCGGCGGACAGCGGTTCTCCCGGCACTCCGCCGCCACGAGCTGGGCTTCCTGGAACAACCGCCGCCAGTAGCCAGCTTTCCGGTCGCTCTGCAACTGCGGCCACTGCGTCTGTGCCAGGAGCGGCGCCAGCACCGCGCTGTCCTTCACCGGCACGAACGCCCCCCCATTCCGCACGTGGATGGTGTTCATCGCCTCGCGCGAGCGATACTGCACCTTCACCGGACGCACATAAAAACGCCCATCGAGCCGGAACACATCCAGCATGAATTGCGTGGTGATCCGAATGGGTTCGAGGGCATAGACCGAGTGCTGGTTCCGGTAAATCCCGAAGTAGGTGACCGTTTCCAGATCCCACAGCCGCGGGCAGGTCAGCATGAAGAAGTTGCCCACCGCTTGGTCCGAGCCCCACGCCTCCGCCAGCCCGGACAGGCAGTCGAACACATAAATCGCCCCCCGCCCCGCGCGCTCGATCACGCTGTGAACGGCCCGCACGAAGCTCTCAAAACCAACCGTCGGATCCAGGTCATGCCGCTCCCCCCCCGCTTCGCCGGGCAGCAGCGGCGGATGCTCGGCAAAACGGAAATAAATCAACCGCCGGTGCGCCGCCTGCGCCGCCCGGGCATAGGGCGTGACCAGTTCCTGATAGTCCGCGATGTCCTCCACCTCCCAGACGACGTTGTCCCCCGGCTCGAGGCCGTGCAGCACGGCATCCAGCCCGGGCAGGCCCGTCGTGACGGAAGCGGGGCGCGGTGATTCGCTCATGACAACGGGAGCCGCCCGGCACCGCCGGTCGGCTCAAACCACCCCCTGGTCAATCATCGCGTCCGCCACCTTCGTGAAGCCCGCGATGTTCGCGCCCATGACATAGTTGCCGGGCACGCCATAGTCCTCCGCCGTCTGGCGGCAGTTCTGGTGAATGTTCACCATGATGCGATGCAGCCGCTGGTCCACTTCCTCGCGGCTCCAGGCCAGCCGCATCGAGTTCTGGGACATCTCCAGACCCGAGGTGGCGACGCCGCCCGCGTTGGCGGCCTTGCCCGGGCCGTAACAGATTTTGGCCGCCAGAAACGCGTTCACCGCCCCGGGCGTGGACGGCATGTTCGCCCCTTCCGACACCAGCGTGCAGCCATGCTGGAGCAGCACCTTCGCATCATTGGCGTCAATCTCATTTTGCGTCGCGCTGGGAAACGCGCAGTCACACGGCACGGCCCAGGGCCGCGCCCCCGCCACAAAGGTGCCGCCGAATTTCTCCGCGTATTCCTTGATCCGCCCGCGACGCACGTTCTTGAGCTGCTTCACCCACGCCAGCTTCTCGGCATTGATGCCAGCCGGATCATGGATGGTGCCCTCGGAATCCGACAGCGTGACGGGTTTCGCCCCCAGTTGCAGCAGCTTCTCCACGGTGTATTGCGCCACGTTGCCGGAGCCGGAAACCGTGCAGACCTTGCGGGCCAGGGAATCCTCGCGCGTCTTGAGCATCTCCTCCGCAAAATAAACCGCGCCATAACCGGTCGCCTCGGGGCGGATGAGCGAGCCGCCCCAGTTCAGCCCCTTGCCCGTCAGCACCCCCGAGAACTCGCTCCGCAGCCGTTTATACTGGCCGAACAGGTAGCCCACCTCCCGCGCGCCCACCCCGATGTCCCCCGCCGGCACGTCCGCGTCCGGCCCGATGTGCCGGAAGAGTTCGGTCATGAAACTCTGGCAGAAGCGCATCACCTCGGCGTCCGACTTGCCCTTCGGATCAAAGTCCGACCCGCCCTTCCCGCCGCCCATGGGCAGCGTGGTCAGCGAGTTTTTGAAAATCTGCTCGAAGCCGAGAAACTTGAGAATCCCCAGATTGACGCTCGGGTGAAAACGCAACCCGCCCTTGAACGGGCCGAGCGCGCTGTTGAACTGCACCCGGAAGCCGCGGTTGATCTGCACCCGCCCCGCGTCGTCGAGCCACGGCACCCGAAAAACAATCTGTCGTTCCGGCTCCACCACCCGCTCGAGAATGCGCTGGTCCCGGTATTTTCCGTGACGCTCGATGACCGGACTGAGCGACTCCAGCACTTCATGGGTGGCCTGGAGGAACTCAACCTCACCCGGATTACGACGCTCCAACAGTTCGAGGACTTCGGCAATGTAGGCATTCATTTTTTGGTATGGGAACGTTCTTGTTGGCGGCCATTTCCTGACCAGCCAGCCCCGGGGAACTTCATGTCCACGCGCAATCCGGCCGGTTGGAACGTAAGCAGAGTCTAATGAGATTGGCCGGCTAGGGCAAGGAACCTAATTCACCTAACCCGGCGTAGGGCGCATCTCAGTTTATTGCCGGCGGTGGCGGCAGGCATCCTGCCTGCCGTAGCGGGCGGCATCCTTGCCGCCCGGAATGAGCGTGGCTCCGGGCGGGCGACATGAACTTGCCGAGCGCCCCGTGCGGGCGGGCGTTGCTTTCCGCCGGGCTGGGAAGCCCGGCTCCACGTCAGCCAAGGATTGCCGACGCTACCACCGCACACATATGAAACGGACTTGCAAGAAAGTGAGATGCGCCCCCCGGCGTAGCCGCACGGCTGATTCATCTGGATGAGGGGGGGGCGGGCTGGAAGGGGGGCGTTCGAAATATGACTGAACTTTTTTGCGCCCAGCGCCGAGGCTCGCCGCCTGCAGATGCCCCAAGTTGCGAGCGAACGCGACGGGTTGGATCGCGTGACGGTGCGGCTCGTCGCCGCGGAGGAACTGGGGCGGTTCAACCATCATCTCCAGGAGGACCATTATCCGGCGAGCCGCCGGCTCGCCGGCCAGGCGTTGCGTTACGTGGCCGAACGCGACGGCCAATGGGTCGCGCTGCTGACCTTCAGCGCGCCGGCCCTGCACCTCAAGGCGCGGGAACAGTGGATCGGCTGGACCCCGCGGCAGCGCGCCCGGCGGCTCGGCCTGGTGGTCAACAACAGCCGGTTTCTGGTGCGGCCGCAACGCCAGCGCTATCCCAACCTCGCCTCGCAAGTCCTGGGGCTGGCGCTGCGCCGGCTCAGCACCGTCGAGCGCCACTCGCAAAACCAGCAGGCCCCCAAGGAAAACGCCTCGCTCGACACTGGCTATTATGCGACGAGCCTGGCGGTCCAAGAACACGACGGGCCGCGCTGCTGGCGCTGATCCGCGGCCATTGGTCGGCCATCGAAAACGGCACCCACTACCGGCGCGACGTCACGTTGGGTGAGGACGCCAACCGCACGGCCAACCGCAACGGGGCGTCCGTGCTGGCCAGCTTGCGCAACCTGGCCAACGGCATTGATGAACTGCAGAAGGAGCGGCAGCGGACCCGGGCCGACTCGCTCAACTCCTGGTGCGCGCAACAAACCTTCACCATGGTCTGGCCCCTCCTCAATCAGTGACCCCCTCGCTCAAGCTGGAACAATACTTTAGGGGTGCGGCGGCCCCGATCCGGCGCGCCGCACCCCACGCGCCGGACCGCATACGACCCGCGAGAGTGCCGGTCGCCGAACCGGTTATCCCAGACCACGGCACGCCGACTCTCGGACAGGGTTAGGCCAGACCGCCGCTGCGCAGGCTACGCCGGGCGCATCTCAGTTTATTGCAGGCGGTGGCGGCAGGCATCCTGCCTGCCGTAGCGGGCGGCATCCTTGCCGCCCGGAATGAGCGTGGCTCCGGGCGGGCG
>Ga0101944_10003254_pt1 | contig 23305 bp, 19 predicted proteins | sample DewCreD2012metaG_FD_75245 | JGI IMG/M metagenome (GOLD analysis project Ga0101944, IMG submission 75245) | Hot spring sediment bacterial and archeal communities from British Columbia, Canada, to study Microbial Dark Matter (Phase II) - Dewar... ... | reverse complement strand
TGCAAGAACTGATATAAATAAAGAAGAAAAACAAGTCGAAGCATCAAATAATAAAATTGATAAAAACAAAAAAGAGCCTGATGAAATTGTTTTTGTAGTGGAAAATTCAACTGTTAAAGCTGTGAAAGTTAAAACAGGAATAAGCGACGATGATTATATTGAAATTAAATCGGGACTTAATGGCGGTGAAGAAGTTGTTAGTGGAAGTTATCGAGCAATTTCAAATGATTTAAAAGATGGATCAAAAGTTAGAATTGAAGAAAAGAAAAAAGTCTCTGCTAATTAAAATAGGTTATTAAATGAATATTATAAAAATAGAACATATTGCTAAAATTTATAAAGTTGGATTCGAAGAAGTTCACGCATTAAGAGATGTTTCATTAAATATTGATAAGAATGAATATGTTGCTATTATGGGCCCTTCGGGGTCTGGAAAATCAACTCTGATGAATATGCTTGGATGCCTTGATACTCCCACTTCTGGTTTATATTTATTCAAAGGTTTTAGTGTCAGTGAAATGACAGACAATCAGTTAGCAAACATAAGAAATCGGGAAATAGGATTTGTCTTCCAGACTTTTAATCTTTTGGCTCGGTACGATGCAATTCATAACGTTGAATTACCATTAGTTTATGCCGGAGTTTCAAAAGCAGAAAGAAGGGAAAGAGCAAAACAAGCTTTGATTGATGTTGGACTTGGCGATAGAATGAGTCATAAGCCTAACGAATTATCTGGTGGACAAAGGCAGCGAGTCGCAATAGCCAGAGCACTGGTTACTAACCCATCAATCATTTTAGCAGATGAACCAACTGGAAATTTAGATTCCAAAACAGGTGAAGAGATTATGGCTTTGTTCAATGAGATACATAAAAAAGGCAATACTATAATTCTTGTTACTCACGAGGAATATATAGCTGAACACGCTGCAAGGATTATAAGATTAAAAGATGGTCTGATTGAGAAAGATGAAATGGTTAAAAAAAGATTAATCCCTGAGTTAAAAGAAAATTTTATTCAATGAGAATTTTTTTATATGAATTAAAAGAAGGATTGATAATTGCTCTTCGGGCAATTATTTCAAATAAAATTAGAGCAATACTTACAATGCTTGGAATATTTATTGGCGTTGCCGTTGTTATTACTATGAGTACTGCTATCAAAGGAATTGACAATTCCTTCCAATCAGGAATTAGCTCTCTTGGTACAGATGTGCTTTATGTTGATAAATGGGCTTGGTTTACCAATCAGGAATGGTGGAAAATAAGAAATAGAAAAAATATTACAATAGATGAATATTCTGAATTTAAAGAATTAGTCAAGCTCCCTGTTGCGGTTGCACCTGTAACTAATACTATTCAAACTGTAAAATACAATGAAAGAAGAGTGGATAATGTTTTTGTAAATGGTTCAAATGCTGATTACATCAAAACAACCAATTTTACTTTTGCTCAAGGAAGATTTTATTCTGAAATAGAAAGCAATGCTGCTCGTCAAGTAGCTATTATTGGAAGTGAGATAGCAAAAAAACTTTTTCCAAATATTGACCCTATTGATCGAATTATAAAAATAGGTGGATTTAATTATAAAGTTATTGGCGTATTGGCTGAGCAGGGAAGTTTTATTCTTGGACCTTGGAATCCTGATAATCAAGTCTATATTCCAATTGAAACGATATTCAAAAATTTCTTCAATCGCTCTTTCAAAACCATTACAATAAATGTAAGAGCAAATGGTCCGGCAATGATTGATGAAACAAAGGCAGAAATTGAAGGAGTGATGAGAAAAGTACGCGGTTTAACTTATGATCAAGAAAATGATTTTTCAATTAATCAACAGGAAGGTTTGCAGCAGAGTTATGATTCTGTAGTCGGCGTAATCCAAATAGCAGGGCTATTCATAACCGGATTATCTTTATTTGTCGGAGCTATTGGAATAATGAATATTATGTTTGTCTCGGTCAAAGAGAGAACAAAAGAAATCGGTTTAAGAAAAGCAATTGGCGCAAAAAGAAGAACTATTCTTTCTCAATTTTTACTTGAATCATCCGCTATTTGTTTAGTTGGGGGATTAGCTGGTTTAATTGCTGCTGTAATTATTAGTTTGCTGATAAATCAATATGTCCCTACATCAATTCAAATTGATTCTGTGTTATTAGGAATAAGCGTATCATTATTGACCGGAGTTATATCAGGATTTGCACCTGCTTACACTGCTGCAAAAATGGATCCTGTTGAAGCTTTACGTTATGAATAAATTTATTAATACAAAATGAAAATATCACAAATTTTTTTTCAGTCGTTACAATCTATCAAGAATAACAGATTAAGAACTGGTCTGACAATACTTGGTGTAGTCGTCGGTATTTTTTCTATAATTGTAATAATGACAATTATTACAATGCTTCAGTTAAGTATTGAAGAAGGTCTTTCCCAATTAAATAAAAATACTTTTCAAATTCAAAAAAATGATCCTGCTATAGGAAGTGGACCTCGATTAAGAGACCCCCGACCTGATATTACAATTGAAGATATGTATAGACTTAAAAATATGTTAACAAAAGCCAAATATGTTGCTGCTGAACAGTGGCAGTTTGGTAAAATAGTTAAATATAAAAATAGAGAAACTAATCCAAATATTCAAATTGCAGGGATTACAGTTGATGCGTTAAAAACAAATAATTGGAATATTGAATTAGGTAGAGAATTAAGAGAGTTTGATGTACAATATTCTTCTGATGTTTGCATTCTTGGAAAAGACGTAGTTGATAAATTATTCCCGAATATAAACCCTATTGGTCAATTCGTCCGCGTTGATAAAAAAAGTTTAATGGTTATTGGCATTTTAGAAGAGCAGCCAACATTGTTTGGTCAAAGCCGTGATAATGTTGTTTTATTACCTATTACTACTTGGCAATCTTTGTTCGGTAAATATGGAAGGACTGTAAATATTACTGTTATGTCTTATGGCAAAGATGATTATAACGAATTGATTGATGCTTCAATAGGATATATGAGAATTATTAGAAGACTTGCACCATCTGAACCTAATAACTTTTCCATCTTCAGCAACGAATCACTTATCGGACAAGTCAATTCAATAACAGAACCGATTAAAATTGGTTCATTAGCAGTTTCATTGATAGCTTTGCTTGCTGCTGGTGTTGGGATTATGAATATTATGTTAGTTTCTGTAACAGAACGAACTAAAGAAATTGGAATACGTAAATCTTTAGGCGCACGAAAAAATTGGATTTTACTTCAATTTCTATTTGAAGCAGTTTCATTATGTCTTATAGGAGGAATAGTTGGAATTTTATTAGGAGTTGGAATAGGTAATTTTGCAGGTAGTTTTTTGAATGCACAAACTGCTATACCTGTTGATTGGGTTATTATTGGCATATCGCTTTGTATTATTGTCGGAGTTGTTTTCGGTACGTATCCGGCTTATAAAGCTGCAAATCTTGACCCGATTGAAGCTTTAAGGTATGAATAAATTAAAAAGAGACCTTTGAAAAATTATTTTTCTGTAATCTTGAAAATTATCACTATAGATTTTTCAAATAACCTTTTTACTGCGTTAGATTTATTCTGTCAAGTTATTTCATTATTAGATAAAAAATGGTCTTTAACCTTAATATCTTAATTGCAATCTAAGTCAAATAAATTTTATAGGGGCGATAGCCCTGAAATATTTTCTAATCACTGTATATAAACAAATATTTTCGTTATAATTTATTTTGATGTCAGGGCTACGCCCCTTATTAATGATATTGATTTCTTTTTCTAATAATATTTGACTCCTTCGGAGTCATTAAAAAACCAAAATCCTCAGGGTTGCCTAAAATATATTTATTTAACTCGGTGGCTCTCTTGCGATTTCTCTGCGGTTCTCTGTGTAATTTTTCTTTCACAGAGTTCCACCGAGAAGACACAGAGAGCCTCAGAGAAATAACAACAATAAAAACCAAAATCACGATGGGGTGAAATAATAAATCAAAAATGAAAGATAAAATTTTAAATAAAGCAATTTGTGGTGAAAAGATTTTTATAAGGGAAATAGCCCTGAAATCTTTTCTAATGATATCTATCCAAACAAAGATTTATCATAACTTTAAGTCTATTTGAAAATTAATTCTGTTATCAATATTGTTATTTATTCTATTATTACCAGAACTTAAAAACTTTTCATTTGGTTTGTATGTCTCTGCATATTTCATTGATAATGTTAGGTTTCTAATTAGCTGGTATTTGATTATTAAGTAATATCTGATGCCTTCACCATACATAGCCAAATTAGAAAATAAACCTGTTAAATCGTTTTCGAATTCATAAACTGCACTATTGAATGAATCTGTTTCGAAAAAAATAATCCTACCGTAGATAGTCAGATTTTTAATAGGTGATATTTTTATATCTTCATAAATCAAAAATCCTTTTTCAAAAAGATTTATTCTATTAACCTGATAAGTGTTGTATTCCAATCTGGTTCTCAGTCTAAGAGTTTTAGATGCTGAATAATTAAATTCAAAACGATAAGAATTTTTGATTCTTTCAGTAATACTTTTTTTATTATTAATAGATGAAGTAATTTCTTTATTTTCATTCTTAAATCTAAAAAGAAGTTCCAGCTCTCGATTAATTTGCTTACGATAACTAAAGTATAATTCATCTCCGTTTGATGGTATGGGATTTTCAAATGTGGCATAAGGAAACTTAAACTTATCATAGTAAATATTAAATAAACCAAACTCACTGTTAAATTTTAATCCTGTATAAACTCCGAATTCATTTTGAGTCTTTCCGGATTGTTCTCCAAATCCAAATGCGTGAAGATTTCTAAATCTTTCCGAATAATTTCTTACACTTGAAGCGAATTGAATTTTTGAAGATGGAACTATGATTATCCCACTATAAAACGAAGTTGAGTTTTGGTCATTAGCTATTTCACCAAAAATATTGATAGGTCCGAAACGATTATCGAAATCAAAAGAATAAAATAAAAATTCTTTCCCGGATAAATCATAAACTGAAGATTTCTCAAACGCATTTGAGAAATTAGATTTATAAAAACTTACTCCGAATTTATTTGATGAGTTGTAAGAATATTCTAATCTGGAACCAATTACAGTTTCTGTTGCTCTATTTTTTCTGTTAATTTCATTTCGTGTTGCGTGAATTCCAGTTATGGGCAGAGAATTTATTTCAAGCGTAACAGAATCAATATTAGCATCTATTTTTTTTGATGAGTAAAATAACAACAGATTAAAATCGTATAAGCTTAAATTAATCCCCGTTCCTCTGAAGAAACCATGTTCAGAAGCTCCGGTGTGAGGTCTAATGTTTCTTGATTTTCTTTTTACTGGTAAAGTGGCATCTGAACCTTTTGATAAACTATAACTGCTCCAAAGTATAAGTCCCTGAGCAAACTCTAAATTATAATCCCCAACTACTAATTGTTTTACGATTCCATAATTTCTTATAGAGAAGTGATAAGAATAATAATCATAAAAAAATTGTTCGCCTGCATCCTTTTCTGTAATTACTCCAAACTGAATATTCGAGGAATGCTTTATTAAAATTCTATTATAAGATTTTAACTTTGAACCCAAATAATTACCTTTTGTAAATCCATCTCTTTGCTGTAAATCAGAACCAAATCTGCTTCTAATCTGAACATTTAGATTTCTGAGATTTGAAAACAACCAGCTCTCCTCATCCTGAAAATATGAAAGCGAGTCACTAAAAGTTATTTTATCAACTCTTAAAAATGGAATAATCTTATTGATAATTTCTGGATTAAGTTCGGCAATTGAAAACAACTCATTAGTACTTAAAAAACGTCCATACTTATCTCGGTGCTTAATTATTAAAGATGCAGATTGAAAATCCAGAAATGGAATGGCAATCAATTCATTTATGCTTGCAGTGTTAAGGTTGATTGGATTTAATATTAAATCTTCAAAGTTATCAAATGCATCAGATTCAGCTTCTTCGGTAAATGAGTCTTCAAAAACTTCTTCAAGATTACTCTCCGTATCAATAATTACAGTATCCTCAATTTGCGAAAAAATATTTGATGGAAAAAACAATATCAGAATGAGAAAAAGAAAAAATCTCTTCAATCTTTAACTCCAAGATAATTTCTAATTGCTTCTTTCCTTGATGAAATTGAATTAAAATTGATAATCAAACCAAATTGATGTGTTAATCCCAAATCATTATGAGAAAGGAATGCATAATCCAAATTAAACATAGAGTAATTTATTCCTGTGCCAAAAGAATATTTAGCTGGATTATTTGAAAATCCAAAACGAAAAGAAAGATTGTCAATCAAATCATAGTCAATACCAAATTGTAAAGATGGTTTATATCTTAAATCTTTTTCCAATGAAATGTTTATTGAGATTTCTTTTAATAAATCATAACTAAATCCAGCGTGAAGGATTGTTGGAATCTGTTCCTTTTCTGCTGAAAAGCTGGCTCGATTTATATTTTCAGCGAAAAAGCCAAACCTCAATTCTTTCATTAAATAAATCAAAGAACCAACGTTAAGATAAAATGCAAAATCATTACCATAATTTTTAATATTGACAGAGTGAAGATTAAAAGAAAAACCATAAAAAAACTTGTTAGTCATCTTATTCGAATATGAGATTAAAAATCTCGCTTCTCTGTAAAGTTCAAAACCGTAAGTCATTGCTCCTAATGAAAAAGAGCCAAAATCCGTCGGTTCTAAATATGCTAAATATCCATTAGATAATTCGGATAATCCAAAAGGAGCAGGGGAGTAGTAAATCCCCAATTCTCTCCAATTTAACTGAGCTAAGCCGGCTATATTATTAAAAGAAGAAAAAACATCATTACTCAGAGCAACATCAGAATTACTTAACGATATTTGTTTTGCTCCGGGATTAAACTGTCCATAAACAAAAAAGTTTATTAGTATAATTGTAATAACTAAATTCTTCATTGAGTATTTATTAAATTGTTCAATAATTTCTAATTCTATATATTAAACTATAAAAAATTGGTTCAAATATGAATAAGATTTCAATAATATTTTTCTCTCTCTTATTTCTTTTGGAAGTTAATGCACAAGAATTAAATTGTCGGGTAACTGTTAACTATGAAGGTCTTCAAATAAGAAACAGAGAGCTGCTCGCTGATTTTGCATCAATAGTTGAAAATTATTTAAACTCAACTCAATTTAATAATGAACCTTGGGAAGGCGAAAAAATAAATTGTTCTTTCAACATATTTTTTACAGGAGCATCAAGTGATATAGACTATAGTGCTCAGGTTGTTATTGTGAGTACAAGACCAGTCTATCGAAGTGATAGACAATCTCCAATGTTGACAATAAATGATCCTAATTGGAGTTTTAAGTATGAACGTGGACAAGCTCTTTATTCTAATCAAGCTGTTTATGATCCTATTACAAGTTTTTTAGATTTTTATGCAAATCTTATAATAGGTTGGGATTGGGATACCTGGAGTGAATTGGGTGGTAATCCGAATTATCAGAAAGCATTTAATATTGCAAATCTTGGAATAAATAGTAACTACAGAAAAGGATGGGAAAGGTCAAGTGAATCATATAACAGAACAAGATTATGTGATGATTTATTAAATGAGAAATTCAGACCATTTCGCGAAGCTTTTTATGAATATCATTACGGGATAGATTATTATCAAGTAGATAAAACTCAGGCACAAAATCATATCGTAAATCTTATCAATGTATTGAATGATATGCGGGCAAAAATTGACATTAACAGTGTTTTAATAAGAACTTTTTTTGATTCAAAATATGGTGAGATTGCAGATTTACTTAAAGATTACCCTGACAAAAGTATTGTTGATAAATTAAAAAGAATAGACCCATCACATATTTCAAAGTATAATGAGATGTTAAAATAATTCAATCTAAATCTTTATTTCCCAAATTCTGTATTTTTTATAAATCTCAGCATTAAGAGCTTCAGCTCCGCGATTCATCATTTCATTGTCTTCCAGAATCCAACTCGCTTCACCGAGATTGATACCTATCTTATTTGCTCTGTTTACTATTTCCCAGTAAAAAACTGCATCCAAACCTTTTTTCTGATATTCCGGAATAATTCCAAGAGTAATTATTCTTGCCCAAGTTATATTTTTCTTTTTTGTCCAAAGTTTGATAAAGTTGAATGGAAATAATCTGCCATTCATCTCTTTAAATATTTGGTTATAATCCGGAATAGTTAAAGCAAAACCAACGAGCTGATTATTTATCTCGCCGAAGAGAACTAAAGATGGTTCCACTAAAGGTTTTAAATCTTTTGCCATATAATCTATTTCTTCATCTGTCATAGGAACAAAACCCCAATTTGGTGCCCAAGCTTTATTATAAACATATTTTACTTTATTCAACTCGTTTTTGAAATCTTTAAGATTTAAAGAAGTGATTTTTATTCCTGATCTTTTTGCAGCTAATTCTGCCACACGACGAACTTTATCAGATTTAAAGACTTTTTCAGAAGTGAGTTTATAAGCATATAAATCTTTTGCTTTTTTAAGTCCATAGTTTTCACATAAATCAATATAATACTCGGGGTTGTAATTCATAAGTATTCTTGGTGGATCGTCAAAACCAGAAATAAGCATTCCATATTCATCATTACTTGATGGATTTGCGGGACCTTGCATTGTATCAAATCCTCTCTTTTGCAGCCAACTTTTAACACTATCAAAAAGCATATTTGCAACATCCTGATCATTTATGGATTCGAAAAAACCAAAAAAACCAACTCTATCTTTATGATGTTTATTATGCAAATCATTCCTAATTGCTGCAATTCTGCCGACGAGTTCACCATTTTTATAAGCAAGAAAATATTCAGCATCTCCATGATGAAAGAAAGGATTCTTTTGTTTATTTAAAAGTTTTTTCCTATCCATTATCAAAGGTGGAACCCAATAAGGATTATGATGATAAATCTTCCAAGGAAGTTTAATAAATTTCATTAAATCTGATTTAGATTTAACTGAGTTAATTACGATATTACTCATAAATCCTCAATGGGTTAGATAAGACCTAATTTTTTGCCTGCGTCATTAAAAATGTTAAGAATTGCATCTAAATGTTCTTTCTCGTGAGAAGCCATATAACTTGTTCTCATCATTTGTCTACCTTCAGGAACTCCGGGAGATATAAAGACATTTACGAAAACACCGTTATCAAATAAAATTCTCCACATTTTAAAAGCTAATTCATCATTACCAACAATTACAGGGACAATCCCAGTTCTACCATCAATAACATTGAAACCCATTCCTTTTAGATTTGTTCGCATATAATTAGCGTTAAAAATCAATTTATCAACCAGTTCAGGATGTGCTTCTAAAATATCTAAAGCAGCAAGAGCAGCAGCTACTGATGCAGGTGTTGGTGAGGCACTAAAAATCAATGCTGGTGAAAAGTGTTTGAGATAATTTATAACTCTTTCAGCTCCAGCAACAAAACCACCTAATGATGCAAAGGTCTTACTGAATGTACCCATAGTTAAATCAACTTCTGATTCAAGATTAAATTCACTTGCGGTTCCTCTACCACCTTTTCCAATTACACCAACAGCATGGGCATCATCAATTAAAATTCGTGCGTTGTATTTTTTGGCAATTTGATTTAGTCTTGGCAGGTCAACAATTTCACCCCCGGTACTAAATACTCCATCACTTACAATTAACTTTCCAGAATCCAAAGGAATTCGGGAAATGACTCTTTCAAGATCATCCATATCATTGTGCTTGTATCTTAGTAAAGTACCCATCGTTCCTTTAGTTATCATAGTGCCTGTTACTATACAAGCATGATTGTCTTTATCTGAAATTACATATTCATTTCTTTGAACTAATGTAGGTATTATTCCCAAAGCTGTTTGGAAACCAGTGCTATAAAGAAGCACAGCTTCAGTATTAAAAAATTTAGCTAATCTATTTTCAAGTTCAATGTGAAGATCAAGAGTTCCGGTCAAATATCTGGAGCCGGAACAACCAGTACCATATTTTTTAACGGCATTTAGAGCAGCTTCTTTAACTTTTGGATGACCAGTTAGTCCCAAATAATTATTAGAACCCGCCATTATTATTTTTTTACCTTCAATTTGAACTACAGGACCTTCATTTTCTTCTATAGGTCTGAAATAAGGGTATACTCCTAACGCTTTTACTTCATCTGCGCGAGTAAATTCATAACATTTATTAAATAAATCCAAGATTCCTCCTTCGATAATTGGGTTTATTAAAAACAGTATTCTTTTTTGTAAATTTGTTCTCGAAATTAAAGTTAAAGTTTTAGAATTCAAATTTTTGATAAAAATGGAAAATAAAGAAATTGCATTAGTTACAGGGGGAACAGGCTTTGTAGGCAGTCATTTGGTTGATCTACTTTTGTCTAAAAATATGGAAGTCTGGTGTATAATAAGAAAGTCATCGAATACAAAATGGCTTAAGGGTAAAAATGTGAAATTTATTGACTGTGGTCTGAATAATAAAAACGAATTAAAAAAAGTTATTAAAGACGTTGATTACATCTACCACGTTGCAGGCGTAGTAAAATCCAAAACTAAAGAAGGATATTTTATTGGTAATGTTGAAACCACGAGAAATTTATTAGATACTGTTATAGAAAATCAAATTAAACTTAAGAGATTTTTAGTAGTTGGAAGTTTAACCGCAACAGGACCTTCATTAAACGGTGTTCCTGTTGATGAAACTACTCCTTGTAATCCAATTACTACCTACGGAAAAAGTAAACTTGAAGAAGAAAAAGTTACTTTAACTTATAAAGATAAAATTCCTATTACTATTTGCAGAGCGCCAGCAGTTTATGGTGAAAGAGATACTGAAATTTTTATTTATTTCAATACATTCTCCAAAGGATTGACTACTTTGATCGGTTTTGATGAAAAAAAAATAAGCCTTGTTCATGTTAATGATTTAGTTAATGGAATTTATTTAGCTTCGAAATCAGAAAAATCAGTTGGTGAGATTTATTTCATTTCTTCTGAAGAATATTATACTTGGGATCAAATAAATAGGATAACCGCAACTATACTAAATAAAAAACCAATAGTGGTCAGAATTCCCCATATTATAGTTTATCTGATTGCATCTGTTGCTCAATTCTCTTCTCTTTTTACATCCAAAGCTGCAACACTGAATATTGAAAAAGCAAAAGATTTAACACAGAAATATTGGATCTGCGATACAAAAAAAGCCAAAGAACATTTTGGCTATAAACAAAATATTAGTATTAAAGAAGGAATAGAAAAAACAGTCTCGTGGTACAGAGAACAAGGTTGGATTTAATTTTCTTTAGCACCTTCGGCTATCCAGGTTTTTATTCCTTTAATTTGGTTGCTATTCATTTGAGGGGTATATAAAGGTGGCATAGGAGCAAATCCTGCTCTGGGAGGTCGGTTAATTCTCCATACTAATATGCTTGTAATTGTGTCGCCTGGGACTACAATTCTGCCATCTACAAAACGAGTTCTGAGAGTTAAATCTAAACCAGCTTCATACACTCCATTACCGTGACAGGAAAAACACTTAACCTGAAAAAGTGGATAAATATGCTTAGAGAAACTTACATCTTTATCAGGAATAACTCTGTCATCAACATCCTGATTAGTTATTGTATCATCACAATTTGAAAATAAAAATACTGATGATATAACTAAAAGAATTATTGAAAATATTTTCATCATTTAGATTTTGTTTTTGAAAAGATAAACGAAATAAATTAAATGTCAGCTATAAAAAAACGCCTCTAAAAGAGGCGTTTAATTTTCAGTTTACTTTTTCATTATTCATAGGAACAAACCCGAAATGCTGATTTTGGGGTGGTTCCAAACGAATTTCACCAAACCTGGATTCAAATTTTTTGATATTTTCTTCCAAAGCTTTCATCAACATTTTAGCGTGTTGCGGTGTGGTGATAATTCTTGACAGCACTTTAGCCTTTGGAACTCCGGGAACAATTCTTGTAAAATCTATGACAAATTCTGCTGGGGAATGAGAAATAATAGCAAGATTAGAATAAATTCCTTCAGCTTCTTTCTCTCCCAACTCAATATTTATTTGTTGTCCTTGTGGTTGAATATTAGAGTTATCCATATTATTTCCTCAATTCATCTGCTTTGTTGAAAGCATTAGTTGCATCTTCAGTCATTCCTAAAACTGAATATACTCTTCCAAGTAATTCCCAAGTATTAGCGTCAGCATCCTGAGATTGAACCGCTTTTTCTAGATAGGGAAGAGCTGCACTGTATTTTTCTTTGTATTCTTCAGAAAATTTTCCTTCTTCTTCAGCTTTTTTATTTAAGTATCCACCCCATTTGAGATAGGTTACTCCAAGATTATAAATTGCATTTGTATAGTTAGGATCAAGCTCAATAGCTTTTTTGAATTGAGCTTCAGCTTCTTCATATTTTTCGGCTCCTAATAACAATACTCCATAATTATATCTGTAATATTTATTCTCTGGTTGAGCTTCTACACCAGCTTTGAACTGTTCCATAGCTTCAGCAGTTCTATCAGCACCAATGTAAGCATTTGATAAATACAATAATATCTCAGCGTCACCAGGATATACTTTTCTTCCTTCAGATAATATTTCAATTGATTTATTAAAGTATTCTTTTGCTTCAGTTTCTTTTCCTTCATTCTTTAGGTTTGTTCCAATAACAAAATATATTTCACCTAAATATTTATATCCATCTTTTGACTTCTCTAAAGCAATTAATTTTTGAAGAGGTTTTATAGCTGCTTCATTGTCTCCTTTGCTCATATAAGCAAAAGCAAGATTTTTATAAGCATCCGCTGAATCTGGTTGTATAATGGTTGCAGCATTGAAATCAGCAACTGATCTATCGAAAAGTACATTTGCACTGTCTGGATTATCAACTTTTATTGCTCTCTGAAAAAAAGCAACTCCTCTGTTGAAAACATTTACCCAAGCAGATTTTTTAGCGTCTCTTATATCTTTTTCATACACTTTAGAAATAGATAATGACTGATCGAAACTTTTCAACATATTTTCATAATCACCTTTCTCATAATAGACATAACCTAAAAGATAGTATCCTTGATCACTTTTAGGGTTCTTTTGTACTTCTTTTTGAAGAACTTCAATTGCTTTATCATAATTCTTTTGTTGAATATATAATTTAGCGCTTGTGATTTCAGTAGAAGCACATTGGAAACCCATAAAAAGAATAGCCAAGGTTAGAAATCCATAAATCATTTTAATTGACTTTTTCATAAAATCTCCATTTTATTATTGAATTTTTTAATTTGCTTAACAAAGATAACATTAAGTTAATAAAATTTAATCAATTTTGTGATTAAGATATAATAAAGATTACTGTTTTTTATTAAATTTTAAAAAAGAATTATTAAAATTTTGGAGGGCTAATGGATTTTAAGTTAGTTTTATTAAATAAAATAAAAACAAAAGAAATAAAAATCGGAATAATAGGTCTTGGTTATGTAGGTTTGCCTTTAGCTTTAGAATTTGTCGAGGCAGGTTTTTTAACCGTTGGATTTGATATTGATAATAAAAAAATCCCAATTTTAGAATCAGGAAATAGCTATATTAAACACATTTCAAATGAAAGGATTGCTGAAGCAGTCAGAACTAATAGATTCAAAGTAACATCCGACTTCAAAAGACTTAATGAAGTTGATGCAATAATAATTTGTGTTCCCACTCCTTTGAATAATTACAGAGAACCAGATATTAGTTACATTGATGAAAGTTCTAAAGTTATATCACAAAATTTTCGCCTTGGTCAATTAGTTGTATTGGAATCATCAACTTATCCGGGTACTACTGAAGAAATAATTTTACCTTATTTAGAAAATCCATTGAATTCCGATTTAAATTGTAAGAAACTTCAGGTTGGTAAGGATTTCTTTTTAGCTTTTAGTCCAGAAAGAGAAGATCCAAATAATCCACATTTCACCACTAAAACTATTCCAAAAGTAGTTGGTGGAGTATCAGAAAGTTGTTTACAAATTGCTAAAGAATTATATGATCAGGTTATTGTTCAAACAGTACCTGTAAGTTCTCCAAGAGCTGCTGAAGCAACAAAACTTTTAGAAAATATTTATAGGTCAGTTAACATTGCTTTAGTAAATGAACTTAAAATGGTTTTTGAAAGAATGGATATTGATATTTGGGAAGTTATTGAAGCAGCCAAAACAAAACCTTTTGGATTTCAGGCATTTTATCCAGGTCCAGGGTTAGGAGGGCATTGTATTCCGATTGATCCATTTTACCTAACCTGGAAAGCAAGAGAGTTCGATGTTAATACCAAGTTTATTGAACTTGCAGGTGAAATAAATACATTACAACCATATTATGTAGTTAACAAAACAATTGAAGCACTTAATAATGATAATAAGTCAATTAAAGGAAGTAAAATCCTGATTTTAGGAGCTGCTTATAAAAAGAACATTGACGATATGAGAGAATCTCCTTCACTAAAGTTAATAGAGATATTTCGTAATAAAGGAGTTGATGTTTATTACAATGATCCTTTTGTTCCAAAATTACCTCCTACTCGTCATTTCAAGTTTGATATGGAATCTGTTGAATTAACTGCAGAAAATTTGAAGAAGTTTGATGCTGTTGTAGTTAGTACTGACCACGATATTTATGACTATGATTTCATCTATGAGAATGCAAATCTTATTATTGATACCAGAAATGCATTCAAGAAAAAAGGGCTTCAAAATGGAAAAGTTATAAAGGCTTAATTTTTTTTTATAAATATTTTAATATTAAGACCTCTTCATTCAAAAGAGGTCTTTTTTTATCCAAATCATTCCACCGTTAAATAAGCCAAAAGTTTTTATATTTAAAGCACAAATCGAAAAGTTTTAAATTATTCGGAGATAACCATAAAATGCTAAATATCCTGAAAAAATTATTCGGAGATAAAAAAGAAAGAGACCTCAAAGTTCTTTGGCCGATAGTTGATGAAATAAATAAATATTATAATGAATTTAAAGAGTTAACAGATTCTCAATTACAGCAAAAAACAACAGTATTCAAAAATTTAATAAATGAAAGAACCTTTGAATTACAAGAAAAAATTCGTGAAATACAATCAAAACTTCAATCAAATGAAGAGTTTGATAGAAAAGCTGCATATGATGAATTAGATGAATTGGAAGCATCTTTAGATGAAGCTTACGAAGAAATTCTGGATGAACTGTTACCTCAGGCTTTTGCAGTTGTAAAATCTACTTGCGAACGACTTGTTGGTAAAAGTTGGACTGTTGCAGGACATAAAATTGTTTGGGAAATGGTTCCTTATGATGTGCAGCTTCTTGGTGGGATTGTTTTACATCAAGGTAAAATTGCTGAAATGGCAACAGGTGAAGGAAAAACTCTTGTTGCTACCTTACCTTTATATCTTAATGCATTGACTGGTCGTGGTGTCCACTTGGTTACCGTTAATGATTATCTTGCAAAGCGTGATAGTGAATGGATGGGTGAAATATTTAAATTTCACGGATTGACAGTAGGTTGTATAACTAATACAATGGATCATAATCAACGAAAGATTCAATACAATTGTGATATAACCTATGGCACAAACAGTGAATTCGGATTCGATTATTTACGAGATAATATGTCAATTGATAAAGAATATCAGGTTCAAAGAATTCATAATTATGCAATTGTTGACGAAGTAGATTCTGTCTTGATTGATGAAGCAAGAACACCTCTTATAATTTCAGGTCCTGTTGACAGAGATGATCATTTATTCGGCGAAATGAAACCTAAAGTAGAAAGATTATATCGGTTGCAACAAAGTCTTGTCGGAAAAATTGTGAGCGATGCTGAAAATGCTTTGAGCAGAAATGAAAATGAGGATGCTGGTATTTTGCTCTTTCGAGCATTCAGAGGATTACCAAAAAATAACAAATTGCTTAAAGTCCTGTCTGAACCTGAATATAAAAAACTAATGCAATCAACTGAATTAGAATATCTAAAAGAAAAAGGAAAAAATATGCACATAATTGATGACGAACTTTATTTCGTCATTGATGAAAGAAACAATACTATTGATCTTACTGAAAAAGGAAGAGAAGAATTAGCAAAAGGTACAGGAAGAGAAAAAGACTATTTTATTTTACCAGATTTAGGAACAGAGATAAGCAAATTTGAAAATGATCCGAATTTAACTCAGACAGAAAAATTAAAACTGAAAGAAGAGTTATATAAAAAATATTCAGAAGCCAGTGAACGTATCCACGCTATTCATCAACTATTAAAAGCTTACACTCTATTTGAAAAAGATGTTGAATATGTTGTAACAGAAGATGGAAAGATTGCAATCGTGGATGAGTTTACAGGAAGAATTTTACCTGGCAGACGTTACAGCGATGGATTACATCAGGCAATTGAAGCAAAAGAAAATGTTAAAGTTGAACGAGACTCTCAAACTCTCGCCACAATTACACTTCAGAATTTTTTCAGAATGTACAAAAAACTTGCAGGTATGACTGGAACTGCTGAAACAGAAGAGGCAGAATTTTATCAGATTTATAAACTTGAAGTAGTTGTTATTCCTACTAATAAGCCTGTAATAAGAGAAGATTTAGATGATGCAGTGTATAGAACCAAAAGAGAAAAATATAACGCTGTAATTCAACAAATTGAAGAATTAAAAAAACAGGGAAGACCAGTACTTGTAGGAACTACATCTGTAGAAGTTTCTGAAACAATTTCAAGAATGCTAAAACGTAAAGGAATTCAGCATAATGTTTTGAATGCTAAACAGCATCAGCGAGAAGCTGAAATTGTTGCTCACGCTGGTGAGATGGGTGCAATTACTATTGCTACAAATATGGCTGGTAGAGGTACAGATATTAAACTTGGAGCGGGTGTAAGAGAAAGAGGCGGTTTGTATATTTTAGGAACTGAAAGACACGAATCAAGAAGAATTGACAGACAGTTAAGAGGAAGATCAGGAAGACAAGGCGACCCTGGAACATCTAAGTTTTTTATCTCACTTGAGGATGACTTGATGAGGTTGTTCGGAAGTGATAGAATCTCCTCAATTATGACAAGAATCGGAATTCAGGAAGGTGAGGTTATTCAGCATCCAATGATTACAAAATCAGTTGAAAGAGCTCAGAAAAAAGTTGAAGAAAATAACTTTGCTATCAGAAAGAGACTTCTTGAATATGATGACACAATGAATCAACAAAGAGAAGTAATTTATGCGCGAAGACAAAAAGCTTTAAAAGGAGACAGATTAAAAAGTGAAATCTTTGATTTATTAGAAGAATGGGTTGATGATTTAGTTCAAAAATATTTTGATGATGTTAATGTTAAAGCCATTAAGGAAGAGTTATTACAACATTTTCTTATTGATGTTAATATCTTCCCTGAAGAGTTTGAAACTTTAGGAAAAGATGGACTTAAAGAAAGAATTGTGCAAGAAGCAAAAATATTTTACAATCGTAAAGAAGAAATGATTGGCTCTGAAATGATGGCTCAATTAGAAAGATTTGCTATGCTAAGTGTAATTGACACTAAATGGAAAGAACATTTAAGAGAAATGGATGATCTGAAAGAAGGTATCAATCTTAGGGCTTATGGTCAGAAGGATCCGTTAGTTGAATATAAAACAGAAGCATTCAAATTATTTTTGAGTTTATTGGAAAATATCAGAAATGAAATAGTTTCTTTTGTATTTAAGTTTTTCCCGCAGACAAGGGAAGATGTTCAACAGCGTCGAAGACAAAGTCCAGCAAGAATTTCACAAATTAAGCAGGGCACTGATAATTTAGGTTTAGCAGTACCTTCCTTACAACAACGCAGAGAAGCTTCCGGTGGAAAATTACAGCCAGTAAAGGTTGAGGAAAGAATTGGCAGAAATGATCCTTGCCCTTGCGGAAGTGGGAAAAAATTTAAACATTGCCACGGCAAATAAAAATTTATTCAAATGAAAAAAATAGAAGCTATTATACGTCCATTTAAATTGGATGAAGTAAAAGAAGCATTACTTGACTTTGGAATAAAAGGAATGACAATTTCTGAAGTGCGAGGTTACGGCAGGCAGAAGGGTCACACAGAAACTTTCAGGGGCAGTGAATATCATATAGAATTCATACCTAAAATTAAAATTGAAGTTATTGTTGCAGATGATAAAGTTGAAAAAGTTATAGATTCCATTATTAAGACTGCTAAAACTGGTCAGGTTGGTGATGGTAAAATTTTTATTTACGATGTTCAGGAAGTAATACGAATAAGAACCGAAGAATCAGGACCTGATGCGTTGTAAAAAAAATACCTTTTTATCATTCTTGCCATTTGATAGTTTTGGCTATGCAGTTCAATCTTACTAAATATATAATTTCATTTTCTATTCTACTTCTTCTCAATGGATGTGGGGTGTGGGAAGATTTTACCACTTATTTCAACAGATGGTATAATATCAAGCAACTTTATAATGATATTGAAGCTGATGTTGAATCTCAAAGAAAAAATGTATTTTCGAATGAACCGTTGCTCTTATCAGGCAATTCCAGAACAAACCTCACAAAACTTGTAGATAAATGTTCAGATCTTCTTCAGTTTAATAAAAACTCATCTTTCGTTGATGATGCTCTTTTAATTTTAGGTAAAGCATTTTACTATCAGGCAAATTATCAGAAATCAAAACGAAAGTTTGAGGAGTTATTAAGTACTGAACCATCTGAAGAAGTTAAATTAGAAGCAGAGTTATGGATTGCTAAATGTGAAATGCAAATGAGAAATTTTACCTCTGCTCTTAATTCTCTTCGTGCGGTGGGAGCAACTGCTATTGTTAAAGAGTACAATGAAATTATTGAAGAATCTTTTATTGAAGAGATAAAATACTTTAAATCAATAGAAGATTATGAAACGTCAATCGACTTACTAAATCGTTTCATAAAATACATTGATGATGATGAAATGCTTGCATTAGTTTATATGGAACTGGGAAATTTATATTCAATTCAAAAAAATTATTCTAAAGCTGTTGAAAGTTATCTCTTAACAATAGAACATACATCAGATTTTGATACAGAAATAAAAGCTACTTTAAATTATGCCTCTTCACTCCGATTGAATAATCAAACTGAAGAATCCTTAAAATTTCTTCGAAGTATCAGAGGAAAAGATAAATTTGTGGAATCATTAGCACAGATAGAGCTTGAAATAGGAAAAGCTAATGTTGAATTAGGAAACTATGATGACGCTTTTGAAAGTTTCATAAAAGTTGATTCTACCTATAAAAATTCACCCTTTGCAGCGCTCGCTGTTTATGAGATTGGTAAATTATTTGAGTATAATTTAGGAAATTTTGATAGTGCTGCTTTTTATTATAACCGCGCTCAATTCAGTAATCCTCCGAAGGAATATCAAACAGAAATTATAGAAAAAAACTCTTTATTTAGTTCTTATGTCAGATTAAGAAAATCAATTGATAATTATGATAGACAATTATTCTATGCCTTAAATCCTGAAATCTATAAACAAGATTCAATAGCTTATGTTCAGGATTCATTACAAATTTTACAGGAATATTTAGAGAAAAAAGAATTATCTGATATCTGGAGTAGCATTTATGAAGCAAATGAAAAAAAGATTTCTATAAATTATTTAAATCTTCGTGACTCTGTTTTTGTGCAAGACAGTGTTAAACTTTCTGATAGTTTAAGCAAAGCATTTACGCAACTCGAACCCGATTCAGTTATTAAAATTCTTGTAACAAAAGCATTATATAGAGATAGTGTTAAAGTTGCTGATAGTCTTAAATCTGAAGGAATGTTTTTAGAACCTGAAGAATTAAACACACTTTTAACAGAGAGACGAAATAAATTATTACCTCCTAAAGTTAGCAATAATCCTATAACAGATTTTAGCAGTAAAATTCCGGTTGATTCTATAAACTTTAAGAAAAATCCACCGACATTACCAACAATATCTTTGGAAGAGTTAAAGAATCTTATTGCTAAAAATCGGCTTGAACTTGGCAATTTATTTTTTACTGAAATTGAAATTCCTGACTCTGCTTATAAATTATATAATGAAATCGTAGAAAAATTTGATAGTACCAGATATTATCCTGATGCTTTATTTGCATTAGGTTCTTTTTACCTGACAGTTAATCAAAAACCAAAAGCAGATAGTATTTTTACAAAAATTTATAATGAGTATAAAGAACTTTCAATAGCAAATAGTGCGGCAGATAAATTAGGACTTCCACTAATTGATTTTACTTTTGATCCAGGCAAGGAATTGTTCATTAAGGCTGAAAATTATATTAAAAATCAAGATTATAAATCAGGAATAAATACGTTTATTGATATTCAAAATAAATTCCCTCAGTCTAAGTTTGCAGATAAAGGGTTGTATGCTGCAGGATTTATTTTGGAGAATGATCTAAAGTTACTCGACTCTGCTGTTACAGTTTACGATTCTTTAATCTCTAAATATCCGGGCTCTGATTTTGTGAGAATGATAGCAATGAAAGTTACGGTTTATAAACAGGAAAAAGCCCGTATTAAAAAAGAGATGGAGGAAGCGCAGAATAAACTTGTTGTCGTTGAAGAAGAAAACATAAATCCCGCATTTCAAGGACAAATTGAAACAGAAGTAAAACCAATTGAAGTGGAAGAAAAATTCACAGAAGAAGAGCCTGTAATTGAAAAGAAGGAAATAATTACCCCTGTTACTAAGAAAAAATTAGAAAGACTGTGGAATCCAAGAAAACACAGAAGGTAGTTTTTTCATTTCATTATTAGATTTATGAATTATAGAGAACTCAAAGAATTGATTGAAGAAGGTGAAAATCTTCAATGTGAATTTAAACTGAAGTTTTCAACAGAAGAAAAAATTGCAAAAGAGATGATAGCTTTTGCAAACACAAAAGGGGGATATTTGATTTTTGGTATTGATGACGACAAAGAAATTGTTGGTGTTGAAAGTGAAAAAGAAGTTGCTTCTTTGGTCACAACTACTGCAAAAGAATATTGTGTCCCACCTTTAGAGATAAAAATAGATTTCATAGAAGTAAAAGGAAAAGAAATTGTTGTTGTTTCAATTCCTGAATCGGAACAAAAGCCTCATCGTTTACAAGATTATTTTGATGAATTGGATCTAAACAAATCAGTAGTAACCATTCGTGTAAATGATAAAAGTGTTCAGGCAAGTAAGGAAATGATAAGGATTCTTAGGTCGCAAAGTTCAAACAGGGCATTGATTAAATATACAATTGGACAAAATGAGAAATTAGTTTTTGAATATCTTAAACACAAAGAACGAATAACAGTCAAAGAATTAAGTAATTTAGTAAATATATCTGAACGAAGAGCTTCCCGAACTTTAGTAAAGATGGTTAGAGCTAATTTATTGATGATTCACACCAAAGATAACGGAGATGAATATTTCACTGCGGCGATGTAAAAATCTAAATTTATATCTTATCAAATAATTCTCTTAATCTAAAAATTGTTATACCATAAGCTACTGCAACATTTAATGATTGTTTAATTCCATATTGGGGAATTTCTATTGAAAAATCACAGTTATCCAATATTTCCTGCGAAACTCCGCTGATTTCATTTCCAACTACAAGTGCAATTGGGAAATCTTCTTTAGTCAATTCGTAATATGGTTTACTATTTTCAGTCAATTCTAATGCACAAATTTTAAGTCCAGCGTTTTTTAATTCATTAATAACTGTCAAAGTATCTTTCACATATTCCCATTTAATACTTTCCGTTGCTCCAAGTGCTGTTTTAAGGATTTCTTTTTTAGGCGGGTAGGGAGTGTATCCACACAAGTATAATTTTTCAATCATTGCACCATCTGAAGTACGAAATATTGAACCAACATTGTAACTGCTTCTGATACTATGAAGCACTACATAGACAGGTAATTTTTTTACTAAATGTAATTCGCTTAGAGAGGCTCTATTTTGAGAGATTTCATCGTGAGTTAATTTGCGCATCAAGCCTTTTCTAATTTATAAGCTAATTGACCACAGGCAGCAGCTATATCATTTCCTTGAGTATATCGAATTGTAACAGTAATATCATTTTCTCTCAATCTTTTAACAAACTCATCAATACGCAATTTAGGTGAAGGTCTTAACTCAGATGAAAATCCTGTTGGTAACATATGAGAAATAGAATTAAAGGGAATTATATTTAGCTTGCAGGGAAATGACTTACAAAGTCTAACTAAAGAATAAAAGTCATCTTCGCGATCATTTAAATCTTTAAACATTACATACTCAAATGTAACTCTAGTATTAGTCTGATTAACATAATAACGGATAGCTTCTAAATTTTCTGATAAAGGATACTTTTTATTAATTGGCATTAATTTATTTCTTGTTTCATCAAATAAAGAATGAAGAGAGAAAGCAAGTTTAACTTTTATATTTGAATCTGCAAGCTCCACAATTTTAGGAGGAATACCAGCCGTTGAAACAGTTATTTTTTTTAGACTTATTCCCCTTGTTTTTTCTTCAGCAAAAATCTGAAGAGATTTTAATGTGTTATTAAAATTTAATAGAGGTTCTCCCATCCCCATATAAACAATATTTGTTATTGGTCTGTTTGGGGATAACTTTGAGCAAAATAAGAATTGGTCGAAAATTTCTCCGGCAGTTAAATTTCTTTTATAACCCATTAGTCCTGTTGCACAAAATTTACAATCGAGAGGACATCCAACCTGAGTTGAGATACAGAGAGTAGTTCTTTTCGGTTCAGGAATAATAACAGATTCTATTTTGTAATTATCGCTTGTTTCAAATATGAATTTTTTTGTGCCGGTTGATTTAGATTCCTCAACAGAATGGAGTTTTAAGGTTATAATTTCACAAAAGTTATTAAGTTTTTTACGTAAATATTTAGGAATGTTATCCATATGGTCAAAGTTTTCAATCATATGACCATAAAGCCATTCAAAAACCTGTTCTCCTCTGAAGCGTTTTTCTCCGGCTGCTTCAAAAAAATCTTTGAGTTCTTTTAGGGTCAGCCCTTTAAGAATTGTTTTTTTAATATTTTCTGTTTCGGTAAACTGTTCTTTCATAAATTTTCTTACCAATTGAGGGCAAAAATAAAACAAATGATAATTGTATCAAATCACTGCTGTCCAACTGTTTGATTTAGAAGTAGCTGTAAGTTGTTAAAAAATACTATGTTATAAAGAATTTTCATTGTAATCGATTTGAAATTATTATTGTCGCAGAAAATAAGAATTTTG